>Ga0302291_10000012_pt1 | contig 39563 bp, 32 predicted proteins | sample III_Fen_N1_4_FD_194548 | JGI IMG/M metagenome (GOLD analysis project Ga0302291, IMG submission 194548) | Peat permafrost microbial communities from Stordalen Mire near Abisko, Sweden - III_Fen_N1_4 | ecosystem: Environmental > Terrestrial > Soil > Wetlands > Permafrost | place: Sweden: Abisko... | reverse complement strand
CGCCGGACGAGCGTCAGGACGCGCCGCCCACCTGCTCGATCACGGCGTCCGCCACCTCGCGCATCGTCAGCCGGCGGTCCATCGAGGTCTTCTGGATCCACCGGAACGACTCCGGCTCCGTGAGGCCCATCTTCGTCATGAGCAGTCCCTTGGCGCGGTCGACCCGCTTGCGGGTCTCGAACCGCTCCGTCAGGTCGGCGACCTCGGCCTCCAGCGACCGGATCTGCTGGTACCGGGAGATGGCGATCTCCACAGCCGGCAGCAGGTCAGCCGGGCTGAACGGCTTGACCACGTACGCCATCGCGCCGGCATCCCGTGCCCGCTCCACGAGCTCGGTCTGCGAGAACGCCGTGAGCAGCACCACCGGCGCCACGTTGGCCTTGCCGATCTGCTCCGCGGCGGAGATGCCGTCGAGAACCGGCATCTTGACGTCCATCACGACCACGTCCGGCTTGAGCGCGATGGCCAGCGCCACCGCCTCCTCGCCGTTGCCCGCCTCGCCCACCACGTCGAACCCGGCGTCGCGCAGCGTCTCGACGACGTCCATCCGGATCAGGGCTTCGTCCTCGGCGACGACGGCGCGGCGCGGCGCGGCCCCGGCCCGCGGAGCGGTCTGCGCGGGCTCGGTGATGGTGAGCTCGAGCTCAGGGTCGGGCGTTGCCTCGGCGGGCTTCTTCGTGGTCACCGGTCCAGCGTAGTGCGCGTGTCCGGCAGCACGCCGAGGCGGCGGGCGACTCGGCGATCACCGGGGTGCGCGACGCTGCGCCCCCGCGCACTATCCTGCTGCTCGGCCCCGATAGCCCAACCGGCAGAGGCGTTCGGCTCAAACCCGATCCAGTGCGGGTTCGAATCCCGCTCGGGGCACCACGGCGCCTCCCCGCGGGGAGGCCGGACGACCGGCGCATACCGTCGGCCTGGTCAGGCGCCGGCGGCGGTGACGATCGCGTCGGTGGCGAATCCGAGCAGCACGCCGATGACCAGCCCCCAGGTGGTGAGCTCCTTCGCGCCGACCCGGCGGGCCACGGCGAGCAGCTCGATCACGACGTACAGGATCGATCCTGCGGCGAGCGCGAGGAACGCGACCGACGCGACCTCACTGACGAACCGCTGCCCGACGAGCGTGCCGAGGAACGTGGGACCGCCGCCGACCAGGCCGAGCAGCCCCAGGTAGCCCCAGCTCGGCCGGTAGCCCTCGACCGCCAGCGGCGCCACGATGCCGAAGCCCTCCGTGGCGTTGTGCAGAGCGAACCCGATCACCAGCAGCACGGCGAGCTGCAGCGCACCGGAGGCGGCGCTGCTGCCGATCGCGAGACCCTCCGCGAAGTTGTGCAGGCCGATCCCGACGGCGATCATCATCGCCAGCCGCTGGGCGCGCACCACGGCAGGCGAGAGGCCGTCGCCTGTCGGTTCGATCGACGCACCCCGACCGACCGGGACGGTCTGCCTGGCCCGTCGATCGAACCACCGGTCGAGGTAGACGAGGCCCATCAGGCCGGTGGTGAACGCGGCGGCGAAGATCGCGCCGTACCCCACCACGGCCCCGGTCTCGCCGGCGGACAGCGCCTCGTCGATGGGCTCCCAGGCGTGCGAGAGCACGTCCCAGACGAGGAAGATGAGGATCCCGGTGGCCACCGAGCTGAGCAGGGCACGGGGGCGTCGTGCGGTGTGGCCGAGCCGCCCCACCGGCAGGCCGAGGAAGATCGTCACGCCGGCGACGGCGCCCAACGCGGCGATCGATGCCGGGCTCATGACTGCGCATCCTCGATTCGTCGTCGCCGGTCGGAACGCCTGACGGCCCATGCGACGCTACAGGTGAGGTGACCCTTACCTGAAATCGAGGTCAGGGGAACCGCCCGTCGCCGGGTGTGAGGTCCCACGGGCCGTCCGGCGCGCACGAGCCCGACACGTACTCCGTGGGCATGGTCGGGTACACCTCGCCCAGGTAGATCGCCGCCAGCGCGTCCGCGGTGGCGGGAGAGGCGCCGAGCGTCACGGCTGCCTGCGCGTCGAGCTGGAGGGCGACGCACTCCGTGCGCGCCTCGTCGCGCTCGCCCCCCACGTGCACGGCTTCGTGGACGAGGACGTGCACCGCGACCGCGTCGGACCGGCTGGTGCCGTCCGCTCCAGCCAGCAGCCAGCCCGCGAGATCTCCGCACACGTCCCGGTCGAGGTACGCCACCGTGGGCTGATCCCACTGCACGTGCCCGATGTCCTGCCCGAGGTCGAGCAACGCCGGGGTGAACCGCTGGCAACGGGCCACCGCCCCGGGCACACCCGACACCTCGCGCACCACCTGTGTGGCGCGCGCCTGGACCCACTGGTGGCGTCCCTCCACCGCGCCCGCCACCAGCAGCGCCACGACGGTCACGACGGTCCACGCCACGCCGATCCGCGATCCCGGCACCGGCATCCCGGTGAACGGGTCCACCACACGCCGCCCGCGCACGTGCCTCATCACCCGCACCGCGAGCACGACGACCAGCCCGCCGACGACGACGGTCAGCACACCCACGTCCGTCATGGCGCCGGCGAGGATCCCGGCGTGCGGCGTCGCGGCCGGCCGGCACGCGGCACGTCAACCCCGCCGGTCACGTGCCGTCGTCGCGGCCTTGCGGGTGCGCCCCGCGTTCCGCTCCTGCCGGGGTGTCGGTGCCGGCGGCCGTGCCGCGGTGTCGCGGTGGAGGCCATGGTCACCGTCCTCGCCCGGCTCGCCCGGGTCACGCAGCATGTGCGAGTCCACCAGCTCGTGGCGCCGGACGTAGGTGCTCCACACCGCCTGCACCGTCGCGGCCACCGGGAGCGCCAGGAACGCGCCGAGCGCTCCACCCACCGCCCCGAACGCCAGCACGACGACGAAGGCCACGGCGGGATTGATCTCCAGCGCGCGCGCCGAGATCTTCGGCGAGAACACGTAGTTCTCCACCTGCTGGTACACCAGGATGAACGCCAGCACCAGCAGCGCCGTGAACGGCGTCTGCGAGGTCAGCGCCACGAGCACCGGCAGCGCCCCGCCGATGTAGGTGCCGATGGTCGGCACGAACTGGGCCACCACGCCGGTGAACAGCGCCAGCGGCAGTGCGTACGGCGTGCCGAGGATCAGCAGGAAGGCGGCCGTCGCCACCGTGCAGAGTGCGGCGAGGGCGATCCGCGTGTTGAGGAAGTCCGAGACCTTGACCTGCGCGATCTCCCACAGCCGGAGGACCTCCTGCTGACGGTCCGGAGGCAGGTAGGCGCAGATGGCCGCGCGGAACCTGGGACCGGCCGCGAGCAGGTAGAACGTCACCAGCATCACGGTCAGCACGGCGAACACTCCACCGACGAGCGCACCGCCGACCAGCAGCGCGCCGTTCGCGACGTCGTCGCCCCAGCGCGAGGCCAGCTGGCCGATCAGGTCGCTCACGCCGGGCAGATCGATGCCGAACTGCTCACTCAGCCACCGGGTGAGCGACTCGTACAGGTCGGGCACGGCAGCGAACAGCTGGACGGCCTGCTGGATGAACAGGTTGCCGAACAGCGCCGTCATGCCGATCACCACGACGATCGACCCGACCAGGGCGGTGCCGGCCGCCACGCCACGGCGCCAACCGCGTCTGACGAGCCAGACGACGATCGGCTCGAGCGCCAGCGAGAGGAAGAACGCCACCAGCAGGTTGACGCCCAGGCCGCGCAACGACCGCATGGCGTTCCACATGCCGATGCCGACGAAGACCGCGACGACCGCGCCGGCCAGTGCCCGCTTGTACCAGCGCGGTGGATGCACCGGACCCCAGGCGCCCTTCGGCTCGGGGCGCGGCAAGTAGTGGTCCGCCACGGGCGCCGGCACCGCAGCGGCCGCGGCCGGCTGGCGCCGGGACCAGGGCCACCTCATCGCAGCGCCCGCACCGCAGCCGGTCCGACACGCCAGGCGTCGAACCTCGAGACGTCTGCCACCCTCACCCCCGTCGTCGCTGGTGCGCCCAGGCTAGGTGGCGACGCGGACCGGTCACGCCAGGCCACGCCCGGCGCGTCGCAGCGTCGGCACGGGAGGGCCGGTGAGCAGCGCCGTCACGGGCCCAAAGTCACACGAGGCCGCGTCAGCGGGACCTAACGTCGTCCCCACGACCGTTCCCGGCGGCGCGATGGCAAGGAGGCCATGATGAGGGTCAAGGCGTACTACTCGGCGCACCCGGCCGACCAGGCCGTGTTCCACGACGACGACGAGTGCCCCGCGGGTCGGGACATCCCGTGGTGGAACCGCCGGCCGGGCACCGACGAGCGCCCACGCTGCGAGCACTGCACGCAGATCGCCGCCGAGCGGACTCCGAAGCCGGCGACGGCCCGCTGAGCGTCCCGGTGGCCCGCGGAGCGGGCCACCGGCCACCTCGGGGGAGCCGCCGGCCCGCCTGGGGCGGCGTCGGCGGCACACCCCCTTACAGCACGGCGTTCCGGGTCTCGGGCACCTCGCCGCCGATGCGGTGCACCACGACGGAGTTCGTCGAGCCGACCACGCCGACCGGCGTCCCGGCGACGACCACGACGAAGTCCCCGACCTCGGCCAGGCCCTGCGCCCGCAGCGTCTGGTCCACCAGGTAGAGCATCACGTCCGTGCTCTCGACCCGCGGGACGAGGTGGGTCTGCACCCCCCAGGACAGCGAGAGCACGTTGCGCACCGCCTCCAGCGGGGTGAAGGCCAGCAACGGGATCTGCGAACGCAGCCGCGACATCCGGCGCGCCGAGTCCCCGGACTGCGTGAACGTCACCAGGTACTTGACGGCGAGCAGGTCGCCGATGTCGGCGGCGGCCCGGGTGATGGCACCACCGCGCGTGTGGGGCACCGTGCCGAGCGGCGCGATGCGCTCGCGGCCGAGCTCCTCGGTCACCTCGATGATGCGGGCCATGGTGCGGACGGCCTCGATGGGGTACTCCCCCACGCTCGTCTCACCGGAGAGCATCACCGCGTCCGCGCCGTCGAGCACCGCGTTGGCGCAGTCCGACGCCTCGGCGCGCGTGGGGCGGGGGCTGGTGATCATGGACTCGAGCACCTGGGTGGCGACGATCACCGGCTTGGCGTTGCGGCGGGCCAGCTCGATGGCGCGCTTCTGGACCAGCGGCACCTCCTCGAGCGGCAGCTCCACGCCCAGGTCGCCGCGGGCGACCATGATGCCGTCGAAGGTCTGCACGATCTCCGTGAGGTTCTCGACCGCCTGCGGCTTCTCGATCTTGGCGACGACCGGGAGGACCCGGCCCTCCTCCTCCATGATCCGGCGCACGTCGTCGTAGTCGGCGGCGTTGCGGACGAAGGACAGCGCGATGATGTCGGCGCCGACCCGCACGGCCCAGCGCAGGTCCTCCTCGTCCTTGTCGGACAGCGCGGGCACGGACACCGCGACGCCAGGCAGGTTGAGGCCCTTGTTGTTCGACACCGGGCCGGGCACCTCGACGCGGGTCACCACGCGGGGGCCGTCGACCTCCTGGACCCGCACCAGCACCTTGCCGTCGTCGATGAGGATCGGGTCGCCCGGGTGCACGTCACCCGGCAGACCCTTGAACGTGGTGGAGACCAGGTCCTTGGTGCCCTCGACGTCGTCGGTGGTGATGGTGAAGATGTCCCCGACGTGAAGGAAGTGCTTGCCCTCGATGAACCGGCCGAGCCGGATCTTCGGTCCCTGCAGGTCGACCAGCACGGCGACCGCCCGGCCGGAGGCCGCCGCGGCGGCCCGCACGTTGTTGTACACGCGCTCGTGCACCTCGGTCTCACCGTGGCTCCGGTTCAGCCGGGCCACGTCCATCCCGGCGTCGACGAGCGCCTGGATCTGCTCCGGAGACTCAGTTGCGGGGCCAATGGTGCAGACGATCTTCGCTCTACGCATGGTGTGAGCCTAACGTGGGGGCTGTTGGGGGGGCAGACCGAACGTCCTGGCGCCGGCCGCTGCGCAGGCCTTATGCCACGGCGGCGCGACCCGCCGTCCACCCTGCGGTCGACGGCCGTGCATGCCCTGGTCAGGGGCGCAGGGCAGCCGTGGTCGACCTGATGGGGACCGGCAGCTCCGTGCCACCGGTGAGGTACGCGTCGACCGCCGCTGCGGCGGCCCGGCCCTCCGCGATCGCCCAGACCACGAGCGACTGGCCCCGTCCGGCGTCGCCGGCGACGAACACCCCGGGCACCGAGGTGGCGAACGTCTCGTCCCGCGCCACCAGGCCGCGGTCCGTCAGCGTGATCGGCAGCTGGGCGCACAGGTCGGCGGTCTCCGGCCCGGTGAAGCCCAGGCAGACCAGGACGAGGTCCGCCGGCACGTCCCGCTCGGTGCCGGCGGTCGGCACCCTGCGGCCGTCCGGCAGGTACTCGGTGACGGCCAGCCGCAGCTGCCGCACGTGCCCCGCGTCGTCCCCGTCCCCGCCGAGGAAGGCGACCGTGGAGGCGAGGTAGGCGCGCTCGCCGCCCTCCTCGTGCGACGACGAGACCTCGAACAGCACCGGGTCGGTCGGCCACGGGTGGGCGGGGGTCCGCACGTCCGCGGGCCGGCGGCCGATCGCCAGCGTCGTGACCGAGGCGGCACCCTGGCGCAGGGCGGTGCCCAGCGCGTCGGAGCCGGTGTCGCCGCCACCGATGATCACCACGTGCTTGCCGGCCGCTGTGAGCTGGTCCGGCACGTCGCGGCCGGCCGCGACCTCGTTCGCCTGGTGCAGGTACTCCATCGCCGCGTGCACGCCGGTCAGCTCGCGTCCCGGCACCGCCAGCTCGCGCGGCACGCTCGCCCCGGTGGCGAGCACGATCGCGTCGAACCGGGCGCGCAGGTCCGACCACCTGATGTCGCGGCCCACGTCGACGTTGGGCCGGAACCGGGTGCCCTCCGCGGTCATCTGGGCGACGCGGCGGTCGATGTGGCGCTTCTCGAGCTTGAAGTCGGGCACGCCGTAGCGCAGCAGGCCGCCGACGGCGTCGTCGCGCTCGTAGACGGCGACGGTGTGCCCGGCGCGGGTCAGCTGCTGGGCGGCAGCGAGCCCGGCCGGCCCCGACCCGACGACGGCCACGGTGTACCCGGTCAGGCGCTGCGGGACCTGCGGCGTGACGTAGCCACGCTCGAAGGCCTCGTCGATGATCGAGACCTCGACGTTCTTGATCGTCACGGGCGGCTGGTTGATGCCCAGCACGCAGCTCGTCTCGCACGGCGCCGGGCAGATCCGCCCGGTGAACTCCGGGAAGTTGTTCGTCGCGTGCAGCCGCTCGATCGCGTCGTCCCACTGCCCGCGCCAGACGAGGTCGTTCCACTCCGGGATGAGGTTGCCCAGCGGGCAGCCGTTGTGACAGAACGGGATGCCGCAGTCCATGCACCGGCCGGCCTGAGCCACCAGGAACGGCTGGCCCTCGGGCAGCTGCTCGTGCACGTCCTTCCAGTCCAGCAGGCGCACCTCGACCGGACGGCTCGGTGGCAGCTCGCGATGCCGGACGGTGAGGAAGCCCCGCGGGTCAGCCATGGGCACCGGCCAGGATCGCGTCCCACACCTCGGGCTCCTCCGCGCTGCGACCCTCGGCCTGGGCGCGGGCGATGACCTCGCGCACCCGGGCGAACTCGGTCGGCAGCAGCCGGGTGAACCGCGCACGCAGGCCGGCCGGGTCCGCGAGCAGCTCGGCCGCCACCGGTGAGCCCGTCTCGTCCAGGTGCGTCCTCAGCAGACGCTCCACCAGGGCGGCGTCCTCGTCGTCCAGCTCGCCCAGGGTGAGCTCGCCCGAGGCCACCGCCTGCGTGTTGACCAGCTCCGGGCGCAGGTCGAGCACATAGGCCGTGCCGCCGGACATCCCCGCGCCGAAGTTGCGGCCCGTACGGCCCAGCACCAGCACGGTGCCACCCGTCATGTACTCGCAGCCATGGTCGCCGACACCCTCGACCACCATCGTCGCGCCGGAGTTGCGCACCCCGAACCGCTCGCCGACCAGGCCCCGCAGGAACACCTGGCCGGAGGTGGCGCCGTAGCCGATGACGTTGCCCGCGATGACGTTGAGGTCACCCGACAGCACCGACCTGCGGTCCGGGCGGACGACGATCCGCCCCCCGGACAGGCCCTTGGCCAGGTAGTCGTTCGCGTCCCCGAACAGCCGCAGCGTGATGCCGCGCGGCAGGAAGGCGCCGAACGACTGCCCGGCCGAGCCGGTGAGGGACACGTCGATCGTGTCGTCGGGCAGGCCGTCGCCCCCGTACCGCCGGGTGACCTCGTGCCCGAGCATGGTGCCGACGGTCCGGTTGACGTTGCGCACCGGCAGGTCGATCCGGACCGGCGCACCATGCTCCAGCGCGTCGGCGGCCAGCGTGATCAGCCGGTTGTCCAGGGCACGCTCCAGCCCGTGGTCCTGGTTCTTGACGTGGTGCAGCGCCGAGCCCTCCCGCAGCTGCGGGGCGGCGAGCACCGGCGCGAGGTCGAGGCCCTGCGCCTTCCAGTGCTCGACGGCCTGCCGGGCGTCGAGCAGCTCGACGTGCCCGACGGCCTCCTCGAGGGTGCGGAACCCCAGCTCGGCGAGGATCTCCCGCACCTGCCGGGCGATGAACTCGAAGAACGTCACCACGAACTCGGGCCGACCGGTGAACCGGGCCCGCAGCTCGGGGTTCTGCGTCGCGACGCCGACCGGACAGGTGTCCAGATGGCAGACGCGCATCATCACGCAGCCGGAGACGACCAGCGGCGCGGTGGCGAAGCCGAACTCCTCGGCCCCGAGCAGCGCGCCGATCACCACGTCCCGGCCCGTCTTCAGCTGACCGTCCACCTGGACGACGACGCGGTCGCGCAGGTCGTTGAGGACGAGCGTCTGCTGCGTCTCTGCCAGGCCGATCTCCCACGGCGTGCCGGCGTGCTTGAGCGACGTCAGCGGGCTCGCGCCGGTGCCGCCGTCGTGCCCGGAGATCAGCACCACGTCGGCGTGGGCCTTCGCACACCCGGCGGCGATGGTGCCGACGCCGAACTCGCTGACCAGCTTGGTGTGCACCCGGGCCTGCGGGTTGGCGTTCTTCAGGTCGTGGATGAGCTGCTTGAGGTCCTCGATCGAGTAGATGTCGTGGTGCGGCGGCGGCGAGATGAGCCCGACGCCTGGGGTCGAGTGCCGCGTGCGCGCCACCCACGGGTAGACCTTTCCGCCAGGCAGCTGCCCGCCCTCGCCCGGCTTGGCGCCCTGGGCGAGCTTGATCTGCAGGTCGTCGGCGTTGGTCAGGTACTCGCTCGTCACGCCGAACCGGCCCGACGCGACCTGCTTGATGCGCGAGCGGCGAGCGGGGTCGTGCAGCCGCTCCGGGTCCTCGCCGCCCTCGCCCGTGTTGGACCGGGCGCCGATGCTGTTCATCGCGATCGCCAACGTCTCGTGCGCCTCGGCCGAGATCGAGCCGTAGGACATCGCGCCGGTGCTGAACCGGTGGACGATCGACTCGACCGGCTCCACCTCGTCGAGCGGCACCGCCGGACGCTCCCCGGTGCGGAACTGCAGCAGGCCGCGCAGGGTCATCAGCCGCGACGACTGCTCGTCCACGCGGTCCGTGTACTGCCGGAAGATGTCGAAGTTGCGGCTGCGGGTGGAGTGCTGCAGGCGGAACACGGTCTCGGGGTCGAAGAGGTGCTCCTCGCCGCCACGCCGCCACTGGTACTCCCCGCCGACGGCAAGGTGCTGGTGGGGCTGGCGGTTGCCGCTCGCCGGGTAGGCGTCCGCGTGCCGTGCCGCCACCTCGGCCGCGACGACGTCCAGGCCGATGCCGTCCAGCCGGCTCGTCGTGCCGGTGAAGTACCGCTCCACCAGCGCATGCGACAGGCCGATCGCCTCGAACACCTGGGCGCCGCGGTAGGACGCGATCGTCGAGATGCCCATCTTCGACATCACCTTGAGCACGCCCTTGCCGAGGGCCTTGATGAGGTTGGCCACCGCCTTCTCGGGTGCCACCCCGGGCAGGTAGCCGCGCCGGGCGAGGTCCTCGACCGTCTCCATCGCCAGGTAGGGGTTGACCGCGGCCGCGCCGTACCCGATGAGCAGCGCGACGTGGTGCACCTCGCGCACGTCCCCCGCCTCGACCACCAGCGAGATCTGCGTGCGGGTGTGCCGGCGCAGCGTGTGGTGGTGCACGGCCGACAGCAGCAGCAGGGACGGGATGGGCGCCCAGTCGGCGTCGGAGTTGCGGTCCGACAGCACCAGGTGGCTCACACCGTCGGCGATCGCCTCGTCCACCTGGGTGAAGATCTCCTCCAGGCGGGCCTCGAGCGCGCCGCCGCCGCCGTCGACGCGGTACAGGCCGCGGATCGTCGTCGCCCGGAAGCCGTGCTCGGGCTGCCGCGCGACGTGCGTGATCTTCGCCAGCTGGTCGTTGTCCAGCACCGGGAACGGCAGGAACAGCTTGCGGGCGTGCTCCGGACCGTCGGCCAGCAGGTTCGGCTCGGGGCCGATCGCGCCGCCGATCGCCGTCACGAGCTCCTCGCGGATCGCGTCCAGCGGCGGGTTCGTCACCTGGGCGAACATCTGCGTGAAGTAGTCGAACAGCAGGCGTGGCCGGGAGGACAGCACCGCCACCGGGGTGTCCGAGCCCATCGCGCCGAGCGGCTCGGCGCCATTCGTGCCCATCGGCACCAGGATGACCTTGAGCTCCTCCTCGGTGTACCCGAAGGTGCGCTGCCGGCGGCGCACGGACGCCGTCGAGTGGGCGACGTGCTCGCGCTCGGGCAGCTGCTCGAGGTGGACGGCGTTCTCGCGCAGCCACTGCGCGTACGGCCGCTGCGACGCCAGCTCGGCCATGAGGACGTCGTCGTCCACGATCCGGCCGCGCCGGGTGTCCACGAGGAACATCCGCCCGGGCTCGAGGCGACCCTTCGCGACGACGGTCGCCGGGTCGAGGTCGAGCACGCCGGCCTCGCTGGCGCACACCACCAGACCGTCCTCGGTCACCCAGTACCGGCCGGGACGCAGGCCGTTGCGGTCCTGCACCGCGCCGATCAGCGTGCCGTCGGTGAACGTCATCGCCGCCGGGCCGTCCCAGGGCTCCATCAGCGTCGAGTGGTAGGAGTAGAAGGCGCGGCGGTCGGCGTCCATCTGGGCGTGGTTCTCCCACGCCTCGGGGATCATCATCATCACCGCGTGCGGCAGCGAGCGGCCGGCCAGGTGCAGCAGCTCGAGCACCTCGTCGAAGCTCCCCGAGTCCGACACGCCGGGGGTGCACACCGGCAGCAGCGGTTCGAGGTCGCCGATGAGGTCGCTGCGCATCCGGCCCTCGCGGGCGGACACCCAGTTGCGGTTGCCGCGCACCGTGTTGATCTCGCCGTTGTGCGCCACCATCCGGAAGGGCTGGGACAGGGGCCAGGACGGGAACGTGTTCGTCGAGAACCGGGAGTGCACCAGCACGATCTCGCTGGCGTAGCGGGGGTCCGACAGGTCGGCGAAGAACGGCTCCAGCTGACCGGTGGTGAGCATGCCCTTGTACCCGAGGGTGCGCGCCGAGAGCGTGACGAAGTACACGCCCGCCTCGCGCTCGGCACGGCGCCGCAACCGGTACGCGCGCCGGTCCAGGTCGATGCCCGACAGCTCACGCGAGGGGTCGGCGACGACGAGCTGGCGGAAGGCGGGCATGCAGGCGCGTGCCGTCGGCCCGACGAGGTCCGCCGTGACGACGAGGTCGCGCCAGGCGAGCACGTCGAGCTTCTCCTCCGCCGCGATCGCCTCGACCGTGCGCACCGCCCGGCGCTGCTCCTCGAGGTCCACCGGCAGGAAGGCGAGGCCGATCGCGTAGTGCCCGACCGGGGGCAGCTCGGCGTCCACCACGTCCCGCAGGAAGGCGTCCGGGATCTGGGTGAGGATGCCCGCGCCGTCGCCGCTGTCCTGCTCCGCCCCTACGGCGCCGCGGTGGTCGAGGTTGAGCAGCGCGGTGAGTCCGGCGTCGACGATGTCGCGACCCGGCGTGCCCCGCAGGGTCGCGACGAACGCGAACCCGCAGGCGTCCCGCTCAGCCGCGGGGTCGTACAACCCCTGGGCCTGGGGTGCGCCCTGCGTCCCCGGAACCACGCGCGATGTCGACATCTGCACCGTCCTCACCGTCCCTGGTGACCCAGGGCTAGCACATACCTCTAGGTGCCTGAGGGACGCCGTCGGCCCGCATGCGTGGGCGACACTACCGTCCGGACCGCGCCGGGCCGGTCACGTGCCACCGGTCGTCCGACCCGCCGCGGTGGGTCACCGCTGAGGATCGAGCGACTCCTGCTCCTCGTCCAGCTCGGCCGGTGGGGAGAGCAGGAGGGTCGTGTCGCGCCCGGGTTGGCGAACGCTGACCACGACGAACGCTACCAGCGCGCCCAGACCGACCACGATCGAGGTCCAGACGTTGAGCCGCAGCCCGAGCACCGTCTCGGCCGGGTCGATGCGCAGCAGCTCGATCCACAACCGGCCCGTGCAGTACACCACCACGTACAGCCAGAACACCCGGCCGTGGCCCATCCGGTACCGGCGGTCGAGCCAGATCAGCAGGGCGGCGGCCGCGAGGTTCCACAGCATCTCGTAGAGGAACGTCGGGTGGAACAGGGTGCCGGGCTCGAAGCCCTCCGGCAGGTGCAGATCGTCGATCTGCAGGCCCCACGGCAGGGTGGTCGGCCCACCGAACAGCTCCTGGTTGAACCAGTTGCCCAGTCGGCCGATCGCCTGCGCCACCAGCAGGCCCGGGGCGACGGCGTCCGCGAACGGGGCCAGGCGGACTCCGGATCTCCGCGTGCCGATCCATGCTCCGACCGCGCCCAGCGCGATGGCGCCCCAGATGCCCAGGCCGCCCTCCCAGATGAAGAAGGCCTTGACCGGGTTCCCACCAGGCCCGAAGTAGGCGTCCGGGGAGGAGACGACGTGGTAGATCCGGCCGCCGACGATGCCGAACGGGACCGCCCAGAAGATGATGTCGAGCACGGAGTTGGGGTCGCCGCCGCGGTCGGCCCACCGACGACGCGTGAGGTAGTAGGCGGCGACGATGCCCGCGAGGATCGCCAGGGCGTACGCGCGCACCGGGAACGGGCCCAGGTGCCACACGCCGCGCGACGGGCTCGGGATGGCCGCCAGCAGTCCGTTCATCGACCCCTCCGTGCGCTGCTCACGCCCGCCGCGAGGCCGGCGACGACCGATGCGAGTGCCGTCCGGCCGGACGCCTCGTCTGCCGCCTGCGTCAGCGCCCGGACCAGCGCCGAGCCGACGATGACGCCGTCCGCGTAGGCACCGACCTGGGCTGCCTGCTCGGGCCGGGAGACGCCGAGCCCGACGCAGACGCGCCGGGCGCCGGCGGCGCGGGTGTCCGCGACGAGCTGCTCCGCCCGGGTCCCGACCGTGGTCCGCTCTCCCGTGACGCCCATCGTGGAGGCGGCGTAGACGAATCCCCGGCAGGCCGCGGCGGTCGACGCCAGCCGCTCCGGCGTGGAGCTCGGCGCGACGAGGAACACGCGGTCCAGGCCGTGCCGGTCGGAGGCCGCGATCCACTCGGCGGCCTCGTCGGGCACGAGATCCGGCGTGATGAGGCCCGCTCCGCCCGCGGCGGCCAGGTCCCGCGCGTAGGCATCGACGCCGTAGCGCAGCACGAGGTTCCAGTACGTCATGACGAGGATCGGTGCCCCTGCTCCGGACAGCTGCTCGACCGCCCGCAGGGTGTCGGCCACCCGCGTGCCACCCGCCAGGGCGGCCTCCGCCGCACGCTGGATCACCGGCCCGTCCATCACGGGATCGGTGTAGGGCATGCCGAGCTCGACGATGTCCACGCCGGCGTCGATCATGGTGCGCACCGCGGCGATCGAGCCCGGCACGCTCGGGTAGCCGACCGGCAGGTAGCCGATGAGCGCCGGCCGGCCGTCGTGCTCGACGAGCTCGTCGAGCCTCGCCTCGACGGGCGACGTGGTCCCGGTCGCGGTCACAGCTGCTCCCCCGCGTCGGGCTCGTCCAGCAGGCCGAACCAGGCCGCAGCGGTCGCCACGTCCTTGTCGCCCCGGCCGGACAGGTTGACCAGCAGGATCGGTTCGTCGCTGCCCCACCCGGGCACCTCGGCGCCCAGCTGGATCGCCCCCGCCAGCGCGTGCGCCGACTCGATCGCCGGGATGATCCCCTCCGTGCGGCACAAGAGCCGGAACGCGTCCATCGCCTCGACGTCCGTTACAGGCCGGTACTGCGCCCGGCCGATGTCGTGCAACCACGCGTGCTCCGGGCCGACGCTGGGGTAGTCGAGGCCGGCGGAGACCGAGTGGCTGGGCAGGGTCTGTCCGTCGTCGTCCTGCAGGAGGAAGGACCTGGCGCCGTGCAGCACCCCCGGCTCACCGCCGGAGAACCGCGCGGCGTGCCGGCCGGAGGCGATGCCCTCGCCGCCCGCCTCGAAGCCGAACAGCCGCACCGCGCTGTCGTCGAGGAACGCGTTGAAGATCCCCATCGCGTTGGATCCGCCGCCGACGCACGCCGCGACTGCGTCCGGCAGCCGGCCGACCTCGTCGAACAGCTGCGCGCGGGCCTCCTCGCCGATCACCGAGTGGAAGTCGCGCACCATCTCCGGGAACGGGTGCGGTCCGGTGACCGTGCCGAGCATGTAGTGCGTCGTGTCGACGTTGGCCACCCAGTCGCGCAGGGCCTCGTTGATGGCGTCCTTGAGGGTCCGCGAGCCGATGGTCACCGGCACCACGGTCGCGCCGAGCAGCCGCATCCGGGCGACGTTCAGCGCCTGCCGCCGGGTGTCCTCCTCGCCCATGTACACCGTGCACTCGAGGTCCATCAGCGCAGCGGCGGTCGCCGCGGCCACTCCGTGCTGGCCGGCGCCGGTCTCGGCGATGATCCGCGTCTTGCCCATCCGCTTGACCAGCAGCGCCTGGCCCAGCACGTTGTTGATCTTGTGCGACCCCGTGTGGTTGAGGTCCTCGCGCTTGAGGAACACCCGGGCGCCGCCGCCGACGTGGGCCGCGAACCGCGCCACCTCGGTGAGCGGACTGGGCCGGCCGGTGTAGGTGCGGTGCAGCCGGGCCAGGGCCGCGCCGAACGAAGGATCCGTCAGGGCCTTGTGGTAAGCGGTGTCCAGCTCGTCGAGCGCGGCGACGAGCGCCTCGGGCACGAATCGGCCCCCGAACGAGCCGAAGTAGGGGCCCTGGTGCGTGGCGAGCGGGCCGGTGGCCCGCGGCGGCGCTGCCGGGCCGCCACGCCCAGCGTCCGTCACTGACGGACCGCCCGCAGCGACGGGTGGGCGCCGGCCGCGACCAGGTCGGCGACGGAGCGGCGTGGCGCGTCCTCCGTCACCAGCGCCTCGCCGACCAGCACCGCATCGGCGCCGGCACGGGCGTAGTCCATGACGTCGTGCGGGCCGCGCACACCCGACTCGGCCACCTTGACGATCCCGGCCGGGATGGCGGGTGCCACCTGGGCGAACGTGCCGCGGTCCACCTGAAGGGAGCGCAGGTCGCGGGCGTTGACGCCGATCACCCGCGCCCCGGCGTCCACCGCGCGCGCCGCCTCGCCGCGGTCGTGCACCTCCACCAGCGCGGTCATGCCGAGGGAGTGCACGCGTTCGACGAGCGACGTCAGCACGGTCTGCTCCAGGGCCGCCACGATGAGCAGGACGAGGTCGGCGCCGTGCGCCCGGGCCTCCCACACCTGGTACGGCGTGACGATGAAGTCCTTGCGCAGCACCGGCACGTCCACCCGGGCGCGGACCGCGTCGAGGTCCGCCAACGAACCGTGGAACCGACGTTCCTCGGTGAGCACCGAAATCGCTGCGGCTCCGCCGTGCTCGTACTCCCCGGCCAGTGCGGCCGGGTCGTCGATCGCGGCCAGCTGGCCACGGCTGGGGCTCGACCGCTTGACCTCGGCGATGATCGTCACCGCATCGGCGAGCCGCAGCCGGGACGGGCCGTCCAGGGCGGAGGGGCGGCGCTGGGCCATCTCCTTCAGCGCGTCCAGCGAGGTCCGCGCCTCCCGTCGGGCCAGGTCCTCACGCACGCCGGCGACGATCTCGTCGAGCACGGTCATGGCCCCACCCCTCTTCGCACGTCGCGAGCGCCTTTGCCGGATTCGGACACGAGCCATGGTAGATGGGCTCCGCAGCGTCGCCCGCCACGGGCCCAGTGAGTGGGATCGCACCGCGCCCGACGCGTCAGGGCGCCATCCAGGCCAGGGCAGGAACCGGCAGGTTCCGCAGCACGCCGAACACGACGACGAGTGCCAGCCCGGACCACGCCAGCCAGGTCGGCAGTGGACCCGTCGGCAGGCCGCGCCACTGCCGGGCCAACCGCACGCCCCAGACGACGACCACCACCGGGATCAGCGCCACCCACAGCGGGTTGGCGCTCCACGCGGCGGCCAGGTCGAGGTGCGCGAGATCGGCGGTGGCCCGCAGCGCACCACAGGCCGGACACGACCACCCGGTCAGCAGCCGCAGCGGGCAGATGCCGTAGCTGCCGAGCACGTGCGGGTCGCGCACCAGGAGCAGCAGCACACCGGCACCGGCCGCCCCGGCGGCCAGCAGGCTGCCGCGCACGGCCCGTGGGCCGGTCGCCGCGCGGACGGGCGCGGTCGTGGTGCCCGGACTGCTCGTCGTCACGGTCAGTAGGAGCTGTACCCGGAGGAGAAGGCGCCGGCGGCCGCTGCGATGACGAAGATCACGATGCCCAGGGCGGACAGTCCGATCGCCACCCAGCCAAGGACGATGCCGATGGTCGCCATGGTGCGGTTGTCCGCCAGGCCCTCGGCAGCAGCCTTCTGCGCCTGCCGACCCAGGATGACGGCCGGGATGCCGGTGAAGAGCAAGCAGCTGAACACGAAGGACGCGATGCCGAGCACCAACGACCACACCGCGAGGGAGTTCTTCGGGTAGACGGCGCCGTAGGCGCCGTACGCGGGCGGCGGCGGGTACGGCCCGGCTCCGTACGCCGGCATCTGGCTGCCGGCGGGCACCTGGCCGTAGGCGGGCGGCTGCTGGCCGTAGGTCGGCATGGGCTGGCCGTAGGCGGGCACCTGGCCGTACGCGGGCGGTTGCTGCCCGTAGGCGGGCGGCTGCTGGCCGTACGCCGGGGGCTGCTCGCCGTACGCCGGCTGCTGGCCGTACGCCGGCTGCTGACCGTACGCCGGGGGCTGCTGGCCGTACGCCGGCGGCTGGCCGTAGGCCGGGGTCGGCTGCCCGTAGGCCGGCGGCTGCGCGGGATCGGACGGCGGCGGGGCGAAGGGATCGCGCGGCTCGTCGGGGGTGGACATCGTTCCTCCTGTCGATGCACCGGGTCCGAGGGGCTCGGTGGACTGCTGCTGGGGTGACCTAGCGATCCGTAGGAGCCGGCGCGGTCCCGTGACCGCGGCGGGCCGCGTCGCGGGCGCCCGGTTGCCCGTAGCCCATGGCCGCCATCGTCGCTCCGACGACGAGCCCGAGCACGACGACCCCGGCACCGACCCAGGCGAGCACGGGGAGCGAGACCACCACTCCCACCGCGGCGAGCACCGCACCGGCCAGCACCACGGCCGTCGTGGTCCACGCGGCCAGCGTGCGGCCATGGTTGCGCGGCGGCGCGCTGGGCGGCAGGTGCATCACCTCACGGCTGCCGTCACCGGGGGTGCGAGCGGCCGACGACGTGCCGAGAGCCTGGTCAGCCATGCGTCTGCGCCCTTCCTCGTCGAGTGTGGCCCACCTTAGCGGACCCCCGGACGAGGCTCAGGTGGGATCGTCGCCGCGGGTCAGCGCGTCCCAGTCGGCGTGCGCATCCGGGCTGGCCGGTGGGTCCGAGGGGTGCCCACGAGCCTCGTGCCGGCGACTGGGCTCGGGCCAGCGGCGTGCCACCCGCGCCAGCACCACGGCGAACGCCAGCACCACCAGCGACACGACCCCGGCGACCCACGGCCACGCCGTCACCACGACGTCACCGACGATGCGATCCACCCCGGTCGCCTCCGCAGCAGCGGCTCGCGCCACCGGCACGGGGTCCGCCAGCAGCGCGACGACCGACCAGGCCACCGTCAAGGCCGACGCCGCCATGGCCGCGACGACCAGCCAGCGGCCGACCCGTCCGGCGAGGAGGACGGCGACCCCGGCGGCCGCCAGCACCAGCGCGGCGGCCGGGACGGCGGGCGCTGCCACGGCGCCCCGCACCTCGACCGGCACGGTTCCGGACAGCACGCCGACACCCACGGCGCGCACCCACACCGGCGTCGAGACGATGCCCGTCAGTGCGGCGAGCGCGACGACTGCCGACGCCGTGGCGCCGCGCCCGGGCCGCGGACCCGTCACCGGTCGGAACGCCTCAGCCGCGCCGCCACCTGCACCGCCCGCACCGCGGCAGCAGCCTTGTTGCGCGACTCGGCGTACTCCAGGGCCGGCACCGAGTCGGCGACGATGCCACCGCCGGCCTGCACGCTGGCCACGCCGTCGCGGATGAGGGCCGTGCGGATGGCGATCGCCATGTCCATGTCACCCGCGAAGTCGAAGTACCCCACCGTGCCGCCGTAGATGCCCCGGCGGGCCGGCTCGATCTCGTCGATCAGCGCGATCGCGCGGGGCTTGGGCGCGCCCGACAGGGTGCCGGCCGGGAACGTCGCCACCAGCGCCTGGAGAGCGGTCGCGCCCTCCCGCAGGCGCCCGACGACCGTCGAGCAGATGTGCATGATGTGCGAGTAGCGGCGCACGGCCATGAACTCGACCACCTCGACGCTGGCCGGCTCGCACACCCGGACCAGGTCGTTGCGGGAGAGGTCGACGAGCATGATGTGCTCGGCGCGCTCCTTCGGGTCGGCCAGCACCTCTTCGGCCAGCTGCTGGTCCTCGCCGGGCGTGGCGCCGCGGGGACGTGAGCCGGCGATCGGGAAGGTCACCACCCGCCCGGCGGTCACCTTGACCAGGGTCTCGGGGCTCGAGCCGACCACCGCGAAGTCCCGACCGTCGGCGTCCTGCAGCTGCAGGTAGTACATGTACGGGCTCGGGTTGATCGTGCGCAGCACGCGGTAGACGTCGAACGGGGACGCCGGGCAGTCCAGGTCGAGGCGCTGGGACAGCACCACCTGGAACACGTCGCCCTCGACGATCGCCGCCTTGCCGGCCCGCACCGACGCCTCGAACTGCTCGCGGTCCACCCGGAACCGCAGCGCGGGCTCGGCCAGGTCGGGGTCGAGCACCGCCACGCCCGGGTCGGCGGCCCGGGCGAGCCGCTCCTGCATCGCCTCCAGGCGGGCGAGCGCGCTCGCGTGCGCCTCGTCGACCCCTTGGTCGGTGGCGTCCGCGTTGACGGCGTTGGCGATCAGCCACACCGACCCGTCCTGGTGGTCCACCGCGGCGAGGTCGGTGGCCAGCAGCAGGGTCAGCTCCGGCACGCCGAGCTCGTCGGGCGCCACCGCGGGCAGGGTCGGCTCCCACTGTCGGACGATGTCCCAGCCCAGCGCGCCGACCAGCCCACCGGTCAGCGGCGGCAGGCCCGGCACGGCCGCCGTGCGCAGCACGTCCAGGGCACCGGCCAGCACCTCCAGCAGTGTGCCGCCCGTCGGCACCCCGACCGGCACGTCGCCCAGCCAGACCGGTGCGCCGGCGCGCACGGTGAGGGTGGCCGACGAGCGCACGCCGACGAACGAGTAGCGGCCCCACGTGCCCTCGGAGTCGGCCGACTCGAGGATGAACGTGCCCGGCCGACCTGCAGCCAGCGCCCGGTAGAGGCCCACCGGCGTGGTGCCGTCCGCCAGCAGGCGGCGCACCACAGGGATCACGCGCCGGTCGCGGGCCAGCTGACGGAAGTCGTCGAGCGTGGGCCAGGTGGAACCCCAGGGCAGGCCTGCGGGGCCGGTCGCCGGGGTCGGTGCGCCGACCGGCACCTCGTCCTGCTCGTCGGCCATCACGCCTCCGCCCCCGTGGTCGGACCGAGCACCGCGGGCAGCGGCCCACCAGCCTCGAAGCAGGTCCGCGCGCCCGTGTGGCAGGCCGCGCCCACCTGGTCGACCTCGACGAGCAGCGCGTCGCCGTCACAGTCCAGGTGCACGCCGCGCACGTGCTGGACGTGGCCGGAGGTGTCGCCCTTGCGCCAGTACTCCTGGCGCGAGCGGCTCCAGAACGTCACTCGGCCGGTGGTCAGGGTGCGATGCAGCGCCTCGTCGTCCATCCAGCCGACCATCAGCACCTCGCGGGTGTCGTGCTGCTGGACGACGGCGGCGACCAGGCCGGCGTCGTCGCGACGCAACCGGGCGGCGAGGGCCGGGTCCAGGGCGGACGGTGCGCGCACCGGACCGGACGGGGCGGGGTTGGCAGGCACGAGGGCATCCTGCCACGCGGTCCATGGCCTCGACGGGGTGCGCCGTCGGGGAGGGCTCGTCCTCTAGGCAGGCAGCCACGCCCGGGCCGCAGTGACGAGCGCTCGGACGCCCACCGACAGCGTGGGTTCGACGACCGGGGCGTAGAAAGGCGAGTGGTTCGACGGGACGTCGCGGACGATCCGGGCGATGTCCTCGATCCCGGTGGCAGCGGCGAAGGGTGTCGGGTCGGCGCCGCCGAGGAGCCAGAACACGATCGGGGCGCCGGCCGCCGCGGCCAGCAAGCCGACGTCCTCGCTACCGGTCGCCGGACCTGGGTCGACGACCTTGTCCGGCCCGAACTCGGCCGCGAAGGCCGCCCGGGTGCGCGCGGCGGCGGCGACGTCGTTCACCACGGCCGGGAAGGAGTCGACCACGTCGATCGTCGGAGGCACGCCGGCGCCGGAGGCCGAGGCCTCCGCGTTCACGATGCGCTCGATGCCCGCGCGCACCCGGCTGCGGACGTGCTCGTCGAACGTGCGGATGCTGATGTCCAGCGTGGCCTCGGAGGGGATGATGTTGGCCTTGGTGCCGGCGTGGAGGGAGCCGACGGTGACCACGGCCGTCTCGCCGCCCGCGACCTCCCGGGACACGATGGTCTGCAGCCGCATCACCGTCGCGGCCGCCATCACCACGGGGTCGATCGAGGCTTCCGGTCGGGACCCGTGGGCGCCTTGCCCGTGCAGAGTCACGCGGAGCACGTCGGTGGCGGCGAAGGCCGGCCCGGCGCACACGGCGAGCAGGCCCGCGGGCAGCGGGGCCACATGCTGGCCCAGGACGACGTCCGGGAGCCCGACCCGGTCGAAGAGCGCGTCGGCGATCATCGCGCGCGCGCCCCGGCCGAGCTCCTCGGCAGGCTGGAACAGCACCTGCAGGGTGCCCTGCCAGGACGAGGTGTCCGCGGCGAGGGCCGCCGCGGCGCCGAGCAGGCACGTGACGTGCATGTCGTGGCCGCAGGCGTGCATCACGGGCACGTCGTGGCCGTCGGGGTCCGTGCCCCGCTGGCGGCTGGCGTAGTCGAGGCCGGTCTCCTCGAGCACCGGGAGCCCGTCCATGTCGGCGCGCAGCATCACCGTGGGGCCTGCACCGTTGCGCAGGATCCCGACCACGCCGGTGCCACCGATCGGGGCGATCGTCTCGAAGCCCAGCGCCACCAGCCGCGTCGCGACGATGGACGCCGTGCGCGTCTCGGCGAAGCTCAGCTCGGGGTGGGCGTGCAGGTCGCGGTAGACCTCGGCAAGCCCCGACACGTCGATCGCCCACTCGGCCACCGCTGGACTCCTTCGCCGCAGGGTCCCCGCGTCTGCAGGGCGCGTGCTGGCGACGCTACCAGTGGGCCTTCATGGTGGCTTCGCCCGGGCGCTACTCCTGGGTCTGGGCGACCCACGCCGCGTGCAGGTCGGCGTACACCCCACCGGCGCGGACGAGCTGCGCGTGCGCGCCCCTCTCCACCACCACGCCGCGGTCCAGCACGACGACGAGATCCGCCGCCTCGGCCGTGGACAGCCGGTGCGCGATCGTCACCGTCGTCCGGCCGCGCGTCAGGTCCTCCAACGCGCGCGCCAGCCGGACCTCGGTCGCCGGGTCGACCGCGGAGGTCGCCTCGTCGAGCAGCAGCAGGTCGGCGTCGGCCAGCCGGGCGCGGACCAGCGCCACCAGCTGGCGCTCCCCCGCCGACAGCGCCTCGCCGCGCTGGCCCGCCGGGGTGTCGAGCCCGGCCGGCAGCTCGTCGAGCCAGTCCGCCAGGTCGAGGTCGTCCACCGCCGCGCGCACCCGGGGGTCGTCCGGGCCGCCGTCCGCCAGGGCGTAGGCCATGTTCTGCGCCAGCGTGCCGTCGAACAGGAACCCCTCCTGCGGCACCAGCACCACGCGACGGCGCAGGTCGCGGGGGTCGATCCGGCGCAGGTCCTCCCCGTCCAGCAGCACGGCGCCCTGGGTCGGATCCACGAAGCGGGCGACGAGGCGCGCCAGCGTCGTCTTGCCCGATCCCGTCGCACCGACGACGGCCACCGACGCGCCGGCCGGCACCACCAGGTCGACGTCCCTCAGCACGTCCGGGCCGTCCGGGTACGCGTACCCGACGCCACGCAGCTCCAGCCGCGCAGGCCCGCGCGGGCTCGGCACGGCGTCGGCACCGGGCGCCGGCACGTCCACCGGCGTCTCGAGCACGCCCAGCACCCGGCGCCAGCCGGCGACGGCGTTCTGCAGCTCGTTGAGCACCTCGGTTGCCTGCTGCACGGGCCCGGTGAACAGCTGGACGAGGAACAGGAAGGCGACCAGCCGACCCGCGCTCAGATCGCCCGCCACCCCGATCCGGACCCCGACCACCACCACGGCCGCCAGCGCGAGGTTGGACAGCAGCACCCCCGAGGAGAACACCGACGCGACGAGCACCTGGGCCCGCACCTGCGCGCGCCGGGTCGCCTCGACCGCCGCGTCGATCCGCCGTCGGGTCCGGGTCGCCACGCCGTAGGCGCGCACCGTCTCCGCCCCGACCACGGCCTCGGAGATCGCCCCGAGCATCTCCCCCGTGCGCTGCCGGACGGCGCCGTAGCGCGTGTTCACCCGCCGCTGCAGCAGCGGCAGCACCACGAGCAGCGGGGCGAAGCAGGCCCACACCAGCAGCGTCAGCCGCCACGAGTACGCCGCCATCACCACGCTCGCGACGCTCAGCTGGAGCACCGAGACGACGAGCTGGATGCCGCCCCACTGCACGAACAGGGAGATCGTGTCGACGTCGCTGGTCACCCGGGACACCAGGGCGCCGCGACGCTCGGTGCCCTGGGTCAGCACGGACAGGTCGTGCACGTGCCGGAATGCCCGCGTCCGCAGCGTCAGCAGCCCCCGCTCGCTGGACCGGAACAGGCGCACGCTGACCAGCGCGGAGCAGGCGGCACCGACCAGCAGGCCGACCAGGGCGACGCCCGCCAGCGCCGCCACCCGTCCCAGGTCCGGCCCGCCGGAGGCGAGGATCCCGGTGTCGAGGGTCTGCTGGACGACGACCGGCACCAGCACCCGGCCGACGGCGGCCACCACCGCCAGCGCCAGGGTCGGTACCAGGCCGGCGACGAGCTCGGGCGAGACGGCGACGCCACGGCGCAGCGTGGCCAGCACGCCCAGGGTGCTCGCGGACGCCAGGCGGGCGGTCGGCGTCGTCGGCACGTTCACCGGTCCACCCCCGGTCCGTCGACCCGCCAGGCCGCCGTCCGCCGCGCCGACTCGCGCTCGTACGCGGTGGCCAGCTCCCGGTAGCCGGGGTCGCGGGCGAGGAGCTCGTCATGCGTGCCGCTGTCCACCACCCGGCCGGATGCCAGGTGCACCACCTCGTCCGCCAGCAGCACCGACGACATCCGGTAGGCGACCAGCAGCACGGTCGGCCGGCCCGGCCCGCCCGCGTCCGCCCGGTTGCCGGACAGCCCGGTGAGGATGGACCGCTCGACGCGGGGGTCGACCGCGGACGTGGCGTCGTCGAGCACCAGCACGCGTGGGTGGCGCACCAGCGCGCGAGCCAGCGCCAGGCGCTGCCGCTGGCCCCCCGACAGGTTCGCGCCACGCTCGCCGAGACGCGCGTCCAGGCCGCCGGGCAGCGCCCGCACCACGTCGTCGACCCGGGCGGCCACGAGCGCAGCCCACACCTCGTCGTCGCCGGGCGCCCCCGGGTCGCCCGCCTCGGTCAGCGTGACGTTGCCGCGCACGGTGTCCTCGAAGATGAACGTCGTCTGCCCGACGAGGGCGACATGGCTGCTCAGCGCGGCGGGCGCGAGATCGCGCACGTCGACGCCGGCCACCAGCACCCGGCCTTGCGTCGGGTCCGCCAGCCGCGCGACGAGGCCCACCAGCGTCGTCTTGCCGGACCCGGTCGGGCCGACCAGCGCCACGGTGCGCCCCGCGGGCACGTCGAGGTCGACGTCGCGCAGCAGCCAGGCCGGTCCGACCGCGGTCGGCACCTGCACCCCGACGCCTTCCAGACGAACACCTGTCCCGGTCGCCGGGGCGCCGATCACGGCACCGCCGTCCCGGTGCTCGTCCCGCGGCCACGGCACCCGGCCGGACACCAGCTCGCCCTCCGCGTCGAGCACGGCGGCGATCCGGTCCCAGCCGACCAGGCCGCGGGGCAGCTCGCCCAGCACCCAGCCGAACGCCCGCACCGGCACCGCGAGCAAGGACAGCAGGAAGGCTGCGCCGACGACGTCGCCGGCATTCACCGCGCCGGCCGCCACCCGGGCCGTGCCGACCACGAGCACCAGCAGCGTGCCGATGCCGGGCAGCAGGTCGATCACCGGGTCGAACACCGCACGCACGACGCCCACCCGGATGTTGGCGTCCCGCAGCGCCGAGGCACGTGCGCCGAACCGGGCGTCCTCACGGTCCTGCGTGCCGAGCGACTTCACCAGCACGGCCGCCTCGAAGCTCTCGTGCGCCACCTCGGCGACCTCACCGCGCAGGTGCTGGGCGTGCGCGACCGCCGGGGTCATCCGCCGCTGGAACACGACGTTCGCGACCAGCGTCGCCGGCAGCACGACGAGGGCGGCCAACGCCAACGGGACGTCGATGCGCACCAGCGAGACCGTGGCGACCAGCACCATGACGACGACACCCACGGCGAACGGCAGCGGGTTGAACACCCCCGTGGCGGCCTCGACGTCCGAGCTGGCGGTGGCCAGCAGCCGGCCCGCAGGGTGCGCGCGGTGCCATGACATGGGTTGGCGCAGCAGCCGGTCCGTGATCTTGCGCCGATGGTCGGCCTGCACCGCGGCGAAGCCGATCCCCGCGAACACGCGGCGCCCGGCCACCGTCACCGCCAAGGTGACGGCGACGAGCACGATCACCAGCCCCGCCCACCCGGTCCGGGCCTGGGCCGCCGCGTCGCCGGCCAGCGCCGGCACGACCACCGAGTTCGTCACCCAGCCGAGCACGCGGCTCGCGGCGACCGTGGTGGCTCCCCACAACGCCGACGTGCCGATGGCCAGGGCGTACACGCCGGGGTGCGCCCGCATCCCGCGCCAGACGAGCAGCAGACCCCGGCGGGCCACCGACCCGGTGAGCGCGGCCGGGGTCCGGGGGGCCGGGGTCAGGGGGGCCGAGGGCGACGCGCGGTCCTCGGAGGGCCGGCCAGCGGGGCCGTGCAGCGGGGTGCTCACGTTCCGGTCATCGGCGGGGTGCTCACGTTCCGGTCAACGGACCTGGACGCCGGCCGACGCGAGTGCATCCTTCACCTGTCGCACGGTCAGCGTGCCGAAGTGGAAGACGCTCGCCGCCAGCACCGCGTCGGCGCCCGCCCGGGCGGCCGCGACGAAGTGCGCGGCGGTCCCCGCGCCGCCGCTGGCGATGAGCGGCACGTGCACCGCGGCCCGCACGTCGGCGATCATGGCCAGGTCGAAGCCGGCCTCGGTGCCGTCGGCATCCATCGAGTTGAGCAGCACCTCGCCCACGCCCAGCTCGACCGCCCGGACCGCCCACGCCACCGCGTCCAGGCCGGTGCCGCGCCGGCCGCCGTGCGTGGTGACCTCGTACCCCGACGGCGTGCTGACGCCACCCGTGGGGCGCCGCGCGTCGACGGAGAGCACCAGCACCTGCGAGCCGAACCGGTGCGCGATCTCGCCGATCAGCTCCGGGCGGGCGATCGCCGCGGTGTTCACGCCCACCTTGTCGGCGCCCGCACGCAGCAACCGGTCGACGTCGTCGACCGACCGCACCCCACCGCCCACCGTCAGCGGGACGAACACCTGCTCGGCGGTGCGCCGCACCACGTCGTACGTCGTCTCCCTCCCGGCGGAGGAGGCCGACACGTCAAGGAACGTGATCTCGTCCGCGCCCTCGGCGTCGTACCGACGGGCGAGCTCCACCGGGTCGCCGGCATCCCGCAGGTGGGCGAAGTTCACGCCCTTGACCACCCGGCCGGCGTCGACGTCCAGGCACGGGATCACCCGCAGCGCGAGGCTCACCGACGCACCCCCTCGTCGCCGGTGGCAAGGATGTCGATGACGAACACCACGGTCTTGCCGGCCAGCGCGGCGCTCGCGGTGGCGCCCAGCCCGTACGTCGGTGGCACGACGAGCAGCACCTGGGAGCCGACGGGCTGGTCGGCGAGCCCTTCCGCCCACGCCGGCACGTCCGACAGCGAGAAGGACACCGGGACCCCCCGCGCCCACGTCGAGTCGAACGACGCACCGTCGTCCCAGGAGAACCCGACGTACTGCACCGTGACGACGTCGGTGGGTTCCACCTGCACGCCCGACCCGCGCAGCAGCGGCTGCACCGTGAGCCCGGAGGGCGCCGGTGTGCCGGTGGGTGCGATCGTCGGGGACCCGTCGTCCGCGAGCGTGACCACCGGGAGGTCCGCGCGTGGCGTCACCGGCGTGCCCGTCGCGCGGGTCGACAGCACGTCGAGCACCGTCACCGCGGTGAACCCCGCGTCCGCGGCCTCACCCGGCGGCGTCACCTGCAGCAACCGCGCCCCCACGTTCTGGCCGGACAGCGTGCCGTACAGGTCCTCGCCCAGCTCAGCGAGCGAGAGCACCCGCGGCACCGGGCTGGTCGAGTAGTTCTCCGTGACCACCCGCGCGTCGCGGGCGTCCTCCACCCAGTACCGCAGCAGCACCGGACCGCCCTCGACGAGCGCAGGGCCGGTGCCGGCCCACACGGTGTGGCGGTACACCGAGTCGACGGTGAGGGGGGCCACGTACGTCAACGTCGGACGTCCCCCCAGGTCCCCGGTGACGACGATGTCGGGATCGGGGACGACCTCCGGGGCGCACCCCAGGAGCAGCGCACCGATCGCGGCGAGCGCGACGACGCCCACCCACGGGTGCCGTGCGACGACGGAGCGAGGACGACGCACGGCTGCCTCCTTCGTCGACACGTGACCGCGAGGGCGGTCGGTACCCCAGGGCGACCGCCTACTGTACGCAGCCCTCACATGGACTCGATGAGCCGGTCCACCCGCTCGTCGACACTACGGAACGGGTCCTTGCACAGCACGGTCCGCTGGGCCTGGTCGTTGAGCTTGAGGTGCACCCAGTCCACCGTGTAGTCGCGGCGCGCCTCCTGAGCGGCCTTGACGAAGGCCCCCCGCAGAGCCGCGCGCGTCGTCGCCGGGGGCACCGACATCGCCTCGAAGACCTCGGCCTCGGTGGTGACCCGCTCCACCAGACCGCGCTCCGCCATGAGGTGGTACAGGCCCTCGGTGCGGGAGATGTCGTGGTAGGCCAGGTCGAGCCGGAGCACCCGCACGTCGGCGAGCTCCAGGTCGTGCTTGGCCCGGTAGCGCTCGATCATCCGGTACTTGATCGCCCAGTCCAGCTCGCGGTCGATCAGCGACAGGTCGCCCGTCCGCAGGGCCCGCAGCCCGCGTTCCCACAGGTCGAGCACCTGCTTGATCTCGGGCGTTGGGTCCACCAGGTGATCGACGAGGTCGCTGACCCGGGTGAGGTACTCCTCCTGCAGGTCCACCGCGGTCACCGTGCGGCCGGTCGCCAACGTCACGGGGTGCAGGCCGGTCATGTCGTGGCTGATCTCGCGGATCGCCCGGATGGGGTTCTCCAACGTCAGGTCCCGCACCGGCAGGCCCGCCTCGATGAGCCGCAGCACGAGGTCGGTGGCGCCGACCTTGAGCATGGTCGTCGTCTCGGACATGGACGAGTCGCCCACGATGACGTGCAGCCGGCGGTACTGCTCGGCGTCGGCGTGCGGCTCGTCGCGGGTGTTGATGATCGGCCGCGACCGCGTGGTGGCGCTGGAGACGGCCTCCCAGATGTGGTCGGCACGCTGGGACAGGCAGTAGAGCGCGCCGCGGGGCGTCACCAGCACCTTGCCGGCCCCGGTGAGCACCTGCCGGGTGATGAGGAACGGCACCAGCACGTCGGACACCTTGGTGAAGTCGCCCTGACGGCGCACCAGGTAGTTCTCGTGGCAGCCGTAGGAGTTGCCAGCCGAGTCGGTGTTGTTGCGGAACAGGTGGATGCGGCCGGGCAGCCCTTCGTGCTCGAGCCGCTGCTGGGCGTCCTCGACGAGGCCCTCGAGGATGCGCTCCCCCGCCCGGTCGTGGGTGACCAACTGGCGCCAGTCGTCGCACTCCGCGGTCGCGTACTCGGGGTGCGACCCGACGTCGAGGTAGAGCCGGGAGCCGTTGCGCAGGAAGACGTTCGACGACCGTCCCCATGCGACCACCTTGCGGAACAGGTACCGCGCGACCTCGTCGGCCGACAGCCCGCGGCCGTCGACGGCCGCGCAGGTCACGCCGTACTCGGTCTCCAGGCCGAAGATGCGCCGGTCCACGTGGTCCTCCCCTCGCCGGTCCGGATGTCTCAGGCAGTCTCGTCGGACGTCGGTTCGTCGGGGACGGCGTCGCCCGACGCCCCGCCGGCGGCGAGCACGTCCTCCAGCAGCGGGCCGGTCAGGCGTCGGAACGCCCGACGCGGCCGGGTGCGGTCGAGCACCGCGACCTCGAGCTGCGCGGCGGGCAGCGTCCGCTGCGTCCCACCCTCGTCGACCGGTGTGCCCAGGGCGCGCACCCCGAGCTCGAGCGCGGCCGCGAGCGCCATCCCGGGCCGCCAGCCGGCGGCCAGCACGGTGCTGAGGCGCTCGGCCTGGCCGCCCATCACCACCCAGCCGCGCTCGTCGGCCACCGAGCCGTCGTAGGACAGCCGGTAGATCTGGTCGTCGGCCGACGCACGACCGACCTCGGCGACGACGAGCTCGACCTCGAGCGGCTTCGACTCCGTGGTGAAGACCGTGCCGAGCGTCTGCGCGTACGCGTTGGCCAGACCGCGCGCGGTGACGTCGACCCGGTCGTAGGAGTAGCCGCGCAGGTCGGCGTACCGGACGCCGGCCACCCGGAGGTTCTCGAACTCGTTGTACTTGCCGACCGCGGCGAACGCGATGCGGTCGTAGATCTCCGAGACCTTGTGCAGGGCGCGGGACGGGTTCTCGGTGGCGAACGCGATGCCGTCGTCGTACTGCAGCACGACGACCGAGCGGCCGCGCGCGATCCCCTTGCGGGCGTAGTCCGCGCGGTCCTTCATCAGCTGCTCGGGTGAGACGTAGAACGGCATGCTCATCGCGCGTCACCTGCCTCGGGCGGCTTGCGGCGGGCTGCGACGATGCCGGCCGTCGCCGCCGCGAGCTCGTCGTCGGGCACCCGCAGGTAGCCCGACTCGGTCACCGTGGCGACCACCGGCCAGATCCGGCGCTCGGAGTCGGGCCCGCCGGTCGCGGAGTCGTCGTCCGCGGCGTCGACGAGGGACTCGACGGCCACCCGCACCGCGCTCGCCGAGTCGAGCCCGGGGCGCCACCGCTTCTTCAGCGATCCGCGCGCGAAGACCGCGCCGGAGCCGATCGCGTGGTGCTCCTGCTCCTCGTAGCGGCCGCCCGTGACGTCGTAGGAGAAGATCCGACCGGTGCGGCGGTCCAGGTCGTAGCCGCCGAACAGCGGAACCACCGCCAGACCCTGCAGCGCCAGGCCCAGCTGCCCCCGGACGATCGTCGCGAGCCGGTTGGCCTTGCCGTCCAAGGACAGCAGCGAGCCCTCGATCTTCTCGTAGTGCTCCAGCTCGAGCTGGAAGAGCCGCACCAGCTCGACGGCCAGCCCTGCCGTGCCGGCGATGCCGATCGCGGAGTAGTCGTCGGCGGGGAACACCTTCTCGATGTGCCGGCTGGCGATCATCGACCCCATGGTCGCGCGGCGGTCCCCGGCCATGAGGATGCCGCCGTCGAACACCAGGGCGACGATCGTCGTGCCGTGCGGCGCGCTGACGTCTCCGACGGGCAGCGCGCGCCCCCCCGGCAACAGGCCGGGAGCCTGGGCGGCCAGGAAGTCGACGAACGACGACGAGCCGGGTGTGGTGTAGCTGGTCGGCAACCTGCCGGACGCGGAGGAATCAGGACCACCCATCGGCGATCACTGACCCCCCTTCTGCACGAAGCCGCGGACGAACTGCTCCGCATTGGACTCCAGGACGTCGTCGATCTCGTCGAGGAGCGCATCGATCCCGGCGTCCTGCGCCTGCGCGGCGGTCGGGGGCGGGGTGACGTCGGCGGGCTCGTCCGGCTGGTCGTCGCGACGTGGGTGGGCCTGCTCGGTTCCGGCCATGTCGACCTCCGGGGGATGCGGCGTCGGATGCGGCGTGCTCGTCACCACCCTAGGCCCTCGGCGGTCCGGCGGCCGGAGGCGCCCACGGTCGCGTGGGTCCTTGCTGGGACTGCCGCGGGACCCGTGTGCGCCACTGGTGCGCAAGCCCTGTGACGCATTCCCGCGCGGGCCGTCGTCCATCTGCCACCATCACGGCGTGACAGCGCCGACCGATCCGCTCCCCGCCGCCTGGAGGATGCTGCTCGACGTCGCGTCCTGCCCCGCCTGCCGAACGCCGCTGCAGGGCGCGTGGTGCCCGGCCTGCGGGCTACGGCTGGACGGCCCGCACGGCCAGCGCCTCTGGCAGGAGTCCCTGGTTGCCGCGTCGGCGCTGGAGCGGCGGGCTGCGACGCTCGCCGGCCTGGTCGCCGCGCGCGACGAGGCCGCCCGTGCGTGGGCGGCCGCGGCCGCCACCGCGGGCGTCTCGCAGCCGCCGGTCCAGCAGTGGCCCGTCCCGCAGGTGCCCGTCGCGTACGGGCCGGTCCCCCAGGCGACGGACACGCAGTGGACGGTCCAGCGGGAGCCGGTCCGGCCGGAATCGGCCGGGTACGCCTCCGGGTACGGTCCGATGGCGGGCGCCGGCGCGCCGCCGCCGGCGCGGGTCCCTGCCCCGACGCGACGACCGTGGCGGGTGCAGACGGTCCTGCAGGTGCTGGGTGCGAGCCTGCTCGCGGCCGCGAGCATCGTCTTCCTCGTCTTCGCGTGGGACGTGCTCAGCCTGGTGGGTCGGGCTGCCGTGGTCGGGGTCGGCACGGTGGCGGTGCTGGTGCTCGCGTGGTGGCTGGGCCGGCGCGGCCTCGTCCAGGGCGCCGAGGCGGTGGGTGGCTTCGGGGTGGTCCTGGTGCTGCTGGACGCCTGGGCCGTGCGACGCACCGGGCTGGTGGACGGCGGTCGCACCGGCGCCTACGCGGCGGTCGCCCTGCTGGTCTGCGCCGCGCTCGTCGCGGCCTGGGGTCGCGCCGCGCGCCTTGCGGTCGGCGCGCTGGCCGGCGCCGTGCTCTGGGTCGCGGCGCCACTGCCGCTGCTGACCCTCGTCGACGACGACGTCAGCCGGACCGCCGTGCTGCTCGCGCCCGCCGTGGCCGCTCTGGTACGTCTGGCGCCGTTCTCCCTGGCAGCTCTCCCGGCCACCGACCGCCTCGTCCGCCGCGTGCTCGCCGGCTGCGGCTGGGCCGCGTGGTCGGTCGCCACCGCCTGGGCGGCCGTCGCCGCCGTGGAGTGGTCGTCGCAGTCCGACCTGCGGGGCGTGGTGGTGCTGGCCGCCTGCGCCCTGGTCGCGGCCGCGCCGGTGGTGCTCCCTCGACCGGTCGGCGTCGACGGGGCCGGCGGCTGGGCGCTCGCCGCGGGCGTGGCGACCGGCGCGGCCGTCTCCGTCGCCGGGCTCACGGTGGCGGCCCGGGCGGGCGCGGGCGTGGTGCCCTGGCTGGCGGGCGGTGGGATCGCGGCCGCCGTGCTGGCGATCCTCGCCTGCTCCGGCCCGGTGAGCGCGGCGGTCGAAGGGTGGCGACGGGGCGTGCTCGCCGTCGCTGCGGCATCGGCGCTGGTGCTGCTCTTCCTGTGGCCCTGGCAGCTGGCCGCCCTGATGGTGCAGCCTGCGGACCGGGCGCTCGGGGGCGACCTGCTGATGGTCAGCGCGGCCCTCGCCGTGGCCGCCGTCGCCCTGGTGCGGGCGGCCGGTCGCTACCGGTGGCGGGGAGCGGACGCGTGCGCCGCCGTCGTCATCGCGGGGGCCGCGGTGGCCGCGGTGGCCGCCACCGCAGCCCTGACCGGCACGCTGCCGTGGGGCTCGGTGCTCGGTCTGGCAGCCGTCACGGTCGCGTCGTGCGTGGTCGAGGCCGCCGTGCGCCGCCCCGCCCGTGACGCCCTGCGACGTCCGGGCCGTCTCGACGCGGCGGACCTGCGACTGGCCGTCCGGGTGGCCGCACCGACCGCCTCGCTGCTCGCGCTGGTCGACGCCCGGACCGACTCGTGGGCCGTCGCGTTCGCCCTCGCCGTGCTGGCCGCTCTCGCCGTGGTGGCCCGCGGCTGGACACCCGCACCCGAGGCCCCGCCGCTGTCGACGGCCGCTGCGGGCCTGCTGACGGCGCTGGCGGTGGGTGTCGGGGGGTACGCCGCGGGGCTGACGCCCACCGACGCCGCGGTCGTCGGCGCGGTGGCCGCCGCCGGAGGTCTGCTCGCCCGTGGCCTGCTGCCCGGCGCGGCGCGGACCGAGCGGGCGACCGCGGTGGGGCTCTCGGCGGCGGGTGCGGCCACCGCCTGGGTGGTCGTCGCCGGCGCGGCGGACCGTTCCTCGCCCTGGGCGCTCTGGACCGCCGTCGCGGCGGGACTCGTCGTCGTGGTGGCCTGGGCCTGGACGGGACCGGGCCGGGTGGCGGGCGCTCCCGGCGCCACCGGGGCGATCGCACCGGTGCTCGCCCTCGCCGTCGCGACCGTGCACGGGCGGCTCGGCTTCCCCGGCGGCGGCGGGGCGGCGACCCTGACGGCCGCCGGCATCGGCGCAGCGGGCCTCATGCTCGCCGGCTGGCTGGGTGGGCACCGACCGCCCGGCGGACGCGTGGCCTGCGAGGTCGGTGGGTACGGCACCGTCCTCGTGGCGCTGCTCGCCGGGGCGGCGATCGGACCGGACGTCCTCGCGTTGGCGCTGCTGGTGCTTGCGGTCGCCACGTTCGTCGTCGGGCTGGCGCCCGACCGCAGGCCGCTGCGGTGGGTGGCTCTCGGCGCCCTCACCCTGGCCTCGTGGCTGACCCTCGGCGCCGGGCACGTCGCCGTCCCGGAGGCCTACCTGGCGCCGACCGGGATCGTGGTCGCCGTGGTGGGCGCCCTGCGCGCGCGCCACGGTGTCCGTGACGCACCCGAGCTGCTGCTCGGCGGGCTGGCCGTCGCCACGCTGCCGACGGCGCTGGTGGGCGCCGGCCTCCCGCTGGGCTCCCTGCTGGTCGACCGTGCGGCGGTGATCACCATCGTCGCGGCCGTCATGGTCGGCAGCGCCGCCGTGCTCGGGCGGTACCGGGCCGCACCCGTGCTGACCCGCGCCGCGGCCATGCTCGCCGCGCTCGCGGCAGTCCTCGTCGCGTGCGGGCCGGCCCGGCGCGCACTGCTGCTGGCCGTCGCCCCGGCCGAGCCGTGGTGGGCGGCGCCGTGGCCCGAGGTCTGGGCGGTGGCCGGCGCAGCCCTGCTCGGTGCCGCGGCCGTGGTGCTGGCGCGGTCGCTGGCGACGACGTCCCCCGCGGCGGCCGGCGTGGTGGCGACTGCGTCGCCGTGGGTGGTCACGGCACTGGCCGCGGTGCCCTCGGCGCTCGCCGCGGCGCCTGCGACGCCCGGCGTGGTCCGCACCGCCGTGCTGGCCACCGTCGCCGTGCTGGGCACCGTCCTCGGGGCGGTCCTCCGTCCGCACCCGTCGACGCCGGCCGCTGCCGAGCCGGCGCCGCACGCCGCCGGGTCGGCGTCCGGCTGGAGCCGGCACCTCCTCGGCCTCGGTCTGCTCGTCGGCGCCTGCGCCGCCGTGGCGGCGACCCGCACGCTGCCGCACGCCCCCGGTGGCCTCGTCGTGGGCGCCCTCGGCGTCCTCGTGCTGACCAGCGTCGCGCTGCGGGCGCCGCGCACCGACACCGCCGACGTGCTGCGCGCCGTCGCCGGACCGGTGCTGCTGGTGCCCCTGGTGCTGGCCCGCGACGAGTCCTGGCGCCCGGCGCTCTGGCTCGCGCTCGCGGCAGCGCTCGTGCTCGTCGGGCTGGTCGGAGCGGCGCCGGGGCTGCGCAGCGGGACGCCCGCCGGGCCTGGGCCGCGCCTGCTCGCCGGCACCGGCGCCGCGCTGGCCGGGCTCGGGCCCTGGTCGTCGGCCCTGCAGCTGGCGGCGCAGGCACACCCGGCCGGCACCGTGGAGGCGTGGGCCTTGCCGTCGGCGGTCGTCGTGGCCCTTGCCACGGCGGTGTGGCGGCACCGGTCCGCGTCGGCCGCGGCCGGGGTCGACCCCGCCTGGGCCCCGGTGCGCACCACCGCCTGGGCCGTGCTCGCGATCCCTGCCCTGATGCTCGCCACGGTGCCGTCCCTGGTCGCGGCAGACTCGCGCGCAGTCGGGCTGGTCCGGGTGCTCGCGTGCTTCGCGGTCGGCGCGGTGCTCGTCTCCGTCGCCGAACGCGGCGCCCGCGCGGTCGGTCAGGAGGGCACGGCCCACCGCGCGACAGGCGCCACCGGCGTCGTCATCCTCGTGGCCGCCACCCTCGCCTGGCTGACACGCGGCGGCGGTGAACCGGCCGACGTCCCGTTGCTCGCGCTGGGCGTCGCGCTTCTCATCCCGGGGACCTTGCGCGCCCGGGCGGTGCCGCACACGTCGACCTGGGCCACGACCTCCCCCGGCCTGTTGCTGGCCCTCGGGGCACCGACCGCCGCCGTGCTGGTCGCGCCCGAGCCGTGGCGCCTGCTGCTGGTGGTCGCGCTCGGGGTGACGGCCACCGCGGCCGGCGCCGCGCTGCGCTGGCAGGCGCCGTTCGTGCTCGGCACGCTGGCGCTGCTCGTCGTGCTCGTCGTGGTGGCCGCGCCGTGGTCCGGCCGGGTGATCGCGGCTGCCGACGGATGGGTCTGGCTCGCCGCCGGTGGCGCGCTGCTGCTGGGCCTGGGGCTCACCTACGAGCGCCGACTGACGCAGGCCCGCGAGGCCGTGCGCTACGTGGCGGCGATGCGCTGACCGGGGGTCAGCCGCCCAGCGCGGCCAGCAGCGACGCGGGGTCGGGACTGCGGTCCAGCAGGTCACCGACGTGCGCGCGCGTCCCACGGGCCGGGTCGCGCATCGGCACGCGCTGCAGCGACGGCGCGCCGGGCACGTCGAACACCACGGAGTCCCAGCTGGCTGCCGCCACCTGACCCGGGTAGCGCGCCATCGCCTCACCGCGGAAGTAGGCGCGGGTGTCCTCCGGCGGGTGCCGGACGGCGCGCACCACGTCTGCGTCGTCCACCAGCCGCTCGACGGCGCCCGCGGCCACCAGCCGGTGGTACAGGCCGCGCTCCGGCCGCAGGTCCGACCACTGCAGATCGACCGCGGCGAGTCGTGGGTGGTCCCACGCCAACCGTTCGCGGCGCCGCATCCCCTCCAGCAGGCGCAGCTTCGCCAGCCACTCCACCTCCTGCGCGCACGACGCCGGGTCGGCGCCGAGCCGCACCAGCAGCGAGTCCCAGCGGCGCAGCACGTCCGCCGTCTGCGGGTCCGGCGGGGTCCCCACGGCGTCCAGGGCGGTGCGGACCGCGTCCAGGTACGCTCGCTGCACCTCGAGGGCGGTGAGCCGGCGCCCGTCGAGCAGGGTCAGCCGTTCGGTCAGCGTCAGGTCGCGGCTCACCCGGTGCACCGCGGCCACCGGCTCCGCGAGCGTCAGGGAGTCCAGGGCCGCGGCGGCGGTGCGCGCGACGCCGTCCACCTGGGCCCGCTCCAGCAGCCACAGCACCAGGGACGTCGTGCCGAGCCGCAGGTAGGTGGCGACCTCGAGCATCGTCGCGTCGCCGATGATCACGTGCAGCCGGCGCCAGAGCGCCGGGTCCGCGTGCGGCTCGTCGCGGGTGTTGACGATGGGCCGGCGCAGCGTCGTCTCCAGGCCGATCTCGGCCTCGATGTAGTCGGCGCGCTGGGACAGCTGGAAGCCGGCCTGCTCGCCGCGCTGCCCGAGGCCCACCCGCCCGGCGCCGGTGAACACCTGGCGCGTCACCAGGAACGGCATGATCCGGGCGGCGAGCTCGGCGAAGGGCAGCGCACGCTCGACGAGGTAGTTCTCATGCGTGCCGTACGTCGCGCCCTTGCCGTCGACGTTGTTCTTGTAGAGCGTGACGTCGGGCATCAGCGGGTTCCCCGCGAGCGCCCGGACCGAGGCCAGCATGACGAGCTCGCCTGCGCGGTCCCAGCGCACCGCGTCCAGCGGGTTGGTCACCTCCGGCGTGGCGTACTCGGGGTGCGCATGGTCGACGTAGAGGCGGGCGCCGTTGGTGAGGATGACGTTGGCGGCACCAGGGTCCTCGTACTCCTCCACCGGCGAGCGAGGCATCGCGCTGACCTCGTCGCCGGCGGATGCGGGCCGCCGGGGGTCGTCCGTCAGCAGCGACGGATGGGCGGCGGTTCGTTGCAGGTGGAAGCCCCGAGCGTCGTGCAGCGGGTCCTCGTCGTCGTAGTCCCAGCGGGCACGCGCCCGCGCACCCTCCCGCGCGGCGGCGTGCACCGCGACGACGTGGCTGGACATCGCCATCGGGTTGGCGAGCGGGCGTCCGGGCTCGAGCACCCCGTACTCGGTCTCCAGCCCCATGATCCGGCGCACGCTCACGGCACCACCCTAGGGCCGGGCCCGGGGGCGCCCCCCGTGCCGGCGCCTAGGGCTCGCGCGTGAGCGGAGGGTGCAGCGCCGTGGCGCTGCCCGCCCGGTAGAGCACCGCGGGCCGGCCGGGACCGTCGACGACGGAGCGCCCGGTGGGCACCAGCAGCCCGGGCGTGCCGGTGACCTTGCGGTGGAAGTTGCGCGGGTCGAGCGCGACTCCCCAGACCGCCTCGTAGACGCGCCGCAGCTGGGAGACGGTGAACTCGGGCGGGCAGAACGAGGTGGCCAGCGACGAGTACTCGAGCTTGGCCCGGGCGCGCTCCACGCCGTCCCGCAAGATCGCCGCGTGGTCGAACGCCAGCGGCGCCGCCGTCGCCGTCGCCACCGGCAGCCAGGCCGAGTCCGAGGCGTCGCCCCCCGCTCGGGGGTCGGGCAGGTCCGCGGCGAGCGCGAGGTAGGCGACGGACACCACCCGCATCCGTGGGTCCCGGTCCGGCGCGCCGTAGGTCCCCAGCTGCTCGAGGTACGCCGACGCATCGAGCACGCCGGTCTCCTCAGCCAGCTCGCGGGCCGCGGCCTGCGGCAGGTCCTCGTCCGGACGCACGAAGCCGCCCGGCAGGGCGAGCGCGCCGAGGTTTGGCTCTTCCCCCCGTCGAACGGTGAGCACGTGCAGCTCGTCCTGGCGCACCGTCAGCGCGACCACGTCGACGGTCACCGCGAACGGCGGGAACTCCTCGGCCCGATAGTCCATGCGCACACCCTATCTCGTCAGATTGACGACAACCAGGCTCTGGCAATAGGGTCAACGTGACGACAACCCGAGGAGACGATCCCCATGGCCACCATCACCCGCTACCCGTTCGCACGACACCTTCGCTCGACCCCGACCTCGCACGTCGTGCACCTGCACAAGGGCGCCGTGCGGCATACCGGCCGCGGCGCCGCGTTCTGGTTCCGCCCGCTGGCCGCCGCGCTCTCCGAGGTGCCGGTCGACGACCGGGAGCTGCCGCTGGTGGCGCACGCCCGGACCTCCGACTTCCAAGAGCTGACCGTCCAGGTCACGGTGAGCTACCGGTTCGACGACCCGGCGCTGGTCGCACAGCGGCTCGACTTCTCGCTGGACACCGCCACCGGCCGGTGGACAAGTGAGCCGTTGCAGCAGGTGGCCCATCTGCTCACCGAGCTGGCGGCCGGTCGCATCATGGTGGCGGCAGCCCAGATGGACCTCGTCGCAGCCGTCACCACCGGGGTGGAGGCGCTCCGGCAAGCGGTGAACACCGGGATGGCGGGCGACGAGCGCCTCGCGGCCACCGGCATCGTGGTTCTCGGCGCGCGGATCGGTGCGGTGCGCGCGACGGCCGACCTGGAGAAGTACCTGCAGACGCCAGCCCGCGAGCACGCCCAGAGCGAGGCGGACAAGGCGACCTACGAGCGCCGTGCTCTCGCGGTCGACCGCGAACGGGCCATCGCCGAGAACGAGCTGGCCAACCGGATCGAGCTCGCCACCCGCGAGCAGGAGCTGGTCATGCAGGAGGGCCGCAACGCCCGGGCCCGCGCCGAGGAGGGCGCCGCCGCCGCCCTGATCGACGCCGGCGCTGACGCGGAGCGGCAGGCGCTCGCCGCGCAGGCCAGTGCGCACCGGACCACGGTGGAGGGCGAAGCCCGCGCCGTGGCGGAGGCGGCACACGTCAACGTCTACGCGACGGTGCCCGCGCCTGTGCTGACCATGCTCACGTTGCGCGAGGTGGCCGGGCACCTGCCGTCCGTCGGCAACCTGACCATCACGCCCGACCTCGTCACGGGCGCCCTCGCGGCCCTCGTCAGCCGGCCGGCCCAGGGACAGGACTGACATGACCCTCGCTCCCCGCGTCGTCGTCGTCCACCGGCGTACCGAGCTGGACGGCCTGCTCGACCAGCACGGCACGCGCGGCCAGGCCGAGTTCTTCCTCCGCTCGCGCGGACGCGACCTCGCCGCCGCGCAGACCCGCCACGATGCGCAGGACGAGGCGCTGCGCGAGGTGCGGGCCGGCGTACCCGAGGCGTGGCGGCGCGGGGACGTCGAGCGCGAGGACCTGCCGCGGTTCGGCTTCGAGCCCCTGGACGTCGTCGTCGTGGTCGGCCAGGACGGGCTGGTGGCGAACGTGGCGAAGTACGTCGACGGACAGCCGGTGCTCGGGGTCGACCCGGAGCCCGGCCGCAACCCCGGCGTGCTGGTGCGGCACCCCGCGCGGGCCGTCGCCGGGCTGCTCGTCGCGGTGGTGCAGGGCGCCGCGACGGTGCGCCCGCGGGCGATGGCCCGGGCGGAGCTCGACGACGGGCAGTGGCTCGATGCCCTCAACGAGGTCTTCGTCGGGCACGCGAGCCACCAGTCGGCGCGGTACCGGCTGCGGACCGGCGGGGCGGCGGGAGGTCGCGACGGCGGGGAACGGCAGTCGTCGTCCGGCCTCATCGTCGCCACCGGCACCGGCGCCACGGGCTGGGCCGCCTCGATCCGCCGCGAACGGGCCGTCGGCCCCGCGCTGCCCGGCCCGGACGACCCGGCGCTCGCCTGGTTCGTGCGGGAGGCCTGGCCGTCGCCCACCACAGGGACCGACCTCACGGCCGGCACGCTGGCACGCGACGAGCGGCTGTACCTGGTCGTCGAGTCCGACGCGCTCGTCGTGTTCGGTGACGGGCTCGAGGCGGACCGGCTCACCGCGACGTGGGGTCAGACCGTCACGCTCGGCCGCTCGCCGCGCCTGCTGCGGCTGGTGTGAGGCCAGCCGCTACAGGTACTGGCCCGTGCTGGTCACCGTCTCGATGGTCCGCGACCCGTCGACGCCCTTCTTGCCCTGCACGATGGTGCGGATGAAGACGATGCGCTCGCCCTTCTTGCCGGAGATGCGCGCCCAGTCGTCGGGGTTCG
>Ga0302291_10000010_pt1 | contig 40801 bp, 41 predicted proteins | sample III_Fen_N1_4_FD_194548 | JGI IMG/M metagenome (GOLD analysis project Ga0302291, IMG submission 194548) | Peat permafrost microbial communities from Stordalen Mire near Abisko, Sweden - III_Fen_N1_4 | ecosystem: Environmental > Terrestrial > Soil > Wetlands > Permafrost | place: Sweden: Abisko... | reverse complement strand
GAAGGTGCGTTGGCGCGCCGCCGCGGCGTCGAGGCGGTCCAGCATCTCGTTGAGGGTGCGCGCCAGGGCGGCGAGCTCGTCGTCGGCGGCGGGCACCGGGAGCGCACCTGGCCCGCCGCTGGCCGCGACGCCGGCCGCCGCGGCGCGCAGCTGCTCCACCGGTCGCAACGCGCGCCCGAGCACCACCCACACCGCCGCCGCGCACAACGCCGTGAGCAGCGGCACCACGGTGAGCAGCGCCAGCCGCAGCGCGCGCAGCAGGCCCTGCACCTCCCCGAGCGGAAGGCCGACCACCACCGTGACGTCCTCGCCACGCCAGGTCGCCGCCCGCACCGCGACCCGCGCGGAGCTCTGGTAGGCGCCGCCGGCCGAGGTCGCCACCGCCACACCCTCGCCGGCGGCGGCGCGCAGAGCGGTGAGCTCGTCCAGGCTCAGCAGGGGCAGCGTGCGGCTGGCGTTCGACGACGTGGCCAGCACGCCGCCGGCCGCATCGAGCACCTGCGCCACCTCGCCGGGCTCGACCACCGGCAGCGCGTCCGGCACCCGGTCCGCGGCGACGAGGTCCGCGACGACCGCGACTCGTGCCGTCGCCAGATCGTCGAGCACGCGCACCCGCCCGGCCTGCAGCACCGCGGACAGCGCGAGCGCGCCCGCCACCAGCGCCACCGCCAGCACCAGGGCTGCCGCCCAGGTCAGCCGCGCGCGCAGGGACAGCCGCCGCCACCCGAGGCCTCGTCTCATCCCGCCACCCGGTAGCCCGCCCCGCGCACGGTGGTCACGGCGTCGCGCCCGAGCTTGCGGCGCAGGTAGCCGACGTACACCTCCACCACGTTGAGATCCTCGCCGGGACCGTCCCACACGTGGTCGAGCAGCTCCACCTTGCCCACCACCCGGTCGGCGTGGCGCATGAGGTACTCGAGCAGCGCCAGCTCGCGCACGGTGAGCGTCACCGGCTCGCCGCCGCGGGTCAGGGTGCGGGCGGCCGGGTCGAGCACGAGGTCGCCGACCACCAGCACGGCCGGACGCTCGGCGGCCGGGCGGCGCACCAGGGCGCGCAGCCGCGCGACGAGGACCACGAAGGAGAACGGCTTCGTCAGGTAGTCGTCGGCGCCCACGTCCAGGCCGTCCGCCACGTCGTACTCGCCGTCCTTGGCCGAGAGCAGCAGCACCGGCGTCCACACCCCGCGGGCGCGCAGCTCGCGCACCACGTCGTAGCCGTTCATGGCGGGCAGCATGATGTCCAGCACGATCGCGTCGTAGTCGCGGTCGCTCGCGAGCTCCAGGCCGGCGCGTCCGTCGTGCGCGAAGTCCACGGCGAAGCCCTCCGCCACCAGGCCGCGCACCAGCGCACGGACCAAACCGCGCTCGTCGTCCACCACCAGCACCCGCACGCCCGCCAGCATCCCACCCGGCCCCGATCGGCACCCCACCCCCGGCATCGGGGTTCTCAGCGTGGCCTCAGCCGGTGCATCGCAGACTGGGCCCATGAGCGCAACGCTGTCGCCGTCGTCCTGGTCCTCGCGAGCCCGGTGGGCCGTCCCCGTCATCGCCGTGGTGGGTGTGGTGGGGGCCTTCGCCGGTCCCGCCCTGCTGGCCGGCGCCGACGCCAACCTGCCCCCCCTGTCCGTCGAGCAGCTCGTCGCCAAGGTGGCGGCGGCCGAGCCCGGCCCCATGTCCGGCACGGTGGTCTACACCGCGCACCTCGGCCTCCCGGAGATGCCGCTGACCAAGCTGGCCGGTGCGTCCCCGATCAATCTGCTGTCCGGCAGCTCGACGCTGCGGGTCTGGACGGACGGCCAGGCCCGCTCCCGGGTCTCGTTGCTCGGCCAGACGAGCGAGTACTCGGTGGTGCACGACAACGCGCAGGCCTGGACGTACTCCAGCACCGACAACGCCGTGACCCACTGGACCCTCGACCCGGCCGACGCCGCGAGCCTGGCGGCCCTCGGGAAGCAGGCGGACGCCGGCACCCTGCCCGGCGTCGCCGACCTGCCGACACCGACCGCCGCCGCGAGCGAAGCGCTGACCCTCGCGCAGGAGTCGTCGACCATCACGCTCGACGCGGAGACCACGGTGGCCGGCCGCGGCGCCTACCAGCTGGTCGTCACCCCGAAGACCACTGAGACGCTGATCTCGCGGATCGTGGTCGCCGTGGACGCGAAGACGTTCACCCCGCTGCGTGTCCAGGTCTGGAGCACGCAGGACACCACGGCGCCCGCCCTGGAGCTGGGCTTCACCGACGTGACCTTCGCCACCCCGGCCGACTCCGTGCTGGCGTTCTCCGCACCGCCGGGAGCCACCGTCACCGAGAAGGTCGTCAACCTGCCGGACAAGGCCCTGACGGCGGAAGCCCTGGCGCAGGCCGACAAGGCCACGCCGGAGCCGACCGAGACGGCCGCTGCGGTGCCGGACGGCGTGACCGTGCACGGCTCGGGCTGGGGCACCGTCCTGGAGGTCTCCGGGATGAACGCGACCGGCATGCTCGCCGATCCGGCCAAGGCCGCCGCCGGTCTGGGTGCCGCGAGCGCCGACGCGTCCGCGGGAGCCGGCCTGGCCGGGGACTTCCTCTCCACCGGCAGTGGTGACAGCAGCGCGATGTCCGGACTGGACGTCGGATCGCTGTACCAGCAGCTGACCACGCCGGTCGCCGGCGGTCGCCTCCTCTCGTCGGCCCTGGTCAGCGTCCTGCTGATGGACGACGGGCGGGTGCTGGTCGGCGCCGTCCCCGCCAGCACGCTGCAGGCCCTCGCCGGATGAGCACCGCGCTCGTCGGCGCGATCGTCACGCAGGGCCTGACCAAGCGGTTCCGCTCCGGCCAGGTGGCGGTGGACGACCTCGCCCTGCGGGTGCCGCGCGGCGCGGTGTACGGGTTCCTCGGCCCCAACGGCTCGGGCAAGACGACGACGATCCGGATGCTGCTCGCGCTGGTGCGGCCCACCCGCGGCACGGTGCAGCTGCTCGGCGAGCCGATGCCGACGGCGGCCGCCCGGGTGCTGCCACGCATCGGCGCGCTCGTCGAGGGTCCGGCCTTCCAGCCCTACCTGTCCGGCCGGGCCAACCTGGAGCGGCTGGACGCGGTCGACGCGACCGCCGACCCCCGCACCCGCGACCACCGGCTGGAGGGCGCGCTGGAGCGGCTCGGCCTGGGCGCCGCAGCCGGCAAGCCGTACCGGCAGTACTCGCTCGGCATGAAGCAGCGGCTCGGGCTGGCCGCCGCGCTGCTGCACCCGCGCGAGCTGCTGCTGCTCGACGAGCCGACCAACGGCCTCGACCCGCAGGGCACCCGCGAGGTGCGGCACCTCATCCGGGAGCAGGCGGAGGCCGGCACCACCGTGCTGGTCAGCTCGCACCTGCTGGCCGAGATCGAGCAGGTGTGCACCCATGTCGGGATCATGAGCAAGGGCCGGCTGGTGCTGTCCGGCGAGCGCTCCACGCTGGGCGACGTGCACGCCGCGCGGGCGCGGGTCACCACCACCGTCGAGCACGCCACCGCCGCCGCGGAGGTGCTCGCGGGGCTCGGGCTGAGCGACGTGCGGGTGGAGAACGACGTCGTCGACGGCGTGCTCGGGTCCGTCGCGGTGGAGAAGGTCACGGCCGCGCTGGTGCACGCGGGCGTGGACGTGCTCGGGCTCGCCGTGCGCCGGCCCAGCCTGGAACAGGTGTTCGTCGAGCTGACCGGGGAGGGCTTCGATGTCGCCCGTTGAGCGCGGCGTCGGGCCGACCGCCGCAATGTCGTCGGCCGTCCCGATCGGGCGGCGCCGCGGCGCCACCGGTCGGCTCGTCGCCAGCGAGCTGGCTCTGGTGCTCGGCCGGCGGCGCAACCGGGTGCTGCTCGTCGGGCTGGGACTGGTGCCCCTGCTGGTCGGCATCATGGTGCGCGTCACGCAGGGCACCGCGCTGGAGGGCCAGGGGCCGGGCTTCATCGGCCGGATCGCGGGCAACGGGCTGTTCCTCGTCGTCGCCTCGCTGTTCCTGTGCCTGCCGTTCCTGCTGCCGCTGACCGTCGGCATCGCCTCGGGCGACTCGGTGGCCGGCGAGGCCGCCGCCGGCACGCTGCGCTACCTGCTGGTGGTGCCGGTCGACCGCACGCGCCTGCTCCTGGTCAAGGCCCTCGGGGCGCTGGTCTTCGCCGCCGCCGCCGTGACGACGATCGCCGTGGTGGGCCTGGCGGTGGGCGCCGCGCTGTTCGGCGTGCACGACATCTCCCTGCTCTCCGGCGGCACGGTGCCCGTGGGCGACTCCGTGCTGCGGGTGGCGGGCGTGGTCGCCTTCGTCGGGATGTCGATGACCGGGCTGGTGGCCGTCGGGCTCTTCTTCTCCACGCTCACCGAGGTGCCGATCGGCGCGATGGCCGCGACCGTGGTGGTGCCGATCGTCTCCGCGGTGCTCGACTCGCTGCCGGCGTTGTCGGCCATCCAGCCGTGGCTGCTGACCCACCACTGGCTGGACTTCGCCGAGCTGCTGCGGATCGCCCCGGACACCGGCACTTTGCTGTCCGGGATCGGCGTGCAGGCCGCCTGGGTGGCGGTGTTCGGCGCGCTGGCGTGGGCCCGCTTCACCACGGCCGACGTCTCGTCCTGACGGCGGAGCGTCCCGACGGCCCGCGCCTCAGAGGTCGAACGCGGCGGCGGGGTCGTCACTCAGCGCGGCGGTGATGCGCGCGTGCATGGTGGGGCTCATGGGCGGCAGCGCGTCGAGGTCGAACCACGCGGCCGCGGTGTTCTCGCCGTCCGCCGGGTAGGGCTCGCCGGACACCCAGCGGAACCGGAAGGTCAGGTCGAGGTACTGGGAGCGGTCGCCGTTCTCGTAGGTGACGACGTCGGTGGTGTGCACCCGAGCGAGCCGCTGCGCCTGCGCCACCACGCCCGCCTCTTCGAGCACCTCGCGCGCGGCCGCGGCGGCGGGCTGCTCCCCCGGGTCGACGATGCCGGTCACCGGCGTCCACTCCCCCGTGTCCGCCCGCCGCACCAGCAGCACCTGGGGCCCGGCAGACCCGTCGCGGAGCACCACCGCCGAGACCCCGGGCATCCAGAGCAGGTCGTGCCCGACACCGGCGCGCAGGGCAAGGACGAAGTCGGGGGTGGGCACGAACGACGATGCTACGGCTCGACGACGAACCCGACGGTGCCCGAGGGTTCGACCGCCCGCACCCGCACGTCCTGCACCACCGCGAAGCGGGGGCCGTCGCGCACCGCGTCGACCATCGCCAGCACCGCGGCCGCGTCCCCCTCCACGCCCAGCTCGACGCTGCCGTCGGCGGCATTGCGCACCCAGCCGCGGACCCCGAGACGCTGCGCCTGCTGCGCCGCCCACCAGCGGAAGCCGACGCCCTGCACCTCGCCGCGCACCACCACGTGCACCGCGGTCATCGGTGCCCCCAGCGCGGGCCCGGCGGCCTGCGGCGCCGGCGGAAGGGCTGTGCCATCCGGCCATCGTGCCCGATCGGGCCGCGCCGCGAAGCCCGGCGCGGATCAGTGGGAGCGACCAGGTCGGGCTCCCGGGGTCACGTCCCCCGCACCGGGAGCCGGGCACCCTGGGTGCTCGCCGGCGCCTGGACGTCGGCCGCCGCGGCCACGAGCTCCCGGGTGCGCGCCAGGCGGGCCTGGGCCGCTCGGGCGAGCGCGTCCGCCTCGGCCGCCTGAGCGACCGACCAGACGACCGTCGCCCTGGCCGCCGGCCAGACGCGCCCCGTATACCCCGCAGGCGGCCGTCCGACCGACGCCGTCACGTGGTCGCGCAGGCCGTAGGCGCCCCGCGCGGCGCGGACGTCGTCGCACGGCGGCATGGTGCCGACCACCGCGAAGGTGTCACCGTCGATCCGGCCGAGGTCGCACCCGGGCGGCACGGCGGCCGTCAGCTGATGTGCGAAGGCGGTGAGCACGAGGTCGCCCTCCGCGTCGCCGTGCCGCTCGTTGATCTGCCCGAGGCCCGCGACGGCGACGAGGACGAGGACCACCCGCGCCCGTCCCCCGGCGGCGAGCCCGCACCGGCGGCCCAGCTCGTGCCAGGCCGCCGCCCGCGGCGGCAGCCCGGTCAGCGGGTCGTGGGTGGTCGCGCGGGCGAGCGCCGCGACGAGAGCGACCATGAGGTCCGCCGCCTCGGCCACCTGCCAGTGCTCGCCCCGGACCAGCACGTCGTCGTAGCGGCGCTCCCCGACGCGTGCCATCGCGCGGGTCGCGACGTCGGCGACGGAGTCGTGCGAAGTGACGACGAGGGGGCTCCAGTCCGTGATCATGGACAACGGCCGGCGCAGCAGCACGGCCCGCCCGTACCCGAGCCGCCCGGTCAGCGCGGAGTTGAACCGGGGGCGGGTGATCACGCCCGTGCGTGCGCGGTCGGGGTCCTCGACCACCACGCTCGTGATCCGGTCCCGCCGGAACAGCTCCTCGAGGTCGGCCACCTCGACCTCGGCGCCCACCACGTCGGCGTCGCGGGCGAGCTCGCCCGTCCTCGTCGCGGGCGGCGGTCCACCGGGGCTGTGGGTTCGGTGCGCCACCATCGTCAGCTCGTCATGCACTCCGGAACTGTGGCGCACTGCGCTGGAACGTTCCGGACGATCCGGACCACCGGTTGAGCCTTCGCCGAGCGTTCATCCCCACGATGCCGTCCGTCCGCCGGCGCCGGCGCGGGCGGACGGTCCCGTCACCACCACCCGAGCCTCCCGTGCAGCGGCCGACAGCTGCGCTGCGCGCTGTTCGCCGACTTCGGCACCACGTGCACCGCCGTCAACGGTGCGTCCACAGTGCCTGGCGCACGGACAGCAGCCACCCCCCGACTCCCAGCCCGGCCAGCACGCCGAGCGAGATCGTCACCATCGTCGTGCCCGCAGTGATCACCGCCGCGATGCCCTGGTCCAGGCTGTTGCCGAGGAACGAGGTCACCCCGACCAGGCTGAGCGCTCCGGGCACCAGCAGCCAGAACCCGGGCAGGAAGGTCACCATCGGCGGCGGACCCGTCGGTCGCTGCGCGGCGGCCATCGCCACGGGGGTCATGACGAACGCCCCGACGAACGCCGACAGCTGGCTGCCGAGCAGCAGCCCGCCGACCAGCTGGCCGGCGTAGGCCACGACGAGTGTGATGAGGATCCACGGCACGGCGCTGCGGCGGGCGCTGAACCGCCAGGTGACCCCGACCCCGAACACCAGCACCCCGATCCAGGGCCCGATCGCGCCGACCCCCGTCGGGTTCGCGGCGACCACCACGGAGGCGGGGATGCCCACCAGGTTCGCCCCGCCGACGATGCCCAGGCCGAGCAGCACCAGCGTCATCACCCCGGACGCGAGCCGGGCGGCACCGGCGACCATCTGCCGGGTGGCCAGGTCGATCGCCGCCGTGGTCAGCACGGCGCCGGGCAGGAACGTCACCAGCGGCGACACCAGGGGTGCGAGCAGGGTGAGGTCGAGGCCGGTGCGCGACAGCGAGAACACCGCGACCGAGACCGCGAACGCCGCACCCAGCGCGACGAAGCCCTGGTAGGAGTCGGACCACCGGCCGGTGACGCGCAGCGACGCGGCCACGGCCAGAGCGAGCACCGCCGCGACGATCAGGTCCGTGAAGGTCCCTCCGAGCACGAGGGACAGTCCCGCGGCGGTCAGCACGTACCCGGTCAGCCGCTGCCACACCGGGTAGGGGGAGGTGGAGGCGAGCGAGCGCAGCACGGCCGCGGTCCCCTCCGCCGGCCCGACCTCGCCGTGCTCCGCGGCGTCCACCACCTCGAGCACGTCCTGCACCTGGTCGAGGCGCAGCGAGTGGTGGCCGGTCGAGACGGCCGCGGTCCCTGCCTCCGGCGCCGACGGCACCGAGACGAAGAGCGCGGTCGGCAGGGCGACGACCTCGAGGTCGGGCAGGCCATTGACCGCGGCCACTCGCTGCAGCGAGTCCTGCACCTGGGCGACCGGTGCGGTGGTGTCGATCATCGCCTCGCCGAGCACGACGAGGAACCGCAGCGTGTCCGCCGGTCCAGCGGACGGCGCGGGCAGCACGACGGTCGCGGCGTCCGCGCCGGCCGCCGCGACGACAGCCGGCACGACCCCCGCCGTCGCGTCGGCGGTCGGGGAGGGACGCTGCTGCGGCAGCACGCCGGTGGGCGCGTCACCCGGGGACAGCACGCCGGTGGGCGCGTCACCAGCGGACAGCACGCCGGTGGGCGCGTCACCCGCAGGCAGCACGCCGCCCGTAGCCCCGGCCGCCCGACGCGCGGGGCCGAGCCGGCGGTGCAGCACGACCAGCGCGGCCGCCGCCAGGACCAGCACCAGCACGGCGATCACCAGCACGCCGACCGGCATCGTCGAGGTGGTCACCGTCGGCGGGGTGGTCCACACGGGGGCCGTGCTGGTCGCGGTGGGTGCCGGCTTCTCGACGGTGGCGGTCGGCTCCGGCGTCGGCTCCACCGTCGGCTCCACGGTCGGGTCCGGGGTCGGCTCGACGGGCGGCCCGGTCACCGGGGGCTCGGTCACCGGCGGCTCGGTCACCGGCGGCTCGGTCACGGGCTCGTCGGTGGCGGGGGCGGTGCCGACATCGGGCACCGGCACGGTCTCACCGGGGAGCGGCAGCACATCCAGCCACACCAGCCCTCCGAGCCCGGTCAGCCCCGCCACGGGTGCCACGACGAGTGCCATGGGGCCATCGTGCCCGATCCAGGCCCCCGAAGGCCGGTACGCGACGTGCCTTCCGTCCCGGAGCGGCAGGATGGTCCCGTGACCACCGACCTGAGCCTCCCGTCCGGCGGCCGACAGCTGCGCTGCGCGCTGTTCGTCGACTTCGACAACGTCTACCTCGGCCTGCGCCGGCTCGACGCTGCCGCCGCCGACGCGTTCTCCACCGACCCGGGGCACTGGTTGGCCGAGCTCGCCACCGGCTCGGACGCCACCGGCGAGTTCACCCGCCGGTTCCTCATCCGCGCCTGCTACCTCAACCCCTCGGCGTTCTCGCAGTTCCGGCCCAACTTCACGCGGGCCGGGTTCCAGGTGGTCGACTGCCCGTCCCTCACCCAGCAGGGCAAGTCCAGCGCCGACATCAACCTGGTGCTGGACGCGGTCGACGCGCTCGCCGCCACCACCCGGTACGACGAGATCATGCTGGTGTCCGCCGACGCGGACTTCACGCCGCTCGCGCTGCGCGCCCGCGCCGCGGACCGGCTGGTGACGATCATCACCGCGAGCCCCGCGGCCAGCGCCTACCGCTCCGTCGCCGACACGGTGATCAACGCGGACGGCTTCGTCGAGCTGGTGACGAAGACCGCGCTCGACGACGTCGCGGCGGGCGAGGCGCCGATCGCCCCGGCCGCCACCCCGGCGCCTGCCCCGGCCGTCACCGGGCGCGTCCCCGCCTCGTCGGGCCGGCGCGCCTCGTCCGCCGCACCGGCGACCGCCGCAGCCCCGGCTCCCAAGACCGCCGCGGCAGCTCCGGCCACCGCTCCGGAGGGCCCGCCGTCCGCCGCCCGGCGCGCGGTGCTCCAGCGGGTCCGCAGCGCGGAGCGGCCGATCCCGCTCGGGACGGCGGCACAGGTGGCGCAGCAGGCCGACCCGGCGCTGCCGGGCAGCATGTGGGCGGGCGCCGGGAGCTTCCTCGCCTGGCTCGCCCGCGAGCTGCCGGCGCTGGCCAGCGCGACGACCCCGGCGCCGGGCTTCATCTGGGACCCGGCCCGATTCGACGACGCGGACCTGCCGAGCTCCGCCCCGCAGACCGACCCCAGCGCGCTGCACCGCCAGGTGGTCGCCGTCACCGACGTCCCCGGCCTGACCGCCGCGGACTACGCCAAGCTGCTCACGGTGCTCGCGGCCGACCTGAAGACGTCCCCGTTCGTCCGTACCGAGACCGCCCGCCGGGTGCGGGAGGCGTGCCAGGCCAAGGGCGCCAAGATCGGCCGCGCGTCCGTGAACACCGTGCTCTCCGGCATCTTGTTCACCGGCCTCGACCTCACCACGCCACCGTCGCTCAAGGAGCTGGCGAAGGCCTGGGCGGACAACGTCGTCGGGCTGGCCCGTGGTGCACGCGTCGAGCTGTCGGCCGCCGACGAGGCCGCGGTGCGCTCCTGGGTGAGCGGCGGGCTGCTCAAGGGCTGAGCCCGGCGGTCTAGCGTGGGGGCCCGTGGACCGACCGCACATCGTCTTCCCCGGCGGCGAGGGAGCCCTCGCCGCACTGCTCGACTCCGCGCCGCTGGGTGACCGGCTGCGCGCGCTCGGCACGCTGCGGGTGCACACGGATGCCCCCGACGCGACCGAGGCGGTCGCTCGTCTCGTCGGCGCCGACGTCGGGCTGCTGGGCACCCACCTGTCGACCGCTGCACTGCCGACCCTGGCCGGGCGCACCCGGCTGCTCGCCTTCGCCGGCACCGGCGCGGGCAGCTACGTCGACCTGCCCACCGCCACCGCGCTGGGCATCACGGTGACCAACGTCACCGGGTACGGGGACCGGGCCGTCGCCGAGCTGGCCCTGGCGCTGCTGCTCGCCGCCGCGCGCGGCGTGCTGGACGGCGACCGCGGCGTGCGTGCCGGGCGCTGGACCGGGTTCCCCGGCACGGAGCTGGCGGGCGCGCAGGTCGGCGTCGTCGGCGTGGGCGCCGTCGGCCGTGCCTTCGTCGGCCTGGTCGCCGCGCTCGGGATGCGCGTGCTCGTCTGCGACGAGCATCCGGTGCCCGACCTGGCGGTGCTGGCCGGCGACGACGCCCGCCAGGTGGGCCTCGACGAGCTGCTGGCCTGCAGCGATGCCGTCAGCCTGCACCTGCCGCTGACCGACGCGACCCGCGGGATCCTCACCCCCGCGCGGCTCGACCTGCTGCGTCCGGGGGCGATCCTCGTCAACACCGCGCGGGGCGAGCTGATCGCCCGCGGAGCGCTGGCCGCCCGGCTCGCCCGCGGTGACCTGCGCGCGGCGTGCGACGTCTTCGACCCCGAGCCGCTGCCGCCCGACGACCCTTTGCTCGCCGCACCGCACACCGTGCTGACCCCCCACCTGGGGTTTCGCACCCCGCAGGCGCTGGCCGCGATGGCCGCCGGCGCCGTGGAGTGCGTCGAGGCGTTCTGTGCCGGCCGGCCGCTGCGCGTGCTGACCTGAGGGCCGCCGGGCCCGGCTCGGCACGTAGGACGGCCATGGGCAGCACAAAGCGCGCGCACAGGTGTGCGGCGCAGTGTCGAGGTCTGCAGTGATCCAGCGCTGAGAGGACCACCATGAACGCCCCCGCAGACCCGACGACCGCGCCAGGTCCGGAGTCCACCCCGTCGGAGCTGTTCGCGCCGATCCCCGCTCCACTCGCGGACGGCCCGGCCGGGCGGGTGCCGACGCACGGTGCGGCGGACGTGCTGTGGTACCCGTCGACGCCCGACCCCGAGCCCGCGCTCGCGGCGCACGGTGAATCCGTCGGGTCGTGGCCTCGGCGGCCCGCCCGACGACCCCTCGTCGCCGGGATGGCCGCCGCGGCCGGCCTCATCCTGGCCCTGGGCGGGGCGTTCGGTGTCGGGCACGTCGTGGGGAGCTCGGGGTCGGACGGCGTCGAGATCTCCGACGCGGGCGGTGGGGCCGAGGGCGACACCGTCCAGTCGTCCGTCGCCCAGGCGTCGACCGGAGGCCAGGCCTCGACCGGCACAGACCAGGCGGGTGCCTCTGCATCCACCGTCGGTCAGGTGGCCCCCCTGCCGGTGTCCGACGACGAGTCGTCGTGACGGTCCGCCAGCGGGCCTAGGTGCGGGGCCGCCGCTGGGCCGGGTCGCGGCGGCCGAGGACCGTCGACGGCACGACGAAGCCGAAGATCGTCGTCGCCGGGGGTGGCAGCTCGTCCATCCCGGGCTCGGGCTGCGGCATGGTGTCCGGCGGGGGCCCCACCCACACCCGCCACAGCTCGCCGTCGTAGTACAGCTGCCCCTCGGTGGTCAGGCCGCTGGTGCCGGCGGCCCTCACCTGGGCCAGCAGCAGGTCCTCGTGGGACTGCGGCACGAAGCCCACGAAGCGGTTGCGCCACACGATGACCACGCGCCCCTCGGCCCCGCGGGTGAACGCGAGCTCCGCCGCCACGCTCTGGTGCCCCCGGTGCAGCCCGGCAAGCGCGGCGAGGATCGCCACCTGCAGGGCGGGTGCCTCCGCGGCGACGAAGCCCACACCGACCTCGGCGTGCCGGGGCGGTCCGGACGACCTCTTCCAGAAGGGGGCCACGGCGACATCATCCTCCGCGCCGCCCCACCGCGTCGCGGTGCCGCTCCGCCGGGTCGCGGTGCCGCTCACGGTGCGGACGGCGCCGCCCGCTCGAGCAGCACGAGCACCTCGGCGTGCGCGGTCTGCGGGAACATGTCGAGCAGCCGGGCGCGCGTCGGGCGCAGGGACGGCATCGCCGCCAGGTCCCGCACCAGGCTGTCCGGGTTGCAGCTGGAGTAGAGCACCCGCGCCGCGCCGGAGCCCTCCAGCCACCCGGCGAGCACGGTGCCGATGCCCCGCCGCGGCGGGTTGACCACGACGACCTCCGGCGGCCCGGCTGACGCCAGCGCGAACGCGGTCGCGTCCCCCTGCAGGAACTGCACACCCGCCAGACCGGCGAGCACGGCGCTGCGTCGCGCTCCGGCGACGGCGGCGCCGCTCGTCTCCACGCCCGTCACGTCACCCGCCCCAGCGGCCGCCGCGTGCAGCGCGAAGCCGCCGACCCCGCTGTACAGGTCCCACACGGAGCCGGCGGTGCCCGTCCACGCCGCGGCCTGCCGGTACAGCGCCGCCGCCACCGCGGAGTTCGTCTGGAAGAAACCCTGCGGGCGCAGGAAGAGCTGCAGCCCGTTCAGCCGCATGCTCAGCGCGTCCTCGCCCGTCAGCAGCACCTCCCGCTCCCCCTCCAGCACCGCCTTGTGCTCGGGCTGCAGGTTCACGGACAGCACCCTGACCTGCGGTAACGCGGCAAGCAGCCCACCGGCGTGCTTCTGGATCCGGGCCAGTGCCTCGGTGGAGCGCAGCACGAACCGCACCAGCAGCTCGCCGCCCGGTGACACCGTCACCAGCACGTGCTTGAGCTCACCGCGCCGCGCCGGTACGTCGTAGGGGATCAGGCCCGCCCGGGTGACGAAGGCCGCCAGCTCGCCGAACGTGGCCACCAGCCGGTCGTCGTACAGCAGGCAGTCGGTCAGGTCGACGCCGTGCCCGGTCGCGTCGAGGATGCCCAGGGTCGGCCGGTCCACGGTGCCGCCGACGACGAGCTTCGCCTTGTTCCGGTAACCGGCCGGCGCGCTGGCCACCGGGGGCTCCCACACGGGGTCGCCGTGCACCGCCAGCAGCGCCGCCACGCCGACCTGCTTGGCCGCCAGCTGGTCCGCGTACGGCACGTCCAGCAGCGTGCACGAGCGGCAGCGGCCGGCGTCGAAGGCGGGGCAGAACACCCCACGAGCCTACGGACGGCGCCGTCGGGCCGGGTACCGTCACAGGGACGGCGGGCGATGCGCGCCGCACGAGGAGGGTGGAGCGGGCGTGCACCCGGTGCGGTGGATCGGCGAGCACGACGAGCGCCGGATGCTCAGGCGGCTGCGTCGCACCCTCGCGAGCGCCGGCGTGCAGCGGCCCGACCTCGCCGCCCTGGACGACTCCGCGCTGGCCGATCACGTCGCCGACCTGCGCGAACGCTGGGCGGGCGCCGCCGCCGACGACCCGCCACCCCCGCTGACCCGGGCCGTGCTGGACGAGGTGGTCCGCCGGACGCTCGGACTGACCGTGCACGACGAGCAGTGGGTGGCCGTCCTCGCGATGACCGACGGCTGGGCCGTGCAGCTGGACACCGGCGAGGGCAAGACGCTGGTCGGCGCGCTCGCCGCGACGCTGGAGTGCTGGCGCGGCCGCCGTCCGCACATCGCCACCGTCAACGACTACCTGGCCGGCCGGGACGCCGCCTGGATGGGTCCGGTGTACCGGGCGGCGGGACTGACCGCGGCCGCGGTGACCGCCGCGATGGCGCCGGAGCAGCGCCGCGCGGCCCACGGCGCCGACGTGGTGTACGCCCCGCTCACCCAGATCGGCTTCGACCTGCTGCGGGACGGGCTGGCTGAGCGGCCCGCGGACCGGGTGCTGCCCGGCCTGGACCACCTCGTCGTGGACGAGATCGACTCGCTGCTGGTGGACCAGGCCCGGATCCCGCTGGTCGTGGCCGGGGCGTGGGGCGAGCGCGACGGGGTGCTCGTCGCGCGCGCCGCGCAGGTGGTCGGCGCCCTGGAGCCCGGCGCGGACTACGAGGCCGACGACGGCCGCACTGCCGTGTGGCTCACCGACCGCGGCGTCGACCGGGTCCAGCGCGCCTTTGACGACGTGCACCTGTACGACACGGCGCACACCGACGTGCTCACCGCGGTGAACCTCGCGCTGCACGCCCGCGTGCTGGTCGAGCGGGACGTGGACTACCTCGTCGTCGACGGGCGCATCCGCCTGGTCGACACCTCGCGCGGTCGCGTCGCACACCTGCGCCGCTGGCCGGACGGGCTGCAGGAGGCGGTGGAGGTCCGCGAAGGGCTGACCCGGTCCGAGGCCGGCGTCGTGCTCGACCAGACGACCGTGCCCGCGCTGGTGCGCGCCTTCCGCTCGGTGGTGGGCATGAGCGGCACCGCCGACGGCGCGCGCGAGGAGCTGGACGCGCTGTACCGGCTGCGTGTGGTCCGGGTGCCGCCGCACCGTCGCTCGCAGCGGGTGGACGAGCCGCTGCGCGTCTACGCCGATGCGGCGCGGGCCGACGCGGCGCTGGTGGCCCGCACCGCCGCGGAGCACACCACCGGCCGGCCCGTGCTCGTCGGGACGCAGTCGGTCGCGGAGTCCGAGCACCTGGCCACCCTGCTGGCCGCGCTCGACGTGCCGCACGTGGTGCTCAACGCCAAGAACGACTCCGCCGAGGCGGAGCTCGTCGCGCTCGCCGGCCGGAGCGCCGCCGTGACGGTGTCCACGCAGATGGCGGGCCGGGGCACCGACATCGTGCTCGGCGAGCAGGTGGCGCCTGTCGGTGGGCTGCTGGTGCTGGCCCGCGGGCTGTACCCGTCGTCCCGGCTGGACGACCAGCTCCGGGGGCGCGCCGGGCGGCAGGGCGACCCCGGCGGCTCCGCGGTCTACGCCGCGCTCGACGACGACCTGGTGCTCGCGGCCGTCCCCGACGCGCCCGCCTGGGCGGACGCCGCCGACGAGGACGGGCTGGTCGACGAGCGGGGCGCGGTCGCGGCGGTCCAGCACGCGCAGCGGGTCGCCGAGGGCGCCGCGCTGGCGTCGGTGCGGGACACCTGGCGCTACCACGCGATCGTCGCCGCCCAGCGCGAGGCGGTGCAGGCCGCCCGCGAGGCGATCATCGCCGCGGGCGACGACGACCTCCCGCGGCGCGCCCGGCTCGCCGTTCTCGACCACGCCTGGTCGGACCACCTCGGCCTGCTCACCGACCTGCGCGAGAGCGTGCACCTGCGGGTGATGGCGCGGATGAACCCGTGGCTGTCGTTCAACGCCGACGCCGAGGCGGCGTTCGCCACCCTGATCGCCGACGCCCAGGACGAGGCCGACAGCCTGCTGGCCGCCCACCCCGACGCCGCCGACCTGGCCGGCCTCGGGCTGCGCCGCCCCTCGGCCACCTGGACCTACGTGCTGCACGACATGACGCTGGGCGACGACATGGACCGCGCGGTCCGCGGCCTGCGCCGCGTGCTCGGCCTGGGTCGCGAGCCGGACCGCCCCGCCGTGGACTGATCCGGGTCAGAGCGCCGGCGCGCAGGGGCCGTTGCCGAGCAGCGCCAAGCCGGCACGGTCGCCGGCCTGGTAGGTGGTCACGCCGGCGCTGATGGTCGCGTTCATCAGCTGGGTGGGATCGTCCACGTGGTCCAGGCCCAGCACATGTCCGAGCTCGTGCCGGAGCACCGGCAGGTAGGCGGGCTCGCCGCCGACGTCGGTCCGTGTCAGCAGCGTGGTGTCGAGCGCCACGCCACCGGAGACGTACACCGAGTAGTCGAGGTCGGAGCGGGTCATCGCGACGGCGCCGCCCATCCCGGCGACGTCGCCGGCCAGCTCGGGGTAGGTGCCGGCGTCCGCGAACTGCACGAGGACGGGCGCCCACCGGTCGCCGTAGAGCTGCGGAAGGTACGCCTGGCGTTCGAGGCTCAACGGCTCGTCCGTCAGGCCGTCGTTGACGACCTGCAGCCCGGTCGCCGCCGAGAGCTCGGCCATCACGGCATCGACGTCGGCCGCGAACCGCGCAGGCGCCCCCGCCGCGTTGACGGTGTAGTGGATCGGGCGGCACGGAGACCAGGCCACGGGCCTGGTGCTGCCGTCGGCGAGCTCGGTGACGCTGACGAACGCGTACGGCGACCCGTTCGAGTCCACCTGCGGCGGCTGGCCCAAGGGCGTCGTCTGCTCCTCGAACCCTGCCGGCGGGAGGTCCACCGCCTGCCGCTCCGCCGGTTCGGCGGTCGCCGCGGGCGCCGACCCGGACGTCCCGTTCACCAGTTCGCCGAGCGCGACGACAACTCCGCCGGGCTGATGCGCCCCCCACTGCAGCACCGAACCCACGACGAGCAGCATGACCAGCAGCACGGCGACGAGGGGCCGTCGGCCCGCGGAGCGCCGCGCCCGGGCGGCCGCTCGGGCCGCGCGCCGCGACGGCGGTGCGGGCTCCACAGCTGCGTCCGACGCGCGCCACGTCGAGGGCCCGACCATACGGGCCGCCTCGTCGCTCACCCACTGCGGGATGCGTCCGGTCGACGAGCGTGGCAGGTCGTCCGGAGGCAGAGTCACCCCTTGCTGATCGGCACCCTTGGTCGCCAAGGTGACGGGTGCGGGTGCGGCCCTTGTCTGATTTCCGTAGTTTCACCCCATGACGACACTGGACGAGCACGGTCGACAGGAGCCACCGCTCGCGGGCGACGAGGCCGCGACGCTGCTCGGCTACCTCGACTACCAGCGGGCGACGATCGAGTGGAAGTGCTCGGGTCTGGACGCGGCAGGCCTGGCCGCCACGCTCGCCCCGACCTCGATGACGCTCGGCGGCCTGCTCAAGCACCTGGCGCGCGTCGAGCAGTGGTGGTTCTCCTTCCGGTTCAGCGGCACGGACCCGGGACCGCCGTGGGACGGCGCCGACTGGGTCGCGGACCCGGACTGGGACCTGCACTCGGCTGCCGACGACTCCCCCGACGAGCTGCGCGCGCTGTGGCGCGACGAGGTGGCCCGCTCGCGCGCGATCGTCGAAGAGGCGCTGGAGACCGGCACCCTCGACCAGCTGGCCGCCCGCCCGCTGCACGACGGCCGCAGGGCGAGCCTGCGCTGGATCCTCTGCCACCTCATCGAGGAGTACGCGCGGCACAACGGTCACGCCGACCTGCTGCGCGAGTCGATCGACGGGCAGGTCGGCGAGTAGCGGGACCCGCCGCCCGTCGCGTCCGGCCCCGGCCGGGACTCGTCCGGCGGACGCCGACCACCGGCCTGCCGCAGGGACGCCCGGGGCCCTAGCCTGGCGCCAGCGGCCGTCCCCCGGCAGCCGCCCGAGCCCGGAGGCCGGTATGCCCGCCGAACGGATCCGCCGCCACATCGCCCTGGTCGCTCACGACAACAAGAAGGTCGAGCTGCTGCGCTGGGCGGAGTTCAACCGCGGCACGCTCGCTCGCCACCACCTGTCCGCCACCGGGACCACCGGCACCATGCTCGAGTACGAGCTGGGCCTGCCCGTGCAGCGGTACCTGTCCGGCCCGGTCGGAGGTGACCAGCAGATCGGCGCGCAGATCGCCGAGGGCGGCATCAACATGCTGATCTTCTTCTGGGACCCCCTGGAGCCGCAGCCGCACGACCCGGACGTCAAGGCGCTGCTGCGGATCGCCACGGTGTGGAACGTGCCGATGGCCTGCAACGTCGCCACCGCGGACATGATCATCTCGTCGCCGCTGCTGTCCGACCCGGCGTACGTCGGGGCGCGACCGGACCTCGGGCCCCGCTCCTGGGAGGGCGGACAGGTCGTCTGACCTGCCACCGTCCGGGACGTCGGCTCAGAGCTGTGCCGGGCCGAGATCCGCGCCCGCGCCCGCGCCCGGGGGGCCTTCCACCGGGTCGGTGACCTCCCCGACCCTGCGCCGCACCGGGATCACCCGCACGACGTCCAGCGACTCCGGGTTCTGCACGCCCCAGCGCAGCGAGACCAGCCGCATCGCGACGACCACGACGATGCAGAGCACCTCGCACACCCGGGAGGGCGCACCCGCCGCGGAGGCCACCAGATAGACGCTCGCCCCGACGAGCGCCGCGGTGGCGTACCACGGCCCGCGCCGCACCACCGTGACCGGCCGGCCGGACAGCAGGTCCGCGATGATCCCGCCGCTCACGGCGGCGCACGCGCCGATGAACACGGCCGAGGCGGGCGGCAGGGAGGCGAGCAGCGCCTTCTCCACGCCGACCACGGTGAACAGAGCGAGCGCGAACGCGTCGAGCAGCACGACGATGCGCCCGAGGTGGTGCAGCAGGCTCGCGAACAGCAGGCCGACCGCGGCCGCCGCGGCCACCGTCGGCAGGTAGGCGCCGCTGGACATGGCGACCGGTCGCTGCCCCAGCAGCACGTCGCGGACGATCCCCCCGCCGAGCCCGGTGGCGACCGCGAGGATCAGCACGCCGACGACGTCGAGCCGTTCGCGCACCGCGACCCCCGCACCGGCGAGCGCGCCGACGACGACCGCCGTCAGGTCGACGGCCAGCGGCAGCTGCAGCGGCTCGACGGCCGCCAGGACGAGCGTCACCGCCGTTCCTCAGGAGGCGCGGATCGCACGACGAGCACGCGTGCACTCTAGCCAGGTGGCCCGTCCGTCAGTCGTCGGCGTGCTCCTGGAGGCTCCGCTCGGGGGTGCCCGCCACGCACGTCGCGCTGACCTTCGTCTCGCTGCCCTCCTGCGTCAGCTCGACCTCGACGCGCTGCGGTCCGGCCGAGCCGACGTCGACGGTCCAGCCGTCGGACGGCGTGGCGTACAGCAGCGAGATCGAGTCGCCCGTGCAGGCGACCGCAACCTCACCCCCGGTCACGGCCCAGGTGCGCACCACCTGGGACGGCGCCGGGGGGGCGGGGTCGGCGGTCGGGCGCGGCGACGGAGCGCGACTCGGTGTCGCGCTGGTCGCGGAGGGCGCCGGGGCGGCGGTCGTGGCGGTGGCGGAGGGCAACGGGGCGGCGGTCGTGGCGGTGGCCGAGGGCGACGGGCTGAGGGTCTGGCCGGGGCTCGGCGTCACCGTCGCAGCACGGGCCGCCGCCAGCGCAGCCGTCACCTCCTGCTGCGAGAGCGGGCCGGCCTGCCCGGAGCCGCCGTCGAGCACCGCGACCGCCCGTGCCGCGATCGTCCCGGTCACCGCGACGAGCAGCAGCCACGACGCCGCGACGGCGAGGCTGATCCCCCGGGGCACCGTGCGCTGCATCGGGCCATCGTCGCGCACCGTGACGACAAGCGGACGTCAAGGCGCGGACAACTTCCGGGTAGGAGCGCCGGCAGGGGCCGCGCCGGGGCGGCCGATGGCCTACCGTCCGGGGTGTGGCGGACGTGCTGATCATCGAGGACGACGCAACCATCCGGACGGCCCTCGTGCGGTCCCTGTCGGCGCGCTCGCACTCCACCATGACCTCGCCCACGGCGCTCGACGGGCTGCAGAGCCTCATCGACCACCGACCCGACGTCGTCCTGCTCGACCTGGGTCTGCCCGATCTGGACGGCCGTGCGCTGCTCGCGATGATCCGCGCCGTCAGCGACGTCCCGGTGATCGTCATCAGCGCCCGGGACGACGGGCCCGTCATCGTCTCCGCCCTCGACGCCGGTGCCGACGACTACCTGGTCAAGCCCTTCGCCGCCGACCAGCTGGAGGCCAGGATCCGGGCCGTCCTGCGCCGGACGCCGACGGCGGAGCAGGCCGGGCCGGTCGTCGTCGGCAGGCTCGTCATCGACTCGAGGGCACGCACCGCGGCGCTCAACGGCACGGAGCTCGGCCTCAGCCCCAAGGAGTTCGACCTGCTGCTCTACCTCGCCCGGCGCGCCGGTGAGGTGATCGGCAAGCGCGAGCTGTTCGCCAAGGTGTGGAACCAGCCCTACGGAGGGGCCGACCGGACCGTCGACGTGCACCTGCACTGGTTGCGACGCAAGCTCGGCGAGACCGCGGAGGCGCCGGTGTACCTGCACCGGGTGCGAGGTGTCGGCGTGAAGCTGGTACCGCCGCCGTGAGGGCCCTCCTGCTCCGCTACGGGCTCGCGATGACCTCCGTCGTCCTGGTGGCGTTCCTCGTCCCGCTCGGGCTGCTGGCGCGCTCGCTCGCGGCGGACCATGCCTTGAACGCCGCGCGCCAGGACGCGCAGCAGGTCGCGATCTTCACCGGCGGGGCGGCCGCCGACCCCGCCCGGCTGCAGGCGGCGCTCCTCGCGGTGAACGACGGCGCGCGTGCCACCACGGTGTTCCTGCCGGACGGGAGCACCCTCGGCGCCGCCGCCTCCCGCACCGACTCGGTGGAGCTCGCGGCGCTCGGGCGCGCGCTCACCGCCCACACCGCCGGCGGCGCCGAGGTGCTGCTGCCTGTTGCGGGGACGGAGGGGATGCGCGTGGTGCGCACGTTCGTGCCGACCTCGCAGCTGACCGCCGGGGTGGCGCGGGCGTGGGTGGCGCTCACGGCCCTCGGGCTGACGCTGCTCGTCGTGACCGCGGTCGCCGGGAACCGCATCGCCACCCGGTTGTCCCGTTCGGTGCGCGAGCTCGCGGAGGTCGCGGAGCGGCTCGGCGCGGGCGACCTGGCGGCCCGCGTGGTGCCCTCCGGCCCGGCCGAGGTGGCCTCGGTCGGTGCGGTGCTCAACGGGCTCGGCGCTCAGGTGGCCGGCCTGCTGGCGGACGAGCGCGAGATGGTGGCCGATCTCTCGCACCGGCTCCGTACCCCGATCACCGCGCTACGTCTCGACGTGGAGCTGATCACCGATCCCGCGGAGCGCGCCAGGATGGCGGACCACATCGACGGGCTGGTCGGCGCCGTCGACACGATCGTGCACGCCGCACGGACGCACGGCCCTCGGCCGGTGCAGCAGTGCGACGCGGGTGACGTCGTGCGGGACCGGGCCCGGTTCTGGGCGGTGCTCGCCGTCCACCAGGGACGGACGCTCGACGTGCTGGTCCCGGCCGGGGCGGCGCCCGTCCCGCTGGCCGTCGGCGAGCTGGGCGCCGCGCTCGACGTGCTGGTGGACAACGTGTTCCGCCACACCCCGGCCGGGACGGCGCTCGCCCTCGAGGTGATCACCCGGCCGGGCCGGGTGGTCGTCGCCGTCGCGGACGCGGGGCCGGGCCTCGCCGCCCACGAGCTGACCGAACGCGGACGCTCGGGCACCGGCTCGACCGGGATCGGCGTGGACGTCGCGCGCCGCACCGCCGAGCGGGCCGGCGGCAGCCTCGAGGTCGGGGTGGGGCTGGAAGGGCGGGGCACGCGCTTCGCCCTCGTGCTGCCGGCGGCCTTGACCGAGCCTTAGCGCAACGTTGCCGCGACCCTGTCGTCGGCCGCACGACGGTGGTCCCACGACGCCGACAGGGCGTCCGATGATCGGAGACCGCCATGCGTCGCAGTGCACGGATCGTCGTTGCCACCGCCACCGCCGCCGGAGTCGTCCTCGCCGCAGGTGCCGCCCTGACCGCCGCCAACGCCGTGACCGCCGAGCCGACACCGAGCTCCGCACCGACCGCGACGAGCACGACGAGCGACCCGGCCGCCGACGAGCTGGCCCGGCAGGCCCACGACCTGGCCGCGGAGGTGGACCGCCTGTCCCTGGCGATCGCCGCCAACGGCCAGGTCGCGCCGCCGTCGGCCGCGGCCCGCGTCGCCCGGACGTCGCCGTCGCCGGTCGCCGCGACGGCGCCGTCGCCGTCGCCGGTCGACACGTCGGCCTCCTCCAGCAGCTGGCAGGAGTCGGACCACGAGGGCGAGCACCAGGAGGCCGGGGAGGACCACGAGGGCGAGCACCAGGAGCCCGGGGACGACCACGAGAGCGACCACAACGATGACTGACCGTGAGCGGGGGCGCCGCCGCCTCGCCGCGCTCGCGCTGGTGCCGCTGAGCACCGCGGCCTTCGGCGCCACGGTGTCCTGGGCGTCGACCCATGACCCGTCCCCCGCCGCCCAGGCACCCTCGGCACCACCGTCCCCCACCGTGACGGCGACGACGGACCCCGGGATCACGGCGGCGCTCACCGCCATCGCGGAGACGAAGGCCCAGATCGTCGCGCTGCAGGCGGCGCTCGACGCCCAGGTCGCCGCGAGGGCGGCGGTGCCGGCCGCCGCTGCCGCCGCACCCGCCGCAGCCGCTGCTCCCGCCCGGGCCGCCGCTGCCGCCGCACCCGCTCCCGCGCCGGCCGCCGCACCCGCTCCCGCGCCGGCCCCCGCACCGGCCCCGCCGGTGAACACCACGACGAAGGCCTCCTGATGACCGTCGCGGCCCGTCCTCGCGAGCTCACCGTGACGTTCCGGTCCATGGCCAGTGACGTCGAGCTCCGCGTGGTCGGCCCGCGACCCGGTGCGGTCGCGGCGCTGGAGCGCGCCGCCACGGCGATCCGCGCCGTCGCGACGCACCTCACCCGGTTCGAGCCGTCGTCGGCGCTGTCCCGCGCGAACGCCGCGCCCTCGGCCTGGCACCTGGTGCCCGGCGAGCTCGCCGAGGCGGTCCGCGAGGCTGAGCGGGCGCACCGGATCACCGGTGGCCTGTTCGACCCGAGGGTGCTCGCCACGCTGCTCTCGTGGGGGTACGACCGGACGTTCGCCGAGGTCGTGGGCAGCGAGAGCGAACCGCGGGACGGCCTCCACCGCAACCCTGAGCGGTCCCGCCGAGTCGGCCCCGCGCTCGTGCCGGCCGGGCCGTGGGCCCCGGTGGTGCTGCCCTCCTCGCACGGCGGTCTGGTCAACCTGGACGGGACGGCGATCGACCTCGGCGGGATCGGCAAGGGCCTGGCCGTGCGTCACGCCGCGGCCGAGCTCGCGGACGCCGGGGAGGCCGTCCTCGTCGACGCCGGCGGTGACGAGTGGCTCGGTGGACCGGGTCCGGACGGCGGCGGCTGGATGGTCGGTGTCGAGGACCCCCACGGCGGGGACGCGCCGGTCCTGGTCCTGGCTGTGACGGACCTGGGCTGCGCGACCTCGTCGATCCGGAGACGCCACTGGATGGCGGACGGCACTCCCGTGCACCACCTCGTCGACCCCCGGACCGGGCGTCCCGGCGGACCCGGCCTGGCGTCGGTCACCGTCCTGGACGCCGACCCGGCGTGGGCCGAGGTGTGGAGCAAGACGCTGTTCCTCGCGGGTGCGACCGAGGTGGAGGCCCAGGCGCACGTCCGCGGGCTCGCCGCGGCGTGGGTGACGGAGCAGGGCGAGGTCCGCGTCTCGGCGGCCATGGAGCCGCACGTCGTCTGGCGGGCAGCGTGACCGCGGCGGACGCACCACGCCCCGTGGCGCTGGGCCTGGGCGTCGCGATCCTGGTCGCGGCCACGGCGGTGAGCATCGGCGCCGCCGGGTTGCTGGTCGTCGGCGCGCTGAGCGGGACCATGGCGCACTGGGTGCTGGGCCGGGCAGCAGGGCTGACGTCGTACGTGCTGCTCCTCACGCTCGTCGGCAGCGGCCTGGTGCTCTCCCACCCGTGGGCCCGCCACCTGCACCGGCCCGCCCCGCGCACGCGGCTGGGGCTGCACGTGGCGCTGGCCACGTTCACGCTCGTGTTCACCGTGCTGCACGTCGTCGTCCTGGCCACCGACCCGTGGGCCGGGGTCGGGTGGCCCGGCGCGCTGCTGCCGATGGCCTCGACCTACCGGCCGGTCCCGGTGACGCTCGGTGTGCTCGCGCTGTGGGCAGGCCTGGTCACCGGCCTGACCGCGCGGCTGGCCGGGAGCATCGCGGCGCGGGTCTGGTGGCCGGTCCACAAGGTTGCCGCCGGGGTGCTCGCCCTCGTCTGGGCGCACAGCGTGCTGGCAGGCTCGGACGTGGCCGCCCTGAGCGGCTTCTACGTGGCGACGGGGTGCGGCCTCGTCGGGCTGGCGATCACCCGCTACGCCGCCCGCACCCCGGCCGACCGGGTGCACGAGCTGACCCGCGGGCTGGACGCCGATCTCCGCACCACCGAAGGGGCGCGGCGATGAGCCCGACCGCGACGTGGACGGTGCCCGGCCCCGGACTCCCTCCGGAGCCGGCCGCCGTGACCGCGGGTGGCGACCGACTGCTGCTGACCGAGGTCCGGCTGGCGCCGATCGGCCCGGCCGATCCCCTCGGAACCGACCTCCGCGAGAGCTGGGCCCTGCACGCCGGACGTCTCGGCGCTCGACCCGTCGGCACCACAGCACTCCTGGACGAGGCCACCGCCTTCGGCCTGACCGGTTACGGCGGCGCGCACGTGCCGGCCGCGGTGAAGTGGCGCGCGGCGGCCGCGGGCAGCGGGCCGCTCACCGTGGTCGCCAACGGCGCCGAGAGCGAGCCGGTCGCCGGCAAGGACGGGACGTTGATGCGGCAACGCCCGCACCTCGTCCTGGACGGCCTCGAGCTGCTCGCCGAGTCGTTGGGTGCCAGCCGCGCGGTCGTCTGGCTGCACGGGGACGACGAGGGCGCGCGGAGCGCGCTGCGGCACGCGCTGATCGAACGTCCGAGGGTCCCTGGCGCCGTGCGGCTCGAGATCGTCGCCGGGCCCGTGCACTACCTGGCCGGCGAGTCCAGTGCGATCGCCAGGGCCCTGGCCGGGCACCCGGCGCTGCCGGTGGTCCGCCGCCGACCCACCGACCCGGCCGCCCCGCGGACCTTGGTGCACAACGTCGAGACCCTCGCACGGCTCGCCCTGCTGGCCCGCGGCCGCACCCCCGCGGCCACCCGTCTGCTGACCGTCCTCGGCGACCGCCGAGCGGTCGTGGAGGTCGACGACTCCATGGTGTTCGCCGAGCTGCTGTCCCGGCTCGGCTGGACGGTTGCGCCGCAGGCCGTGCTGCTCGGCGGCTACGGCGGTCTGTGGGCATCCTGGGACCGCGTGGCGGACCAGCCGCTGCACGAGGGCAGGTTGCGTGCGCAGGGCCTCACCCTGGGAGCCGGTGTCGTGATCCCGTTGGCGGCAGGTCGTTGCGGCCTGCGCGAGACGGCCGCGATCGCGCGCTACCTGGCGTCGATGAGCGCCCGGCAGTGCGGACCCTGCGCGTTCGGGCTGCCGTCGCTCGCCGACTCGTGCGAGGCGCTCGCCGACGGCCGCCCCGGGCACGGACGTCTCACCTCGGTGCTCGGCGACGCCGCGCTGGTGGAAGGTCGGGGCGCCTGCCACCACCCCGACGGCGCCACCCGGATGGTCGCGTCCGCGATCGCCACCTTCGATGCCGACGCGACGGCGCATGCCGCGGGCCGGCCCTGCCCCGCGTCCGGGTACGTCGGACTGCCGGGGCTGCCGTCGTGAGCCGGCGAGCGAAGGAGCGGGTCGCGATGCGGCTGCGGGTCGATCCGGTCGCCTGCGAAGGCGTCGGGCTGTGCGCGCAGCTGGCGGACAGGACCATCACCCTGGACCGCTGGGGCTATCCGATCCTCGCGAGCGAGCTCGACGAGCGGGACCTCCCGGATGCGCGGCGTGCCGTCCGCGGCTGCCCCCGCCGCGCTCTGTGGCTCGAGGAGACGGTGGCGCAGCACTGAGCACGGTGTGCGCTGCCCGAGGAGACCAGCGTCAGTCCGTCTCGAGCGTCGAGGCGATCGCGGCGCGGAGCGCCACCGTGTCGGCCGTCGTCCAGTCCGGCGGCGTGGCGACCGCCGTCCAGGCGTCGGCGTACTCCACGGCGTAGTTGTGCCCGTGCCCGCTCGGGGCGTCGCCGGCGACGAACTGGTCGATGGTCAGCTGCCAGAACGTGACGATCGGGGTCCAGCGCACGTCCGGCAGCACGTCGGCGCCGCGGGGTTCCCGCGACCAGTCGGGCCGCGAGAACAGCAGGCTGGGCGACCACCAGATCACCCCGTCCGACGCGTGCTGCAGGTACACCACGCGCGGCGTGGACCACTGCTCGCCGAGTGCGTACAGGCCGTCGCCCGTGTCGGCCAGGCTGACCCCCCACCGCACGTGCGTCCCACCGTCGAGCACAGGCGCGATCTGCGTCGAGCCGGCGTCGCGGGCGGCCGTGAGCTGCTCCCACAGCGGGGTGAACCCGGGCACGCCCACCCAGACCGCGCCGTCGGTGCGGGCCAGCACGTCGTCGAGCGAGGCGAAGGCGCCCTGGCTGCCGAACGAGCCGAGCGAGATGCCGTAGACGTACAGCGCGGGCCGGTGGTCGGCCGGCTGCGCCTCCCACGCGGCACGGACCGCCTCGAACAGCGCCACGCCTGCCTGGGTCGGGGTGGACCGGTCTCCGACGAAGCTCACCCAGCTGGGCAGGTAGGAGTACTGCATCGCCGCGATCGCGGTGTCGCCGCCCCACGCCAGCTCGATCGCTGCGGCCGACGACGGGTCCACCCAGCCGGTGCCGGTGGTGGTCGTGACGACGAGGACCGAGCGGTCCCAGGCGTCGGTGCGGTCGAGCTCGGCGACCACGTTCGCCGCGACCCCGTCGAGCGAGTCGGCGCTGGTGCGGCCCGCGTACACCCGGATCGGCTCGGTCACCTCACGGTCCATGCCGATCGAGTCGTCGAACGCGCGCAGCTGCTCCGTGCTCGGGCCGCCGGACACGAACCGCCGGCCCTCCCGGCCGAGGGTGTCCCACGCCTGCGCCGACGCCGACGAGCCCGACCGCTGCGCGACGGCGGGCTGCTCGTTGCCCTCGAACGTCTGGCCGTCCAGCGCGGAGAAGGTGGTCTCCAGGGTGGCCCGACCGACCCGGCCGGCCACACCGTTGAGCACCAGCACGGTGACCAGGGCGACCACCACCGCGGCGATCACCAGCGACGCGGAGCGAGGCAGCCACCGGCCGATCAGCCGCGCGGCCGCGCGCGCGGTCACCCGCAGGCCGCGCGCGGCCTGCAGCAGCAGGGTGAACAGCACGAGCGCGGTCAGGAGCGTCACCACGGAGCCCACCGAGGCGGGTTGCGGCATGCCCATCAGCTCGCGCAGACGGTGCTGCCAGTTCGCCGACCAGATCAGGCCGCCGACGACGACGAGCGGCCCCGCCACGGCCAGGATCCACCAGCCGCGCCGCCGCCACACCGCGGGGACCTTGCCGGCCAGCGGCGTGAGCCGCGCCAACGCCGCACCCGCGGCACCCAGGCCGTAGCCGATCGCCGCGCAGACGCCCGCGGAGGCGCCCTGGAACAGGGCCGGACGCGGGGTCAGCGCGGGGCCGAGCGCGAGCCAGAAGAACGCCAGGCCCACGGCGAGGCCCGGGCCGGAGAACCGGGCCAGCCACCGCCGGGCCACGGCGCCGGCACGCTGCAGGAACGAGGACACAGGGCGCCGCCAGGGAGGTCGTCGGGGTGCGAGCACTGCGACGGTAGCGCAGCGCGCGCCACCCTCCATCCCCCCAGTTCCCACCATCCGCACAGCGGACGCGACGAGCCGCACCGCACCGCACCCCCGCACTGCCGGCCGGGCTAGGGCGTGACCTCCCGCAGCAGGCCGGTGGCCACGTCGAAGACGAACCCGCGCACGGCGTCGCGGTGCGGGATGAACGGGTTGGCCGTGATGCGCGCGATCGACTGGCGCACGTCCGTGTCGATGTCGTCGAAGGCCTCGGCGGCCCACTCCGGCTTGATGCCGGTCTCGTCCTGGATGCCGCGCTTGAACGCGTCGTCGGTGAAGGTGAGCATCCCGCAGTCGGTGTGGTGGATGAGGATGATCTCGCGGGTGCCGAGCAGCCGCTGGCTGATGGTGAGCGAGCGGATCTCGTCGTCGGTGACGACCCCGCCGGCGTTGCGGATCACGTGCGCCTCGCCCTCGGCCAACCCGAGGACCCGGTAGACGTCCAGGCGCGCGTCCATGCACGCGACGACCGCGACGTGCCGCGAGGGCGGCAGCGGCAGCGGGCCGGTGAAGCCGGCGGCGTAGGCGCGGTTGTTCTGCAGGTACTCGTCGGTGACGCTCATGGCGATCTCCCGGTCGGTCGGGGCGGGTCGTCTTCGGACGAATCGGACCGTACGTGCGGCGCCCGGGACCGTCGACCTGCCCGCCACGACGTGGACCAACGTCACGGACCCGTGCCCGCCACCCGGGCCCGCCACCCGGGCGCCCCGTGTCCGGACTCCGAACGGGACGGCCGCCACGCGCCGCGTTGTGGTGAGGTAAGGCTTAGTAAGGTGACCCTCACCAGGAAGGGGCCTCGACATGGGGTTCGCGGACGCCGAACGGGGCTCGACGCTGTGCCGGGTGCGCGTCGCCGGGACGCGGCGGGTGAGCCCCCACGTGATCCGGGTGACGCTGGCCGGCGACGACCTCGCACGGCTCACCCCCCATGGTCACGACCACTGGTTCCGGCTGTTCCTGCCGCAGGAGGACGGCGAGACGAGCTGGGACCTGCCGGACCGGTTCGGCGCGGCCGGCTACGGCGCCTACCTGCGGATCCCCGCCGCGACGCGGCCCATCCTGCGCAACTACACAGTCCGTGAGCTCCGCCCCGACGCGCGGGAGCTGGACGTGGACCTCGTCGTGCACGGTGACACCGGCCCGGCCACCCGGTGGGCCCAGCGGGCCCGGCAGGGTGACCCGGTCGCCCTGCTCGATCAGGGCCGGGGCTACGACTACCCGCCCGACACCGACGTCCACCTGCTCGCCGGCGACGAGACGGCACTGCCGGCGATCGCCGGGATCCTGCGGGACCTGCCCCGCGAGACGACCGGGCTGGCGCTCGTCGAGATCCCCGACGCGGCCGACGCCCAGATCGTGGACGCGCCCGCCGGGGTCGAGGTCCGCTGGCTGCCGCGGGGCTCGTCCGACACCACGCCGGGCCGGCTGGCGCTGGCTGCGCTCCGCGCCTGGACGCCAGGCTCCCCCACCGCGCTGTCCGCCTACCTGTGCGGGGAGCACACGCTGCCGACGCAGGGCCGGCGCCACCTGGTGGCCGCCGGCGTGCCGAAGCCGCGCATCACCTTCGTCGGCTACTGGCGGGCGGGGAAGCCGGCGTACTGACGCCTGCGGACGCCGTCAGCTCGTGTGCAGCAGGGCCGACTCGCCGGTGTCCGGGCCGAGCGGGCCGGCGGCTGCGTCGTCACGACCGGCGCCGTCCTTGAGCTCGACGAACACGACGCGGGTGTCCGTGTCACCGATGTTGTGGCCGGCGTGCTGCTGAGCCGGCAGCCACACCGCAGCGCCCGCGGGGAGCTCGACGTCGAGGGTGGCTCCGTCGGCCGCGGACAGCCGCCGGCGGAACGCCGTCAGGGTGTACATCACGCTGTCGGGGTGCGCGTGCGGCGTCGTCGCATCTCCGGGATGGTCGACGTACTCGAGCACCCGCACCCGATCGTTCTCGAAGACGGCCCGGTAGAAGCCCGGGTTGGTGACGACAGGGTCGAGATCCACGACGTACCTCCGACGAGAGCGGCACCCGGACCCGGCCGAGCATGCCATGCCACTCGCGGCAGCGGCCAGCCCTCCAGGTCAGTCCTCGATGACGTCGAGGCCCTGCTCCCGCAGCTGGGCCAGGTGGTCGAGCATCGCTGTCAGCACCTCCGGGGCGTGGCCCTGCCAGTCCCCCAGCTCGGCGACCACGCGCAGCGGCGCCGTCGTCCGGTAGGACTGGGTGGGGTTGCCCGGGAATCGCTTGTCGGTGACGTTGGGGTCGTCCTCGAACGGACCGAGGGGTTCGACGACGTAGATGTGTCCCCGCTCGCCGGTCCCGGCCAGGGCGGTGGCCAGCTCCGCTCCCCAGGCCGCCGTCTCCACGAGCGCGGAGAAGTAGAGGTGGCGGTGCACCCGCCCCACCTGAAAGTTGGAGCCGTGGCCGGGGACGAGCTCGGCGCCGGCCGCCAGGACGGACTTCGTGCCGTGGTAGAACGGGCCCTCGATGTGGGCGCAGTGGTCAGTGGTGACCGGCGTGCGGGCGCTGGAGTCCTGGGCCATGGGCGTCCTCCCCTGGTGGTTCGGGGAGCGCCGGCTCCTTCGAGTCGAGCGCCCACCTGATCGTGGCCGTGATCGCCGTGCCCCCGGCCCGGCGCAGCGGGTCGAGCACCGGCGCGGCCCGGATGCCGAGCTCGCGCCGCGCCCACGGCGGCAGCAGCGCGAGGCCGCCGGACGCGATCAGCGCGTAGCCCGGACGGACCGCCCAGGGCAGGGGTGGCGTGTGCAGCAGGAACGTCGCCACGTCCCGCGCCGCCGGCGTGCTGCCCAGCTCGCTGCGGAAGTCAGCCAGCTGCGCGCGCAGGCCGGCGTAGGTCACCGGCGGGTCCTCGACCCCGAGCGCCCGCGCGACCACCGCGGTCTGCGCCACGTACTCGTCGCAGCCTGCGCGGTCCAGCGGTCGCCGGCCGTAGCACTGGTGCGCGAGCAGGAAGCTCTCCGCCTCGCCCAGGTGCACCCACGACAACAGGTGCGGGTCGGACGCGGCGTACCCGAGGCCGTCGGGCATCGTGCCGAACACGCGCTTGTGCACGGCCTTGACGATCGCCACGGCCCGGTCCGCCGCCGCGCTCGTGCCGAAGGTGGTGACGGCGAGGAAGGTGGCGGTGTTCTGCAGGCGCCCCCAGGGGTCCATGCGGTAGCCGGAGTGCTCGGCGACGGCGGTCATCACCCGCGGGTGCAGCGACTGCAGCAGCAGGGCGCGCACTCCCCCGACGAACATCGACGCGTCCGCGTGCACCTGCCCGATCGGGCTCGCCGGGTCGAACCAGCGTGGTCCGGGGGCCCCGTGGATGCGGTTCCTCGCCTCGTCCGGCTCGGGGCCGGCGACACGGCTGAGCAGGGCGTGCGCGAGGGCCGCGCGGGGGTGCAGGACGAGGCTCACCCCCTGATCGTCACACGCGCCGCGCGGAACCCGCCCGTCTGGGGTTACATCGTGACAGCGCGCAGCGACGACGCTTCGCCGCCGCACCGGTCCCGCGACCCGATGTCGCATCACACCGGTCACCGAACTGGGGAGCCGTCGAGCGTCACGTGGGTGGATGGAAGAGCCGATAAGTGCATGAGGCCCCCCGCGTGCACCTGGCGGCGGACCCGTGCTGGAGATGAGCTGGTCATGGATCACCCGACGACGGTGCTGGTCGTGACGCCGAGCCTGGGCGGGCACTACTTCGGGGAGCTGCTGGCCGGCCTGACCAGGGAGGTCGCGCAAGCCGGCGGACGCGTGGTGGTCGTGGAGACCCTCCCCGAGTCCGCACCGCGGGACGAGGCCGGTGCACCCGGCGACTTCGCCACTCCCGTCGCGTGGGCGCACGCGGACGGCGCCGTGTCGATCACCACGGCCGTCGGAGCCCCCTACCTCCGCCGGCTGCGAGAGGCCGGGCGACCGGTGGTCCTGTCGAGCACGCTGATGACGGACTTCGAGGCGCCGGCGGCGATGCCGGACAACCATGGCGGGACCTTCGCCGCGGTCGAGCACCTCATCGGGCACGGGCACACGCGCATCGGGTTCGTCGGGAATCCCGCCCAGCAGGACATCCGCGACCGCTACGCGGCCTACGTCCTCGCACTGGAGACCTACGACCTGGCGGTCGATCCTCGGTTCGTCCTGTCAGCCTCGGACAACGGCGAGGTGGGTGGGCGCGAGGCCGCCCGTGAGCTGCTCGCGAGCGCCGACCGTCCGACCGCCCTGATGGTCGCCACGGACCGCAGCGCGCTCGGTCTGATGCAGGTGCTCACCGAGGCGGGGATGGATCTCCCGCGCGAGCTGGCGATCATGGCGTTCGACAACATCGAGGCCGGAGCGTTCAGCGTGCCCGCCCTGTCGAGCGTCAATCAGGGGTTTGCGGAGGTCGGGTCGCTCGCCGGACGTCTGGTGCTGGCGGCCATCCGCGGTGAGGCCGTGCCGAGCTCGGTGTTCACACCGCAATCGGTCGCGTTGACTCTGCGAGCCTCCTGCGGGTGTTCCGGCCCCGCCGAGCGCACCGATGCGCGGTTCGGCGACCGGTCGCCGGACGTCTCGTCCAGCCTGCTGCGCGACGAGCTCCAGGACGTGCTGCTGGCCACGCTCCTCAGCCGCGACGACGTCGACGAGGCGGCGGCACGGCAGGCGGTGCTGGCGGCCCTCGGCACCGCGGAACGCCTGTTGACGTCGGCCGACCCGGTGACCGAGGCCCAGGTCGACGCCGTCACGCAGGGCTTTCGTGGACTGACGGCCCACCCGGACACCCTGCGTCGCATCATCGACGCGACGGCCAGCTACGTCGCCCGGGTCTCGGCCGTGGGCGTGGATCCCGTCGCCTCGGCGCGCCTGGCGGCTGCCCTCTGGAAGGCGCAGGCGGGCGGGTTCCTCGGTCAGGTCGAGGAGACCGAGACGGCCATCGCGGAGCAGTACGTCGTCGACGCCGGACTGCTGGACACGACGGGCGTCGATCCCCGCACACTCGAGTGGCTCGCGGGCACCCACATCAGGGCGGCCGTGCTGGCCCTGTGGGTGGGCGAACCGTCCGGCGGACAGCTCGACGTCGTCGGCACGTACGGCACCGGGCAGTCGTTGTCGGATCAGCTCGGCACCCGCACCCCCGTCGAAGGCTTCCCCCCGGTCGCCCTCCTCGACCTGCTCGTGACAGCGGACCGTGAGGTCTGCGTGGTGCTTCCCGTCCGCACCGCGACCCACGACTGGGGACTGCTGGCCATGCTCGGCGCCGTGGACTCCGTGTCCACGCGGGAGACCTACCAGCACTGGGCGAGCCTGCTGTGCACGGCGCTGGAGTCCCGTCGGCTGCAGGACGAGGTCCGCAAGAGCGCCCTGTACGACACCATCACCGGGCTGCCGAACCGCCGGCTCTTCCTCGACCGGCTCACCGACGCGATCGCCCGCCACGACCGGTCCGGCACTCCCTTCGCCGTGCTGTTCCTCGACCTGGACGGCTTCAAGCTGATCAACGACTCGCTGGGGCACCAGATGGGTGACCGGGTGCTGGCCGCGGTGGCCCACCGGATCCGGGGCCAGCTCCGGACCGTGGACACCGGCTCCCGGTTCGGCGGCGACGAGTTCGCGATCCTCCTGCAGGACACCGGCCCCGACGGCGCGCTCCTGGTGGCCCAGCGGGTGCAGGTCGCCCTGGCCCGGACGCTGGACCTGGACGGCGTCGACGTCTCGATCAAGGCCAGCCTGGGCATCGCCACCAGCGCGATGGAGTACGCGACGGGCGAGGACATCCTCCGCGACGCCGACGCGGCGATGTACCGGGTCAAGGCCGACGAGCCGGGAGCGATCGCGTTCTTCGACGAGGCGATGCGCGCCCGCAGTCTCCACCAGCAGCAGCTGCACTCCGAGATCGGCAGCGCCCTGGACGAGCACCAGTTCGAGGTCTTCTACCAGCCCATCGTGAACCTGGCCTCGGGCCGCACCGACCGGTTCGAGTCGCTGGTGCGCTGGCGGCACCCCCAGCGCGGCCTGCTGATGCCCGACGAGTTCCTTCCCGTGATGGAAGAGACCGGGCTGATCGTCGAGCTCGGGCACTGGATCCTGGACGAGGTCACCCGGCAGCTGGCGGAGTGGGGCCCGAAGGTCGTCAACGTGGCCGTCAACCTGTCCGACCGCCAGTTCTGGCACCGCGATCTGCTCCCCCAGGTCCTGGAGGCCCTCGCCCGACACGGCGTCACGCCCGACCGGTTGACCCTGGAGATCACCGAGGCCGTGCTGATGCGTCGCCCCGAGGCGGCGTTGACGAAGATGCACGAGCTGCACGACGCCGGGCTTCGCCTGCACATCGACGACTTCGGCACCGGGTACTCGTCCCTGGAGACCCTGCACCGGTTCCCCGTGGACGCCTTCAAGATCGACCGCTCGTTCCTGCGCAGCCTCGCCAGCGGTGACCACACGACCGAGCTGATCACCGCCCTCGTCGGCCTGGGCAGGTCCCTGGGGCTGGCCGTGGTCGCCGAGGGCGTCGAGACCGGTGACCAGCTCGCCTTCCTCCAGAGCATCGGCTGCGCGACCGGCCAGGGCTACCTGTTCATGCCGGCGGTCAGCAACGACGTCGTGCGCAACCTGCTCGACGCGACCTGGCCGATCAGGGTCCGGACGGGCGCTCCCGCCTCCGGTGGTTTGGGTCGACGCCCGCCCCCCCAGCGCGAACCGGTCGGCCCGCACGTCGTCGCTCACCAACCGCTCGATCGTGGTGAAGCGGCCGCGCGGCGTCGTGCGCGTCGGCGATATCTCTGAGAGAAATGTCCGTGGCGGTGTCGGATCGGGGCAGTGCCGTTCGTTGCAGGGGTGAGAGGCGGCCACGCCGCGTGGCCCGCGCGCTGAGCGACAAGGAGACCGAGCCATGCCGAAGTATCTGCTGTCCGTCTACGGACCCGCCGAGCGCAACGAGTTCGGGGACTACCCGAGCAAGGAGGCCATGCTCCAGGCGTTCGAGGACACCGGGGCGTTCAACGACCGACTCGTGGCCGAGGGCTACTTCGTCTTCGCCGACGGGCTGGAGCAGGCGACCACCGCCACCGTCGTCGACGGTCAGGGCGACCAGCCGGTCTTCACCGACGGGCCGTACCTGGAGTCCAAGGAGTACCTCGGTGGCTTCTGGGTCATCGAGGCTCCGGACCTGGACGTCGCGCTGCGACTCGCGGCGGAAGGTTCGAAGGCCTGCCGGGGCAAGGTCGAGGTGCGGCCGTTCCAGACGGAGGAGTCCTTCCGGGCGCTGCTCGAAACGTGACGGAACCGACCGCCGCCGAGGCGATCACCCGGGCCCACCGCCAGGAGTGGGCCCGGGTGGTCGCCACCCTGACCCGGCGCTTCGGCGACCTCGACACCGCGGAGGAGGCCGCCGCGGAGGCCTTCGCGACCGCGGTCGAACGCTGGCCGCACGACGGCGTCCCCCCGAACCCCGGTGCGTGGCTCACCACCACCGCCACCCGCAAGGCCATCGATCGGCTGCGCCGGGAGTCCCGCCGCGCCGACAAGTACCGGGAGGCTCACCTGGTGTTCGACGACGATCCCCCCGAGCCGCCAGGCGTCGTCGACGACGACCGGCTCCGGCTGATCTTCACCTGCTGCCACCCGGCGCTCTCGCCGGAGGCCCGGATCGCGCTCACCCTCCGGATGGTCGGCGGACTGACCGTGACGGAGATCGCCCGCGCCTTCCTGGTCCAGGAGGCGACGATGGGTCAGCGCATCACCCGGGCGAAGGCCAAGATCACCGCCGCCCACATCCCCTTCCGGGTCCCGACGGCACAGGACCTGCCGGCGCGGCTCGACAGCGTCCTGACCGTGCTGTTCCTCGTGTTCAACGAGGGGTATCTCGCCACCGGAGCCGGGAGCGATCCCGTCCGCCACGACCTCGTCGCCGAGGCGATCCGGCTCACCCGCCTGGTGCAGGAGCTGGTCGTCGCCCCCCTCGGCGGGGCCGGCGAGGTGACCGGGCTGCTGGCGCTGATGCTCCTCACGGAGGCCCGTCGCCCCGCCCGCATCTCCGTGTCGGGGGAGCTGGTCACGCTCGACGAGCAGGACCGTGGCGCCTGGGATCGCCACCTGATCGAGGAGGGCCATCGGCTGGTGCATGAGCGCCGTGCCGCCGTCGCCGCGGGCGGCCCGGCTCCCGGCCGGTACCAGCTGCTGGCCGCGATCAACGCCGTGCACACCGATGCCCGCAACGCGCGCGACACCGACTGGTCGCAGGTCCTTGCCCTCTACGACCGGCTGGTGCGCGTCGATCCCTCACCGGTGGTCGCGCTCAACCGCGCGGTCGCCGTTGCCGAGGTGGACGGACCCGACGTCGCGCTGGCCCTGGTCGACCGCCTGCCGCTCGAGGGCTACCACGCCTTCCACGCGACCCGCGCCGAGCTGCTGCGTCGCCTGGGCCGCGGCCAGGAGGCGCGCGACGCCTACGACCGCGCCCTCGAGCTCGCCGGCAACACGGCCGAGGTCGCCTACCTCAGCCGTCGCCGCGGCCAGCTCGGCACGCTCAACGATGCAGGTCGAAGCGGTCCAGCTCCATCACGGTGACCCAGGCGGCGACGAAGTCGTCGACGAACATCTGCGCGGCGTCGTCGGACGCGTACACCTCGGCGACCGCCCGGAGCTCGGCGTTGGAGCCGAACACCAGGTCGGCGCGGGTGCCGGTCCACGTCCTGCCGGTGGCCGCGACGGTTCCGACGAACCGGGTGGACGTCTCGTCCACCGCGTGCCACTCGACGCCCAGGTCGAGCAGGTTGACGAAGTAGTCGTTGGTCAGCACGCCCGGCCGCTCCGTGAGCACCCCCACGTCGGACCCGTCCCACGTGGCGCCGAGCACGCGCAGGCCGCCCACCAGGACGGTCGTCTCCGGGGCGCTGAGCGTGAGCAGGTTGGCCTTGTCCACGAGCAGGGCCTCCGCCGGCAGCGACACGTCCGCGGCGAGGTAGTTGCGGAAGCCGTCGGCCTTCGGCTCGAGGAAGCCGAAGGAGTGCACGTCGGTCTGCTCCTGCGTCGCGTCCACGCGGCCCGGGGTGAACGGCACGCTCACGTCGTGGCCGGCGGCCTTCGCCGCGGCCTGGACGGCCGCCGATCCGGCGAGCACGATCAGGTCGGCCAGCGAGATCGCCTTGCCCGGGGCGCCGGCATTGAACGTCTCGGCGATCGCCTCCAGGACCGCCAGCACCGGAGCCAGCCGGTCCGGGTCGTTCACCTCCCAGCCGGCCTGCGGCGCCAGCCTCAGGCGGGCACCGTTCGCGCCGCCACGGCGGTCGCTGCCACGGAACGACGACGCCGCGGCCCAGGCCGTGCGGACCAGCTGCGGGACGGTCAGCCCGGAGGCGAGCACGGCCGCCGTCAGCGCCGCGACGTCGTCGGCGTCCACCAGCGCGTGGTCGCGCGCGGGAAGCGGGTCCTGCCACAACAGCTGCTCGGCCGGGACCTCGGCCCCGACGTAACGGCTCGTCGGCCCGAGGTCGCGGTGCGTGAGCTTGAACCAGGCCCGGGCGAATGCGTCGGCGAACTCCTGGGGGTGGTCCCGGAAGTGGAGCGAGATCTTCTCGTACGCCGGGTCGACGCGCAGCGCGAGGTCCGAGGTCAGCATCCGCGGCTCCCGTGTGCCGTCGCCGAACGACTCCGGCACCAGGCCCGAGCCGCCGCCGTTCACCGGGCGCCACTGCTTGGCGCCCGCCGGGGAGTCGAACAGCTCCCACTCGTAGCCGAAGAGGATGTGGAAGAACTCGTTGTCCCACCGGGTCGGGTGGTAGGTCCACGTGACCTCCAGACCGCTGGTGATCGCGTCGATGCCTTTGCCGGTGCCGTACCGGGAGGTCCAGCCCAGGCCCAGCTGCTCGATCGGCGCGACCTCCGGCTGGGGGCCGACCGCGTCGGCGGGCCCGGCGCCGTGGGTCTTGCCGAACGTGTGACCGCCGGCGATGAGCGCCACGGTCTCCTCGTCGTCCATGGCCATCCGGGCGAAGGTCTCGCGGATGTCACGCGCCGAGGCGAGCGGGTCCGGCTGCCCGTTGGGCCCCTCCGGGTTCACGTAGATGAGGCCCATCTGCACCGCGGCGAGCGGGTTGGCCAGCTGGCGGTCGCCGCTGTGGCGCGCATCGCCCAGCCACTCGTCCTCCGGGCCCCAGTAGACGTCGTCGTCGGACTCCCAGGCGTCGACGCGACCGCCGGAATAGCCGAAGGTGGCCAGGCCCATCGACTCCAGGGCGACGTTGCCGGCGAGCACGATCAGGTCGGCCCAGCTCAGCGCCTTGCCGTACTTCTTCTTCACCGGCCACAGCAGGCGCCGCGCCTTGTCCAGGCTCACGTTGTCCGGCCAGGAGTTCAGCGGCGCGAACCGTTGCTGCCCCGACCCGGCGCCACCCCGACCGTCCTGGACGCGGTAGGTGCCGGCGCTGTGCCAGGCCATCCGGATCATCAACGGGCCGTAGTGACCGAAGTCGGCGGGCCACCAGTCCTGCGAGGTCGTCTGGACCGCCGCGATGTCCCGCTTGACCTCGGCGAGGTCCAGCGCAGCGAACGCGCCGGCGTAGTCGAAGTCGGCGCCCAGCGGGTTGGCCACCGCGGGGTTCTTCGCCAGGACCTTGAGGTTCAGGCGCTCGGGCCACCAGCGCGCGTTGGTGGGCCTGCCGGCCGGGCCGTCGCCGTGGGCGACCGGGCATCCGGTGGCCGAGGCGGCGCTCGCGGGGGCGGTGGCTGAGCCCGCGCCGGAGGGGCCAGTGGCGGCGGTCGGACCGGTGGGGGTCGGATCGGCGATGGTCGGCGCTGTGCTGGTCGAGGTGTCGGGGGTCGAGACGGCCTTGCCGTCGTCCACGTCGGTCATGGTGCTCCCTTGAGCGAGGCGGCCGCGGCCCTGAGGCCCGCAGCCCGCCGCCGCGCAGCCCGTGCCCGAGACTCGAGCCGTGGGCCTGCGCGTTTCGACCGTAACCCCCCGTGGTGACGACCGCAGCGGCTGCGCCGGACCGCCTCGAGCCACTCACCCGGCCCTTGCCGCGCTGACGCCGCTCACTGCTTGTCGTGGATCGTGACGGTGTACCCGTCCGGGTCGGCGAAGCCGAACGTCCGCCCGAACGGCCCGTCGAAGGGCGGCACGACGATGGGCACGCCGGCGGCGTCGAGCGCGTCGTGCAGGGCCTGCGCGTCCGTGCTGTGCAGCCACAACGCCACGCCGTTGCCCGGGCGCCCCGCCGCGTCCAGGTCGACCTCCGGCTGAACGTCCCGCACCGCGAACGGCACCGGCGTCGTGGCGAACACCACCGCGTGCGGCGGGCTGAACGGAGCGCGACGCAGGCCGAGGCGGTCCTCGTAGAAGGCGGCCGCTCGCCCCAGGTCGCGCACCTGCAGGGCGATGAAGTCGGGTCCGGTGACGGTCATGATGTTCTCCCTCGTATGTCAATGTCCTGACATCGCTCACTGTATGTCAGGATGCTGACATGGCGCACCAGGAGACCCTCGGTCCGGTGGAGAACGCGGTCGGCTATGTGCTCAAGCAGGCCGCCGTGGCACTGCGGAGCGCCATGGACGCCGCGCTGCGCCCGCTGCACCTGACCGTTCCGCAGTACTCCTGCCTCGAGCTGCTCGGGCAGCGTCCAGGCCTGTCGAACGCCGAGCTCGCTCGCGGGGTCTTCGTCAGCCGCCAGTCGATGAACCTCGTCCTGCGCGGGCTCGAAGAGCGAGGTCTCGTCATCCGCCCCGCCATCGCTCCGCACGGCCGCGAGCTGCCCACCGAGCTCACGCCCGCCGGCCGCGTCAGCTTGGAGGCGGCCAGCGCGGCCGTGCTCGCCGTCCAGACGACGATGTGCGCCGGCCTGACGCCCGCCCGCCAGCAGGCCCTGCTCGACGCCCTCCTCGTCTGCATCCGCAACCTCGGCGACGGTTCCTGACCCGCCCCTTCAGAGTCGGGGGTCGATCGGCTCCGACTCCAGGGCGAGGATCGCGAAGACCGCCTCGTGGACCCGCCAGATCGGCTCGCCCGCCACGAACCGCTCGAGGGCCTCCAGGCCGAGCGCGTACTCGCGCAGGGCGAGTGATCGCTTGTGGCCGAGGTTGCGCGACCGCAGGCGCTCGAGGTTGGCCGGCTCGGTGTAGTCCGGGCCGTAGATGATCCGGAGGTACTCGCGGCCCCGCACCTTCACCCCGGGCTGTGCCAGACGACGTCGTCCGGCCACGAGGTTGGCCAGCGGCTTGACCACCATGCCCTCGCCACCGGCGCCGGTGAGGCTCTCCCACCACGTGATGCCGGCGGCGACCGAGTCGTCGTCGGTGACGTCGACGATCAGGCGGCGCGTCGTCTGCAGGAGCCCGGCGGGGTCGCCGGCCACGAGCCGGTCGGCGACGTCCAGGTGCCAGCCGTGGTCGCGGTCGGCGAACGTGGCGCCCTCGGCGGCGAGCAGCTGGAACGGGGCCAGGCGGATGCCGCTCAGCCCATCGACCGGCCACACGTACCGGCGGTAGGCCTCGCCGATCGTCTCACCCGGGGGGACCGCGAGGTCATCGATTTGCCCCTGCTCCATGCCGGCCCCCGCGCGCGCCATCTCAGGACCACGCTTCGTCCGCCGACCGCGGTCCCGGCCCGCGCGGAGCGTCGGCCGCGACCGCGACTAGGGTGCCGGTGGCGCGCCTCTGGTGATCGTCGGGGTCTCGCCGTTTTCACCCCAACGCCGGGGCTACCCAGGATCGTTGTCCCGGCGACAGGGACGAGCACCGCAGGCAGGGAGACGTCGTGCCAAGGCCGTGGGAACACCAGTTGGACCAAGTGGCGCGCGAACGCTACCCGCGCCTGGTCGCGCACGCCGCGCTGGTCACGGGTTCCATGAGCGACGCACCGGACCTGGTCCAGGAGGCGCTGATCGCGACCTTCCGCTCCCGCGCGAGGTTCACCAGCGTCGAGCAGGCGGAGGCCTACGTGCGGCGGGCCATCGCGTCGCGGGCGATCGACGCGGTACGACGCCGGCAACGTGAACGAGTGGTCGCGTGGCGCTCGGCCGCCGAGCCGCGCCGGGTCGAGACCGTCGAACCCCTGGGGCCGGGACGCGACGTGCTGCAGGCCCTCGCCCTGCTGAGCCCCCGCGAGCGCGCCTGCGTGGTGCTGCGGCAGATGGAAGACCTGTCGGTCGCCGAGACCGCCGCGGCCCTCGGCCTCAGTGAGGGCTCGGTCAAGCGGTACACCGCCGACGGCCTCGCGCGCCTGGCGCAGAGCCTCGGCGCGTCCGCGCACACCGGCGAGACGGTCCCTGTGCGGCGTCCCATCGCGACAACCGTCGAGCAGGCGCGTCGCACAACACCGCCGACGACGACGAACCGGGAGGGCACACGATGAACGACCTCGGCGAACTCCTGCACAGCGCCCGCGACGCCATCGCCCACGCGAGCGGCCCCATCCCCGAGCGTGACCTGCA
>Ga0302291_10000009_pt1 | contig 43821 bp, 37 predicted proteins | sample III_Fen_N1_4_FD_194548 | JGI IMG/M metagenome (GOLD analysis project Ga0302291, IMG submission 194548) | Peat permafrost microbial communities from Stordalen Mire near Abisko, Sweden - III_Fen_N1_4 | ecosystem: Environmental > Terrestrial > Soil > Wetlands > Permafrost | place: Sweden: Abisko... | reverse complement strand
CGACAGCCGGGTCGCGGGCCTCTCGCGACACCGAGAAGGTGCGGACGGACCCGTCGGCGCCTCGCCCGACCCGAAGAGCGCCCTCGGCCCCGGCGGACGGCGTCGCACCGCGAGGCGACGCAGGCACCGGCGCACTGCTCGCCGGGAGCTGGGTGAGTGCGGCGGCGGCGAGCGCGAGCACGGCACCCAGCGCTGCAGCGTGGGATCTCACTCGATCGCCCCCGTCCGGCCGTACGTCTCCCGGGCAATCTAGTCAGCGCCGAGACATGGCAGGGGTCACTGCAGGGTCAAGAACTGGTCACGATCTGCGCGCGACCAGGCGTGGGTCAGTCCACCAGGCCGGCGGCCTTGCGGAGCTCGTCGACCCGGTCGGTGCGCTCCCAGGTGAACTCCGGCAGCTCGCGCCCGAAGTGGCCGTACGCCGCGGTCTTGGCGTAGATCGGCCGGAGCAGGTCGAGGTCCTCGATGATCGCGGCCGGGCGGAGGTCGAAGACCTCGAGGACGGCCCGCTGGATCTCCTCGTCGGGGATCACGCCGGTGCCGAAGGTCTCGATGAAGACGCCCACCGGCTGCGCCTTGCCGATCGCGTAGGCGACCTGCGCCTCACAGCGGCGGGCCAGGCCCGCAGCGACGACGTTCTTGGCCACCCAGCGCATGGCGTAGGCCGCGGAGCGGTCGACCTTCGACGGGTCCTTGCCGGAGAACGCGCCGCCACCATGGCGAGCCATGCCGCCGTAGGTGTCGACGATGATCTTGCGCCCGGTCAGGCCGGCGTCGCCCATCGGACCGCCGACCACGAAGCGGCCGGTCGGGTTGACCAGAAGGCGGTAGCCCTCGGAGGGTATGTCGAAGGTCTCGAGGACCGGGTCGATCACGTGCTTCTTGACGTCGCTCTCGAGCGCGTCGAGCTCGGTCTCGTCGGAGTGCTGGGTGGACAGCACGACCGTGTCGACCCGCACCGGGCGGTTGTCGGCGTCGTACTCGATGGTGACCTGGGTCTTCCCGTCGGGCCGCAGGTAGGCCAGCGTCCCGTCGTTGCGGACGGCCGTCAGACGCTCGGCGAGCCGCTGGGCCATCGTGATCGGCAGCGGCATCAGCACGTCGGTGTCGTCACAGGCGTAGCCGAACATCAGGCCCTGGTCGCCGGCGCCCTGCTTGTCCATCGCGTCGACCGAGCCGGTGCGCGACTCGTGCCCGGAGTCGACGCCCTGGGCGATGTCACCGGACTGGCCGCCGATCGCCACCATCACGCCGCACGAGTGGCCGTCGAAGCCCTTCTCCGACGAGTCGTAGCCGATCCTGAGGATCCGGTCGCGCACGATCTGCTTGACGTCGACGTAGCCGGTGGTGGAGACCTCGCCCGCGACCACGACGAGACCCGTGGTGAGCAGCGTCTCCACGGCGACGCGGCTATGGGCATCCTGGCGGAGCATCTCGTCGAGGACCGAGTCGCTGATCTGGTCGGCGATCTTGTCGGGGTGTCCCTCGGTGACGGATTCGGAGGTGAAGAGGCGTCCGGTCACGGTGTCGATGCTCCTGTTTCGGCGTGGTGATGACTGAGGCGGTGGCAGCAGTAGGTGGTCAATCTTGCAACCTGCTGGCCACTTCGTCCCAAATGACGTGGGCCAGCGCGGTCTTCGACCCGAACGGTACGTCCCGCCGGTCGCCGTCGGCCGACAGGATCACGGCCTGGTTGTCGGCGGACCCGAAGACCGCTCCCCCCGCGACGTCGTTGACGACGAGCAGGTCGCATCCCTTGCGGGCGAGCTTGGCCCGGGCGTGGTCGAGGACCGAACCGGTGTCGTCGCCCGTCTCGGCGGCGAAGCCGACCACCACCTGCCCCGGCCGCGACCGGTCGCGGGACAGCTCGGCGAGGATGTCGGGGGTCTGGGTCAGCTCGAGCGTCGGTGCGGAGTCGCCCGACTTCTTGATCTTGGCCTCGGTGGTGGTCACGGGGCGGAAGTCGGCGGGGGCGGCCGCCATCACCACCGCGTCGGCCGACACGGCGGCGGACACGACTGCGTCGCGCAGCTCCTCGGTGGTCTCGACCCGGACCACCTTGACGCCGGCCGGGTCGGGCAGGGACACGTTGGCCGCCACCAGGGTGACGTCCGCTCCGCGCGCAGCGGCGGCCCGGGCCAGCGCCACGCCCTGCCGCCCGGAGGACCGGTTTCCGAGGAAGCGCACGGGGTCGATCGGCTCGCGGGTGCCGCCGGCGGACACCACGACCGTGCGTCCGGTGAGGTCGGGACGGACGACGCCTCGGGCGAGGACGTCCTGACAGAGCGCGAAGATCTCGTCGGGCTCCGGCAGCCGGCCCTTGCCGGTGTCGGCACCGGTGAGCCGTCCGACCGCCGGCTCGATGACCAGCGCGCCGCGCTGGCGGAGCGTGGCGACGTTGGCCTGGGTGGCGGGGTGCTCCCACATCTCGGTGTGCATCGCGGGCGAGAAGACAACCGGGCAGCGGGCGGTCAGCAGCACGTTGGTGAGCAGGTCGTCGGCCCGGCCGTGCGCCGCACGGGCCAGGAGGTCGGCCGTGGCCGGCGCAACCACCACGAGGTCGGCCGACTGGCCGATCCGGACGTGGGGCACCTCGTGGACGTCGCTCCAGACCTCGGTGGCGACCGGCTTGCCCGACAGGGCCGCCCACGTGGCGGCCCCGACGAACTGCAGCGCCGCGGCCGTCGGGACGACGGTGACGTCGTGGCCGCTCTCGGTGAACCGGCGGAGCAGCTCACACGCCTTGTACGCCGCGATGCCGCCCGAGACCCCCAGGACGACGGAACGCCGCGACCCCGCCCCCTCCGGGGCGACGGTCGCGGCCACGTCGGTCATGGTCGGGACGAGACTCAGCTGTCGGTCGAGAAGCCGGCCTCGAGGGCGGCGGCCTTCTTGGCCTCCTCCTCGGCGGCGAGCTCGGCCGGGTCGACGTCCTCACAGGTCAGCAGGTCGTCGTTGATCTCGCGCAGCGCGATCGACAGCGGCTTCTCCTGCACGTGGGTGTCCACGAGGGGGCCGACGTACTCCAGGAGGCCCTCACCGAGCTGGGAGTAGTAGGCGTTGATCTGGCGCGCACGCTTCGCGCTGTAGAGGACCAGCTTGTACTTGCTGTCGGTCTTGGTCAGCAGGTCGTCGATCGAGGGGTTGGTCACGCCCTCGGCAGCGGGGGTGGGTGCAGACACGCAGATGCCTCACAAGTCGTCGGAGGTGGGTGGGCCAAGGTGCCCAGTCATCAAGGTTACCAACTCCTCCGCGGCAGCGTGAATTTCACGGTTCACGACGACCGCGTCGAACTCCGGCTCGGCGGCCATCTCCAGCCGGGCGCTGGCGAGCCTGCGCTCACGCTCCTCCTCGCTCTCGGTGCCGCGGCCGACGAGCCGACGTACGAGCTCCTCCCAGGAGGGCGGGGCCAGGAAGCAGAAGAGCGCCTCCGGCATCCGCTCACGCACCTGCCGGGCACCCTGGAGGTCGATCTCGAGCAGGGCCGGTCGGCCCGCTGCCAGCATCTCCTCGACCGCAGCGCGGGGGGTGCCGTAGCGGGCGGTGCCGTGTACGACGGCCCACTCCAGGAGAGCCTCCTGCTCGATGAGGGCGTCGAACTCCGCCTCGGAGAGGAACCAGTAGTGGACGCCGTGGACCTCGCCCGGCCGCGGGGCACGGGTGGTGGCGGAGACCGAGATCCAGATCTCGGGGTGGTGGGCGCGGATGTCGGCCGACACCGACCCCTTGCCGACCGCCGTCGGTCCGGCCAGGACCGTCAGGCGGGTGGGACGGGAGGCGGGCTCTGTCAGGCTCACTCGCCGGGGGCGAACTCGCGCTCGAGCGCAGCGACCTGCTTGGTGCCCAGACCGCGGACGCGTCGGCTCTCCGCGATCCCGATCCGCTCCATCAGCTGACGGGCACGGACCTTGCCCACGCCCGGCATCGAGCACAACAGGTCGACGACCCGCATCTTGCCGATGACCTCGTTGCCCTGGCCCTCATGCAGCACGTCGGAGATGGAGGCGCCGGAGTTCTTGAGGCGGTTCTTCACCTCGGCGCGCTCGCGGCGCGACGCCGCGGCCTTGTCGAGTGCGGCCTGGCGCTGCTCGGGCGTGAGCGGTGGGAGGGCCAAGGCACTTCCTTCGTGTTCTCGAGAGTCCGCGGGTCGGCCGCCAATCTAGTCAGCAACCGCGCGGAGCGGCAACGCGGACGGGTCAGTTCGCGGCCGGATCCCGGTCTCAGAGCTGCAGCGGGGTGTGGCACACGTCGAGCACCTCCTGCTGGACGTTCGCCAGTGCCTGTTGGGTGTCGGTGGCCGCCAGCTGCGCCGCCGCACCCCGGATCAGGTCGCGGTCCTCGGCACTGAGCCCGGTCGGCGGATGGCGCGGGTCGTACGACGCGGCGTCGATGCCGGCATCGTCGAGGGCGGTCTGGAGGGCGGTGACCCGGGCCACCAGCAGCTTCCAGTCCGCCGTGACGTCGGCCGGCGCCTTGCCCGTCAGGTCCGAGAAGTCCGGGAGCGCCTGGATCAGGGCCGTCGGGTCGCCGCTCTCGACGATCGACCCCAGCTCCGCCTGGTGGTCCTTGACCGCGTCGCATAGCTCTGGCCGCGGCCGCAGCCCCCGAGCAGCGGGAGGAGCACCACCAGCGCAGCCGCGCCCAGGCCGGCTCGGGTCATCCGAGCAGCTCGCGGAGCTGGTCGTTCAGGCGGTCGGCCGCGTCAGCCAGGCCGGCAGGTCCGGCCCCGAGGAGCTCGCGTGACGTGCTGGGCAGGACGTGGCGGGCAGCAGCGCCGAAGATCCGGTGGAGGTCGGCGAGCGTGCCGCCCTGGGCGCCGTACCCCGGGGCGAGGATCGGGCCGTTGATGTCGAGCCGGTGGTCGCGGCCGTCGATGGTGGCGCCGACCACGGCGCCGAAGTCGCCGAGCGGGTCGGCGTCGCGGTTGAGCTCGCGCAGGTGGTCGAGCACGTCGTCGGCGACGGTGCCGCGAGCGGTCCGCGCCTCCTGCACCTCGGGACCCTCCTTGTTGGAGGTGAGGGCGAGCACGAAGACACCGCGTCCGTGCCGGCGCGCCGTGTCGATCATCGGCGTCAGCGAGCCGAAGCCCAGATAGGGGCTGGCCGTGATCGCGTCGACGCCCAGTGGTGAGGACGGGTCGAGGTAGGCGTCGGCGTACGCCTGGCTGGTCGAGCCGATGTCGCCGCGCTTGACGTCGAGCAGGACCAGCGCACCGCCGTCGCGGCAGGCCGCGACCAGCCGCTCGAGCACGGCGATGCCCCGGCTGCCGAAGCGCTCGTAGAAGGCCGACTGCGGCTTCACGACCGCCACCCGCGGGGCCAGGGCCTCGGCCGCGGCGAGCGCGAAGCGTTCGAGCCCGGCGACGTCGTCGGCGAGGCCCCAGTCGGCGAGCAGGGACGCATGCGGGTCGATCCCTGCACAGAGGGGGCCTCGCTCCTGCACGGCCGCGTGCAGCCGTGCGCCGAAGCTCGTCATGTCTCGTCTCCTTCTGCCAGGGCGGCCGCGCTCCGGCTCCGGTGCGGGGCCGTCGGGTCGTGGACCAGGGTGGAACCGGCACCGCTCATCCGGGGAGCCCGGCCGCGATCCGGCGCGGCCACCGCGGGCCGCCGTAGACGAAACCGGTGTAGGCCTGGACGAGGTCGGCACCGGCGTGGATCCGGGCTCGGGCATCGTCCACGGTGGTGATCCCGCCGACGGAGATGATCGCGATCCGAGGGTCGTGGGCGCGCAGGATCCTCAGCACCTCGAGCGAGCGCTTCCCCAGGGCCGGGCCGGACAGGCCGCCGGCCCCGAGCGCCGAAAGCTCGGCGGGGTCGGTCCTCAGGCCGTCGCGGGAGGTCGTGGTGTTGGTGGCGATGATCCCGTCGAGGTCGTGGCTGCGGGCCAGCTCGGCCACGGCGATCACGTCGTCGTCGGCCAGGTCAGGGGCGATCTTCACGCACAGCGGGACGTCGCGTCCGGCCGCCTCGTCGGCGACCCGGCGTACCTCGTCGAGGAGGGGACCCAGCCGGTCGACCGCCTGCAGGCTGCGGAGTCCCGGGGTGTTGGGCGAGGAGACGTTGACCACGAGGTAGTCGGCGTACGGCGCGAGCAGGCGGGCACTGAACGCGTAGTCGCCGAGCACGGCCTGCTCGTCGTCCTCGGGCACCGCCTTGGTCTTGCCGATGTTGATCCCGAGCACCGGACGTCGCGTGGGGCGCTGTCCGATCCGGCCGGCCAGGCGGCGGTCGCGGCGGTCGAACCGCGCGGCACGGCGCGCCAGCCGCTCCGCGACCGCCTCGGCGCCGTCGTTGTTGAAGCCCATCCGGTTCACGATCGCCCGGTCCTGCGTCAGCCGGAAGAGGCGCGGGCGCGGGTTCCCCGGCTGGGGCTGGGCGGTGACCGTGCCGACCTCGACGAAACCGAACCCGAGGGCAGCCAGCGCGTCGATCCCGACGGCGTTCTTGTCGAAGCCGGCGGCCAGGCCGAGCCGGTTCGGGAACTCCAGACCCATCGCCGTCACCGGTGTACTTCTGCCGGGTCGGCGCTGCTGGTCGTCGGCTCCTGCCTGGTCAGCGCCTCTGGGCGTCGACCAGTGCCGGGTGAGGGGGGCGCCGAGGCGGATCGCGCGGAACCCGAGCTCGTGGGCGCGTTCGGGGTCGATCCGGGTGAAGACCCGGTCGAACAGGGCGTCGTAGGTCAACGCCGTGCCCAGTCCTGCAGCGAGCACACGCCGATGTCGCCACGGATGCGGGCCTCGATGCCCTGGACGGCCGCGCCGAGCCCCTGGACGGTGGTGATGCAGGGGACGTTGGCGCGGACCGCGGCCGTGCGGATCTCGTAGCCGTCGACACGCACCGATCCTCCGCTGCCCGACGAGCCGTGCGGTGTGTTGACCACCAGGGCGACGTCGCCGTGGGCGATCAGCTGCACGGTCGTGGGCTCGCCGTTCGGTCCCGGGCCGTCGAAGTGCTTGCGTACGACGGTCGCGTGGACGCCGTTGCGGCGCAGGACGTCGGCCGTCCCCTGGGTGGCCAGGATCTCGAAGCCGAGGTCGGAGAGGACCTTGATCGGGAAGATCATCGTCCGCTTGTCGCGGTTGGCCATCGAGACGAACACCCGGCCCGACGTCGGCAGCGGCCCGAACGCCGCGGCCTGGGCCTTGGCGAAGGCGCGGCCGAAGTCGGCATCGAAGCCCATCACCTCGCCGGTCGACTTCATCTCCGGGCCGAGCACGGTGTCGACGTAGCGGCCGTCGGGCTGGCGGAACCGGTTGAACGGCATCACCGCCTCCTTGACCGCGATCGGGCAGTCCGCCGGGAGGGACCCGCCGTCTCCCGAGGCCGGCAGCAGGCCCTCGGCCCGGAGCTGCTTGATCGAGTCGCCGAGCATCACGCGGGCGGCGGCCTTGGCGAGCGGCGTAGCAGTCGCCTTCGACACGAACGGGACGGTGCGGCTCGCCCTCGGGTTGGCCTCGAGCACGTAGAGCACGTCGGAGCCGAGCGCGAACTGGATGTTGATCAGGCCGAGCACGCCGACGCCACGGGCGATCGCCTCGGTCGCCTCGCGGATGCGGTCGATCTCGCGGTCGCCGAGCGTGATCGGCGGCAGCGCGCAGGCCGAGTCGCCGGAGTGGATCCCCGCCTCCTCGATGTGCTCCATCACGCCGCCGAGGAACAGCTCCTCGCCGTCGAAGATCGCATCGACGTCGATCTCGACCGCGTCGTCGATGAACCGGTCGACCAGGACGGGGTGCTCCGGGCTGATCGCGGTGGCCCTGGCGATGTAGCCCTCGAGCGCGCCGTCGTCGTACACGATCTCCATGCCGCGGCCGCCGAGCACGTACGACGGGCGGACCAGCACCGGGTATCCGATGTCGGACGCGATCGCCGCCGCCTCGTCGTAGGACGACGCCATGCCGTGCAGCGGGGCGGTGAGTCCGGCCTCGTGGAGCACCCGCCCGAAGGCGCCGCGCTCCTCGGCGAGGTGGATCGCCTCGGGCGTCGTACCGACGATCGGGACGCCGGCGTCCTCCAGCCCCTGCGCGAGACCGAGCGGCGTCTGGCCACCGAGCTGGCAGATCACGCCGGCCACAGGCCCCACCTTCTGCTCGGCGTGCACGATCTCCAGGACGTCCTCGAGCGTCAGCGGCTCGAAGTACAGGCGGTCGGAGGTGTCGTAGTCGGTGGAGACGGTCTCGGGGTTGCAGTTGACCATGATCGTCTCGAAGCCCGCGCCCCCTGGCCCGGACCCGAGCGCCAACGACGCGTGCACGCAGGAGTAGTCGAACTCGATGCCCTGCCCGATGCGGTTGGGGCCCGACCCGAGGATGATCACGGCCGGCTTGGTGCGGGGCGCGACCTCGGTCTCCTCGTCGTACGTCGAGTAGTGGTAGGGCGTCGCCGCGGCGAACTCGGCGGCGCAGGTGTCGACGGTCTTGTAGACCGGCCGGATGCCGAGTGCGTGACGCACACCGCGTACGACGTCGGCGGACATCCCTCGGATCTTGCCGATCTGGAGGTCGGAGAAGCCGTGCCGCTTGGCCAGGCGCAGCAGGCCGGGCGTCAGCTCCGGCGCCGCGGTCACCTCGGCGGCGACCTCGTTGATCAGCGCGAGCTGGTCGAGGAACCACGGGTCGATCGCCGTCGCCTCGAAGATCTCCTCGGGCGTCGCCCCGGCGCGGATCGCGTCCATCACGAGCTTGAGCCGACCGTCGTGCGGGACCCGGATCTGCTCGAGCAGCGTCTCCTTGTCGAGCTCGACCCACTCCTGGTGCCAGTCGAAGACCGCGCCCGGGCTCTCCAGGGAGCGGAGCGCCTTCTGCAGCGCCTCGGTGAAGTTGCGGCCGATCGCCATCGCCTCGCCGACCGACTTCATGTGGGTGGTCAGCGTCGGGTCGGCGCCGGGGAACTTCTCGAAGGCGAACCGCGGCACCTTCACCACGACGTAGTCGAGGGTCGGCTCGAAACTGGCCGGGGTGCTCTGCCCGCCGGGGCGGGTGGTGATGTCGTTGGGGATCTCGTCGAGGGTGTAGCCGATGGCGACCTTGGCCGCGATCTTGGCGATCGGGAAGCCGGTCGCCTTGCTCGCCAGGGCGCTCGACCGGGAGACCCGCGGGTTCATCTCGATCACGACGACCCGGCCGTCGACGGGGTTGACGGCGAACTGGATGTTGCAGCCGCCGGTGTCGACCCCGACCTCGCGGATCACGCCGATCGAGATGTCGCGGAGGCGCTGGTACTCGCGGTCGGTGAGCGTCAGCGCCGGGGCGACCGTGATCGAGTCGCCGGTGTGGACGCCCATCGGGTCGACGTTCTCGATCGAGCAGACGATCACGACGTTGTCGGCCCGGTCGCGCATCACCTCGAGCTCGTACTCCTTCCAGCCGAGGATCGACTCCTCGAGGAGCACCTCGGTGGTGGGGCTGAGCGAGAGGCCGAGGCCGGCGATGCGGTGGAGGTCCTCCTCGTCGTACGCCAGGCCGGAACCGGCGCCGCCCATCGTGAAGCTGGGCCGTACGACGACCGGGTAGCCGAGCTCGCCGGCCGCGCCGAGGCAGTCGTCCATGGTGTGACAGATCCGCGACGCGGCCACCTCGGCGCCCCACTCCGGGGGCAGGGCCTCGACGATCCGCTTGAAGGACTCTCGGTTCTCGCCCTTCTCGATCGCCTCGATGGAGGCGCCGATCAGCTCGACGCCGTACCGCTCGAGGACGCCGGCCGCGGCCAGGCTCATCGCGCAGTTGAGCGCGGTCTGGCCGCCGAGGGTGGCCAGCAGGGCGTCGGGACGCTCCTTCGCGATCACCTGCTCGACGAACTCCGGCGTGATCGGCTCGACGTAGGTCGCGTCGGCGAACTCCGGGTCGGTCATGATCGTCGCGGGGTTGGAGTTCACCAGGACGACCCGGATCCCCTCCTGCCGCAGCACGCGGCAGGCCTGGGTGCCGGAGTAGTCGAACTCGCATGCCTGTCCGATCACGATCGGCCCGCTGCCGATGACCAGGACGCTGCGGATGTCGTCGCGCTTCGGCATCAGAGACCACCCCTGTTGAGTTGGCCCTCCGGGCCTGTCCAATTGGCCGTTACGGCTCTACGAGCGACCCGGAGGGCCAACTCAACGAGCCCGGAGGGCCAACTCAACGAGTTCATGCGCGGCCTCCCATCAGGTCGCAGAAGCGGTCGAAGAGGTACGCCGCGTCGTGGGGACCCGCGGCGGCCTCGGGGTGGTACTGCACCGAGAAGGCCACCAGCCGTCCGTCGCGTCTCAGCTCCAGTCCCTCGACCACGTCGTCGTTGAGGCAGACGTGGGAGACGGTCGCTGCGCCGTACGGCGTCTGTGTCGCGGCGTCCAGCGGGGCCGCGACGGCGAACCCGTGGTTGTGCGCGGTCACCTCGACCTTGCCGGTGGTGCGGTCCATGACCGGCTGGTTGATGCCCCGGTGGCCGTAGGTCAGCTTGTAGGTGTCGAACCCCAGGGCGCGCCCGAAGATCTGGTTGCCGAAGCAGATGCCGAAGTAGGGCAGCCCGCGCTCCAGCGCCCCGCGGAGGAGCTCGACCTGTGACGTGGTCGCGGCCGGGTCACCGGGCCCGTTGGAGAAGAAGAGCCCGTCCGGCGCCACCGCCAGCACGTCGTCGAGCGTGGCCGTGGCAGGCAGCACGTGGGTCTCGATGCCCCGCTGCGCCATCATCCGCGGCGTGTTCGCCTTGATCCCGAGGTCGAGCGCCGCCACGGTGAACCGCTTCTCACCGACCGCGGGCACGACGTACGGCTCGGCGGTCGAGACCTCGCCCGACAGGTTCGCGCCGGCCATCAGCCCGGAGTCCAGGACGCGTGTCAGCAGGGATTCTGGGTCGCTCTCGGTCGTGGAGATGCCGACCCGCATGGCGCCGCGCTCACGGAGGTGGCGGGTGAGCGCGCGCGTGTCGATGCCGGAGATGCCGACCACACCCTGCTCACGCAGGGCGGAGTCGAGGGAGCGCTGCGAGCGCCAGCTGGAGGGGACGCGGGCGGGATCGCGGACGACGTAGCCGGCCACCCAGATCCGCGAGGACTCGGGGTCCTCGTCGTTGAGGCCGGTGTTGCCGATGTGGGGAGCGGTCATCACCACGACTTGGCGGTGGTACGACGGGTCGGTGAGCGTCTCCTGGTAGCCCGTCATCCCGGTGGCGAACACCGCCTCACCGAAGGTCTCGCCCTCGGCGCCGTAGGCCTCCCCACGGAAGGTCCGGCCGTCTTCGAGGACGAGCAGTGCAGGCGCAGGAAGACTCACGCCGTACCTCCTTCTCCGCCTCACGGGACGGATCGTTAAAGGATGTCGAGCGTGGCCGACCCTATCAGTGGCGGGACCACTCCTCGGACCCGCAACGCGTCACACGGAAGCGACGAAGGCGGCGATCTCGGCCAGCGTCCGCTCGTCGCCCTCGAGGTGGGGCAGATGGGCCACCCCGGGCAGCTCCACCAGCCGGGCGCCCGGGATGCTCGACGCCGCGTGGGCGACGCCGTGCTTGATGTACTGCAGGTCGAGGTCACCGACCAGCAGCAGCGTCGGTGCGGCGATCTCGGCGAGCCGGTCCCACGCCGCGACGTCGTCGCGCTGCGTGCCGGGGTCGTCGGCGGCGAGGGCGCGGCCGTTCATCTCGAGGAACAGCTCGCGGGAGGCGCCCGACACCCGCCCCTCCACGGCAGCCGGCCCGTCGAGCCACACGCGGGCCTCCATCCGGTTCACCGTCTCGAGATCCCCCCGCTCCTCGGCCGCCTCCCACTCCTCGTCGAGGGCGAGCACCTCCGGCTCGTACGTCGCCTCGGGCGCGCCGCTGACCGCTGGGCCGATCAGGACCAGCGCCCGGACCCGGTCGGGGTGCTGCAGAGCCAGGTCGAGCGAGGTCCTACCGCCCATGGAGGCGCCGACCACGACCGCGGAGGTGACGTCGTACGCGTCGAGGACGGCGAGGGCGTCGTCGACACTCGACCACCCGTCGCCCGGCTCGAAGGTCGTACGGCCGTAGCCGCGGGCGTCATAGGTCAGACAGCGGTGATCGGGCAGTGCCTCGACCACCTGCCTCCAGCTGCGCTGGTCGGTGACGCCGGCATGGACGAGCAGGACGTCGGGTCCCGAACCCGCCGACTCGGCGGCGAGGACGGCGGCTCCTGAGGTGATCTCCATGCCTGCGAGCCAACCGGTCCCCGCCACCGGCGACAACCGGTTTACGCCGCCCGCACCACGTCGGCGGGCTCGGCTAGCGTCGCGGCCATGACCGAGGTCCACCGCCTGTCCCGTCAGGACGCGCGCCGCATCGCGGTCCGCGCCCAGCTGCTCGCGGGCGACCGGCCGCCCGATCTCGTGAGGATGGTCGACCGGCTGACGGCCCTCCCGGTGGACATGACGGCCGCGGTGGCCACGGCGCCCGACCTGGTGTCGTGGGCCCGGATGGGGTCGGCGTACGAGCCGTCCGACCTCGACGACGCCCTGGCCGGGCGCGACCTCTACGACGACGGCCACGCGATCCGCCCGATGGCCGACCTGCCGCTCCACCTCGCCGACATGGCGGCCTGGCCGCCCTGGGACGTCACGCGCGACTGGCTCGAGGCGAACGAGCTGTTCCGCAACGAGGTGCTCGACGTCCTCGACGCCGACGGCCCGATGCTCTCCCGCGACATCCACGCCTCCGCCCAGGTTCCGTGGAAGTCGAGCGGATGGAACGTCGACCGCAACGTCCGGATGATGCTCGAGTGCCTGCTCGGCCGGGGCGAGGTGGCGATCAACGGTCGACAGGGCAACCAACGGCTGTGGGACCTCGCCGCGCGCGTCTACCCCACGGGGGTCGAGGCCGTCCCGCGCGACGAGGCGAAGCGGGCCCGCGACGAGCGCCGCCTCCTCGGGCTCGGCATCGCCCGTGCGAGGGGCACGGTCGTGCCCGGCGAGCCGATCCACGTCGGCGAGGCCGGCGAGCCGGCAGTCGTCGAGGGTGTCGGCGGCGAGTGGCGCGTCGACCCCGGCCAGCTCGACCTGCTGTTCTCCGATGATCGAGCGGCGTCGAGGTTCCAGGGCCGGACAGCCCTGCTCTCGCCGTTCGACGCGATCGTCCGCGACCGGAGGCGGATGGAAGACCTCTTCGAGTTCGACTACGTCCTGGAGATGTACAAGCCGGCCGCGAAACGTCGGTGGGGCTACTTCGCGCTCCCGGTCCTCCAGGGCGACCAGCTGGTCGGCAAGCTCGACGCCACCGCCGACCGCAGGGCCGGCCGCTTCTTCGTCGACGCGGTCCACGAGGACGTGCCGTTCACGAAGGCCGTCGCGAGGGCCGTCGACCGTGAGATCGCCGCGCTCGCCGAACGGCTCGGGCTCACCCTCGCCCGCTGACCACGACCGGCGACAGGCACAGCTCGGTGCCTGCCCAGCGACGACGCAGCCAGCGGTCGTGGCTCGCGACCACCACGGTGCCGGGAGTCGTCTGGAGCGCCTCCTCGAGCTCACCGGCCAGCGCGAGGGAGATGTGGTTGGTCGGCTCGTCGAGCAGGAGCAGGTCGGGTGCCGCCGCCACCGCGATCGCTAGCCCGAGCCTTCGCCGCTGTCCGACCGACAGCAGCGCGACCGGAGTGCCGTGCCGGTCCGGCGGCAGCAGCCCCAGCTGAGGCAGCGGCGTCCGGGCGGCTCGCTCCGGCCCGACCAGCACGTCGTACGTCGCGTGGGCGCTGCGCCCGGGCTCGTCGAACCGGACGTCCTGCACGAGCTCGGCGACCCGTCGTGCGGCGACGGACACGGACCCCGACGTGGGCTGCAGCCGGCCCGAGAGCACGCCGAGCAGGGTCGTCTTGCCCGACCCGTTGGCGCCAGACACGAGCACGTGCTCGCCCGCCTCGACGTCCAGCCGGTCGACCCGTAGCCGCCTGACGACCTCGAGGTCGCGCACCTGCACGAGCCTGCCCGCGGTCCCCGCAGCGGTGAGCTCGGTCCGCAGCTCGAGCGGCGGCCTGGGCTTGCGCACCTGCTCCCGCTCCGCGATCGCCAGGCGCCGCTCCGCGTCCCGCTTGCGACGGGCCAGGGTGCGGTCGACATTCGCCCCCTTGAAGCCGTAGATGAACTTGTCGTTGTCGCGGGGTGGCCGGTTGTGCGCGATCGACGAGGTGCCGACCCGCGTGGCGGCGCGAAGGCGGTCCAGCTCCTCCTGCTGCGCCTCGTACGTCACCTCCCAGCGGCGTCGCGTGGCCGCGCGCTGTTCCTCGTACGCCGTCCAGCCACCGCCGAACCGCCGGCCACCTCGCCCGTCGGTGCCCAGCTCGGACGGGTCGAGGTCGAACAGGTCGGTGCACACGTCGTCGAGCAGGACCCGGTCGTGGCTGGCGAGGACGACCACGCCTGGCAGGTCGCGTAGGAACGCGGTCAGCTGCTCGACGGCGTCGTCGTCGAGGTGGTTGGTCGGCTCGTCGAGCACGAGGCAGGACGGCCGCGTCGTCATCATCGTGGCCAGGGCGAGGCGGGTGCGCTGACCGCCCGACAGGGTCCCGACCTCACGCGCGGGGTCGAGAGCGCCGAGCCCGAGCCGCTCCGCGGACTCCGCCGCCCGCCGATCCGCGTGCCAGGCCTCATGGGCGACCGCGAGGTCGAGTGCTGCGGCGTACGCCGTCTGCCCGGTCTCGTCGGTCACGTCGGCCGAGAGCCGCTCGACGTCGGCCACCATCCGGCGCAGCGGCACGAGCGCCCCCGCGAGGACGGCGCCGATCGTGGCGTGGTCGCGGAACGGCGGCTCCTGGCCGAGCATCACCAGGTCGGCCGGCACGTCGACCGTGCCCGAGACCAGCGCTCGCGACGGGAGCGTGCCCGCCAGTGCCCGCAGGAGCGTGGACTTGCCGGAGCCGTTCTCGCCGACCAGGCCGGTGCGGCGGCCCGGAGGGACGGTCAGGTCGAGGTCCTGGAGGACCTGGCGAGTGCCGAACCAGACGTCGAGACCGGAGACGTGGAGGGCGGGAAGCCGGAGGTCGGTGGGTGCAGGCATGCGCGAGCCCTTCGCTGCCGGAAGGAGGACTTGCCGGGCGGTGCCGCGGACGCGAGTCTGGTCAGCCGAGGATCCACATGATGGGGCCATCCTAGCGGCCCGGCAGCCATCCTCTCGACCGATTTCCAGCGCTCCGGACGGGCGCGATACTCGACAGGTGACGGTGCGGCTGGCCCTGTGTGGCGACCTCACGGTGACCCGGGACGGCGTGGCGCTGACCGGGCCACGGCTCGGCACGCGCAAGGCGAGGGTGTTCGTCGCCGCGCTGGCCGGGGCGCGCGGCGCGGCGCTGCCGACCGACCGCCTGGTCGAGGCCGTGTGGCCCGACCGTCCGCCGCGCGACCCGCTGGCCAACCTCGCCACGCTGGCCAGCCGGCTGCGCAAGGTGGTCGGCGACGGGTTCGTGGAGCCGGGAGTGTCGTCGTACGCCCTCGGCCGCGGCGTGGAGCTGGACCTGGACGTGGCCGCCGAGCTGGTGGCCTCGGCCGGCGCCCGGTTGGCGCGCGGAGAGCCCACCCTGGCCCTGTCGGCCGCCTCCCGCGCGCTCGACGTGCTCGGGGAGGGCGAGGAGCTGGCCGAGGAGTGCGGGGGCGCCTGGGCCGAGGGCCTGCGCCACCGGGCCATCGAGCTGCGCCGCGACGCGCGCCATGTGCGCGCCGAGGCCGCGACCACGACGGGACAGACCGACCTCGCCCGCGCGAGCGCCGCCGCCGCCGTCGCGGCCGACCCGTACGACGAGCGCGCCCACCGCGACCTGATGTCCGCGCTCACCCACGACGGTCGGGCGACCGCCGCCCTGGAGCTGTACGCCGCTCTGGCGGCCCGGCTCGCCGACGAGCTGGGCACCGACCCTGACCCGGTGACCCAACGCCTCCACGTCGCCGTGCTGCGCGGCGAGCCGGCCGAGGAACCGGTACCGGTCACCACGAGCCAGCGGGCCGGGGCGCTGGTCGGCCGCCAGGAGGAGCTCACCCGGCTCGACCGGGCGTGGACCGAGGCCGCAGCGGGACGGGCCTCACTGGTGGTGGTCGCCGGGGTTCCCGGCATCGGCAAGACCCGCCTGCTGGCCGAGCTCGCGGGCCTCGCGGAGGCCAGCGGGGGCCTGGTGCTCGCCACGCGGTGCCGGCCCGGTGAACGGTCGCTGTTCCTGCAGCCCTTCGTCGAGGTGCTGCGTCCCGTCCTCCTCTCCCTGCCCGCGCCGACCCTGCGGGCCCTCCTGGGCGGGCACCTCGCCGCCTGGACGCGGCTGCTCCCGGAGCTCGGCGAGCTGTTCGGCCTCGAGCCCGAGCCCGAGATGTCCCACGACCTGGCCCGCCGCCGGTCCTTCGACGCGGTCGTCGCCGTGGTCGTCGGTCTGGCCGAGCGGCAACCGGTGCTCGTCGCGATCGATGACGTCCAGTACGGCGCCGACGTCACGGCCGACCTGGTGGCTCACCTCTCGGCCCGGCTGGACCGGGCGCCCGTGCTCGTGGTGGCCGCCGCCCGGACCGACGGCCTGCCCCGGCTCCTCCAGCTGACGACCTACGCCGAGCCCATGCGCCTGGGTCCGCTCCCGCCTTCGGCCGTCGACGCGCTGGCCAGCGCGGCCGGGTTCGGCGGCCGCGCGGACGAGGTGCAGGCGCGCAGCCGCGGCCACCCGCTCAGCGTGGTCGCGAGCCTGCAGTCGCTCGCCTCCGGCACCGACGGCGTACCCCACGACCTCGCCGGAGCCGTCGTCGGACAGCTCGGTCTGCTCGACCCTGACCAGGCAGGGCTCGTGGCCGCTGCCTCCGTGCTCGGCACCCGGGTCGAGCCGCTCGTGCTCGCCCGGCTCGTCGACCGACCCGAGGTCGACGTGGTGCTCGCCTGCGAGCAGCTGGTGAGGTCGGGCCTGATGACCGCGGCCGGCGCCGACTACGACTTCGCCAACGACCTCGTGCAGGAGGCGGTCCTGGCGACCGTTCCCGAGCCGCTCGCCGTCGCCTTCCACCGCCGTGCCGCCGACCTGATGACCGACCGGCCGGAGCGCATGGCGCGCCACGCGCACGAGGCGGGCGAGCTCGCCCGCGCGGCCGCAGGCTATCTGGAGGCCGGCCGGATGGCGCGGCGGATGGGTGCACTGGACGATGCCCTCGCCCTGCTGGCCGCTGCCCTCGGAGACGCCGAGAGCGCTGGCGAGCCGTCGCTGGCGGCCACGGTCCTGCTCGAGCGAGCACGTGCGCACGAGGCGCGGACGGACTACGAGGCTGCGGAGGCGGACGTACATGCGGCCCGGGCGATCCTCTCCGGGGCGCGCGAGCCGCGGCTGGAGATGCGGAGCCTGCGTCTGCTCGGCGGTGACATCGCGGTGGCCCGGAGACGGCCCCTCGCCGAGGTGGTCGGCCATAACAGGGCCGGCCTGGGTCTGGCGGCCGAGCTCGGTGACGCCGTGGCCGAGGCGATGTTCCGGACCCGGATCGCGGTGCTGGAGTGCACGCGCCTGCGGCTCGGCACGGGGCTCGACCTCGCGACCGCCGGGGTGGCGGAGGCGCGGGCCACCGGATCTCCCGAGGCGATCGCGCGCTCCCTCGACGGCCTCAAGTCCGCCCACGCCTATTGCGGCGACGCCGACGGGCTTCGTACGGTGCTCGACGAGCTGGTTCCGCTGCTGGGCCGGCTCCGCGTCCCCTGGCTGATGCAGTGGGCCCTGCTCGAGTCCGCCCTCGTCCCCGCTGCCGACGGCTACTGGGAGGAGGCACGGCGCCGGGTCGACGAGGCGCTGGAGGTCAACCGCGCCACCGGCTACGGCGCGTACGCCGGCTTCTTCCGGGCGCAGCGCGGCTGGCTGGCGAGGTGGGCCGGCGACCTCGACGCGGCCATGGACGACGGGCGCCGGTCGGTCGCCGACACGTCGCCCGCGGACCACCCGTGGTGGTACGCCACCGCGGTCGGCACCTACGCCACGACCCTGCTCGGGGTCGGTCGCCGCGACGAGGCCGCCGAGCTGTGCGTCGCCGGGCTCGGCGCCCTGGGTGACGAGGCGGGCGCGGCGTACCGGCTGCGCTGTCTCGCCCCCCTGGCCGCGGCGTCGGGCGAGGGCCTGGCCGAGGCCGACACGCTGCTGGCGGGCGTCCAGGCCCCGCCCGGACGAGCCTGGGTCTCCGGCGCCGACGCCTACCTGGGTGTCGCGTCCGCGTGGCAGGCTGCGGGCGAGCCGGCGCGGGCGAGCGCGGCGCTCGCTCCGCTGCTCGCCGCGACGGGTCCGCGGCACTGGGCCGCGGTCCACGCCCGCCTGCCTCAGAGCAGCTCGGCCAGCAGCTGAGCGGCCCTCGCCGCCCCGTCGTCGGGGACCGGCACGTAGTCGAGCTCCCGGGAGAGCTCCGCCACCAGCGCCTCAGCGATCGTGTCGGGGTCGGCCGCCGCGTAGTCCATGGCGCGTCCGGCCCCGTGGCGCTCGAGCCGGTGGCGCACATGCACCTGCTGCTCGAAGTGGTGTCGCAGCGGGAAGTAGAGAAAGGGTCGCTCGTTCGCCGTGAGCTCCATCGTGGTGGAGAGCCCACCCTGCACGATCGCCACGTCGCACACGGCATGGTGCAGGTCGAGGTCGGGCAGGAAGCCGTGGACCTGCACGCCGGGTGGTGCCGGGAAGGCGGCCGGGTCGAGGCGCGGGCCGGTGACGACATGCAGGCGGAGCTCAGGCACCCGGGTCGAGGCGGCGTCGTACGCGTCGATGACCCGCCGCAGCAACGGAGCGCCCACGCCGGAGCCGCCGACGCTGGCCACGCAGACGACCTCGTCGTCGGGGTAGCCGAGCCGGGCACGGAGCCGTTGCCGCTCGTCCGCGTCCGGTCGGTCGCCCATGACGTAGCCGCTGAACGCGAAGTGCTCCAGGGTCCAGTCCCGGATCGAGGGCAGCCCCGGTCCCAGCGAGTCCACCACCAGGTCCTCGGGGTCGCCGACGAAGACTGACCGGTCGCGCAGCCGCGGGTAGCGCTCCACGTGCTCGACCATCTCCGCGTTGTAGTCGGAGGTCAGGAACGCCTCGTGGTCGCCGCCGTCGGCCATCGGGACCCAGCCGACGAAGTCGGTCATCCAGGCGAACGGCGCGCGCTTGAGGCCCGGGTTCTCGTGCAGGAAGTGGTCGAGGTCCCACGCCTCGTCGCCGACCCAGAGGTCGTAGTCGCGCTCGCGGACCAGGTCGTCGAAGACCATGAAGTTCGCGACCAGGATCTCGTCCATCCTGCGGATCGCCTGGAAGGCGTGCAGGTCGTGCTCCCCGGACTCGGACTCGATGTGACCGCTCTCGCTCGCCAGCCAGGCCGAGGCCGGATGGACGTGCTCGCCGGCTCGCTCCAGGAAGTCCGTGACCGGTGACTGCGAGAGCCACTCGATCTCCAGGCCAGGATGCTGCTTGCGCAGCTCGTCGGCGATGGCGAGATCGCGTCGTACGTGACCCAGGCCGATCGGGGACGACAGGTAGAGCACCCGCTTCGGCCGGCGTGCCGCGCGCTCCCGGTGCTCGCGCGGCCGTGGCCCCGTGGCTCCGGTCAGGACGTCGTCGAGCACCCGGTTGAGTGCCACCGGTTCCCTGCCCTGGGGTGCGTGGCCGGTGCCCTCGAAGGTCACCAACGTCCCGCCGGTCAGCTCGGCCAGCCGGGCCCCGTGCTCGTGGGGGATGATCCGGTCGTCGGTCCCGTGCACGACGACCACCGGGCAGCGCACTGCCGCACACTGCTCCTCCACCGACCGCTCGCCGGGGACGCGCCCGACCTCGGCCCGGACCAGAGTGCGCCCGTCCGTGCCCCTCCCCCAGCCCACGAGGTCCTCGATCAGCTTGGTCGAGTGCTCCTCGGGCACCAGCTGGTCGAAGAAGAAGTCGAGGAACCCGGGGTAGTCACGCAGCCAGGAGTAGCGGTTGTAGCGGCCCCAGCCCTCGTCGTCCCCGGTGTCCTCCCCCCACAGCTCGAAGGCGGCCTCGCGCTCGGGGGGGAACGACCCCAGGTCGCGGATCGACGGTGCGAGAGCGACCCAGGCGGCCACCTTCTCGGGATGGTCCGCCGCCAGGTCGAGCGCCGTCAGGTTCCCCATCGACAACCCGACCACCACCGCCCGCTCGGTCCCGGTGGCCTCGAGCACGTCCAACGCATCCCGCGTCAGCTCCGCGCGCGCGTACGCCGTCCCCGTCTCCGGGCGGTCGGACGCCCCGTTGCCGCGCGGGTCGAAGGTGATCACTCGCGTACGCCGGGCCAGGAACGGCACCTGGAGCTTCCAGACCTCGGCCGGCACGATGCACCAGGTCGGGAGCAGCAGCACGGCCGGGTCCTCGGGTCCGGCCAGGTCGCCGTACACCTGCCAGGCGACGCGTACGCCGTCGCGCTCGACGTATCCCGAGACGTCGTGCTCCCGTGCCTTCATCACGTTCTCCTTCGGTGCGCTCTGGACCATCCGGACCGGGACGGGTCCGTGGTGCCGGGTCGCCTCCCCGCGCGCGACCCGGTCGGCGAAGTCGACGATGGCGTGGTTCACGGCCACCGGATAGCGGGCCTGGGGCAGATGGCCAGCACCGCCCAGCACCAGCAGCTCGGCGCCGGCCAGCCGTGCCATGTGCACACCGCGGGCGAAGGGCTGGCACAGGTCGTGCGTGCCGTGGACGACCAGGACCGGACACGAGATCGCGGCCAGCGTCTGCGCCACGGCCGCCGGGTCGTCACCGACGAACTCGGCGGACATCAGCGAGAGCATCACCTCGCCGGTTGTCTGGCACGCCCACTCGACGACGTCCTCGTAGATCTTCGTGCTGTGCGGGTCGTTGCAGATCTGTGAGAAGAACCAGCGGGGATACGACGGCCAGTCGCGTCGCCACACGCCCTCGTTGTAGAGCTGCCAGCCCTGGGGATCGACGAGGTCCGCGGTCCAGTTGGCGGCGGTGTCCAGACCGCGGTCGTGCTTCGGCGTCCCGTCGTGCGCGCCGGGCGCGATCGCCACGACGCCGGCGATCCGCGCCGGATGGCGTGCGGCGCCGAGCAGTCCGTACCACGCGCTGTCGCACAACCCGACCACCACCGCCCGGTCGATGCCCACTGCGTCCATGACCGCCAGCAGGTCGCCCACGGCGAGCACGTCGGAGTAGTGCTCCGGTCCGAGCGGGCGGTCACTGAGCCCGTTCCCGCGCGGGTCGATGACCACGACCCGGTGGTGGCGCGCCAGGTAGGCGACCTGGGCCTTCCACATCCGCGCGTCCACGATCGTGTCGGCGGGCGTGAACACGATCGGGTACGGGCCGTCGCCGTGCACCTCGTAGTGCACACGGACGCCGTCGCGCTCGACGTACCCCGAGACGTCGGGCTCCCGTGCCTTCACCTCTACCTCCCTACCCGCCGGCCTCTGCCCACTGGCCCCGGCCACCAGCGTCCGCCCTCGCCGTTGCAAGGAGGTTGCAAGGACCGCGACCGATGCTGCTGCGTACCAAGCATCCACCTCTGAAAGGGATCCACACCATGACGATCGACAACGACAAGCTGATGGACTTCGTCGGCCAGTTCGCCTGCGACCTGGGCGCGACGGTGGCGGCCGGCAACGTCGTCCTCGGGGACCGGCTCGGCCTCTACCGGGCGCTCGCCACCGGTCCCGCCACCGCCGGCGAGCTCGCGCAACGGACCGGCACCGACGCCCGCTACGTGACCGAGTGGCTACGCGGCCAGGCGGCTGGCGGGTACGTCGAGTACGACACCGCGAGCGACCGCTACTCGATGACCGAGGAGAAGGCGTTCGCCCTCACCGACCCCGACGGTCCCCTCTTCCTGCCCGGCGCCTTCGAGCTGGCCCTGGGCTCTCTGGCCGCGGTGCCCCGCATGGAGGAGGCCTATCGCACCGGCGCCGGCGTCGGCTGGCACGAGCACGACGAGCAGGTCTTCCACGGCTGCGAGCAGTTCTTCCGCCCGGGCTACCTCGCCCACCTGGTGGCGGAGTGGATCCCGGCCCTCGACGGCGCCCAGGTCAAGCTCGAGCAGGGCGCACGGGTGGCCGACATCGGCTGCGGGCACGGCGCCAGCACGGTGCTGATGGCGCAGGCCTTCCCGACCTCGACGTTCGTCGGCTCCGACTACCACGACGGGTCGATCTCCGAGGCGAGCAAGCGCGCCTCGGAGGCCGGCGTTGCCGACCGCGTGAGCTTCGAGGTCGCCGGTGCGCAGCAGTTCTCGGGCCACGGGTACGACCTCGTGACCAGCTTCGACTGCCTCCACGACATGGGCGACCCGCTGGGTGCTGCGAAGCACGTCCGCTCCACCCTCGCGCCCGACGGTGCCTGGCTGATCGTCGAGCCGGCGGCCGCCGACACCGTGGCGGAGAACCTGAACCCGGTGGGCCGCGTCTACTACAACTTCTCGGCCTTCCTGTGCGTGCCCAACGCGCTCTCCCAGCCCGGTGGCTACGCGCTCGGGGCCCAGGCCGGCGAGAAGGCGATCCACCAGGTGTGCACCGACGCCGGGTTCACCCGGTTCCGCCGCGTCGGCGAGACGCCGTTCAACCTGGTCTACGAGGCTCGGCTCTGACCGCTGCAACGGGGGTGGCCCGGGTCGGACGTCACGGCGTCCGGCCCGGGCTCAGTTCCAGGTGTAGGCGAAGCCGTTCGCCAGGAAGTCGAGCGCGGGAGCCGTGGTGTCGAGGCAGCCGGTCATCAGTACTGCGCCTCTCCTCGGAGCGGGCCGGGGCGTCCGTCGGGGTCGTGGACGACCTCCAGCGGAATCCTGGCGAGCCGCCGGGCCGTGGTCGAGAGCGACGGCAGCGGGATCGGACGCAGCCGCCCCGGAGGCCTCGCACCGACCCGACCTCCCTGGTGCCATGCGTCGAGCCGCGCGGCGCTCTCGGCGTACACGTCGTACAGCCCGGCCGGCTCCAGACAGTCGGCCATCACCTCGTGCAGGCCGCGCTCCCCGACCTCACCGAGGCGGTCGAGGTGCTCGGCGGCCAGGATCAGCCGCAGGTGGCGCGCATAGCCCTCGTCGAGCACGACCGCGGTGAGCTCGGAGTCGTGGGTCCAGGAGCGCCGGTTGAAGTTGTCCGACCCGGTGCTGGCCCAGACGTCGTCGACCACGCACACCTTGGCGTGGACGTAGACCGGGGTGCCGGCGTGGTTCTCCAGGCCGTACGCCGCCACCCGCCCCGGGGCGACCCGCATCAGGGTCTCGAGGGCGCGCTCTCGACCGAGGTACTGCGGGACGCGGTTCAGCCCAGCGATGTCGGGGACCAGCGGGATCACCACGACCAGCCGGAGCTCGGGGTGGTCGCGCAGGGCGGGAGCGAAGACGCGTGCCACGTCGTGGCCCCAGAAGTACTGGTCCTCGACGTAGACGACCCGCTCGGCTCGGGCCACCGCCTTGGAGTAGCCGCGGGCGACGCTCCGCTCCCCGCCGCGGGCGAACGGGTAGTCGCGGAAGTGGCGCAGATCGGGGTAGGTGCGCAGCAGCTGGACGACGTGGTGACCCGCCCCGGGCGGGGCCGGCCACTGCTCCGGCAGCGGGTCGGGGTGGGTGTCCAGGCGACGGACCTTGTCGGCGAGGCGTCGCCAGGGCGCCCGCGACAGCGGGGCCGGGTCCTCCCAGCGCTCGCGGAAGACCGTCTCGACGTCGTGGACGGCCGGTCCTCGGATCGCCACCTGTACGTCGTGCCAGGGCGGGTGATCGCCGTACTCCTCGGTGAGCGGCTGCGGCTGCGGATCCCCACCGTGGTCCGCGTCGTCGCGCCGGTTGTGGGCCAGGTCCATCCCGCCGACGAAGGCGACGTCGCGTGTGGCGTCGTCGCGGTGGCGGATCACCACGAACTTCTGGTGGTGGGAGCCGCCGGTGCGGACCCGCATGTCCAGCAGCACCTCCGCGCCACGCTTCTGCAGCTGCTCACCGAGGTGCCGGTTCTCCGAGGCGAAGAACCCGGTCTGGTCCAGGTGGGATCGCCAGACCAGACCACGGACGTCGACCCCGCGCTCGTCGGCGCGGCCGAACACCTCGACGACCTCGCTGCCGGGCTCCCCTGTCAGCCGCTCGTCCGCGTCACCCTGCCAGTCGGTGAAGAGCAGGAGGTCGCCCTCGCGAGCGGCCTCGACGGCGTCGTACAGCTCGCGGAAGTAGGTCGAGCCGTGGATCAGCGGCCGGACCAGGTTGCCCGTGGACCACGCCTCGTCGCCGGGGTGCTCGTCGTCGAGACGGGTCGTCGGGTTGGCCCGCTCGGTTTTGGTCAGGAGCCAGTCCGAGGGGTCCACCCCTCGAGCATGCCCCATCCGGACGGTCGGGAGGTGGCCAGCCCGGCGATCACGGCCCAGCCGGGGGGCTCTCCACCGGAGCACGAGGAACGTGTAGAGGCCCGGTCCCCTGATGGGTCGTCCGCTCCAGAGGCCACGAGGGGCTCCTGTGGAGCGGACGACCCGGAACGAGGGACGATCAGGCGAGCTTGCCGTCCAGCACGGTCGGCTTCCCGCGCAGGAACGTCGCGACCACGCGCCCGGGCAGCTCCATCCCGGCGTACGGCGTGTTGCGCGACAGCGACACCGACTCGGCAGCGTCGACCACGCGTCGTACGGACGGGTCGTAGAGCACCACGTTCGCGGGCGCGCCGTCCTCGAGCGGCTGGCCGTGGTCGCTGACGCGACCGATCCGGGCCGGCGCGTAGGACATCCGCTCGGCCACCTCGGCCCAGGTGAGCAGGCCCGGGTCGACCATCGTCTCCTGGACGACCGAGAGGGCGGTCTCGAGACCGAGCATCCCGAATGCCGCCGCTGCCCACTCGCAGTCCTTGTCCTCCAGCGGGTGCGGCGCGTGGTCGGTGGCGACGATGTCGATCGTGCCGTCGGCCAGCGCGGCGCGCAGCGCCTCGGTGTCGGCCGCCGTGCGCAGCGGCGGGTTCACCTTGTAGATCGGGTCGTACGACGTGGCGAGCTCGTCGGTGAGCAGCAGGTGATGGGGGCAGACCTCGGCGGTGACGTTCCAGCCCGACGCCTTCGCCTGCCGGATGATCTCCACCGACCCGGCCGTCGACACGTGGCAGACGTGCAGCCGCGACCCGACATGGGCCGCCAGCAGGCAGTCGCGGGCGATCACCGCCTCCTCCGCCACGGCCGGCCATCCGGCCAGCCCGAGACGGCCGGAGAGCTCGCCCTCGTTCATCTGGGCACCCTCGGTCAGCCGCGGCTCCTGAGCGTGCTGGGCCACGACACCGTCGAACGCCTTGACGTACTCCAGAGCACGGCGCATCAGGACCGCGTCGTCGACGCAGTGGCCGTCGTCGCTGAAGACGCGGACGCGGGCGGCCGAGTCGGCCATCGCGCCGAGCTCGGCCAGTCGCTCCCCCGCGAGCCCGACGGTGACCGCGCCGACCGGGTAGACGTCGCAGTAGCCGCCCTCGCGACCGAGTCGCCAGACCTGCTCGACGACGCCGGCCGTGTCGGCGACGGGCTCGGTGTTGGCCATTGCGTGGACGGCGGTGAACCCGCCCATGGCCGCCGCCTGCGTGCCGGTGAGCACGGTCTCGGCGTCCTCGCGGCCGGGCTCGCGCAGGTGGGTGTGCAGGTCGACCAGCCCGGGCAGGGCGATCAGCCCCGTGGCGTCGACGGTCTCGAGGTCGCCGCTGGTCGAGGACCGGGCGCCGGCACCCGTGTCCACACCGGCCAGCCGGATCACGCCTTCCTCGATCACGAAGTCGGTGGGCTCTCCGCCGAGGATCCGGGCGCCCTTGATCAGATAGCTGGTCACGCGTCCGCTCCGTCCGTCGTACCGACTGCTGGTTCGCTGCCGCCGAGCAGCAGGTAGAGCACGGCCATCCGCACGGCTACGCCGTTGGTCACCTGCTCGACGATCACCGACCGCGCCGAGTCGGCGACGTCGGCGGTGATCTCCATGCCGCGGACCATCGGGCCGGGGTGCATCACGATCGTGTGGTCCTGCAGGGTCGCCATCCGTCGTCCGTCGAGCCCGTAGCGACGGCTGTACTCGCGCGCGGTCGGGAAGAAGCCGCCGTTCATCCGCTCGCGCTGCACACGCAGCATCATCACCGCGTCGGCCTTCGGCAGCACCGCGTCGAGGTCGTACGACGTCTCGACCGGCCAGCTGTGGATCCCCACCGGCAGCAGCGTCGGCGGTGCGATGAGCGTGACCTCGGCGCCGAGCGTGTGGAGCAGGAGCGCGTTGGAGCGCGCCACCCGCGAGTGGAGGACGTCACCGACGATGGCGATCCGCAGGCCGTCGAGGGTGCCGCCGTTGCGGGGACCCAGGTGGCGCCACATGGTGAACGCGTCGAGCAGAGCCTGCGTGGGGTGCTCGTGCGTCCCGTCGCCGGCGTTGACGACGGAGGCACGCACCCAGCCGGAGTTCGCCAGCCGGTGCGGGGCGCCGCTGGCGCCGTGCCGGCAGACGACGGCGTCGCAGCCCATCGCCTCGAGGGTCAGCGCGGTGTCCTTGAGTGACTCGCCCTTGGAGAGCGAGGAGCCCTTGGCCGAGAAGTTGATGACGTCGGCCGAGAGCCGCTTGGCGGCGGCTTCGAAGGAGATACGGGTCCGGGTGGAGTCCTCGAAGAAGAGGTTGACCACGGTGCGACCACGCAGGGCCGGCAGCTTCTTGATCGGCCGGTCGGCCAGCGACCGCATCTCGTCGGCGGTCGCCAGCACGAGCTCGGCGTCCTCACGAGTCAGGTCGGCGGCGGACAGCAGGTGCTTCTTCATGCGCCGGCTCCCTCGATGATCACGGCGTCCTCGTCGTCGACGTCGTTGAGGTGGACCCGCACCCGCTGGACGAGCGAGGTCGGGAGGTTCTTGCCGACGAAGTCGGCGCGGATCGGCAGCTCGCGGTGACCGCGGTCGACCAGGACGGCGAGCTGGACGGCGCGTGGCCGACCGACGTCGTTCAGGGCGTCCAGGGCGGCCCGGATCGTGCGGCCGGAGAAGAGCACGTCGTCGACCAGCACGACGACCTTGTCGTCGATGCCGCCGTCGGGGATCTGGGTCGGGAGCAGCGTGCGAGCGGGCTTCAGTCGCAGGTCGTCGCGATACATCGTCACGTCGAGTGACCCGCTGGGTACGGCCCGGCCCTCGACGGCGGCGATCCGCTCGGCGATCCGCTCCGCGAGCGGGACGCCGCGCGACGGGATGCCCAGGAGCACCAGGTCGTCGGCGCCCTTGTTGCGTTCGAGGATCTCGTGGGAGATGCGGCTCAGGGCTCGGGCGATGTCACCGGAGTCGAGCACGGTGCGGCCGGTGTCGGGACCGGGCGCGGGGGTTGCGGCAGGCGCAGGCATTCGGGTGCCAGACCTCCTTCTCCGCCTCACGGGACGGCTCGTTAAAGGATGTCGATCGAGCAGACCCTAACAGCCCGTCCGGTACGCCGGACGTCGCCGCGCGCGGCCACTGGTGCGGCGAGCGTGCCACCGCCACTACCGTGGGTAGCCGGGGCACTCGGGGCACCGCTGGACGGCTACGGGGTCACGATGACGGAGCAGCTGATCGGCCGGTCGAGCGAGCAACGCTCGCTCGACGAGGCCGTGGCGACGCTGCGGGAGTGGCCGTGCGCGGTCGTCCTCGAGGGCGATGCCGGGATCGGCAAGACCACCCTGTGGGACCACGGCCGGAGGCGTGCGGCCCAAGCGGGCGTGCGGGTTCTCGTGGCACGGTCGGCGAGCTCGGAGTCTGCGTACGCGTTCGCCGTACTCGGCGACCTCCTGGCACCGGTGCTCGAGGAGACCCTCACGGACCTGGTGCCCGTGCAGCGACGGGCGCTCGAGGTGGCTCTGGCCCTGCGCGAGCCCGGCAGCTCGCCGCCGGACGCCCGGGTGCTCGGTCTCGGGCTGCTGGCCGTGCTGCGGGTCCTGCTCCGCGACGGGCCGGTGCTCCTGGCTCTCGACGACGTCCAGTGGGCGGATCCCGCCTCGGTGGAGGTGCTCACCTTCGCCCTGCGACGCGTCCGCGACGAGCGCCTCGGGGTCCTGGTGACGGTGCGGGGTCGCCCCGTGGACTCGCCCCTCGGCCTCGACCGCTCTCCGGTGGGGGTGACCCGCCTGCCGGTCGAGCCCCTCCCCCCCGGTGACCTGCACCGGCTGCTCGTCGCCCGGCTCGGGCTCGACCTGCCTCGCCCGGCGCTCGTCCACGTCCACACCACCACCGGGGGTAACCCTTTCTACGCCCTCGAGCTCGGCCGGGGCGTCGTCGAGCGCGACCTGGTCCTCGACGACGACCTGGTCCCCCTGCCGGACAGCCTGACCGCCCTGATGGCGCAACGCCTGCAGGTGCTGCCACCGCAGTCCCACGAGACCCTCGTCGCGGTCGCCGCCCTCGCTGCGCCCGTGGTGACCCTCGTCGAGCGGCTCGGGCCGAGCGCCGTCGCCGATGTCGAGCTCGCCGCCCGGTGCGGGCTGGTCGCCTTCGACGGTGACCGGATCCGGTTCACCCATCCCCTGCTGGCGTCCGCGAGCTACTCCGCGATGCCGCTCCACCACCGGCGGCGCATCCATCGGCAGCTCGCCTCCCTCCCCCTCGGCCCGGAGGAGGTGGCTCGTCACCTGGCCCTGGCCGCCACCCGGCCGGACGAGGAGATCGCGCTCGCCCTCGACCGGGCCGCGGAGCATGCGGCCGCCCGTGGAGCCGTCCAGGCAGCCGCCGAGCTCGCCGAGCGGGCTGTCGGCCTGACGCCTCCAGACGACCTCGACGCCGGTAACCGTCGCCGCGTCGTCGCTGCCGACCTCTGCCGGGCGGCCGGAGACCTGCCGAAGGCGCGCGCCATGCTGCAGCACGCGGTGGACACGTCGGAGCATGGTCCGGTCCGGGCCCGGGCCCTCAGCGGCCTGGCGTCGGTCCGCTCGTCGGCCGAGGGGTTCCGGATCGCCGAGAACCTCTACCTGGCGGCACTCGACGAGCCGGGTCTCACGACCCGCGACCGCGTGTCGGTGCTCTGCGACCTGGCCTGGTCGGTCGACGCCGGAGGGTCGCGCGGCCAGGGGACCGCGTACGCCGAGGAGGCGCTCCGGGCCGCCGAGCTCGACGGCGACCCGGGGTCCATCGGGCTCGGTCTGGTCACGGTCGCGGAGCTGGAGTTCTGGCGGAGCGGGCGGATCCACCGTGACCTCCTCGACCGGGCCGTCGCGATCGAGCGGATGACCGGACGCGACCTCGGTGCGAGGTCGGCTCTCGCCCGGTCCCTGGGGCGGGCGGACCGCCATCGCGAGGCGTGCGCCCTGTTCGAGGAGCTGGTCGCCGAGGGTCGCGCGCGCGACGACCCGGACGTGAGTGACCTGCTGTTCTTCCTGGCACGGGCCGAGATCGGGGCCGGCGATTGGGTCGCGGCCGAGCAGCACTGCGCCGCCGCCGACGAGGTGGCCCGGCAGACCGGGGAGCAGGCCACCGAGTCGCTGTGCCGGATGATGCGCGCCGAGATCGCGGCGTACCGCGGGGACGAGCGGGCCAGGCAGGAGATCGCCGAGCTGCTCCCGATCGCCGCAGACACCGGCTTCTTCGGCGCGGTCCACCGGCTGAGCCGCGCCCTGGGCTGTCTGGAGCTGTCGCTGGGCCGGCCGGGAGACGCCTGGCGGCAGGCGGCGACGCACCTCGACGGGCTCGGCGAGCTCGACGAGGTGCAGGCCCAGCTGGCCGGGTCGGTCGGCGTCGAGGCGCTGATCGGCACCGGTGACCTCGACGGCGCAGCTCGGTTGCTACAGCTGCTCCAGGCCCGGGCCACCGGCGCGGACAGTGCCCTTCCCGCCCTCGCCGACCGCTGCCGTGGCCAGCTGCTGGACGCGCACGACCGCAGCGAGGAAGCCGTCGCCGTGCTCGAGACGGCGGCGCAGGCACCCCACCCCCACGGCACGAACGCGTTGGAGTCCTGCCGTACGGTCCTCGCCCTCGGAACCGCGCAGCGCCACGCCCAGCACAAGCGCGACGCGCGCCAGACACTCACGCGAGCCGCTGAGGGGTTCGACCGGTTGGGCGCCGGGGCTTTCGCCGACCGCGCCCGCTCCGAGCTGCGCCGGATCGGTGGCCGGACGGCGTCCGACAACGCCTTGTCCGAGACCGAGCGGCTGATCGTCGACCGCGTGGTCGCGGGGATGCGCAACCGCGAGATCGCTACCGACCTCAGCCTCAGCCCCCACACCGTCGCGTGGAACCTGTCCAAGGTCTATCGCAAGCTCACCGTCTCGTCACGGACGGAGCTGGTCGCCCGCCTCACGGAGCAACCGCCCGGCAAACCCACAGTTTCGGACGGTTGATGGCTCGTGCCGGGGCACCGATGGTGGGTCGAGGCCCGGCGCACGGCCCGGGCCCCCACCGAGGGAGACTCTCATGAGCGACACCGCACCGCCACCGGCCACCGGCGAGATCCACCTGCGCAAGGAGTGCTCGGAGTACAACGGGCTCGCAGGTTCCTTCTGCACCATCACTGCGTCCAACATCGACGCCATCCCGGTCGGTGCGCGCGTCGTCTACGCGTCCGCCGCCGGCGAGTCCGTCATCGACAGCGACCTGACGGTCGAGTCCGGGGACGGTACGACGGCGTCGGGCCATGTCGTGCTCGACCTGGCTGCCAATACCGGCACCGTCACCCTGCTCGACGGCACTGGCACCCTGGCGGGGTTCAGCGCCGACACCGAAGTCACCTACGACGGCGCCGAGTGGCACTGGGACGGCACCTACAAGATCATCTCGTGAACCCGGCGTGCCTCACTCCGGGATCGGTGGGCCGACGACCTCGAGACCGTAGCGCGGACCGACCTCGACCCACTTCGGGATCTCCACCTCGGGGGTCAGCCCGTCGGGGCCCGGAAGCCGCAGCTCGGTAGCGGGGATCCCCACCTCGTCGTACAGGTGGAGGAGCCCGCCCGGTGCGGTCAGGGCGACGAAACGGGCCGGGGCGTCGCCCCGGATCCGGAAGGCGTGCGGGACGCCCTCCGGCAGGTACATGAAGCACCCGTCGTACAGCTCGAACTCCTCGTCGCCGGCCCGGTACGTCATCCGCCCCTCCAGGAGGTAGAAGGCCTCGGCCTCCTGTGTGTGCCGGTGCAGCGGGGTCGCGATCCCCGGAGGCTGGGTCACCAGCGCCACCCCGAGCCGACCCTGCGCCTGGTCGGACTCCAGGAGGTGCTCGAACAGCGATCCCATCGCCCACGTACCTCGGCCGGTGCCCGGCTCGCGCATCACGACACCGGACGTGTGCTGGTCGACCGTCATGATTGTCCCCTCGCTTTTCGTCCGAACCACATTCGGACGAATATTGCTAACGTACTCCTCGTGACCGGAACCGGCAAGACACGGAGGTACGACGCGACCGCACGCCGCGCGGCGGCCGACCGCACCCGCCGTCGGGTCCTGGCCGCAGCGCACGACCTGTTCACGACCCAGGGGTACACCGAGACCTCGGTCGCCCAGGTCGCCCAGCGAGCCCGCGTCTCCGTCGACACGGTCTACGCCTCCGTCGGGCGGAAGCCGCAGCTGTTGCTCGCCGTACACGACATGGCACTGGCGGGAGGGCCGGAGCCGGTGCCCGCCGAGCAACGCGACTACGTGCAGGCGATCCGTGAGACCCCGACGGCGCGGGGCAAGATCGAGACCTACGCCGCCGCGCTGGGCCGCGTGCTGCCCACCACGTCGCCGCTGATGAACGCCCTGCGCGAGGCCGGCACCACCGAGCCACAGTGCCGTGCCGTCTGGCAGGCCATCAACGACCGACGTGCCGCGAACATGCTGAGGTTCGCCGCGGACCTGCGCGCGACCGGCGAGCTCCGGGACGACCTGACCGATCGCCAGGTCGCCGACCTGGTCTGGTCGATGAACAGCGCGGAGTACTTCGGGCTGCTGGCCGCCCGGGGCTTGGCCCCGGAGGAGTACGCCGGGCACGTGGCGGACGTGTGGTGCCGGAGCCTGCTGGCCGCTAACGCACCACCGTGAGCCGACGAGCCGGTCAGCGCGGGGCAGCCAGGTCTTTGAGCACCGTCTCGATGGCCCGGTGGTACGTCGGGTACGCGAAGTGCATGTGGAGCAGCGTCGGGATCGGTACCTCGGCATGCACCGCGAGCGCGAGCATCGACATGATCTCGCCCCCCGCCGGGCCGACCACTGTCGCGCCGACCAGGATGTCGCGGGAGGTGTCGGCGACCAGCTTGATCAGGCCGTCCTCCTGCGCCATCCACCCGCGCGAGCCGAGGTCGCCGGTGGCGACGGCGACGTCCAGCCCGGCGGCGCGAGCCGCCTTCTCCCCCAGGCCGACCGACGCGACCTCGGGTGCGGTGAACGTGACCCGCGCGACGGCGCGATAGTCGGCCCACGGGCCGTCGCGGCCGAGCAGGTCGCTGACCACGACCGCGCCCTGATACATCGACACATGCGTGAACGCGCCCTTGCCGGTGACGTCGCCGATGGCCCAGACCCCGTCCGCGACGCGCATCCGCTCGTCGGGGTCGAGGACCTTGGCGTCGGGGTCGAGGCCGACGTTCTCCAGGCCGAGCCCGGCCAGGTTGGTACGCCGTCCCGCCGCCACGAGCAGCTTCTCGGCCGTCACCTGCTGGTCGCCGAGGTCGAGGGTGAACTGCCCGTCGGCGTACGCCACGGAGCCGAGCGCCGCGCCCGTCAGGACCTGGATCCCGGACTCGGCGAACGCCTTCTCCAGCGCCTCGCTCGCCTCCGGCTCCTCCGGCGCGACCAGCCGGTCGGCCACCTCGACGACGGTCACCCGCACCCCGAAGAGCGCCATCACCTGCGCGAGCTCACACCCGATGGCACCCCCGCCGATCACCGCCAGCGACGAGGGCAGCTCACGCAGCCGTACGGCGTCACGGTTGGTCCAGAACGGTGTGTCCGCGAGCCCGTCCACGGGCGTCGCCGCCGGAGCCGTGCCGGTGTTGATCACGATCCCCTTCGTCGCGGTGTACGTCGTGTCGCCGACCCGCACCCGTCCGTCGCCGGCGAGCACGCCCCGGCCGCGGACGAAGGTGGCGCCGCTGTCCTCGAGCCTCTTCACCGCGACCGCGTCGTCCCAGTCGTCGGTCGCCTCGTCGCGGATGCGGTCCGCGACCGGCGTCCAGTCGGGGGTCACGGTCGACGAGCCGGCGAGGGCGTTGACGCGTCCGGCCTCACGCAGGGTGTGAGCCGCCGCGATCATCATCTTCGAGGGCACGCAGCCGAAGTAGGGACACTCCCCACCCACCAGCCGCTCCTCCACACCGAGGACTCGGAGCCCGGCCTCTGCGAGCTTGATCGCCACATGCTCGCCGCCGGGGCCGAGGCCCACCACGATCACGTCGTGCTCGGTGCCGTCCTGACTGCGGGTCATGCCCCCACCCTTCCATCGCTGCGATGACGCGTCACGAGGCGTCGACGTCGCGGAACCACGACTCGGTCACGTAGTCGGTGACCCAGCCCAATGCCACGTACAGCCCGTCGGCCCTGGTCGGCGAGTCGTCATCCACCTCGAGCGAGACCCGGTCCCGGCCGCGGTCGGCCGCGTCCGCCAGCACCGTGTAGAGCAGCCCCTTGGCCACGCCCCGGCCGCGCGCGGCCCGGTTGACCCCGATGTAGTCGACGTAGGTCCCCTCGGCACCGGTCCGGTCCGCGGGCAGGACCGAGCAGACGATCGCGCCCGCCGGCACCTCGCGAGCGGCATCTGCCGCGACGCCGGTGTCGAGCGACGGCGAGACGAAGGCCAGCCACCAGTGGTCCCAACGATGGCCGGGATCCTCGCGGAGTCGCTGCACGAACTCGGGGAAGCTCTCGCGGTAGGAGTTGAAGTGGTCCTGGAACGACTCCTCCAGCATCAGGTGCACGATCTGCAGGTCCGAGGCGAGGGGTACGCCGTTCTCGTGCCGCCGAACGCCACGCACGGTCACGCCCTCGCGCAGCGGCGGCAGCATCTCGGTCGGGTCCACCGGACGGCTCATGTGCAGCCACCGGCGCCGGCGTGCGTAGCCGGCCGCCTCCAGCCAGCGGCGCTGCTCGTGGTCCACGGCGTTGGGTGAGGCGTCCATCCGGGTGCGTTCCAGGCCGCGCAGCCGGGCGATCGCGCGCCCTTCAGCGTCCGCCCAGGCGTAGAGGCCGACGGCGACGGCCTCCGCGTGGGCCACGTCGCGGTCGAGCCACAGGGCGACGACGGTGCGGCCGCCGGCGCGGTCCTGGACCGAGATCCAGCCGCGCAGTCGTCCGCCGGGATCGGTGACCACCAGCTGCCGGCGCGTCCATGACGCGTAGCCGACCACCTCGGACTCCACCGCGGCCTCGTCGACCGACCGCTCCTCGGTCCACGGGGTGCGGTCGGCGAGGCGCAGTGCGACGAGCGCCGGTACGTCGTCCTGGTCCGGCAGGCGGGCGCTCCACCCCTCCGGCAGCGTCGGCCCGGAGGTCGACGCGCCTGGCTGTTCGGTCATCGGGACAAGTGTCTCGCACGTGCGAAGCAGAAGAGGCCGTAGCAGGCGATGCCGGCCGCGACCAGGATCAGGAGCACCTGGCCGAACGGGTAGTCGAGGAGGGAGTGGAGGGCCTGGTCGAGGTTCCCCGACTTCTTCGCGTGATGGGTGACCGCGGCCGTCAGGAAGAGGCCACCGATCAGGATGAAGGCGATCCCCTTGGCGATGTAGCCCACCTTGCCGATCAGCCGGTAGGCGCGGCCGACGTCACCGGCGGAGCCACGCGCGTCGAGGTTCTCCATGAACTTCTTGGTCCAGCCGCGCCGGATCTGCGCGACGCCGTACGCCGCGATCGCGACCCCCACGAGGCCGACCAGGAAGCGCCCGAAGGGTGCGTCCATGAGCTTCGCGGTGGTCGCGTCGGTGTTGCCGGAGGAGCCGACGCCGAGCGCGTAGCGGAACGCGAGGTAGGCGACGTAGGCGTAGATGACGGCCTTGCCGGCAGACATCAGCCGCTTGCGGGTGCGCTGACCGCCGTCGTACTCCTGGTGCCCGACCAGGGCTTCCAGGGCACGCCAGACCACCAGGACCGTGAGGCCGATCGCGACCAGCCACAGGAGGACCGGGCCGAACGACTGCTTGGCGAGCAGCTGGAGCGCTCCTTTGTTGGAGGCGTTGGAGCCCTGGTGGCCGAGCGCCAGCTGCAGCGCGAGCCAGGCGACCAGGAGGTAGACGACGCCGTCACAGACCATGCCGAACCGGACGCCCCGGTCCATCCACTCGTGGTCGTTGGCGCGGCGCCCCAGCTGCTCCGCCTGGTCGCTCACGTCTGCCATGCCACGGACCCTAGTGCCGGCCACCGGTCCGCTGTGACCACCCTACGGGGTGATCGAGTCGCGATCACGGAGCATGCTGCCGAGCACCCCGTTGACGAAGGACGGGGAGTCGTCGGTCGACAGGTCGCGGACCAGGGCCACGGCCTCGGCGACCGCGACGGCCGGCGGCACGTCGTCGTCGTACAGCAGCTCGAAGACACCGATCCGGAGGGCGGTCCGGTCCACGGCCGGCATCCGGTCGAGCGTCCAGCCCTGGGAGTAGGTCGCCAGCAGCTCGTCGATGCGAGCACGGTGCTCGGTGACACCCCGGACCAGGGTCTCGGTGTGCGGGTTGGTCGGGCCTTCGCCGTCCGCGATGGCCGCGTCCAACGCCGCGACGGGGTCCTGCCCGCGCATCTCGGCGGCGTACAGGATGTCGAGTGCGCGCTTGCGTGACTTCGAGCGTGCGGCCATCAGGGAGTACTGACGGGGTTCAGGACTTCACGCGGCCGAGGTACGACGAGTCGCGGGTGTCGACCTTGACCTTCTCGCCCTGGGTGATGAACAGCGGGACCTGGATCTCGTGGCCGGTCTCGAGGGTCGCCGGCTTGGTGCGGCCTGTGGCGCTGTCGCCGACCACACCGGGCTCGGTGTAGGTGATCTCCAGCTCGACCGACGCGGGCAGCTCGACGTAGAGCACGCGGCCCTCGTTGGTGGCCACGATGGCGTCCTGGTTCTCGAGCAGGAAGTTCTTGGCGTCGCCGAGGATGTCGGGGCCGATCTCGAGCTGGTCGTAGGTACCGGTGTCCATGAAGACGTAGGAGGTGCCGTCGTTGTAGAGGTACTGCATCGTCCGCTTGTCGACGCTGGCCACGTCGACCTTCACGTCGGCGTTGAACGTACGGTCCACGGTCTTGCCGGACTCGACGTTCCGCAGCTTCGACCGTACGACGGCACCGCCCTTGCCGGGCTTGTGGTGCTGGAACCAGATGACCTGCCAGAGCTGGCCGTCGAGGTTCAGGACCATGCCGTTCTTCAGGTCGTTCGTGGTGGCCATGACGGAGTTGCCTCTTCTGTCGCGGGCGAGAGCCGGGTGGGCCCACCCCCGTGGCACGGTCCGGGCGGGCGACCTCGGATTCTAGTACGGCGGCCGCCCCGGCCCGGAATCCTGAGGTCAGCCGAACGACCACTCGATCCGTACGGTCACCGCGAGCCGGTCCTTGCCCGCGCGGATCGGCAGCGCGCCCTGGGCCGCGGCGAGGGCAGACCGGTCGAACTGCAGGGGCTGCGGGGCGACCGGGGTGGCGTGCACCTCGCGCAGCGTCAGCACCGGGCCGAGCGTCTGGCCGGTGGCCTCGGCGTACTGCTGCGCCTCGGCCGTCGCCTGCTTCACCGCGGCGTCTCGCGACTGGGCGAGAAGGCTGTCGGTGTCGGCGATCCGGAGCCCGATGTCGCGGACCCGGACGTCGTTGCCGCCGGCGCGGACCGCCGCCGAGACGGCCTGACCGCCGGTGGCGAGGTCGCGCACGAGCACCTGGGCGCGCTGCCCGACGCGGTAGCCGCGCAGGGTGGGCGGGCCGTAGGGGTGGTAGTCGTAGACCGCGTTCATCGACAGTCCCGTGGTCTGCACGTCGGAGGTACGGACGCCGAGCCGGTCGAGGGCGTCCAGCACGCGTCTCATGGTCGCGTTGGTGTCCGCCAGCGCGGCGTTCAGGTCGGGGCGCACCAAGCCCACCGACAGTGAGAACGACAGCTCGTCCGGTACGCCGACGGTGCGGCCCGTCCCGGTGGTCACCAGCGTCCGCGGATGGTCCGCGGCGGCCGTCGCGGTCTGCTGGGCTGCGGCCTGGGCACTGCTCCCGGCGTTGCCCAACAGATAGGCGACGAGGAGCGCGAGCGCTGCGACGAGGGCGACGAGCACGCCCTTGGCACTGAGGGTGACTGATCGGTTCATGAGGGCTCCTGGGTCCGAAACGTTGGGGTTCGGACGGATCGCCCTGTCGCCCGGTTCCCTCCGTCCGTCCGACCGGCGGGTGCCCGGTGCGCCCATCGCTGGGGTCCTTCGGCCCTACGTCGGGCTCCCAGCGCTTCCTAGCGTCGGACACGGACGGGATGCCGGCCGGGCATCGGCACGCGAGGAGGTGGACGGCTCGCTATGGACACTGCAGCCCAGGACCGGGCCACGAGCCTCACGGGGCCCGGCGTCCCGCGGCCGTTCCACGTGATGGTCAAGCCGACGGGCGCGGTGTGCAACCTCGACTGTGAGTACTGCTTCTTCCTGTCCAAGGAGATGCTCTACCCCGGCAGCAGGTTCCGGATGGCATCGGACCTGCAGGAGACCTACGTCCGGCAGATGCTCGAGGCACAGCCTGCCGGCACGGAGGTGGTGATGGCCTGGCAGGGCGGCGAGCCCACCCTGATGGGGCTCGACTTCTTCCGTCGGGCGATCGAGCTGCAGGAGCGCTACCGACGTCCCGGCCAGCAGATCCTGAACACGCTGCAGACCAACGGCACCCTGCTGGACGACGAGTGGGGCGCGTTCTTGGAGGAGAACGACTTCCTGGTCGGGATCTCGATCGACGGCCCGCCGACGATGCACGACACCTACCGGGTCGACAAGGGCGGCAAACCCACGTCGCACCGGGTGCTGAGGGGTCTCGACGTGCTCAAGAAGCACGGGGTGGAGTGGAACGTGCTGACCACGATCCACGCCGTCAACGGCAACCACGGCGGCGAGGTCTACCGCTACCTGCGCGACGACCTGGGCGCGTCGTTCATCCAGTTCATCCCGATCATCGAGCGAGCGACCCCGCAGACCCTGCAGATCGCGGACGAGGGCTGGGGAACCGGCGTGCACGGCCGCCCCCTCTACGTGCAGGAGGGCTCGCTGGTCACCCACCGCTCGGTGTCGCCCGAGCAGTACGGCCGGTTCATGATCGACGTCTTCGAGGAGTGGGTCCGCAGAGACATCGGGGAGGTCTACGTCCAGACCTTCGACACCGCCCTGGCCTCCTGGTTCGGCGAGGGCGGCGGGATGTGCATCCACGCCGAGACCTGCGGCGACCAGCTCGCGCTCGAGCACAACGGCGACCTCTACTCCTGCGACCACTTCGTGGAGCCCGGCTACCTGCTCGGCAACATCGGCGACCGGACCATGCTCGAGCTGGTCGACCTCCCGCAGCAGCGGACGTTCGGCCAGGACAAGCGCGACACCCTGAACCGGTTCTGCCGCGAGTGCGACGTGCGGTTCGCCTGCCAGGGCGGCTGCCCCAAGGACCGGTTCGCCACCGCTCCCAGCGGTGAGGACGGGCAGCACTACCTGTGCCCCGGCTATCTCTCGTTCTTCCACCACGTCCGCGCACCGATGGAGGCGATGACCCTGCTGCTCCGGCAGAACCGCGCGCCGTCCGACCTGATGGCCACCTACGCCCGCGACGACGCCGCGCGCGGCCGCAACGAGCCCTGCCCGTGCGGGTCCGGCACGAAGTGGAAGAAGTGCCACGGACGAGGCACGTCGCGTCAGTCGGGCGCAGGCACGAGCGCGGCGAGGGCCTGACGGTAGCCGTCGATACCCTGGCCGGCGACGACGACGCTCGCGTACGGCGTGACCACCGACGTGTGCCGGAACTCCTCCGGCCGCGAGGCGGGGTCGCTGATGTGGATCTCGACCAGCGGCGCGGTCAGCTGGGCACAGGCGTCGGAGAGGGCGAAGGAGTAGTGGGTCCAGGCGGCCGCGTTGAGCACGACCGGGGTGCGCTCGTCGGCGGCGGTGTTCAGCCAGTCGAGCAGGTCGCCCTCGTGGTTCGTCTGACGCACCTCGACCTCGAGCCCGAGCTCGCGCCCCCAGCCGACGCACAGGCCGACCAGCTCGTCGTACGACGTGTGGCCGTAGATCTCTGGCTGCCGCCGGCCCAGGCGCCCCAGGTTGGGGCCGTTGAGCACGAGCACTCTCATCGCACAGCTCCCGTCATCACGTCGTACGCCCTGCGCAGGTCGTCCTCGTGGGGCCCGGCCAGGATCCGCGGGCGGGCCAGGTCGGCGAGCACGACGAAGCGCAGCTCGGACCCTCGCGACTTCTTGTCGACGGCCATCCGCCCCCGGAGATCGTCGTAGGACGCGCCGTCCCAGCCGGTCGGGAGCCCGACCCTGTCCAGCACGGTCCGGTGCCGATCGGCGACCGGGTCGTCCAGGATGCCGGCGGCTCGGGCCAGCTCGGCGGCGTACACACAGCCGATCGCGACGGCCTCGCCGTGCCGCAGGCCGTAGCCGCTGGCCAGCTCGACCGCGTGGCCCATGGTGTGACCGTAGTTGAGCACCTCGCGGCCGGGGTGCTCGGCGCTGCCTCCGGTCTCGGTGAGGTCGCCCGCGACGACGTCCGCCTTGACCCGGACCGCTCGCTCCACGAGCTCGCGCAACACCTGGGTCCTGGCGACGACGTCGTGCTCCTCGACGAGCCGCAGGATGCCGGGGTCGGCGATAAAGCCGCACTTGACGACCTCTCCCAGCCCGGAGCGCAGCTCCTCGGCGGGGAGCGACGTGAGCAGGGTCAGGTCGCACAGCACGCCCGCGGGCTCGTGGAAGGCGCCGACGAGGTTCTTGCCGGCCGCGGTGTTGATGCCGGTCTTGCCACCGATCGCCGCGTCGACCATGCCGAGCAGGGTGGTCGGCAGGTGCACCACGCGGACGCCACGCAGCCAGGTCGCGGCCACGAACCCCCCGAGGTCGGTCGTCGCTCCCCCACCGACGGTGACGATCGCATCGCTCCGCGTGAACCCCGCGCGGCCGAGTGCCTCCCAGCAGCGGTCGGCGACCGCCGCGGTCTTGGCCGACTCCCCCGGCGGCACGGGCAGGTCGAGCACGTCGTAGTGCTCGGCCAGCAGCTCCCGGACGCGCGCCGGGAGGTCGGGCAGGTCCTCGGGGAACACCAGGCCGACGCGGTGCACGCGCTCGCCCAGCATCGCCGGCAGCCGACCGACGAGCTCGTCGCCGACGAGCACGTCGTACGGCGCGCTGGTGGCGACGTGGATGACGGTCGCGTCGTGGGGCTCAGCCACGCAGCACCTCCTCGACCCGGTCGGCGACCTCGCCCGGCGTCAGGCCGTCCGTGTCGACCGAGCCGCTCGAGACCGACTCGTACACCGGCGTGCGCTCGTCGAGCAACGCCTTCATCGTGCCGCGCACGTTGCCCAGCAGCAGGGGTCGCGAGGTGCCCAGGCCGACGCGGGCCGCGGCGTCGGTGAGCCCTACCCGGAGGAAGACGACCGCATGGCCGGCCAGCGTCGCGCGCGTCTCGTCCGACATCACTGCTCCGCCGCCGAGCGCGAGCACCCCCGGGTGCTCGGCGAGGGCCCGGGTCACCGCCGCTCGCTCGAGGTCACGGAAGTGCTCCTCGCCGGAGTCCACGAAGATGTCGGAGACGGTGCGCCCCTCGGCCTGCTCCACCACGTCGTCGGTGTCGACGAAGGGCACGCCCCAGCGCTCGGCGAGCAGCCGGCCGACCGTCGTCTTGCCCGCGCCCATCGGGCCGACGAGCACCACCCGCGGAGCGGTCATCGCACCTTCAGGTGGTCGGGCAGGTGCTCCAGATAGCTCTCGACGTTGCGCCGGGTCTCCGCGACCGCGTCCCCACCGAACTTCTCCAGCACCGCGTCGGCCACCACCAGGGCGACCATCGCCTCCGCCACCACACCCGCGGCCGGCACGGCACAGACATCCGAGCGCTGGTGGTGGGCCACGGCTGCCTCGCCGGTGGCGACGTCCACCGTGCGCAAGGCCCGGGGCACCGTCGCGATCGGCTTCATCGCGGCCCGGACCCGCAGCACCTCACCGGTCGACATGCCGCCCTCGGTCCCGCCGGAGCGGCCGCTCGACCGTCGTACGCCGTCGCCGGAGGGCTCGATCTCGTCGTGCGCCAGGCTGCCGCGGGTCGCGGCCAGCTCGAAGCCGTCGCCCACCTCGACGCCCTTGATCGCCTGGATCCCCATCAGGGCGCCGGCCAGCCGGGAGTCGAGGCGGCGGTCCCAGTGCACATGCGAGCCCAGCCCCGGCGGCAGGCCGTGGACGACCACCTCGACGACACCACCGAGCGTGTCGCCGTCGCGGTGTGCCTCGTCGATCGCGGCCACCATCGCCGCGCTCGCCGCGGGGTCGAGGCAGCGGACCTCGTCGGCATCGAGCCGTGCCACGTCGCCGGGTCCGGGGATGACCCCGGCCGGCGCGCGGACGCCGCCCAGCTCGATCACGTGGGTCACCAACCGGGCGCCGGTCGTCTGCTCCAGGAAGGCGCTCGCCACGCTCCCGAGGGCTACCCGGGCGGCCGTCTCGCGCGCCGAGGCCCGCTCCAGGACGGGACGCGCCTCGTCGAAGGCGTACTTCTGCATGCCGACCAGGTCGGCATGACCCGGCCGCGGCCGGGTCAGGGGTGCGTTGCGGGCCAGGTCGGCGAGCACGTCCGCGTCGACAGGGTCGGCGGACATCACCTGCTCCCACTTGGGCCACTCGCTGTTGGCGATCTCGATCGCAACGGGGCCGCCCTGGGTCTCGCCGTGGCGCACCCCGCCCAGGATCGTGACGCGGTCCTGCTCGAACTTCATCCGCGCGCCGCGTCCGCGCCCGAGGCGTCGTCGGGCGAGGGCCTGGGAGACGTCGTCGGTGGTGATCGCCACGTGCGCCGGCAACCCCTCCAGGATGGCGACCAGGGCGGGGCCGTGGGACTCCCCAGCAGTGAGCCAGCGCAACATGGGCGTCAGTCTTCCATGCCGAGTGAGGACGCTCCGCCCGGGCAGCGCCGGGGCGGAGGGGCCGCAGCGAGCGGCGAAGCGAGCTTGCTCGCGAGCCTGACGGCGGCCTCCCTAGCCCGAGACGAGAGACGACCACAGCGGCTCGCCCCACAGCAGACCGACCAGCGCACCCAGCAGCATGAACGGTCCGAACGGAACACCCTTGCGCTCCACGATCTTGAGCACCGCCAGGAGACCGCCGATGACGCCGCCGAGGAGGAAGCCGGCATACACGCCGACCAGCAGGGTGCCCCAGCCGACCCAACCCAGGGCGATCCCGAGCAGCCCGGCCAGTCGGACGTCGCCGTACCCGAGCCCGCGTGGGTAGATGAACCACAGGATGGCGAAGAGTCCGCCGGCCACGAGCCACCCGAGAGCGGCGCGCACCACGGTGTCCGAGTCGCCGGTGACCGCCCAGCCGAGGAGCACGAGCACGACCAGCGCGGCGTACGTCGGGCGGATCACGGCGGTGGGCAGCAGGCGGGTGCGCCAGTCGACGACGGCGAGCGCGACCGAGACCGGCACGAGCGGCACCCAGAGCACGAGCGCCCAGGTCCAGCCCAGCGCGACGCCGACGAGAGCGCCGGCCACGGCCGCGGCGACAGCGCTCTTCCAGCCGAGCCCTGGCAGGCGCGCGATGTCGGCGTACGGCTCCGGTGGCTCGGGCGGGGCGGTCGCCGGGGTCGCGTCGACGGTGCCGTCGATCTCGGACCCGACCGGCGTCGGTTCCTCGACCGTCTCGTCAGGCACGTGCGGAGGGATCCGACCGATGAGTGCCGGCACGAAGAGTCCGCCCAGCGCGGCCAGCACGGTCGCGACGACGACGGCCAGCACGGTCGAGTCCACGGGCTGCACCCTAGTGGCCGCCGGCGCCTCAGCGGCGGCGTTCGGACAGTCCCGCCTCACCCGCCGCGCGCATCGCCGCGACCGGGACGTCGAAGCGTCCGGTCATGGCGCGCACCTGGTCGACGGCCTGCCACAGCAGGAGATCGAGCCCACCGACGACCACACGGCCGTCGGCCTGCGCCGACGCGGCCAGCGGCGTCGGCCACGGGTCGTAGACGACGTCGAACACCACCGGGGCGTCGGCCACCGCCGCCAGCACGGCCGCGGACTGGGCGTCGGCCGGGACCGTCGACACGACCACGTCGGCGCCGAGGAGCGTCAGCTCGTCGAGGAGCACCGTCTCGAGACGCGGCGGGTGCGCGTGGCGCCGCACGGCCTCGAGAGTCTCCGCGGCGCGGGCGGCGTCGCGTACGGCCAGCACGGCCGAGCCGCAGCCGAGCTCGGCCAGGGCGAGCAGGACAGAAGCGGCCGTGGCGCCACCCCCGAGCACGACCGCTCGGTCGAAGGACGCGGAGGTCGCCTCGCGGAGGGCAGCGATCGCACCGGGCACGTCGGTGTTGAGCCCGTGCACGCCGTCGCGGTCGAGCAGCAACGTGTTCGCGGCGCCGGCCAGACCAGCCCAGGCGTCGCGTGAGGTGAGCAGCGGCATCGCCTCGCGCTTGAGGGGCATGGTGAGCGACAGACCGCGCCACTCGTCGTCCAGACCCGTCAGGAAGTCGGCCAGGCCGCCGCTCGGCACCCGCACCGCGTCGTACGTCCAGTCCAGGCCCAGCGCGGCGTACGCCGCCCGGTGCAGGGCGGGCGAGAGCGAGTGCTCGATCGGGTCACCGAGGACGGCGCAGCGCATGACCGGTCCTCAGCACGCGGCCGACGTCTCGCAGTACGTCTGCAGCTCCTGTCGATACTGCAGGAACGTGTGGTAGCTGTCGGTGAACCTGGTCTCGCCCGTCTTCAGGTTGACGGTCACGTAGTAGTACCAGGGCCCGTCCGCCGGATGGACCGCCGCCTTGATGGCCTCGTCCCCGGGGGAGTTGATCGGGCCGGGGGGCAGCCCTGGGTACAGATAGGTGTTGTAGGGCGACTGGGTGTTCT
>Ga0302291_10000008_pt1 | contig 43897 bp, 40 predicted proteins | sample III_Fen_N1_4_FD_194548 | JGI IMG/M metagenome (GOLD analysis project Ga0302291, IMG submission 194548) | Peat permafrost microbial communities from Stordalen Mire near Abisko, Sweden - III_Fen_N1_4 | ecosystem: Environmental > Terrestrial > Soil > Wetlands > Permafrost | place: Sweden: Abisko... | reverse complement strand
GGGTCTGCTGCACGGATAGGTGACACCTGATCTGTGGGGACGAGGGTTCCCGCTGAGAGGATGCTCATCGTGCCTAGACCCCATCCAAAGGAGTTCCGTGACGACGTCGTGGCGGTCGCCCGCCGGGGTGATGCCCCGGTGTCGCAGATCGCCAAGGATTTCGGCGTCTCCGACTCGTGCCTGCGCAACTGGTTGCATGCCGCTGATGTCGAGGACGGTCACCGTCCCGGGGTGAGCGTCAGTGAGTCGGCCGAGCTGCGCGAGCTCAAGCGCCGCAACCGGCTGCTGGAGCAGGAGAACGAGATCCTGCGCCGAGCGGCGGCCTACTTCGCTCAGGCGCACCTGCCGGGAAAATGATCTACCCGCTCGTGAGAGAGCTCGCCGGCGACGGTTTCCCCGTCGCGGTGACGTGCCGGGTCCTCAAGCTCGCCAGACAGCCCTACTACCGGTGGCTCGCCGCGCCGATCACCACCCGCGAGCTGGAGGAGGCGTATCTGGCCAACGCGCTGTTCGACGCCCATCACGACGATCCGGAGTTCGGCTATCGGCTGCTGGCCGACGAGGCTGCCAGGGCCGGCCTGCGTGCGTGTGACCGGCGGGTGTGGCGGATCTGCCGGGACAACCACTGGTGGTCCGTGTTCGGCAAGAAGCGCGCGAAGAACGGCAAGAAGCCCGGCCCGCCCGCCCATGACGACCTCGTGCTGCGCCAGTTCACGGCCGACAGACCCAACCAGCTGTGGCTCTGGGACATCACCGAACACCCCACCGGTGAAGGCAAGCTCTACCTCTGCGCGATCAAGGACGTGTTCTCCAACCGGATCGTCGGGTACTCGATCAGCGACCGGATGAAGTCCCGGATCGCCGTTGATGCCCTGGTCAGCGCCGTCGCCCGCCGCGGTGACATCGCCGGGTGCATGGTCCATTCGGACCGAGGATCGCAATTCCGATCAAGGAAGGTGCTGCGCGAACTGCACCGCCACGACCTGGTCGGATCGATGGGACAGGTCGCCTCCGCCGGGGACAACGCCGCCATGGAGTCCTTCTTCAGCCTGCTGCAGAAGAACGTCCTGAACCGGCGCCGCTGGGCCACCCGCCAGGACCTGCGGATCGCGATCATCACCTGGATCGAGCGGACCTACCACCGCCGCCGACGCCAGGCTCGCCTCGGGCGGCTGACACCCATCGAATTCGAGGCCATCATGACCACTCAGGTCGCACTCGCTGCCTGAGCCCGACTGTCACCTATTCGTGCGGCAGACCCTTCACATCGGTGGCGGCGGCAACGGCTACGCGCAGCCCCAGCAAGAGCACTGCGGGATCCGACCCTGCTTGCCCTCTTCAGGCCGTAGCCTGCCCCCATGCTCGACGCCACGACGGCCCTCGATGGCACACCGTACGTGTTGCCCGACGGCGCCCGGTCGGCGCTCGCGTTCGAGACTGTCGCCCTCAGGAGCGCCGAGATCGCCGACAAGGCGCGCAACATCCGCACACGGATCGCCGCGGACGCCGACGACCTGCTCGCGCCGCTCCTGAAAGCTCAACGCAGCGACCTCGTGGCGGAGAGCAACCAGATCGAGGGATACGACGTGACCCGGGAGCATGTTCTCCAGGCCGTGGCGACGCACCGAGAGCTGGTCGACGGAGACATCCACACCTTGATCCAGGCCATTCGCGCCGATCCCAAGATCGTCAATGCCCTCGGTTTGTACAAGGCGCAACAACTCGCAGATGACTGGGCTCACAAGGGTGAGCGTGTCCTCGCCTACGAAATGCGCCAGCTGCACGGACTGATTACCGTGGATGAGCGCTTCGGCGGCAAGTACAGGACGCACGATGTCGCGATCGGCGGCACGTCGTTCCGACCACCAGCTCACTACGATGTCGCGCACTCGATGGATACCTTCGCGGCCTGGTGGCAGGGCTCGACGGGTGACCCGGTGCTCGACGCGACCGTCGCCCATGCGTGGCTCACCCACATCCACCCCTACGAGGACGGCAACGGCCGGCTCGCACGACTCCTCGCCAACTTCGTCCTCGCCCAGGCTCACTACCCACCGTTGATCGTGCGGGCGGGACAAGACCGGGGTGAGTACTACGCCGCCCTGGCCGCAAGCGATGACGGCAACGTCCTGCCGCTCTACCAACTGTTTGCCCGCATCATCCGCCGAACAGTCCGGGCGATGGGAAGCCCGAACTACACGCAGGACTATCTCGAGGACCGCCTGCTCGCCTCAGTTGACGATCAACGCTCCGCGTGGTCCGCACTCGTCAGTGTCTTCACCACCGCGTTCACGCGTGACCTCCGCCACCTCGGCTGGCACACCGACTCGCAAGGCGTCCCCACCCGGGCGTCGTTCAAGTTCCTCTGCGACCGGAACCCGGACGGAAACGGATGGTTCCTCGTCGTGCGCAACCAGTTCGACGACCGGCGCTACCTGCTCTGGTTTGGCTTCGCCTCAGACACTCTCTGCGACCTGTTCGGTGGGAAACCCCCCGGATACCCCTCCATCTTCATCAGCGAGCGCGACATGAGTCCCGATGCAGTGCACCCCTACGTCTGGACGCCGGCGCTTCACGGTCTCCCAGACGAGATCTTCCTGAAACCGCTGGAAGCGTCGCCTGTCACGCTCCGAAGCGGCATCCACACAGAACGCCTGGATATCGAGCGCGCAGCCAAGAGCGTCGCCGCAGGCCTCGTCGCTCGAGGTTGAGCCGGCGAACGGATCACGGCGCCCAGGGCCGCGATCCGAGCCTCACTCGCTTCGGTGGCCCCGGTGCCGATCGCCTGCGCACGCTTCGCCCAGTCGGCGCGAGCGGTCCGCAGTTCGTCCAATCCGACGTATCGCGCGATCTGGCCCTCGTAGCACAGAAGCCCCATGTCCATGAGGTGCAGCAGCCCGCCGTAGAGGCGCGAGATGTGCAGCGGCTCGACGTCCGCAGAGTACTCATCGATCCGGCGGTAGTTCGTCGAGCATCGGAGCATGTAGAGGGACCTGGGCCCGCCCCCCTGGGCCGCCGAGGAGGGCCCATTGCCGCGTCGTGCTCGCGAGTCCGGCACGCACGGGGCCCGCCGCAAAGCGTTAGCGCACCCGGCGAGGGGGCACCCGCCCGCAACTGGTCATCGGAGGGCGATCCGAAGGTAGGCGCCTCGTTCCTCCCCTCGCCCCGCTGCCGCCCATGTCGCAACCTGCCCAGGTTGGTCGCTCCGCACATCGACGTTGGTGCGATTGAGATAGGCGCTGCCGCCGATGCACTTCACGACGACCCCCCAGCCGGGCCACGGAGCGTCGGCGTCGGCCACCCGCATCCCGACGGTCTCGAGCGCCGTGACCAAGGGCGCGACGGAGCCGACAGGCTGTCCTGGGACCGGGGCGTCCGGCCCGGTCCCGACGGGCTCCCCCGCGACCGCCATGGGCTGGTTCGGCATCGGCGCGGAGCGCGCGCGCGCCGTCCCCCCGAGAGAAACGGGGCCCGGCCAGACGCGCGTTGCGACGGCGGCGAGCAAAGCGCATCGTGCGTCGATCTCGGACTCGTTCCAGTCTTCCACGCTGGCGACGCCCCTGTTGATCACTAGGGCGCCCTGTTTCGCGAACTCGGGCCGCTTCGCGGACCACCCCAAGTTCGACACGTCGAGGTTGAACGCCTGCGTGACGAGAGTCAGGTTACCCAAGCGGTCGAGAGCCTGACGACGTTCCAACACCCGTTGCATGGACGCAGCGTCTTCGGCATCAGGATCGACTGGAGTGCCGTCGGGGGCAATCAGCGGCCAGTGCGTCATCCAGCTACGAGGCAGCACATGTTCGACCTGCAGGCCGTCGAACCCGATCGCCGCAGGCGGTTCGTGCGGGTCCTCGCTGCGGAGCTGGTCGTCGATCGCACGGAACAGTGCGCGGATGCGGTACTGCGCGACGGCGTTGTAGAACGGCCGGGTGCGAAATGCCTCGCGAACCTCACCGTCAGAGGGCCAGGCGAGCGCGCCATCCTGAAGCGCATCGACCACCGCATCCCCGACGTTCGTGCCCGCGTCGGACGCGTTCTTCGCCGCGCGCAGGACGCGAGCCAGGTGCGTGCCGTATCCACGTGTCTGCCAACCCACGTATGAGCGGCGCATCGCCCACGACTCCACTGCGCGGACAGCGCGCACCTCGTCGTCGAGGCTGATCACCTCCGGCGGCGCGATGCGCAGCCAGGCGAGGAGGGGCACTGCCGTCGTGATCTCGAACTCGTTGAGCCTGTCGTACGACTTGCGCAGGCGCGGATCGACGGCCTCTGCGCCGTAGATGGCGCGGTACGCCTTGGCGTAGTCGCTCAGCTCGCGCAGGACGTGCTCCGTGTCAGGTGCGCCGGGTCCGTTGAGGTACTCCCGCGCCTCGCGGTACAGGTGGCTAACGTTCGCCTCATCCCCCGAGACACCGGTGAGCCAAACCGACAGCAGGACGTCGCGGCGCCCGCGGGCCGCATGGCCCCGGCCAACGACGGCCTTCCACCAGTCGTCGTCGAAGCCCGCCCAGTAAGTGTCGTATAGCCGGTCGACGTCTTCGTCCGCCAGCTCGCCCCGGAGGAAGAGCAGGTTCTTCACAAGGTCGATCGCCGCGAGCGGCGACTGCCGTCCGTTTAGCACCTCGAAGATCACCTGCGCGTCGTCGTTGTCCTCGAGGTCGATGACAACGAGCTTGAACAGGCTCGACAAGGCGTCCGCGAGAGCCAGGAGCCGCTCCGAGTCGGGCTCGCCTGCGTCGTTGCGTGCGCTCTCGCGCACGGCCTCGGCGAAGTAGCGACGTGCTTGGAGGTACAGGTGGTCCTTGCTCCCGGCGTAGGCCGGGACCACATCCCCCATCGCGGTGGGCCACACCTCGCGGTCCCGTCGCCGCGGCCACAGCTTGTGCACCTCCTCTGGCGAGTCCACGACGTCGTCGGGGTTGAAGAGCATGCGACGGACGGACTTGCGCCTCTCGGACCCGGTCTCTTGGAGGACGTCCAGCAGCCCTCGCACCAGGAGCTGGATCGTAGTGAGCCTCTGTTGCCCGTCGATCACGGAGCGCAGCGCAACGCCGCCAGTGGCGAACGGGAGACTGGCGCACACGATCGCCCCCAGGAAATGGGGTGTGACGTTCTGCTCCTTGTTCTTCAGGACGACAGGCTCGCTCTGACTCGCGCGCGCATCGACCAGCTTGTCCGCCGTGCTCTCCAGATCCTCGAACAGGAGCCTCCACTGACCATCGAGCGTCCACTCATAGTCGCGCTGGAACGTCGGGATGATGTATCGGCGCTCTGGCTTGAGGATCTCCTGCAACGGGTAGGTCTTGGCTTCCACGGTGATCCTTCCCATCGGCGGCGCTGCCCATGATGCCAGGGGCTCGTCCGCGTCTGCGGTCGGAACGAGTCCGGAGCCGAGTGGCTGTCGCCGCCCGGAGCCCGTCACGCGCCGAGCGCGATCGCGATGCATGCCGGTACGACCGAAGCCAGGGTCGTCATGACCAACATCAGCCGGTCGAACCAGTCGGGATGCACGCTCACCGCCAGGTTCTGATCGATGCTGGACCGGACTGGTTGCCGGCGACATCGGTGCAGGTCAGAAGGCACGTGTGGAGAGCGTGACACGTTTGGTGTGGAGGCCCTCCACAGATGTCGCAGTTCGACCAGCTCAGACCCCTTTCCGGAACCACCCTCCGAGCATCACCGCAGAGGCGGGCTGGTTCTTCGAAGCCCTGGACCAGTAGGCCGCTGCCGGCCGCGGTCACGACGGGTCGGCCTCGACCGATCCGGCTCCGGCTCCGGCTCCGGCACCACCGCAGAGCAGGTGTCCGGAGAAGCGGGTCAAGTTCATACGACCGTGCAGAAGGCCGCCAACAGAGCTGCTACCCAGCGCCGCATCACGGCGTGAGTCCCATCCGACCGTAGGCCCGCCTGCGCCGGGCCTCGAGAAGACAGTCGAGGGTGTAGTCGCCTTGCACGCCGCCTGACAGGAACTCCTCAAGCCACGCCGCCTGCGCATCGAGCGGCATGGGATCCACGCTCACCTCCGTTCGGGTCAGGCAGGCGCCCCACACTGCCGTGTCGAAGAACTCGCTGGCACCGGGAGGTGCGAGTTCGACGAACCACTGACCGCGGTCGGCCAGCACCTGGACGGTGCCGCGAGGCGCCTGCGCTCGAAGCTGCTGATTACTCGGCGAGTCAAAGGAGTGCACTTGCAGGGGGCTCCCTCCATCAGCCAGCCGTTCGGCCAGCCTCTGGAGAGCCTGCGGCGCCAAAGACAGGTCGGGCATCATCCACCTCCAGGGATCATGAGCGTGCCAGCGGACTTGGGCACACGGCCCCTGCCGGACAGGTAGCGGATCTCCCGTTCGAGAAAGCTCCCCGCCCTCACCGGTGGCCACGGGGATCGAGCCTGTGCGCGGTGGGCGTCGGTCCCCGTCGCCGCCGTGGTCAGCTGCCCGGCGGCGTCGTGGGCCTGGGTGATGGCCCCGTCGGTCCTCCCGGCCTTCAAGGCACCCGACACGGGAGTCAAGGTGAGGCTACCGAGCACGACGCACCGCACGCGCTTCGGCGACGCTGCGATCGAATCTCGCGCGCCCTCGAAAGTCGATCTTGTGGGCCGCTCCGGTGTCGATCCCCAGGCGACGCGCGACCATCAGCTGCGCCTTGCGGTTGTGCGACCGCCACATGAGGAGGGCGAACAGCGCATACAGCGTCGCAGCCACCCAGGGAAGCATGGACGAACCTGTGCTTGCACCGCTGAACTGCAGGCCGAGGCCGACCACGAGGGCAACGATCAAGAGCGGTACGACTGGAACGATCCATGCGAAGGCGATAGCTGTACCCCGGATCTCGCCAGGCTCAAGCACGCCGGCCCAGGTCTTGTTCGCGCGCCCAAGAAATGCGGACCATCCTGGGACCACCACGGTTTCAACTCCCCCTCACCAGAGTGAGCAGCGGACCCTCATCGGCCGTGCTCTCCGCGAATCCGCGCCGGCGAGGCGCTCAGGAGTTCAGGGCTGCTTACGTCGAGCCTTCGCGAATCTCGCACCGACGGCCCCAGACCCGACCTGCGATCTGCTCAGCCCGGCTGTACAGCACGACCCACGACGGCGTCGCCGCGACACTCAAGACAAGGATGGCACCAACCCCCGAACTGGCTACGCGGGTTCGATTGCCGTCGTCCGCTCCACCTCAGTTCGAGGAGTGCCGTGCCCGACATCAGTCGGGGAGCGCCGCGATCGCGTCGATCTCGACGAGCGCACCCGGCGGGCCGAGCCGCGACACCAGCAGCACCGTGACCGCGGTGCGGTGCGCCCCCCACGCGGCGACCGACGCCAGGTACGCCTCCCCAGGGTCGACCGTGTCGACGAGGTGGATCGTCAGCTTGGCCACGTCGTCGGGTGTCGAGCCCGCGGCCTCCAGGACGGCGCCCACGTTGGCGATCGCCTGCGCGGTCTGCGCGCCGATCCCGTCCGCCATCGCGCCGGTGGCGTCGATGCCGTTCTGACCGCCGACGTAGAGCGTGCGGCCGGCCGGCGCGATCGTGCCCTGCGAGAACGCCGGGTTGGCGCGCAGCGACTCCGGGTTGACGTGCTCGATCATCGTGGACCTCCTTCGTGGTCGGTGACAGCCCTTCGCGGACGACCGTAGGACGGGGCGCCGACACTGACGATTCGAGTGAGGCGCACCACAACTTCCCTTACGCGTGGACACATCGCCGGGTCAGTCCCCACGATGAACTGGTGACGTGGCTTCGTGATCGGGTGCAGCTGTTCCTTTTCGTCTCGTCGACCGTGCTGCTGCTCGGCGGCGGTGTGGCGTGGCTGCTGGATGCCCGCTCGGTCGCGGACGGGACCTGGGTGGCCGGCACGGTGCTCGGTCTGGTGTTCTCGATCGCGTGGACCGCCGGCGCGATCCGGCGCCGCCAGCTGAGCGTCGACATCATCGCGCTGCTCGCGCTGGCCGGTGCCCTCGTGGTGAACGAGCCGTTCGCCGGGGCGATGATCACGGTGATGCTCGCGACGGGCCAGCTGCTCGAGGCGCGAGCGGCGGCGCGAGCGCGGCGCGAGCTGAGTCTGCTGGTCGAGCGGGCCCCGCGGACGGCCCGCCGCCGTGTCGAGGGTGGCGTCGTCGAGGTCCCGGTGGACGAGGTCGCCAAGGGCGACCAGATCCTGGTGGGCACCGGGGAGGTCGTCCCGGTGGACGGGCGGCTCGTGTCCAGCGGGATCCTGGACGAGGCCGCGTTGACCGGCGAGGCCATGCCCGTCGAGCGACCCGCGGGCGACACGGTGCGCAGCGGGGTGGTCAACGCCGGCCCACCGATCGACCTCATGGCGACGGCGGTGGCGGCGGAGTCGACCTATGCGGGGGTGGTACGGCTCGTCGAGCAGGCGCAGGCATCGTCAGCGCCGTTCGTCCGCGCGGCCGACCGGTTCGCAATCGTGTTCGTCCCCCTCACGCTGGCGTTGGCGGCAGCGGCCTGGGCGCTGGGCGGCGACCCCGTGCGCGCGGTCGCGGTGCTGGTGGTCGCGACGCCGTGCCCGCTGCTCCTCGCCGCGCCGATCGCCATCATGTCCGGGCTGTCCCGGGCGGCCCACATCGGTGTCATCGTCAAGGGCGGGGGCGCGCTGGAGCGGCTCGCTGCGGGAACCGTGATGCTCTTCGACAAGACGGGGACCCTGACCCTGGGACAGCCGGCCCTCTCCGACGTGGTCACCGCGAGTGACCGATTCCAGGCAGACGAGGTCCTTCGCCTGGCGGCCTCGCTGGACCAGGTGTCCCCGCACGTGCTGGCCAGCTCGATCGTCACCGCAGCCACCAGCCGCGGGCTGTCGCTCGAGATGCCCGACGACGTGCAGGAAGAGCACGGGTACGGGCTGCTGGGGCAGGTCGGCGGCCACGAGGTGCGGGTGGGCAAGGCGTCCTGGATCGTCGGCGACACCCAGCCGGCGTGGGTCCGCCAGGTGCACCGGCGCGCGGACCTGGACGGTTCGCTCATGGTGTTCGTCGCCGTCGACGGCGAACCGGCGGGGGCGTTCCTGCTCCAGGACCCGATCCGTCCCGACGCGCCCCGGATGGTCCGCGCGCTGCGCGAGGCCGGCATCAGCCGGGTCGTCCTGGTCACGGGAGACCGTGCCGACATCGCCGACACCGTCGGGCGGATCGTCGGGGTCGACTCGGTGCTGGCCGACTGCGACCCGGCCGACAAGCTCGTCGCGATCGAGTCCGAGGCGGCGCACGCCGCGACGATCATGGTCGGCGACGGCGTGAACGACGCCCCCGCCCTCGCGGCGGCCGGGGTCGGCGTGGCCCTGGCCGCACGCGGCGCGACCGCGTCGTCGGAGGCCGCCGACGTCGTCCTGACGGTCGACCGCCTCGACGCCCTCGCCGATGCCATCCTCATCGCCCGGCGGTCCAAGCGGATCGCCCTGCAGGCGGTCCTCGTCGGGATGGGGCTGTCGCTGGTCGCGATGGTGGCGGCGGCGGCCGGGCTGCTCCCACCCGCGGCCGGCGCGATCCTGCAGGAGGTGATCGACATCCTGGCGATCGGCATCGCCCTGCGGGCCGTGCTGCCGGGCAAGGTGCACACGATCGAGATGCCGCTGGCGGACATCGCGATCGCCCGCCAGCTGAAGGCCGAGCACGACGCCGTGCTGGGCATCGTGGAGCAGATCCGCGCGGTGGCCGACACCCTGTCCACGCAGAACTGCGACCTGGCCCCCGCGCACGCCCTCTACCAGCGGCTCGCCGGCGAGCTGCTCCACCATGAGCGGGCCGACCAGGAGCTGCTCGTGCCGCTGGTCGACCGGGCCCTGGGCAACTCCGACACGACCGCGGCGATGAGCCGGACCCACGCCGAGATCGAGCACCAGGTGGGCCGGCTGCGCCGACTGCTCACCGACCTGGACAACGACACCGTCCAGCCCGAGGACGTCGTCGAGCTCCGCCGACTGCTCTACGGGCTCTACGCGGTGCTGCGGCTGCACAACGCCCAGGAGGAGGAGAGCGCGTTCAGCCTCGTGCCCACCGGGGCCGCGCACGGAGCCGGCGACCGGAGCCACGCCTGACCGACCGCTCCCCGCCGGTCACCGCCACGTCGCGACCGACCTTGCCCGCCACCGTGGCGCGTGCAGCTACGGTCCGGACGGGTCGACGCTGACCCACACCGCCGCCGCGGCGCCGAGGGCGATCTCGACGCGATGCTCGGGCCCGCCCCCGGTCGATCTGGCTACCGTCACGGAACCAGCTGCCGGGTTCGTCGCCTCGATGCGGACCTGGGTGCCGATGTTGATGTGCCGCGCTTCGAGATATTGCAGGATCGCCGGCTGTTGATCCGAGATGCGCAGGACCTGCCCGTGGTCGCCGGGGGCGACCTCGCTCAGGCGAACTGCCGGGTGGCGGTCGGTGCTCCGCTCGATGCTTCCGTCGGCGCGAGGGATCGGGTCCCCGTGCGGATCGTGGGCAGGGTGGCCGAGCACCTGGTCCATCCGGTCCAGGACGAGGTCGGACACGGCGTGCTCCAGCGCGTCCGCCTCCGCATGGACCTCGTCCCACCCGAGCCCGAGGCTCTCCACCAGGTAGGTCTCCAGGACGCGGTGCCTCCGCACGACCAGGACGGCGATGTCATGGCCGGCCGGGGTGAGGCCGATGCGCCCGTAGGGCTCGTAGTCGATCAAGCCGTCGCGAGCAAGCTTCTTCAGGTTGGCCGAGACCGACGAGGGCGTCACGCCCAAGGTCGCCGCGATCTCGTTCGTGGACACGGTGCCCTCAGGCCACTCCTGCGCCTTCCAGATGATCTTGAGGTAGTCCTCCACCACCTTCGACATGCGGGAACCTGCCATCAGACGATCGTAGGGGCGAGCCGTCCACCGGGTCGGCGTGCACCTCGACGCGTCCGGGCGGTGTAGTGTTGCCCGGAATAGTCAGACAGGGGCCGCGGTTGTGCCCTCTGTCGGAAGCCTTCGGGCGACCTTGACGCCATGCACGAGACTCCGCCGAATGGTAGCGGGGCGAATCGGCCACATGAAGCCGGTCACAGCGCACACCTGTGGTGCATGCGAGGGTGTGAAGGAAGCGGGTCCGCGGCTCGCTTCCCGGAACGACAGGCGGGGTACGGCCCACAGGCCGTGCCCCGTTGTCGTTCCCGGCATCGGGGCGGCCCCGGCCCGGCCCAGCGTGGACGGGGTTTGGCAACGGGCGTGCCGGTCCGATGGGATGTGCCTCGTGCGCCACCGCCCGTACCTCGTCCGCCGCGTCGTCCAGCTGCTCGTCGGGCTGGCGGTGTTCGGCGTCGCGGTCGCGCTCATGGTGCGCGCCCACATCGGGCTGGCCCCGTGGGACGTGCTCGGCCAGGGCATCGCGCTGCGCACCGGCATCTCGTTCGGCACCGTGCTCAACCTCGTCGGCCTCGTGCTGCTGCTGGCGTGGATCCCGCTGCGCCAGCGGCCAGGCATCGGCACCGTGCTCAACGTGCTGCTCATCGGCCCTGCCGCCGACCTGACGCTCTGGCTGGTGCCGGAACCGGAGGCACTCCTCCCGCGGATCGCCCTGTTCGCCGCCGGCCTGACCCTGCTGGCCCTGGCCACGGGCCTGTACCTCGGCGCGCGGTTCGGTCCGGGTCCGCGCGACGGGTTGATGACCGGTCTGCACGCGCGCACCGGCTGGCCGGTGTGGACGGTCCGTACCGGCATCGAGGTGACCGCGCTGGCGCTGGGGTGGCTGCTCGGCGGCGACGTCGGCTTCGGCACGCTGGCGTTCGCCGTGCTCATCGGCCCGATGGTGCACATGGCGATGCCGAGGCTCGCGGTCCCGGAGCCCGTGCCGGTGGCCGTCAGCGAGACACGGGATGCACGCTGACCCGCACCGGGGTCGGGTGGGCGAACAGGTCGAGCACCGGGCAGTGCGCGTCGACGGCGGCGTGCAGCTCCGCATACCGCTCCGCGCTCTCCGGGCCGGACAGGTGCACGTCGAGCCGCACGCCCGTGAAGCCGGGGCGCACCCCCTCGTCGAGACCGAAGAAGCCGCGCACGTCCAGGTCCCCCGCGGCCTGCACGCGCACGTCGTCGAGCGCGATGCCGAGCCGTGCGGCCCAGAACCGGTACGTGACCACCTGGCACGAGGCCAGGGCGGCGAGTGCGTGCTCGACCGGGTTGGCGCCGGTGTCCAGGCCGCCGAGGACCGGGGGCTCGTCGATGGTGAAGACGTGTCCGCGCGCAGTGATCTGCGTGGCGACGATGCCGGACGACGAACCCTCGGCTCCGAACGTCACGTGCGCAGCCGACGCGTTCGCGGCCACGGCGTCGGACGTGGCCGCGATGATCGCGGTCAGCGCCACGTCACGTGCGGTCCCGGCGCCGGTTCGGGCATCGGTCCCGTCCTCGCGCAGATCGTCCGTCGGGGCCTCGGCGAGCGTGGCGGTCTGGGTGGTCATCGGGGTCTCCTCGTCCGGGCGGCGTGCAGTCGGAGCGAGACAACCAGTCCACGACGACGCGCGGGAGTTTGCGCCCATCGCTTGGGCGAACGTGACGAACCGGGCGCGGGCTAGACGACCCGCACCGGCAGCGAGCGGCGGCCCCAGTGGCCCACCGCGGCGCCGAACCGCCCGGGCGCCGCGGCACCGCACGCCGGGCACCGTCCGTCGGCGGTGACGTCGTAGCGCAGCACGGCGTACCAGTCGCGCTCGATGAGCACGTGCCCACAGCCCGGGCAGGCGGTGGTCTCCCCGGACGGGTCGTGCACGTTGCCGGTGTAGACGAAGTGCAGGCCCGCGTCGAGCGCGACCGCCCGCGCTGTGCGCAGCGTGCCGGCCGGCGTGCGCGGCACGTCGAGCATCCGGAAGTCCGGGTGGAACGCGGAGAAGTGCAGCGGCACGTCCGGTCCGAGCGTCGCGACGATCCACCGGGACATCCGCGCCACCTCGTCGGGCGAGTCGTTGTAGCCCGGGATCAGCAGGGTGGTCAGCTCCATCCAGACGTCCGTGTGCTCGTGCACCCACGTGATCGTGTCCAGCACGTCCGCGAGGTGGGAGCCGGTCACCTTCCGGTAGAAGTCCTCGGTGAAGCCCTTGAGGTCGATGTTCGTCGCGTCCATCGGCGCGAAGAACTCGGCTCTGGCCTGCGGCGTCACGTAGCCCGCCGTGACGGCGATGGCGTACAGGCCGGCCTCGTGGCAGGCCCGTGCGGTGTCGATGGCGTACTCGGCGAAGATCACCGGGTCGTTGTAGGTGAAGGCCACGGAGGCTGCACCGGCCGACCGCGCCGCGTGGGCGATCTGCTCCGGGCCGGCCACCGCGGCCAGCAGGTCCCACTCCTTCGACTTGGAGATCTCCCAGTTCTGGCAGAACTTGCAGCCCAGGTTGCAGCCGGCGGTGCCGAACGAGAGCACCGACGTGCCGGGATGGAAGTGCGCCAACGGCTTCTTCTCCACCGGGTCCAGGGCGAAGCCGGAGCTGCGGCCGTAGGTGGTGAGCACCATCCGGTCGCCGTCGCGGGCCCGGACGAAGCAGAACCCGCGCTGGCCGGCGTGCAGACGGCAGCGGCGTGGACACAGGTCGCACTGGATCCGGCCGTCGTCGAGGGCGGTCCACCAGCGCGCGGTCGGCGCGTCCGGCCAGGTGGTCTCGTCGTCGCTCATCGCGGCTCAGCCTCCTGCCAGGCCCGCACCGTGTAGGTGGACAGCCGGACCTCCGCGTCCCAGTGCTCCGGGCGCAGGCCCGCCTTCACCAGAAGCTGCCGCAGGAAGGCCACCGGGTCCGGCAGCTGCTCCCAGACCTGCGGCAGATAGGTGGCGCGGTGCCACGCGCCGGCCTCGAGGATCACCCCGTCGACGCCCGGCCGCAGCGCGCTCGCGGCCGCCGCCAGCGACGACGACGCCAGCGGGAGCGGGCGCGGCGCCGAGAGCACCGACACCTCCACGCGGGTCCACGCCAGCTCGTCCGGCCGCAGCCGCGCGAACCGCGGGTCGTGCAGGGCGGCGGCCACGGCGTTGGAGCGGACGTCGTCGGCCAGCGCGCGGGTGGCGACGAGCGAGCCGATGCAGCCCCGCAGCCGGCCGTCCTGGGTGAGGGTGACGAACGCGGCCCCCGGGGCGAGCGCCCACGCGGGCAGCTCGGCCGGCCCGCCGCCGGGTTCGCCCGGCCCGGGAGGCGTCACCCCGAGCGCCGTCGCGATCGCGCCACGGGCGAGCGGCAGCAGCACCGTGCCGGCGTCGGCTGGCAGCTCGGCGGGGACGGGTGCGGCGCCCGGGGCGGCGTCACGCATCGTCGTCACCCCCGAACGCGACGGCGCAGTACCCGACCACACGGTCACGGTCACCCGCGGTGTCGCCGCTGGAGCACGCCCCGAGCAGCTCCGGGCGCAGACCGTGCCGGGCCGCCGCGACCAGCATCCCGTTCACCGGCGTCGCGCCGCACGCCTGCAGGTGGTCCAGCGGGCCGTCCAGCGCCATGATCTGCGCGATCGTGCGCACATCCATCGTTCGCGCCTCGTCGTAGGGCAGGTAGTGCGACAGGTCCGAGCTGATCACGACGACCGTCTCCGGCCCACCCCACAGGGCGTCGAGGACGTCCGCGACCTCCTCGCCGGAGGCGTCGCCAGCGAGCAGCGGCACCACCTCGATGTCGCCCAGCACGCGCTGCAGGAAGGGCAGCTGCACCTCGACGGAGTGCTCCTGGGCGTGCGTCAGGGGGAACACCCGCACGGCCGGCACGTCCGCCAGCCGCTCCCGCGCCCAGCCCTCGGGGACGCGGACCGGCCCGAGCGGGGTGTCGAACACGTCCGCCCCCGGCAGCGCCACGCCCTGCACCGCGACCCGGTGCGTCGGCCCGACGACCACGGCTCGGCGCACCGCACCGCGGCCCGGCGCGAGGCGGGCGTAGGCCCGCGCGGCGGTGGACCCGGAGTACACGTAGCCCGCGTGCGGGACGATGACCGCCTTCGGCACTGGCCCAGCCGGCGCCGGTGGGGCCGCGGCGAGCAGGGCGTCAACGGTGGCGCGCAGCACCTGGGGATCGGCCGGGTAGAACAGCCCGGCCACGGCGGCGTCACGGACGACCAGCCGGCGCATGGGGCATCACCTCGTGCCTCCAGGGTAGTCCGGGGCGTTCCGGACGGCCTGCCTCGTCGGGGTGGTCGGATTCGAACCGGCGACCTTCCGCTCCCAAAGCGGACGCGCTACCAACCTGCGCCACACCCCGCGCGCCCGGACCAGGTCCGGACGGTCCCAGCGTACGGGCGTGGGCGGCCGGGCCCAGCATCAGGACCCCTGGCCCGGCCTGCGCGAAGACCCGACGGCGAGGCCTGAGGCGCGCCTCGGGAACCTTTGCGCGGCCCGCGGTGTTACAGGTAGCGTCAAGCCGACGACGCCCCGCCTGCCGGGACGTCCACCACGGAGGAGGGCGATGAGCGTGCGCAACCGCACCGTCATCCTCGCCGTCTGCACGCGTCCGGCGTGCTGCTGCCTCTGTCTGTAGAGCGCTGGCCCCTCGCGTCGAGACGAGGGACGCCCCACGGGCGATGAGTCCCGTGCCGGCCAGCGCTCGTCCCCCGAGCACGATCACCGCTCTCGTGCCGGCCGGCCCAGGGACGTCCCCTGACGCCGCCGTCCGCTCCCCCGCCCGTGGGAACCCGTCAGGCAGACCCGTCAGCACACCCGTTCAGCAGGAAGAGGAACCATGTCCCGCATCTACGACGACGCCACGCAGCTCGTCGGCCACACGCCGCTGGTCCGATTCACCAAGATCACCGACGGCGCGCCCGCGCAGGTCGTCGGGAAGCTCGAGTTCTACAACCCCGCCAACTCGGTCAAGGACCGGATCGGGGTGGCCATCGTCGACGCCGCCGAGGCCTCCGGCCAGCTGGCTCCCGGCGGCACCATCGTCGAGGCCACCAGCGGCAACACGGGCATCGCCCTCGCGTTCGTCGGCGCGGCCCGCGGCTACAAAGTGGTGCTGACGATGCCCGAGTCGATGTCGAAGGAGCGCCGGGTGCTGCTGCGCGCCTTCGGTGCCGAGCTCATCCTCACGCCCGCCTCGGAGGGCATGAAGGGGGCGGTCAACCGGGCGAACGAGGTGGTCACGGAGCGCCCCGGCGCGATCCTGGCCCGGCAGTTCGCCAACGAGGCCAACGCCGAGATCCACCGGCGGACCACCGCCGAGGAGATCTGGGCGGACACCGACGGCGAGGTGGACATCTTCGTCGCCGGCATCGGCACCGGCGGCACCATCACCGGCGTCGGCCAGGTGCTCAAGTCGCGCAAGCCCGGCGTGCAGATCGTCGGCGTGGAGCCGAAGGAGTCGCCGATCCTCAACGGCGGCGCGCCCGGCCCGCACAAGATCCAGGGCATCGGCGCCAACTTCGTCCCCGAGATCCTCGACACGAGCGTGTACGACGAGATCATCGACATCGACGCCGAGACCGCCTTCAGCTACGCGCGGCGCGCCGCCAAGGAGGAGGGCCTGCTCGTCGGGATCTCGTCCGGCGCAGCCCTGGCCGCGGCGATCCAGCTGGCCAACCGCCCGGAGAACGCGGGCAAGCTCATCGTCGCGATCATCCCCAGCTTCGGGGAGCGCTACCTGTCCACCGCGCTGTACGCGGACCTGCTCGACTGACCGGCCGTCCCGGGCCGGCGCATCCCCGCCCGGCCCGGGACCGCTCGGGCGGCCGCCGGTCGCCCTTCCCCACCGGAGGCAGGTATGACGCCCGCCACCGGACCTCTGAACGGAGCACGCATGGCCACGCTGGTGACACCCCGTCGGGCAACCCCCGCCGCCGCACCGGGCGCCGGTGAGCACCGGCACCACCCGCCGGTGCCGCGCGCGCTGTGGGAGACGCTCGTCGAAGACCTGGAGGCGGCGCACCACCACGACCCCGCGGCGCGCAGCCGCCTCGAGGTGGCGCTGGGCTACCCCGGCGTGCACGCCATCTGGGTGTACCGCGTGGCGCACCGGATGTGGGCCGACCCCGCGCTGCGCCTGCCGGCACGGCTGCTCTCCCAGCTCGCGCGGGCGGCGACCGGCGTGGAGATCCACCCGGGCGCGACGCTCGGCCGGCGCATGTTCATCGACCACGGTATGGGCGTGGTGATCGGCGAGACCGCCGAGGTGGGCGACGACGTGGTGCTGTTCCACGGCTCGACGCTCGGCGGCCGCTCTATGCGGCACGGCAAGCGGCACCCCACCGTGGGCAACGGCGTGGTGGTCGGCGCGGGCGCGAAGGTGCTCGGGCCGGTGGTGATCGGTGACGGCGCGCAGATCGGCGCCAACGCGGTCGTCGTGCGCGACGTGCCCGCGGGGGCGATCGCCGTCGGCGTGCCGGCGCAGATCCGGATGCCGGCGCGGGACTTCGACCCCGCGGTGGATGACCCCGCGATCTTCATCTGACCACTCCCGCCGTCCTGGCAGCCACGAATGCGTCGATCCGCGCACGCAGCGTGAGCGCATCGACGCATTCCCTCCTCCCGGGAACGGCGGGAGCCTCGTCACGCTTGCCGCCGCCCTCTTGCCTGCGTTCGCGCCGGGCAACTTGTTCTAATTGCCATGGAACAACTATGCTCGCGACGTGCTGCTGAGGATCGACCCGGCGTCGACGGAGCCGCTCTTCGCCCAGATCGGTGGGCAGGTGCGGGCTCTCATCGCGCGCGGTCAGCTGCCGGCAGGCTCCCGGCTGCCCCCGGCACGCGAGCTCGCGACGTCGCTCGACGTCAACCTGCACACGGTGCTGCGTGCCTACCAGGACCTGCGCGACGAGGGGCTGCTGGAGCTGCGGCGCGGCCGTGGCGCCGTGGTGGCGGCCACTCGCGACCGCACCGAGCTACAGGCCGCGATCGACTCCCTCGTGCGCACCGCACACTCCCTGGGCGTCCCGCCCGCCACGACGATCTCCCTGGTCAAGGAGGCTCTGCGATGACTGCCCTGCCGGCCCGGCCGGACATGACGACGCCGGACGGTGGCAGTGCCGAACCGCCGGCGCCGGTGCCGCACCGCGTCCTCACCGCCCTGCTCACGCTCGCCGTGCCCGCGGCCCTGGCCCTCGTCGTGGTGGCGGTCGCCGCGGCGTGGGCCGACGACCTGCCGGACCTGGTCGCCGTGCACTTCAGGCCGGAGGGGCCGGACGGCTTCGGCACGGTGAGCTCGCTGGTGGGCTGGACCGTCGGCGGCATCGCCCTGGCCGCCCTCGTCTCGTGGGCGCTCGGCACCTTTCTCGGCAGGACGGGGATGATCCGCCGGATCGCGGCCGGGCTCGGGGTGGGCATGTCGGTCTTCCTCGGCGGCGGCTCCCTCGGGCTGCTCGCCATCCAGCGCGGTCTGTCCGACCCGAGCCTCGTCGGGGACGTCGACCCGATCATCACCGCGGCGATGCTCGCGGGCGTCGCCGTCGGTGCGCTGGCCGCCTGGGCCGTCCCGCCCGACCCCTACCGGGTGACCACCCGGCCCCCGCCGGCCGACGCGCCCAGCCTGCCGCTGGCGCCCGGCGAGCGCATCGCCTGGGTGCGCACCGCCGGCAGCCACGCCGCCCTCGGGATTGCGGTCGGCGTGGCGGCCCTGCTGCTCGTGCTCGCGTTGGCGCTGCGCACCGCGTCACTGGTCGCCCCGCTCGTCCTGGTGCCCGTGCTCGTCGTGGCGCTGACGCAGGTGGTGGTCACCGTGGACGTCCGGGGCCTGACGGTGCGCTCGCGCCTGGGTGGGCCACGCCTGTCCGTCCCGCTGGACGAGGTGGTCCGGGCCGACGTCACCGTGGTGGCACCGCTGCGTGAGTTCGGCGGCTGGGGCTACCGCACCACTCTGGACGGCCGCGTCGGCGTCGTGCTGCGCGCGGGCGAGGCGCTGGAGGTCGAACGGACGGGCGGACGCCGGCTCGTCGTCACGGTGGACGACGCCGGCACCGCCGCCGCCCTGCTCAACGCGCTGGCCGCGCGGTCCCGGATAGCCTGAGGCCAACCGCGGCGGCGCCGCCGCGGGCACCAGGGGAGGCCCGATGCGGATCGGCTACCACACCGGGTACTGGTCCGCCGGCCCGCCGCCGGGCGTGGCCGACGCGGTGCGCGCCGCCGACGAGCTGGGCCTGGACTCGGTGTGGACGGCCGAGGCCTACGGGTCCGACGCGCTGACGCCGCTGGCCTGGTACGGCGCCGCCACCCGCACGGTGCGGCTCGGCACCGCGGTGGCCCAGATGGCCGCGCGCACCCCGACCGCGACCGCGATGGCCGCACTGACGCTCGACCACCTGTCCGGTGGGCGGTTCGTGCTGGGCCTCGGGGCGTCCGGGCCGCAGGTGGTGGAGGGCTGGTACGGCCAGCCGTACTCGCGGCCGCTGGCGCGGACCCGGGAGTTCATCGCGGTGGTGCGCCAGGTGCTCGCGCGCGAGCGCGTGCAGCTGGACGGCGAGTTCTACCGGCTGCCGCTGCCGCCCGACGAGGGCACCGGCCTGGGCAAGGCGCTGCGCGGCACCGTGCACCCGCTGCGGGCCGACCTGCCCATCCACCTGGCGGCCCAGGGGCCGCGCAACATCGCGCTGGCCGCCGAGATCGCCGACGGGTGGCTGCCGCTGTTCTACGCGCCGCGACTCGATGCGGAGTACCGCCAGCTGCTCGCCGACGGGTTCGCCCGGCGCGCCCCCGGGCTGCGGGCTGCGCCGGAGTTCGAGGTGGCCGCGACGGTGCCGGTGGTGCTCGGCCCGGACCTCGAGACCGCGGCCGACCTCGTGCGGCCCTTCATCGCCCTCTACGTCGGTGGGATGGGCGCGCAGGGCGCCAACTTCCACCGCGACGCCGCGGCCCGCCTCGGCTACGGCGAGGCGTGCGACGAGATCGCGGCGCGGTTCGAGGCCGGCGACCGGGCGGGGGCCGCCGCGGCGGTGCCCACCGAGCTGGTGCGCGACGTCGCCCTCGTCGGCAACGGCGACGACCTGCGCGCCCAGCTGGGTGCCTGGCAGGGCACCGCGGTGACGACGCTGCTGATCCAGACGAGCCCCACGGCGCTGCGGGACGTGGTGGCCGCCCTCCGCGGGGGCCCCGAGCCGCGAGTCTGAGGTTGCGCGGACGTATCGAGAAACAATATCTTCTTGTTGTTGCTCGATACTCGTCCTGGAGGATGCCATGAATCGCGTCGTCATCGTCGCCCTGCGCGCGCTGGTCGGGGTGCTGATGCTGGGACTGCTGCTCATCCAGGTCGTCATCCTGCCGGTGCTGGCGGCCGAGGAGGCCCAGAGCTTCCCGGAGGTGGCCTTCCTGCGCTGGCCGGTGCTCGTGCTGGCCATCCTCACGGTGGCGTGCGTCCAGGTCGCGCTGGTGGCGCTCTGGGCGCTGCTGACCCTCGTCGAGCAGGGCCAGGTCTTCTCCCCCGCGGCGTTCCGGCACGTCGACGTCATCGTCGCGGCGGCCGTCGTCGCGAGCGCCCTGGTCGCGGGCACGTGGTGGTACCTGACCCTCGTCGGCGGCATCCAGCAGCTCGGACTGACCTTGATGTGCTTCGGCCTCACCTGCGCCGGCGTCGCGCTCGCCCTGCTCATGGGCGTGATGAAGGCCCTGCTGCGCCAGGCGACGCAGCTGACCAGCGACCTGGCCGAGGTGATCTGATGCCCGTCGTCGTCAACCTCGACGTCGAGCTGGCCCGGCGGAAGATGGCCGTCACCGAGCTGGCCGCCCGGGTCGGCATCACCCCCGCGAACATGTCGATCCTCAAGAACGGCCACGCGAAGGCGATCCGCTTCAGCACGCTGGACGCGATCTGCCGGGAGCTGGGCTGCCAGCCGGGCGACATCCTCGCCTACCTGCCCGACGAGGCGGTGCCGACCGACGAGGCCTGACGCGCTCGTCGGTGCCTCGCCCCCGCGGGGGCGGCCGGAGGCGAACCTGAGGTTGTGGTCGGTATCGCCCCGGATACCGACCACAACCTCAGGTTCGACCGGTATCCGGACCGACGACCGGCGTGGCCGGGGCCGAGTCGAAGGGCGAGGGCTCGTCGTCGGGCGAGGGCTCGTCGTCGGGCCACCAGAGAGCGCCCCGCAGGGCGACCCGGGTGCCGTCCGCCACCAGCGGTGTGCCCTCCGCGCGGAGCCGGTCCAGAGCCACCGGTGCGTACGGCGCGGGCGGCGCACCGCCGGCGTTCACCACCCGCCACCACGGCACGTCGCCGCCGGCGTGGGCGAGGACGTGGCCGACCTGCCGCGGACCGCCCCGGCCCAGCGCTGCGCCGACCACCTCGGCGATCGAGCCGTAGGTCATCACGCGGCCCACCGGGATCGCGGCGACGAGGTCGAGGACCGCCTCGAGGTAGTCGTCGTCCATCCGTCGTCCCCTCGGTTCCCGGCCGCGCGACCCGGCCGGGGTGGTCCCGGCGACGCGAGGTTACCCGTGACCGCCGGCCGGTGACGGGGGTCGGGCCACGGCCTCGATTGCGCGTGACGAGTGTCGGTGCCGGACGGCACGATGGCGCCATGCCATCACTTCCCGCCGGGTACCGCGTCGTCGAGGTCGGTGCGCCGCGCCGCGACGAGTTCCTCGAGGTCGATCGGACCGCGTTCGCGATGTCCCCGTCGGCGGAGGTGGACGCGGTCGTCCCGTTCACCGTGCCGGACGACCGGACCATGGCGGTGCAGGCGCCCGACGGCACGCTGGCGGCCGTGCACGGCTCGTACCCGTTCACGCTGCCGGTGCCGGGCGGTGCGCTGCCCTGCGCGGGCCTGACCTGGGTCGGAGTGCGCCCCGACCAGCGCCGCCGCGGCCTGCTCACCGCGATGATCGACGTGCACCTCGAGCGTTCCCTGGCGCGCGGCGAGGCCGTCTCGGCCCTGTTCGCCGCGGAGGCCGCCATCTACGGCCGGTTCGGCTACGGCTGCGCGGCCGACGACGTGCAGGCCACCGTCCCGCGCGGCGCCGCCTTGCGACCCGTGGCGGGCTCCGAGCGGCTCACCGTGCGGTTCGACGCCGTGGACGAGGCCACGCACGGTCCGCTGGTACACCAGGTGCACGTCGCGGCGGGCGGCGGGCGGCCGGGCTGGATCACGCGGCCGACGGACGAGCTGCGGCGCCGGGTGGTCGTCGACCCGCCGCCGTGGCGGCACGGCGCCGAACCGTTGCGGCTGGTCAGCGTGCACGCGCGGGACGGCGAGCCGCGCGCCTACGCCCTGCTGGCCCGCACGGAGCACTGGGACCGGTCCGTGCCCGCCTACACCGTGGCGATGCGCGAGGCCGCGGCGGTCGACGCCGCCGCCGCCCACCGGCTGTGGTCGTTCGTGCTCGACCTGGACCTCGTCGTGAGCGTCGACACCCCGCTGCTCGCCCCCGACGACCCGCTGCTGATGCTGCTGGTCGACCGACGGTCCGCGCGGCCCCGGCTGACCGACAACCTGTGGCTGCGGCTGCTCGACGTGCCGACGGCGTTGGCGGGGCGCCGGTACGCCGCGCCGCTCGACGTGGTGATCGAGGTCACCGACGCGCTGCTGCCGGCAAACGCGGGGCGGTGGCGGCTGACGACGCAGACGGTCCAGGAGGCGGACGCGTCGGCCAGCGGCACCGGCTGGCGGGCGACGGTCACCATCACCGACGCGCCGGCGGACCTCGTCCTGGACGTGCGCGAGCTGGGCGCGGCCTACCTGGGCGGGCGCTCGCTCACCGCCCTCGCCCGCGCGGGCCTCGTCGAGGAGCGCACGGCTGGCGCCGCGACGCGGGCCGGCGCAGCCTTCGGCTGGCCGGTGGCGCCGGTGTGCAGCTGGGTGTTCTGACGGGGCTCAGGCCCGAACGGACCGCTCGTAGGCGGCGACCTCGTCGATGCGACGCTGGTGGCGCGGGTCGCCGCTGAACGGCTCCTCGACGAAGGCCGTCACCAGGGCGATCGCCTCGTCGACCGGGTGCTGCCGGGCACCGATCGCGACCACATTCGCGTCGTTGTGCGCCCGGCCCAGGCGGGCGGTCGCGTCGTTCCAGGCGAGCGCCGCGCGGACCCCGAGCACCTTGTTCGCGGCGATCTGCTCGCCGTTGCCGGAGCCCCCGATGACGACGCCGAGCGAGCCCGCATCGGCCACCACGGCCTCGGCGGCTGCGATGCAGTACGCGGGGTAGTCGTCCTGGGGGTCGTAGCGCAGGGCGCCGTGGTCGACGACGTCGTGCCCTGCAGCACGCAGGTGGCCGACGACCGCCTCCTTGAGCTCGAACCCGGCGTGGTCGGTGCCGACGTGGATGCGCATGGCGCCATCCTGCCGCACCCGGGCGCCTCGCCGCGGTGTCGGCCGCGGTCCGTAGGCTGGCGTCCATGACCCGCAGCGGCATCGACACCACCGACCTCGACCCCACGGTCCGTCCCGCCGACGACCTGTTCCGCCACGTCAACGGACGGTGGGTGGCCGAGCACGAGATCCCGCCGGACCGCGCTATCGACGGCTCGTTCCGCCGACTGCACGACGAGGCGCAGGAGCACGTGCGCGACATCATCACCGACCTCGCCGCCCAGGTGGCCGCCGATGGTGCGGACGCCGCCGGTGCGGCCGACGACGAGCGGGCGAAGATCGGCGCGGCCTACGCGTCGTTCCTGGACACCGCGCGCATCGCGGAGCTCGGGCTGACGCCGCTGCGGGAGGATCTCGCACTGATCGACGCCGCGGCGGACCGCGCGGACCTGGTCACGGCCCTCGGCACGCTGCAGCGCACCGGCGCGGCTGCCGCCATCGAGCTCTGGGTGGACAACGACGCCAAGGACCCCGAGCGCTACGTCGTGCACCTCACCCAGGCGGGCCTGGGCCTGCCCGACGAGGCCTACTACCGCGACGAGCAGTACGCCGGGGTGCTCGCCGCGTACCGGCCGCATGTCGCGCGGATGCTCACGCTCGCGGGCGTGGCCGGGCCCGACGAGGCCGACGAGCTGGCCGGTGGCGTCGTCGCGCTGGAGGCGGCGCTGGCCGCGCACCACTGGGACGTCGTGGCGGACCGGGACGCGCAGGCGACGTACAACCCGACCACGCTGGCCGACCTCGTCGTCGAGGCGCCGCAGTTCGACTGGCAGGCCTGGGTGGCGGCGCTTGGCGCGCCCGCCGGGGCGATGGACGCGCTCGTGGTGCGCGAGCCCGGGTATGCCCGCGGGTTCGCCGCCCTGTGGGCGTCGGAGCCCGAGGCCAGCTGGCGGGCCTGGTTGGCCTACCACACCATCAGCACGCGGGCGCCGTACCTCACCGACGAGGTGACGGAGGCGAACTTCGACTTCTACGGCCGCCTGCTCACCGGCGCCCAGGAGCTGCGCGAGCGGTGGCGGCGCGGCGTCTCGTTCGTCGAGGGCGTGCTCGGCGAGGCGGTGGGCAAGGTCTACGTGGAGCGGCACTTCCCGCCGGCGCACAAGGAGCGGATGGACCGGCTGGTCGGCACGCTCGTCGAGGCCTACCGGGCCTCCATCACGGCGCTGGACTGGATGGGCGAGGAGACCCGCGCGAAGGCGCTCGCGAAGCTCGATGCCTTCACGCCGAAGATCGGCTACCCGGTGCGTTGGCGCGACTACGCGACGCTCGTCGTGCGCGCCGACGACCTGATGGGCAACGTCCGGCGGGCGGCCGCGTTCGAGCTGGACCGGGAGCTGGCGAAGATCGGCCGACCGATGGACCGCGACGAGTGGTTCATGACGCCGCAGACGGTGAACGCCTACTACAACCCGGGGATGAACGAGATCGTCTTCCCGGCGGCGATCCTGCAGCCGCCGTTCTTCGACGCGCAGGCCGACGACGCGGCCAACTACGGCGGCATCGGCGCCGTGATCGGCCACGAGATCGGGCACGGCTTCGACGACCAGGGCAGCCGCTACGACGGCACCGGCGCGCTCGAGGACTGGTGGACCGCCGAGGACCGCGCGGCGTTCGAGGAGCGCACCGCGGCGCTGATCGACCAGTACTCGGCGTTCTCCCCCACCCAGCTGGGCGGCAGCCACCACGTGAACGGCGCGCTGACCATCGGGGAGAACATCGGCGACCTCGGCGGCCTGTCGATCGCGGTCACGGCGTACGAGCTGGCCCTCGGTGGGCCGGTGAGCGACGCCCCGGTGATCGACGGGCTCACGGCGGCGCAGCGGGTGTTCCTCGGCTGGGCGCAGTCGTGGCGGTCGAAGGCCCGCGACGAGGAGGCGATCCGCCGTCTGGCGACCGACCCGCACTCCCCCGACGAGTTCCGCTGCAACGGCGTGGTGCGCAACATCGACGCGTTCCACACGGCGTTCGCCGTGCAGCCGGGCGACGCGCTGTGGCTGGACCCGGCCGACCGCGTCCGGATCTGGTGACGGGCCTGCTCAGGGCAGCATCGTCAACGACGCCCGCGCCAGCCGGAACCCCACTCCGGAGCTGTCGACGCAGGTGACGCCGTTGGTGGCGCTGGTGCAGGTGTAGGTGCCGACCGTGGTCGTCGAGCCGTAGGCGAGCTCGGCCGGGTCGCCGGCGAACGGGTCGTCCGCCAGCACGTCCGGGCAGAGGACCTGGACCCCGGTGGTGTCCACGATCACCGCACGGCCGGCCTGCGCGCACCCCTCGAGCGCGGGCTCGGTGAACGTGGGGCTGTGGATGGCGCACGTCGCCGAGCCCGCGTTCAGCACGCAGGCGATGTTGCCGCTGGGGGTGACGAACCGGTCGGGACTGCTGGTCGACGACGACGACGACGAGGACTGAGGCGTCGCCGAGCCGGCGGGGGTGGACACCGGACCGCCGGCGGCACCGGTGGTGCTCGTGCTGCTGACTTCGGGCGAGGCAGCGGGCTCCTGCCCGCCCGCACCCCGGGTGAGCAGCGCGACGACGAGCAGCAGGACGAGCAGGGCCGCGTCCACCACGAGCAGCAGGCGCACCGGCCGGCCACGCCACAGGCCCGCGCCGGCGCCCGCCGTCCCCGCCTCCCGCGGCGTCCCTGCCGCCCCCGGCGTCGTCCCGGCCGCCCCCGGCGTCGTCCCGGCCATCCTTGCCTCCCAGCTCGCCTGCGGCCCCGGGTCGTCCCCGGGGTCGCGTCGAGTCTGCCCCGGCCACGCGCACAAGGCACGCGCTCGGTGGCTGCTGAGCGGGGCGCGTCGGCGGTCCGTGTCATGATCGACGGCGGCCCACCGGCCCTGCACGACGCACCACGCGTCAACCACGACGCCACGACGCCACGACGCCACGACCGACCAGGAGACCCGCGTGCCCGGAACGAACCTCACCCGTGACGAAGCGCAGGAGCGCGCGGACCTCGTCGCGACGCACTCGTACGACGTCGACCTGGACCTGACCACCGGCGAGCGGACCTTCCTCTCCCGGAGCACGGTGCGGTTCGCCGCGACGCCCGGCGCCTCGACGTACCTCGACCTCGTCGCACCGTCGGTGCGCGAGGTGGTGCTCAACGGTCATGGCCTGGACCCGGCGACGGTGTTCGCGGACTCGCGCATCCGGCTCGACGACCTGGCCGCCGAGAACGAGGTGCTCGTGGTGGCCGACTGCACGTACATGAACACGGGCGAGGGCCTGCACCGGTTCGTCGACCCGGTGGACGGCGAGGCCTACCTCTACTCGCAGTTCGAGGTGGCCGACTCGCGGCGCGTGTTCGCCGTCTTCGAGCAGCCGGACCTCAAGGCGACGTTCACGTTCACGGTGACGGCGCCGGGGCACTGGACGGTGGTCTCCGGGGCGCCGGCGCTGGGCGAGCCCACGGTGATCGAGGGCGCGGTCAACGCGCACGGCCGGGCGGACGCCGGTGTCGCGGTGTGGCGGTTCGCGACCACCCCGCGGATCTCGTCGTACATCACCGCGATCGTCGCCGGCCCGTACCACGGCGAGCACCGCGCGCTGACCTCGTCGGACGGCCGGACCATCCCGCTCGGCGTCTACTGCCGCGCCTCACTGGCCGAGCACCTCGACACCGACGCGATCGTCGAGGTCACCACCGCGGGCTTCGCCTTCTACGAGCGCACCTTCGGCCGCCCCTACCCGTTCGCGAAGTACGACCAGCTGTTCGTCCCGGAGTTCAACGCGGGGGCGATGGAGAACGCCGGCGCGGTGACCCTCCTCGAGTCGTATGTGTTCCGCTCCAAGGTTCCCGACGCGACCGTGGAGCGGCGCGCGGTGACGATCCTGCACGAGCTGGCGCACATGTGGTTCGGCGACCTGGTGACCATGCGCTGGTGGGACGACCTGTGGCTGAACGAGTCGTTCGCCGAGTTCCAGTCCACCCGCGCGACGGCCGCGGTCACCCGCTGGACCAGCGCGTGGACCACGTTCTCGTCGATGGAGAAGAGCTGGGCCTACCGCCAGGACCAGCTGCCCACCACGCACCCGATCGCCGCGGACATCCGCGACCTGGAGGACGTGGAGGTCAACTTCGACGGCATCACCTACGCGAAGGGGGCCAGCGTGCTGCGCCAGCTCGTCGCCTGGGTGGGCGAGGAGGAGTTCGACGCCGGGGTGCGCGCCTACTTCGACCGGCACGCGTGGGGCAACACCCGCCTACGGGACCTGCTGGCGGAGCTGGAGGTCACCAGCGGGCGTGACCTGTCCGCGTGGTCGGCGCTCTGGCTCGAGCAGGCGGGAGTCACCCTGCTGCGGCCGCGGATCGAGGTCGACGACGCCGGCGTGATCACGGCCTTCGAGGTGCTCCAGGAGGTGCCGGACTCGAACCCGGTGCACCGCCCGCACCGGTTGGCCGTGGGCGGGTACGACCTGGTGGGCGGTGCGATGGTGCGCACGTGGCGGGTCGAGCTGGACGTCGACGGCCCGAGCACCGCGGTCCCGGAGCTGGTCGGCCGGCCGCGACCCGCGCTGATCCTGGTCAACGACGACGACCTCGCCTACGCCAAGACCCGCCTCGACCCGGCCTCGTGGCAGGTAGCGACGACGCACCTCGCGGCGTTCACGCAGTCCCTGCCGCGCACGCTGGTGTGGGCCGCGGCGTGGGACGCCACGCGCGACGGCGAGACGCCGGCGCGCGCCTACGTGGACCTCGTGCTGCGCAGCATCGCCCACGAGAGCGACTCCTCGGTGGTGCAGACGCTGCTGCGCCAGCTCACCACGGCGCTGGACCTGTACGTCGCCCCCGAGCGCCGTGCGCAGGAGTCCGCCGCCGCCGCCGAGCGGCTGCTCGTCCTGGTGCAGGCGGCCGCCGCCGGCTCGGACACCCAGCTGCAGCTGGCCAAGGCGTTCGCGGCCCGCGCGACGACGCCCGGCCAGCTCGGCGCGGTGGCCGACCTGCTGGACGGCCGGCGCACGCTCGAGGGCCTGGCCGTGGACACCGACCTGCGGTGGGAGCTGCTGACGGCCCTGGTCGCCGGTGGCCGCGCCGGGGCGGCCGACGTCGCCGTCGAGCTGGCCACCGACCCGACGGCCACCGGTCAGCGCTCCGCCGCCACTGCGCGCGCCGCGATCCCCACGGCCGAGGCCAAGGCCACGGCGTGGGCCGACCTCATCGACCGGGACGACCTGCCGAACGCCGTCCAGGCCGCGACCACCCGCGGGTTCGCGCGGGTCGCCGACCCGGCACTGCTGCTGCCGTTCGTCGAGCCCTACTTCGCGGGGCTGGAGCACTGGTGGGCGACGCGCACCAACGAGATCGCGCAGAACCTCGTCCTCGGCCTGTACCCGGTGGAGCTCGCCGGCGACGCCCGGGTGGACCTGCTGGCGACCACCGACACGTGGCTCGCGGGGCACCCGGACGCCCCGCCGGCGCTGCGTCGCATCGTCACCGAGCACCGCGACGGCGTGCGCCGCGCCCTGGCCGCCCAGGAGGCCGACCGCGCGGCCGACTGACCGCGCGCCGGGGCGCGGCTCAGGCCGGCGACGAGGGTCCGGAGCCCGGCGCGAGCGTCGCGAGCCAGGCGCGCGCCGCACGCGCCGTCCGCAGCCGCACCACCGGCATGGTCCCGGCGGCGACGAGCGCGCCGTAGCGCTGCTGGTACTCGTCGTAGCTGCGCCACGACCACAGGACGACGTTCCGCTCGGGGTCGAGGCTCAGCAGGTTGGACGGACGTTCCCGGTTGCCGTTCCACAGCTCGGCCCGCGTCAGCGCGCGCCACAGCGTGCGGCGCACCACCCGGGCGGTCGACACCCGCCGCGGCGGGTCCACCCACACGGTCGCGTCGGCGGCGTCGAACCAGTCGCCGACGCGCGAGTTCCAGTTCCCGTCCACCACCCAGCCGTCCCGCCCGGGGCCGGCCAGGAACGCGTCGACCCGTGCGCGCGCCTCGTCGTCGGTCCGCCCGACCCATCCCGGGCCGTGGAAGACCTCGTCCAGCTCGAGGAGCGGCACGCCGAGGCGCTCGGCCAGGGCCGCGCCGATGGTGGACTTCCCGGCACCGGACACACCGACGACCCGCACCCGGCGCAGCTCCCCGGTGGGTGGCGCGCTCACCGGCCCATCATCACGGCGGCGAGCGAGGTCAGCCGGGCGTTGTCGAACAGGTCGTCGGCGAGCACCACGCGCCCCGACCCGTCGGCCAGCGGCACCTTCCAGTTGGGGTACTCGCGATCCGTGCCCGGCTGGTTCTGAGCACGCCGCTCCCCCACCATGTCCGCCAGCGAGACCCCGACGAGCAGCGCCGGGCTCGCCAGCACCCAGCGGTGCAGCGCCTCGACGATCTCGCGCTCCGACGGGTCGTCGCCCAGCAGACCGCGGTGCCGCAGCGCCGCCAGCATCCGGTCGCGCTCCGCCTCCGCCGCGCGACGCACCACCTCCACGGGTTCGGTGAGCAGCCCGAGCCGGGCACGTAGCGTGACGTGCTCGCCGGCGAGGTAGCCGGCGGTCGGCGGCAGGTCGTGGGTGGTCACGGTGCCGAGCGCCAGGTGCCGCAGCTGCTCCGGGGCGATCGGCTCGCCGGTCGCATGCTGCTCGAACCACAGCACCGAGGTGCCGAGGATCCCGCGCTCCGTCAGGTAGTCGCGCACCCACGGCTCGACCGTGCCGAGGTCCTCGCCGATGACGAGCGCGCCGGCGCGCTGCGCCTCGAGGGCCAGGATCCCGACCAGCGCCTCGTGGTCGTAGCGCACGTAGGCGCCCTCCGCGGCGGAGTGCCCCGTCGGCACCCACCACAGCCGGAACAGCCCGATGACGTGGTCGATGCGCAGCGCACCTGCGTGCCGCAGGATCGTGCGGAGCATGTCCCGGTACGGCCGGTAGGCCGCCCGCGCCAGCGCGTCGGGGCGCCACGGGGGCTGTGACCAGTCCTGGCCCTGCTGGTTGTACATGTCCGGCGGCGCGCCGACCGTCGCGCCCGACGACAGCACATGGCCGAGCGCCCACACGTCCGCGCCCTCCGCGTGCACCCCGACGGCCAGGTCGTGCATGATGCCGATGCGCATCCCGGACTCGAGGGCCTCCCGCTGGGCAGCAGCGAGCTGCGTGTCGGCCACCCACTGCAGCCAGCGGTAGAACTCGATGCGCTCGGCGAGCTCCACGCGCGCGGCGGCCACCAGGTCGGACGACGGGTCGAGCGCCGCCTGCGGCCACGGTCCGATGGCATACCGCTCGGCCAGCGCGCACCACAGCGCGAACGTGTCCAGACCGACGCCCTCCTCGGCGCAGTACACCTCGTACGCGTCCTGGCGTGCCGCCGAGCGCGGCGCGGCGAACACCACCTCGAGTGCGGCGCGCTTCGCCGTCCAGGCGGCGTCCCGGTCGACGGGGCCGGCGTCCTCGTCGAGGGCCAGCACGGGTTCCGCCGCCCACTCCACCAGTGCCCGGTCCGCCGCCGGCAGGTAGGCCGCCTCATGGACGTCCTCCACCCGGATGTACACGGGATTGACGAACCGCCGGGTGGTCGGCAGGTACGGGCTGGGCGTCATCGGCCCGGCCGGCTCCGCCGCGTGCAGCGGGTTGACCAGCACGAAGTCGGCCCCCGCACGCCGGCCCGCGAGCGCGGCCAGCTCGGCGAGGTCGGCGAGGTCGCCGATGCCCCACGACGCGCGCGACCGCACCGAGTAGAGCTGGGCCATCACGCCCCAGGCGCGGCGCCGCTCGAGGTCGGCCGGCACCGTGAGTCGCTCGGGGGTGACGACGACGGGGCTGTGCGCCCCTCCGGCGCTGGGGCCGTCGGCGTGCAGCTCGTGCCAGCCGAGCGGCAGGTCGCCGGGCAGGGTGAACGTGGCACGCCCGACGGTGCGACCGTCCACCACGCGCGGCTCGACGTACTCGTCGACCTGCGCGAGGTCGCGGCGCCCGCCACCGGCCTCCGGGTCGATCTCCACCCACAGCCGCACGGGGTCGCCGTGGGTCACATGCACCGGGACGTGCGCGTGCCGGCCCGCGCGCAGCACGACGACCGGGGGCAGCACACTCCGCCACGGCATGTCCTCGACGTGCGCGGTGGCCACGGCCACCCGCTCCGGTGACGACGCGTCGACACCGAGCGCTGCGAGCACCCCGGTGAGCGTCGCCTCGGACGCCACGTGGTGCAGTCCGTCGTGGCCCCAGTAGTCCGGGGTCACGCCGTACGCCGCCGCGAGCCGCCGCAGGGCGTCGGACGGCTCGACCGCTTCATGGCTCACACCGTCGATCCTGCCAGGTTGCGCGCCGGCGTCCACTCCCGGCGCACGGACCCGCCGGGTGCGTAGCCTGTCGGGTCATGAGCAACGCGCCGATCCTGCGCTACCCACCGGCGCCGCGCGTCGACCTCATCGAGGACCTGCACTCCCACCTCGTCGCCGACCCGTTCCGCCCGCTCGAGGACGCGGCGTCCCCGGCGACCCAGGAGTGGTCCGCCGCGCAGGACGACCTCTACGCCGCCTACCGGGAAGTAGTCGTCGGGCGCGCGGCGGGCACGCCCTTCGCCACGGACCGCCTCGGTGATCGGCTGCACGCGCTGCTCGGCGCGGGCGCGGTCGGGAACCCGGCCTGGCGCGGCGACCGGTATTTCTGCACCCGGCGCGAGCCGGGTGCCGAGCATCCCGTGGTCCTCGTCGTCGAGCCCGACCCGGAGCGGCCCGGTGCGACGCGTGAGCGCGTGCTCGTCGACCCGATGGCGCTCGACCCGTCCGGCGCGACGACCCTCGACGCCTGGCAACCCTCGAAGGAGGGCCGGCTGCTCGCCTACCAGCTGTCCACGGGCGGCACCGAGGAGAGCCTGCTGCGGGTGCTGGACGTCGAGGGCGGCACGCTCGTCGACGGGCCACTGGACCGCACGCGCTACTCCCCCGTCGCCTGGCTGCCCGGCGGCGAGGCCTTCTTCTACGTGCGCCGGCTGGCCCCGCATCTGGTGCCCGCCGGCGAGGAGGCGTACCACCGGCGCGTGCTGCTGCACCAGGTCGGCGGCGACCCGCACGACGACGTCGAGGCGTTCGGCGCGGGGCTGGACCCGACGACGTACCTCGGGGTGTCGGTGTCCCGCGACGGCCGCTGGTTGATCGTGTCGGCGTCGGTGGGCACGGCGCCGCGCAACGACGTGTGGATCGCCGACCTCGACACCCCCGGAGTGCCGACGTTCACCGAGGTCGCGGTGGGCCTCGACGCGCAGACCGGCGCCTGGGTGGGCCGGGACGGGCTGCTCTACGTGCACACCGATGCGAAGGCGCCGCGCGGCCGGCTGGCGGTCACCCGGCCGACGGACCCCGGCGTCGCCACCTGGCGCACCGTGCTCGCGGAGGACCCCGAGGCTGTGCTCGAGGACGTCGCGCTGGTGGACGGCGGCGGCACGGCCACCGAGCCGACGCTGCTGCTGGCGTCGTGGCGGCGCCACGCGACGAGCGAGCTCACCACCCACGACCCGGTGACCGGCGCGGCGCGCGGACGGGTCGACCTGCCGGGCCTCGGCTCGCTGTCCGGCCTGGTCACCCGGCCCGACGGCGGGCCGTCGGTGTGGTTCGCCTACACCGACCACACGACCGTGCCGTCGGTGCACCGCTTCGACGCCCGCAGCGGTGGGGTGGAGGTGTGGGCACGCCCGCCTGGCGCCGTGCCGGACGTGCCGGCGGTCCGCGTGGAGCAGCTCGCCGTGCGCAGCCTCGACGGCACCACGGTGCGCGCGTTCGTCGTCGCCCGGGCCGGCTCCCTCGACGACGAGGGCCGACCCCGCGTGCCCGCGCCGACCATCCTCTACGGCTACGGCGGCTTCGGTGTGAGCCTGGACCCCGCCTACTCCGCGGCCACGCTGGCGTGGGTGGAGGCGGGCGGGGTGTACGTCGTCGCGAACCTGCGCGGCGGCGGCGAGGAGGGCGAGGACTGGCACCGCGCGGGCATGCGCGAGCACAAGCAGCGGGTGTTCGAGGACTTCGAGGCGGTGGCCGAGCACCTGCTCGCGGCCGGCTGGACGACGAGCGAGCAGCTGGCGTGCTGGGGCGGCTCCAACGGCGGGCTGCTGGTGGGCGCCGCGCTCACCCGGCGGCCCGAGCTGTTCGCGGCCGTCGTCTGCTCCGCGCCGCTGCTGGACATGGTGCGCTACCAGCGCTTCGGGCTGGGCCGCACCTGGACCGAGGAGTACGGGGACGCCGAGGACGCCGACGAGCTCGGCTGGCTGCTCGGCTACTCCCCGTACCACCACGTCCGCGTCGGCACTGCCTACCCGGCCGTGCTGTTCACCGTGTTCGAGGGCGACACCCGCGTCGACCCGCTGCACGCGCGCAAGCTCGCTGCCGCGCTGCAGTCCGCGACCGCCGCACTGCCCGACGAGTCGCCCGTGCTGCTGCGCCGCGAGACCGGTGTCGGGCACGGCGGGCGAGCACTGTCCCGCGGCATCGTGCTGCTGACGGAGGAGCTGCAGCTGGTGGCCGACCGGACCGGCCTGCTCAGGGTGGGTGCACCGTCCGCGGACGGCCCGGTGCTCCCACTCGCGCCCGACCCCGACTCCGTACCCGAAACCCCGCCCGCACCCGACCCCGAGGTGTCCCGATGACCCCGACCCCCACCGACTCCGGCCTGGTGCCCGACGACCTGACCTCCGCCGGGAGCTGGTGGCACTGGTTCGCAGGCACGCCGCTGCGCGTCGTGCTGATCGTCGCCATCTCCGCCATCGCGCTGGCCGTGCTGCGCCACCTGGTCCGGTCCGTGACGGACCGGGTCGCCCAGGGCACCAGCGGCTTCCCGGCGGCGCTGCGCCGCGGCGAGACCGACGAGCCGGCGACGCTGCTCGCACTGGCGCGCCGGGCGCAGCGGGCGCGGACCATCGGCTCGGTGCTGCGCTCGACCGTCACCGTGGTGGTCGGCGGGATCGCGATCATCCTCGTGCTCGACGCTCTCGGGGTGAACATCGCCCCCCTGCTCGCCTCGGCCGGGATCGTCGGTGTGGCGGTGGGCTTCGGTGCGCAGAGCCTGGTGCGCGACACCCTGACCGGGCTGTTCATGCTCATGGAGGACCAGTACGGGGTCGGCGACGTGGTCGACGTCGGGCCTGCGGCCGGCACCGTCGAGGCCGTCGGGCTGCGCGTGACCAAGCTCCGGGACGCCGACGGCACCCTCTGGTACGTGCCCAACGGCTCCATGGTGCGGGTGGGCAACAAGACGCAGGGCTGGTCGACCGCCGTCGTCGAGCTCGAGGTCGACTACTTCGCCGATCTCGAGCAGGTGCAGGCCGTGCTGCGCTCGGCCGTGGACCGCGTTGCGGCCGACCCCGAGCTCGCCGCGGACATCCTCGGCGAGCCGACCGTCACCGGCGTGGAAAAGCTCAGCTCCGATGCGGTGACGGTCCAACTGCGGGTGCGCACCGCACCGGCGCGGCAGTGGGACGTCGCGCGCCACCTGCGCGTCGCCGCGCGGGCCGCCCTCCAGGAGGCGGGGGTGCCGCTCGCCGGCCAGCGCTACCGGTTGGCCGAGCTGCAGGAGGCGGCGACGGCGGGCGACGTCGCGGGCGACGACGGCCCTCAGTCGTCCCAGTCGAGCAAGGCCTGACCTGCCGCGACGCTGTCCCCGTCGTCGAGCAGCGCGGCCAGCGCGCGCGGGTCCGCCTGCAGCGCGACCACCGGGCAGATCGTCGCCCGGCCGGACGCGGCGACGTCCACCGGCGACCAGGTGACGATGCGTTCCCCGGCCCGCACCCGCTGCCCGACCACCACCCGGAGCGTGAACCCCGCTCCGCCGAGCGTGACGGTGTCGATGCCGAGGTGCACGAGTACCGACCGGTCGTCGTCGATCCGGATGGCGAAGGCGTGCGGGTGCAGCGCGGCGACGACGCCCTCGGCCGGCGCGACGACATGCTGCACGGCCGTGAGCACCGGGTCGACCGCCACCCCGGGACCGACCATCGCCCGCGAGAACACGACGTCGGGCACCGCGGCCAGCGGACGGACGGTGCCCGGCACCGGACTGAACAGCTGCACCGCAGCGCTCAGCGCAGCCGGTCGATGTCCAGCGCCAGGTCGTCGGCCTCCGGGCCGACGACCACCTGGATCACGCGGCCGGAGCGGACGATGCCGAACGCACCGGCCGCCTTCAGCGCGGCATCATCCACCAGGGCGGCGTCCACCACCTCGACGCGCAGCCGGGTGATGCAGGGTTCGACGGCGCTCACGTTGGCGTGGCCACCGAGCCCGTCGAGGATCTGCTGCGCCTTGGTCATCGTCGCTCCTCACCTGCCGTCGCCCGCGCGCCCACCATAACGCCGCGGCCCGCGCCCGGCCCGACGCCGTGTGAGGATGGCGCCTGCACCGATCGCGCAGGTCGGCGCTCACGCCGGACCGCCGAGGAAGGCTTGCCACGACGCCCATCGACCCCGTCGCCGCGACCCTGGCCACGCTCGCGCTGCGGCCTGGCGCCACGCCCGACACCTTCGTCGGGGACAACCTCCCGATGCCCACCGGCCGGGTGTTCGGCGGGCAGGTCATCGCGCAGGCGCTGCTCGCGGCGGGCCGCACGCTCGCGCCGGACCGGCTGCCGCACTCGCTGCACGGCTACTTCCTGCGGGCCGGGGACATCACCCGGCCGATCGACTTCGCCGTCGAGCGGATGCGCGACGGCCGATCGTTCAGCGCCCGGCGGGTGCATGCCCTGCAGGACGACGCGCCGATCCTGTCGATGATCGCCTCGTTCCAGGACCGTCAGCCCGGCGTCGACTACGCCGAGACCATGCCCCGGGGGGTGCCCGACCCCGACGACGTCAGCTCGGCGCTGGACGTGCTGGCCGCCCTGGACCACCCCGTCGCCCGCTTCTGGACCGCGGGCGCGTTCGACCTGCGGCACGTCGGCGGGCCGATCTACCAGCGCGCGGACCCCGGGTCGACCGGCCGTCAGCTGGTGTGGATGCGCGCCCGCGGCGGCGTGCCGGGCGACCAGCTGGTGCACCGCGCCCTGCTGGCGCTCGCGTGCGACCAGGTGATGCTCGAACCGGTGCTCCGCGCCGCGGGGCTGTCGTGGGCCTCGCCCGGGCTGTCGATCGCGAGCCTCGACCACGCGATGTGGTGGCACCGCGACGTCTGGGTGGACGACTGGTTGCTCTACGTGCAGAGCTCGCCGTCCGGACAAGGGGGTCGCGGGCTGGGCGCCGCGCGGGTGTTCCGCCGCGACGGCGCGCTCGTCGCCTCCATCGCCCAGGAGGGCATGGTCCGCGTCCCGCTCGCCTGACGGGGTCACCGGGTTCAGCGGCGGGTCAGCGGCGGGGTCAGCGGGTTCAGCGGCGGGTCAGCGGCGGGGTCAGCGGCGGGTCAGCGGCGGGGTCAGCGACGGCGGCGGAAGGCGATCGGGTCCTCGACGTACGGCTGCCACGCGGCACGCTCGACCTCGTTGATGCGCCGCGGCGCACCCGTGGTCGCGTCCACCAGCACGAGCGTGGCCTGGGCGCGGGCGTACACGGTGGGCTCGGGCTCGTCGTCGTCCCGCAGCAGGTAGCAGACGTCCACACTGGCTCCGCCGAGGCGGCCGAGCCACAGCTCGACGATCACCGGCCGGCGCCGGTACGGCAGTGCGACGAGGTACTCGATCTCCTGCCGGGCCACCAGCGTCGTCGTCGCCGCCCCCGGGCCGGCGTCCAGCACGGCGGTCGGGGACCCGTCGCGCTCCGCGTCCGGGTGGCGCCAGAACGCCTCGATGCGCGCCTCCTCGAACAGCCGGAACATCTCCACGTTGTTCACGTGGGAGTAGGCGTCGAGGTCCGACCAGCGCAGCTGCACCGGGACCAGGATGCGCGTCACCGTGCGGTCGCCGGCGCGGACGTGGGGAGGGTGCTCATGGGCCCCATCCTGCCTCGCCCCGTGCCCCGCCGACGACGACGCCCAGCGCCGGGCCGTTCAGCTCCGCGACGACGAGGCTCCGCGACGACGAGGCTCAGCGACGACGAGGCTCACCGGCGCGATGCCGCCCGCGCGGCCTGGTCACGACAGGTCCGTAGCGCGGCCAGCTCGGCGGCGAGGGGCTCGACGACGCGCCGCTGCGCGACCGAGGCCACCGCCACGGCCAGCCGGCGGCGGGCCGTCCGCGCGCGGCGGCGGCCGGCCAGCCGGGTCAGCGGCATCCCGAGCAGGGCGAGCAGCAACCCGGCCGCGACCCCGCCCATCAGCAGCGCGCTCGGCGCCGGGATCGGCCCCCACATCGGCGTGCCGGGCTCGGGCAGCCGCAGGTAGCCGGCCAGGGCGAGCGCGGCCAGCCACAGCAGGCCGGCGGCCGCCGTCGCGAGCAGCAGCCACTGCAGCAGGCCCACCGCCCGCCACCACCGCGCCGGACGCGCCGGCAGCAGGGGCGTGCCCGCCACCGCGCGGTCCAGCTCGTCGGCCAGCCCGGCGACACCCACCCGCTCCCGGGCCACCAGCGTCCACGCCACCGGGACGCCCACCAGCGCCTCGTCGACATAGCCGCGGACGGCGTTCGCGGTGCGGGCGGTGCCGGTGGCGCCGGCCGGTGGCAGGGACGTGGGCGTCAGGTCGCGGTCCGCCTCGGTGCTCGTGCGGGCGCCCGTGACCGCGCGGGGGCCGAGGTGCAGCCGACGCAACGGGTCCGGGCGAAGCCGGGCCAGCCAGCGCACCGGGGGCCAGCCCGTGTGCGCGGCGGCGCGCCGCACCGTCGACCGGCGCACGGCTGTCGTGACCTCCTCGACGCCCGCGGCGTCCTCGAGGGCGGCCAGCAGCCGCGCCAGAGTCGCGTCGGCCACCCGGCCGGGCCCGGCGCCGTCGCTCTGGCACGCGGCGAGCACCGGGTCGGCGGCCGCGCGCACGTCCGCGGCGAGCCGCTCCGTCGCCGCGTACCGGCGTGCCGCCGCCTGGCCGAGCAGCCCGCGCAGCTCGTCGATCCCGTCTCCGGTCCGGGCCGAGACGGCGAGCACCCGCACGTCGTCCAGGCCGTCCTGTGCGGCCAGCCGCCGCAGGTCGGTCAGCACGGCACGCGTCTCGTCGGCGTCCAACCGGTCGATCTGGTTGAGCACCAGCACGGTCACGTCGGCGTGCCGGGCCAGCGGCCGCAGGTAACGCTCGTGCAGGGCCGCGTCCGCGTACTTCTGCGGGTCGACCACCCAGACCAGCAGGTCGGCGCGCTCCACCAGCCGCTCGGCGCGGACCCGGTGCTCGTCGGCCACCGAGTCGTGGTCGGGGAGGTCGAGCAGCACCAGGCCCGTGGGGATGCCGTTCGCCGGCGCCGGCCGCGCCCGCCGGCCCGGGCCTACGCCGTGGCGCGTGCGCGCCGCCGTACCCGCGCCCTGACCCATGTCCCGGCGGTCCTGCACCCCGAGCCAGTCCAGCAGCGGCTGTGCCCCGGCGCCCCACACCGCGGCCAGCGCGTGCGCCGTGGTCGGGCGCTGCACCCCGGTGCCCGCCAGCGAGGCTCCGACCAGGGCGTTGAACACCGACGACTTGCCGGAGCCGGTGGCGCCCGCGAGCGCCACCACCGTGTGCTCGGCGGACAACCCCGCGCGCGCGGCGACGTGGGCCAGCACGGCACGACCTCGGTCCGCCACCTCGCGTGGCAGCCGGCCGTCACCGGCGTCGAGGGCCGACTCCAGCGCCGCGCACCGCTCCTCCAGCGCCAGGTTCATGGCCGCACGTCCCCACCGCGGCGGCGCAGCAGCCGGCGCCAGAAACCCGGCTCCGCGGGAGCGGCCTGGTCGGCAGCGCCCGCCACTGCGCCGGAGGGCCGGGCACCGCGCAGGGCGGGTCCGCGGCGGGCCGGCTCGCCTGGTGCCGCCGGCCGCGTGGTGCGTTCGGTGCGTGCCGCGGTCGCCACCTCGCGGCCGGCCGCGCGCAGCGCGTCGCCGTCGGCACTGGATGCGCCCAGGGCGTCGAGCTGGGCGGTGTAGCGGGCGGCCTCGACACCGAGCACGTCCCGCACCCGCTCGTCGAGGCGATCGCGGGCCGTGACCGTCAGCCGCCGCACGGCCTCGTCGCCGAACACGGCCTCCAGGAGCTTCTGGGCCACGACGGCCGTACCGCCGGCGATGCCGATCTCGACGCCGGTGACGCCCCCGGTCACCGAGAACGCGAGCACCATCAGGCTGATGCCCAGGGCGTTGACCCCGAGCGAGACGTAGCGCGCCGCGCCGCGGCGCTCCTCGCCCTGCTCCCGGACCAGGTCCAGCACGTCCCGCTGCCAGCCACGCACCTGCGCGTCCACGCTCGCTCGCAGGCCGGGCGAGGACCGTGACAGGTCGAGCCCCGCCACCAGCGGGCCGCCCGCCGGGTCCGCGCGCCAGGTGGCGTGCGCGCGCTCGGCGGCACCGTCTGCGGCGTCGATGAGCACGGCTTGCAGACCGGTGGCGATCGCCTGCTCCACCCGGGGCTCCTGCACCGGCCGGCCGCGCAGGAACGCCACGGCCCGGTCGCGCAGGCGGCCGATGCCGCTCTCCACCTGCCGGAACAGCTCGCTGGTGCCGACCAGCTCCTGCCAGCGCGCGAGCACCTCGCCGCGCAGCAGGGCACCGTCCGACGTCACGGCGCGGACCTGGACGATCGCGTCGTCGTAAGCCCGTGCCACCGCCGATCGCAGCCGCTCGTCGGCGGCCACCTGCTCGTCGCCGGCCGCAGCCAGCACCTGCGCTCGCCGCACCAGGTCGTCCACCACGCCGTCCCGCGTCGCGGTCGCCACCGCCCGCCGGCCGACCTCGTCGGCCCCGAGGTCGGACAGCCACGCCGCGACCGGTCCGATCGCTTCCTCGTCGAGCAGGCCTTCGACGAGCTCCGTCTCCGGGACGACGAACAGCGGCGCGTCCGCGAGCCCGTTCGCGTCCATCATCCGGCGCAGGTCGCCGACCACCGCCTCGGCGCCCGGGTCCACCCGGTCGACGACGAGTGCCACCTGGGCGCGGCGCGCCACCGCGCCGTGCAGCAGGTGCCACGGCACGGCGTCCGCGTACCGGGCGGCGGTGGTGACGAACAGCCAGAGGTCGGCCGCGGCGAACAGCTGGCTGGCCAGCTCACGGTTCGCGTCCTCCACCGAGTCGACGTCGGGCGCGTCGAGCAGCGCGAGCCCGCGCGGCAGGGCCTCGCTCGCCACCAGTCGCAGCCCCCGCTCCCCCGCGCCCGGCCGGGCCGTGGGGGCGGCGGCGGTGGAGGTGGAGGTGCGCGCCAGGCCGGGCAGCACGCGATCGGTGCTGAACCAGCGGGCGTCGAGCGGGTGGTGCACCAGGACCGGCGCCCGGGTGGTCGGGCGCAGCACCCCCGGCACCGAGACCTGCTCGCCGAGCAACGAGTTGACCAGCGTGGACTTGCCGGCCCCCGTGGATCCGCCGACGACGACGAGCAGGGGCGCCGCCTGCGCGCGCAGCCGCGGCAGCAGGTAGCCGTCGAGCTGGTCGAGGGCGGCCAGGCGATCGGCCCGCGCCGCCTGCGCCCCCGGAGCGTCGAGCGGGAACCCCGTCGCCGCGAGCCGCGCCCGGAGGCCTTCCAGGGCACCGACGAGCATGCTCAGGCGCGTCTGGTCCGCGGCGGAGACACCGTCGCCCCCACCGGCTTCCAGGGTTCCGTCGCCCCCACCGGCCGGGGCAGATCCCGCGCCGGCCGGAGCAGAGCCGACGACCCCCGGACCGGACCCGGCGCCGGCCGGATCGGGCTGGCCAGCGGGGATCTGCATGGTCCCAGTCTGCCCGGCCAGGGCCGTCGCGACGACTCGCGGCGCGAGGGTGCGTCAGTCGCGACGCAGCTTGCGGTACGTCACCCGGTGCGGACGCGCCGCATCGGCGCCGAGCCGGCTGACCTTGTTCTCCTCGTAGGACGCGAAGTTGCCCTCGAACCAGTACCACCGGGCGGGGTCGTCCTCGGTGCCCTCGTAGGCCAGGATGTGCGTCGCCACGCGGTCCAGGAACCACCGGTCGTGGGACACCACCACCGCACAGCCCGGGAACTCCAGCAACGCGTTCTCCAGCGAGCCGAGGGTCTCGACGTCCAGGTCGTTGGTCGGCTCGTCGAGCAGCAGCAGGTTGCCGCCCTGCTTGAGGGTCAGTGCGAGGTTGAGCCGGTTGCGCTCCCCGCCCGACAGCACGCCGGCCGGCTTCTGCTGGTCCGGCCCTTTGAACCCGAACGCCGCCACGTAGGCGCGGGACGGCATCTCGGTGTTGCCCACCTTGATGTAGTCGAGCCCGTCCGAGACGACCTCCCACAACGTCTTGTCCGGGTCGATGCCGCCGCGGCCCTGGTCGACGTAGGAGATCGACACCGTCTCGCCGACCTTGAGCTCGCCCGAATCGAGGGGCTCCATGCCGACGATCGTCTTGAACAGCGTCGTCTTGCCGACGCCGTTCGGTCCGATCACCCCGACGATGCCGTTGCGCGGCAGAGTGAAGCTGAGGTTGTCGATCAGCACCCGGTCGTCGAACCCCTTGCGCAGGTCGGTGGCCTGGAGCACCAGTGAGCCCAGTCGCGGGCCCATCGGGATCTGGATCTCCTCGAAGTCCAGCTTGCGCGTGCGGTCGGCCTCGGCGGCCATCTCCTCGTAGCGCGCCAGGCGCGACTTCGACTTGGTCTGCCGGCCCTTGGCGTTCTGGCGCACCCAGTCCAGCTCGTCCTTGAGCCGCTTGGCGAGCTTGAGGTCCTTCTTGCCCTGCACCTGGAGGCGCTCCTGCTTCTTCTCCAGGTACGTGGAGTAGTTGCCCTCGTAGGGGTAGAGCCGCCCGCGGTCCACCTCGCAGATCCACTCCGCGACGTGGTCGAGGAAGTACCGGTCGTGGGTGACGGCGAGCACGGCGCCGTGGTACGCGGCGAGGTGCTGCTCGAGCCACAGCACGCTCTCGGCGTCCAGGTGGTTGGTCGGCTCGTCGAGCAGCAGCAGGTCGGGCTTCTGCAGCAGCAGCTTGCACAGCGCGACCCGGCGACGCTCACCACCGGACAGGATGCTCACGTCGGCGTCCGGCGGCGGGCAGCGGAGCGCGTCCATCGCCTGCTCCAGCTGGGCGTCCAGATCCCACGCGTCGGCGGCGTCGATCGCCTCCTGCAGGTGACCCATCTCGGCGAGCAGGGCATCGAAGTCGGCGTCCGGCTCGGCCATCAGCAGGCTGATCTCGTTGTAGCGGTCGAGCTTGCCCTTGATGTCCGCCACACCCTCCTCGACGTTGCCCAGCACCGTCTTGGACTCGTCGAGCTTCGGCTCCTGCTCGAGGATGCCCACGGTGTAGCCGGGCGACAGGCGCGCCTCACCGTTGGAGGGGTGGTCGATCCCGGCCATGATCTTGAGGATCGTGGACTTGCCGGCACCGTTCGGTCCGACGACGCCGATCTTGGCGCCGGGCAGGAAGTTCAGCGAGACGTCGTCGAGGATCAGCTTGTCGCCGTGCGCCTTGCGCGCCTTGTACATGGTGTAGATGAACTCAGCCACTGGCCTTCTCGTCCGCTCGGGGTTCGCTGGGGGCGGCGCGCGGGCGTGGCCCGTGCGAGCGGGCCTGCCGGACGATGCCTGTCGGACGATGCCGACCGGGCGGCCCGTACACGACGGTCACGACCCGGCCGCCTCTGTCCGACGCGCGCCGGTGCCCCAGCCTAGACGGTGCCGGCCCCGTGCCGCCCCGGCGCTCACCCGGGGCACGGCCCCGCCTGCCTCAGCCGATCACCGGCGCCCGCCCGCCGCGAGCCGCACCACCGGCTCCTCGTCGTCCGCCACGGGCTCCTCGGGGTCGTCGTCCACCAGCTCGAGGTGGCCGGTCAGGTCGGGCACGGCGTCGTCGGGCAGGCCGTCCTCGGCCGTGGCCGGCGCCTCCCCGTCGCCGACGGGCTGACCCTCGCCCGCCGCGCCCGCGGGCGCCTGCGAGGCGGTGCGCCGGAACGTGGTGTCCCCGAACGTCAGGTCGTGTCCCAGGGCCTGCGCCTCGAGCACCAGGGTCGTGCGCGGCCCGTCGGGACCGGTCCACTCGTCGACCGAGAGCCGTCCGTGCACCACCACCGGGTCGCCCTTGCGCAGCGACGCGGCGACGTTGCCCGCGACGTGCCGCCACGCCTTGACCGTGAACCACGTCGTCGGACCGTCCTTCCACACCTGCTCGGCGCGGTCGAACCGCCGCTGGGTGCAGCGCAGCCGGAACGACGCGTAGGGCGTCGCACCGTCCGTGCCGCGCGAGTACCGAACCTCCGAGCCCAGCCAGCCGGTGACCGTCAGGGTGGTCTGCATGCTCATGGCGCCTCCATCGTCACGGCCCCGCCGCACGCGGGACCCGTGCGAGCAGGGTCGCCGACCGACCCGGGCCTGAGGCGCGAGGCCGGTCTGCCCGGGGACGACGACTGCGTCGTCAGGGCTGTGGGCGACTCAGCGCCGAGCCGCCGCGGCCTGCGCGGCGAAGGCACGCACCTGCCGTAGCTCGTCGAGCACCTCCTGCGTGGGGCGGACCAGCCGCTCCCGCGCCATCGCGTCGATCGCGGCGCGGCCGTCGGCCGCCACCGTCGCCGTCCGCCGCCGGGCCGCCACCTGACGCACCCGCACCGCGATCCACCACGCGACCACCGCGGCCAGCAGGCACCCGAGGGCGGCCGGCATCGGCCACCCCGGCAGCTGCCCCGGCCCGAGCCGCTCGCCCAGGGCCACCGACGCGCACGCCAACCCCGCCACCGCCAGCACGACCGCCAGCACCACCAGGGCCGCAGCGATGCGCGACCGGCGCGCCGAGAGGGTCACCGCCGCCAGCGCGTCG
>Ga0302291_10000007_pt1 | contig 45273 bp, 41 predicted proteins | sample III_Fen_N1_4_FD_194548 | JGI IMG/M metagenome (GOLD analysis project Ga0302291, IMG submission 194548) | Peat permafrost microbial communities from Stordalen Mire near Abisko, Sweden - III_Fen_N1_4 | ecosystem: Environmental > Terrestrial > Soil > Wetlands > Permafrost | place: Sweden: Abisko... | reverse complement strand
CTGAATCATCGACGCCGCCGGGGACCGGCGGCGTCGCGCGGATCATGCGGCTCGGGCCCCCCGCCGGGGCCCGGGTCAGGCCAGGGCGCCGACCGCCGTGGCGTCGAAGATGGAGACCTGGGCCTCCTCCGCGAGCATCACGCCGAAGACCTTCTGCAGCGCGAGCAGGTGGACGCAGGAACCCCAACTCTCGAAGTAGTGGCACGTGCAGTGCCACTGACCGGCATCGAGGCTGACGTGATGGGTGTCGTTGTCACCGCGAAACGTCAGGGCGACACGCTCGAGCGAGATGCGGTCCAGCTCACGAGCGTAGCGATTCGCCTTCTCGACCTTGCCGATGAGAGAGGAGTGCATCGCCGATCAACCTCCAGTCGCCCTCGAAGGGGCGTCCACGAAGGCCGCCGTCCGGTCGGATCCGCGGACCGGTGATGGCGGTCGCTCCGGGAAGCCTACACCCCCAAGGGGCACGCGGTCAGCCACGCAAACGTCCCGATTCCGGGGGATCAGCTCCCGCGGACGACCTTCTCGCCGATGAGCACGAGGTCGTCCCGCAGGTCCGCGGAGCTGGCCTCCGTGTAGACCCGGACGAGGGGCTCCGTACCGCTCGCGCGGACCAGGAGCCAGGACCCGTCGGCCAGGAACCACTTGAAGCCGTCGTTGGTGGACAGGACCTGCGTGCGCACGACCGGCTCGCCGGCGAGGTCCGTCGGGGGCTGGTCGCGCAGCTCGCCCAGGACCCGCGCCTTGACGCCGTCGTACGAGGGCCGGTCGAAGTGCACGTCGATCCGGCGGTAGAACGAGGGGCCCGCCAGCCCGTGGAACAGCTCCACGGCCCGGGAGACCGGCCCGTTGCCTCGCGCCCGCTCGCGCAGGAACAGGTCGAGCAGCATCAGGTCGGCGTAGATCCCATCCCGCTCGGGCAGGTGCATCCCGAACCCGTAGCCGCCGGACTCCTCGGCGCCCAGCATGGCCCCGGTCTCGATCATCCGGGGCCCGATGAACTTGAAGCCGACGGGGGTCTCGTGGACCTCGATGCCGTAGTGCCTGCCCAGCGTCGTCACGGTCGAGGTGTTGTTCACGCTCACCACCACGGGCTCGCGCAGGCCGCGATGCTCCGCGAGGTAGTACATGAGCAGGCCGGTGACCTCCAGCTGGTGGAGGAACTCGCCGCGCTCGTCCGCCGCGCCCGCGCGATCCGCGTCACCGTCGAGGAGCAGGCCCAGGTCGAATCCGCCGGCGGCCATCCGCGCGAGCGCCTCGTCCACGTTGGGGCGGATGGGCTCCGGGTTGACGCCGCCGAAGTAGGGATTGCGCTCGTTGTGGATCTCGGTGACCCGGATCCGCCCGCCGGCGAGCAGCCGCGGGATCCAGCCGGACCCCGCGCCCCAGAGCGGCTCGACCAGGATGGAGACGTCCGCGGCCTTGAGCTCGTCGAGGTCGAGCGTCCGGCGCACGAAGCGCTCGTAGCCCTCGAACGGGTCGTACCACTCCACGAGGCCGGCGGCCTCGGCGTCGTCGAACGGCCGGCGTTCGATGGCCTGCCCGCCGTTGGCGGTGATCCTCGCCTCGACGACCGAGATGATGTCGGCCCCGGCCGCGGCACCCGTGGGCGCCTTGATCTTGAAGCCGTTGTCGGTCCAGGGGTTGTGCGACGCCGTGATGACGATGCCGGCTGCCGAACCCCGCTGCACGACCTCGTACGAGCTCATTTGCGTGGGCACGGCCGAGCTGCTGATCGCCACCCCGATGCCGTGGGCGAGGAGCACCTCGGCCGCGGCGCGGGCGAAGTGCTCCGACGCGAACCGGCGGTCGTAGGCGATCACCACGCCCTTCGCCTGCTCGCCGCGCCCCACCACGTAGCGCGCCACCCCGTCCGCGCACCGGCGCACGTTCTCGAACGTGTACTCGTCCGCCACCCGCGCGCGCCACCCGTCGGTGCCGAACACGATCTTGGTCGGGCTGGGCGCTTCCGCCAGGTTGGTCACACGCGGGCCTCCGCTGCGGCGCACCGGTCCAGGAGTGCCTGCACGAGCGATCGTGCAGTGCCGGCTCCGCGCAGGTGCGCGATGGGTTCTTGGACGCTGATCGTACCGGCCGCCTCTCGCACGGCGAGCCCGTCGGGCTCGCGCACCACCAGCAGGTCCGACGCGGCGACCTCGAGGGAGGTGCCGGCCTCGGCCACGCCGCCCTCGACGCCGGCCGCACCCAGCGCCTCGAGCAGCGCCGGCCACGTGCCGATGTCGCTCCAGCCCACGTCCAGGCCGGCCATCACCACCTCACCCGCCGCACCGGCAGGCTCCATCACCGCGTAGTCGATCGACAGCGACGGCACGAGCCGGTAGGCAGCGGCGAGCGTGCCCGACGCGAGCCCGTCCGCCACCCCGGCGAGCACCGCGGGCGCATGCCGCCCAAGGGCGGCCCGGATCGCGCGGCGGCGCCACAGGAACATGCCCGCGTTCCACGCGACGCCCGGCGAGGACACCAGCACGGCGGCGTCCTCGGGACCCGGCTTCTCGCGGAAGGCAGCCAGGGGATAGGCCCGGAGCCCGTCCACGTCCGCGCCCGCCTCGAACCGCGGCACGAGGTACCCATGCTGCGTGGACGCGAACGACGGCTGGATCCCGAGCGTCACCAGCGGCGACTCCACGCCGAACGCACCCGTCGCGATCCGGTCGCCAGCCGTCCGGAGCACGGACCGGAACACGCCCTCGCGGGCCGGGTCGATGCGGTGGTCCGCGGGCAGGACGACCATGACCTCGTCCTCGTCCCGCTCGATGGCGAGCGCCGCGAGCGCGATCGCCGCGGCGGTGTTGCGGCCCTCCGGCTCCACGACCACCTCGATGCCCGGGGCCTGCTCGCGGACCAGGGGCGCGTAGGCGGCGGACGCGACGACGCACACCGACCCGGCGGCCATCGCGAGCTCGGGCCCGCGCAGCCGCGCGATCGTGCGCTGGAGCAGCGTCTCGCCGCTGGGGAGGAGGGGGAGGAACGGCTTGGGCCGGGCCGCGGTGCTGAGGGGTCGGAGCCGGGTCCCGCCGCCCCCCGCCATGATGACGACGTACATGAGGCCATGATAGGGACCCCTGCGCGATCGCCTGGTGTCGCGCGATCGCCTGGTGTCGCGCGATCGCCGCGGCCAGCGGCCGGCCCGGTGCGCGCCACGCCGGATGCCTGGCACGCAGCACGTCGGCCGCATCGCGATGTGCACCCGGCGCTACGCTGCGCCGATGCTCGAGCTCGGCATCCTGGGACCGCTGCTTGCCCGCGTGAATGGCCGTGAGGTAGCGCTCGGCGGCCCACGCCAGCGCGCGGTCCTCGCGGTGCTCCTCCTCCACCGCAACACCGTGGTATCTGCCGACAGGCTGGTCGACCTCGTGTGGGGCGAGGACCCTCCGCCTACCGCGGCGACCGCGCTCCAGAACCATGTCTCCCGGCTGCGCCTGCTGCTTGGCCCAGAGTCGATCGAGACTCGGGCTCCCGGGTACCTCCTGCGGACCGGCCCGACGGACGTCGACGTCGACCGGTTCGAGATCCTCGTCGCGCAGGCCGGGGTGGCGCCACCGCACATCGCCCGCGGGCGCCTGCGTGAGGCCCTGGGCCTGATCCGCGGCCCGGTGCTCGCCGACGTCGCCTCCGAGCCCTTTGCCGAGGTCGAGACCGCCAGGCTCGAGGAGCTGCGTCTCGCCGCGCTCGAGGCTCGGATCGAGGCCGACCTGGCCGTCGGGGAGCACGAGGCAGTCGTTCCCGAGCTGGAGGCGCTGGTCGCCCAGCACCCCTACCGCGAGCGCCTGCATGCCCAGCGGATGCTGGCCCTCTACCGGGTCGGGCGCCAGGCCGACGCCTTGGCGGCCTACCAGTCGGCGCGCGCCGCACTCGACGAAGGCCTGGGCATCGATCCCGGGCCCGATCTCCAGGCTCTGGAGGTGCGAGTCCTCCGGCAGGATCCGACGCTGGCGGCGCCGGCCTCCGCGGCGCGCCCGGTCGGCAACCTGCCGGCGCCGGCGACCCCGCTCGTCGGGCGCACCCGCGAGCTGCGGGAGGTGCGCGAGCTGCTGACCGGCGTGACGGCGGTGGTCACCATCACGGGTCCGGGCGGGATCGGCAAGACGCGGCTCGCGCTGGAGGTGGCACGGACGTTGGCCGGCGACCAGGAAGCCGGCGGGTGGTTCGTGGACCTGGCGACGTCGACGTCGGCCGCACAGGCAATCGTCACGATCCAAGCGGTGCTCGGCGTGCCTGACTCCCCGGACAGCGACGAGCTCCGCCCACTGCGCGAGTTCCTGGCCGGGCGCAGGCTCCTCCTCCTCCTCGACAACCTCGAGCAGGTGCTGAACGTCGCCGCTCCCCTCGCCGCCCTCGTCGCCACGACGCCTGGTCTGCGGGTGCTGGCCACGAGCCGCGCACCCCTGGCCATCGGAGCCGAGCGGGAGTACCCGCTCACACCGCTCGCGGCCGGACTCGCAGGCGAGGCGGTGGACGTCGACGCCCTGCCGGATGCCGTGATGCTGTTCGTGGAGCGTGCGCGCGCGGTGTCGCCCGGCTTCTGGCTGACGCCCGCGGCCGCCCCCCAGGTGGCCGAGCTCTGCCGGCGCCTCGACGGCCTCCCGTTGGCGATCGAGCTCGCGGCTGCCCGCGTCCGACTCCTGACGCCCGCAGCCATCCTCGAGCGCATCTCCCAGGGTCTCGAGGTCCTGCGCTCGGAGCGGCGGGACCTTCCGGCACGCCAGCAGAGCATGGAGGCGGCCATCGCCTGGAGCTATGACCTGCTCGGGACCGTCACCCAGCGCGCCTTCCGGCGCACGGCCGTCTTCGCGAGCGGCTTCACGCTCGAGGCCTTCGGGGCCGTCTGCTGCGAGCCCGGCGAGGATGCGCTGACGGCGCTGAGCGAGTTGGTCGAGCACAGCCTCGTCGAGCGCCAGGACACGAGGGGCGACGAGGCGCGGTATGCCATGCTCGACACGATCGCGCAGTTTGCGCTTCAGCGGTTCGAGGCAACGCCCGACACCGAGGTCCGAGCGCGACATATGCGCCAGTACCTGGCGCTCGCCCGTACCGTGGGTCCTTCGATCGGCGGCACGGGCGAGGTCCCGCGTCTCGCGGCCCTGCGAGTCGAACACGACAACCTTCGCGCAGCCCTGGAGTGGCTCGCAACCTCGGGGTCGGCCGACGATCTCGTCGAGCTCGTCGCCGCGGCGTCGCCATTCTGGGTCCGGGGCTCTCAGTACCGTGAAGGCCGGACTTGGATCACCCAGGCGCTCGCCGCCGATGGCGCCGGGTCGGTCCGTGCCCGCGCCATCGCGCTGCGGAACCTGTCCGTGATCGAGAGCACCCTCGGCAACCGGCGGCCAGCGATGGACCGGGCGGCCGCGAGCGTCGCGGCGTGGGAGCTGGACGGCGACGGACGGGGACTCGCCGACGCGCTCCGCGTCGAGGCAATGGCCGCCACGGACGTCGGCGATCTCGCAACGGCGCGCGAAGCGGCCCGACGGGCCATCGAGGTCGCCGGGGCCGTTGGCGACGACCGCGCGGCCCGGGGTGCCCGCCACGAGATGGCATTCCTCGCAGCGCAAGACGGCGATCTCGACGCGGCACTCGCACTGCTCGAAGAGAACGCCGTCGCGATGAAGGCCGCGAGTGACCGGCTGGGACTCGCCGCCACGCTCGGCAATATCGGGGACATCCAGCGAGAACGCGGCGCCTTCGAGGTCGCCGAGGCGGCATCGAGGCAGGCGATCGAGATCCTGCGGACGCAGATCGACGCCGCGAGCATCAGCTCCGTCCTGGCGACGCTCGCGCAGATCCTCGTCGAGACGGGCCGGCTCGTCGAGGCGGCCGAAGCCGCGACGGAGGGTCTCACGGTCGCCTGGCAGTCAGGCGCCCTTCGTGAGCTGCCGCCGGCGCTGGACGTCCTCGGGGGGATCCGGCTCCTCTCCGGCGATGCCCCCGGTGCGGTTGAGCTGCTCGCGGCCTCGGCGATGCTCCGTGACCCCGGCGCGCCGCCTCCCGTGGGCGGCCTCGCGGGGACGGCCCTGAACCGTGCTCGCGAGGCGCTTGATCCGGCCGTCTTCGAGACCGCGTGGCGCGCCGGCTCCGCGACCCCACTGGACCGGATCGTGGAGCTGGCACTGGGCCTAGCGTGGTAGGGCGGCAGGCCCCACCCTCACTTGACGCTTAAGCCCGGATCCACCGAAGCGGACCAGCCGACCACCTGACGAAGGCCGGAAGAGGTGATCGCGAGCCTCCGCCAACCGCAAACGCGTGATCGACCGGTCGGGCACGGTCGGATGATGGCCGACGTGGGCCTCCGCGATGTCGCCGACACCACCGCGCCGACTTCCGCCCAGGCTCCCGCCAGCCCCCGGAGCGGCCGATGGGTGCGGCTGACCGTGAGGTCAGCAACGGGAGCGCCCGGAACCGCGCGAGGGCGGCCGTGAACTCGACGGCCCAGGGCCAGCGGGCCGGCAGGTGGAGCGTAAGGCGGCGGGCCGACCGAGTGAGCCGCCCGACTAGGCCGAACAGCCGGCGCCGGAGGGTCTTAGTGATCTTCCCCGGGGCAGATGAGACTCATGCCGCGAGGAGCTCGGCGAGGAGGGGCGCGACGGCGGTGAGCGACGGGACGTGCTCGAAGCCGCGATCGAGGAACGGCGTGCCGTCGAATCGCTCAGCGGGTGTCCGCCAGCCGAGCTCGCCGTGGAGCCGGTGGTAGTTGTAGTAGCTGGCGTAGGCCGTGACGGCGGCATCCGCGGCGGCGAGGTCCTCGAGGTGCTGGCGGTCGAGCACCTCGGCCTGGAGCGTAGCCCAGAAGCGCTCGATCTTGCCGTTCGTCCAGGGCGTGTCGACCTGCGTGCGGATGTGGCGGATCTCGAGCTCGGCAAGGCTTCGCTGGAAGCGGCTGAGCATTGTCCGCACGATCGCGACGAAGGGTGTCCCGTGGTCGGTCATGAGCTCGTGCGGGACGCCGCACAGCTCGTCGGCCTCGGCGAGGGCTTCAAGGATCGGCATGGCCTCTCGGCTGGGCACGGCACGGATGCCGAGCAGGAACCGGCTGAAGTCGTCGACCAGGGCGACGAAGTGGCAGCTCCGCCGGCCTCCGGTCGGGGTGGGCAGGAAGAACGGGCCCTTGAGATCGATGTGCCAGAGGTCGTTGGCGCTCGTCCGCTCGGAGCGGGGACCCGGCACCCGCGGCACGCTCGTCCGGTTGGTCCCCGCCCGGGCCAGGAGGCGGTCGACCTGGCCGTGGCTGACGACGATCCCGCGACGCCCGAACTCGGCGGCGATCCGGCGGCTGTTCCAGTAGGAGAGCATCCGCACGAGCAGGATCGCCCGCTCGAGCTCGGGTGCCATGTCGGCGTGATCGCCGGCTCGCGGCTTGTCGAGGAGTCCGACGAGACCGCCGGCATCGAAGCGGTCGCGCCAGCGGAAGAGGGTCGCCCGGCTGCATCCCCCGAGGACACAGGCGTCCGCGACCGACGCCCCGTCGGCCCACACCCGGATCGCGCGCATCCGCGTCCGGGCCGTGTCGGCAACGGACGACTCGGCCCTGGCGCTGACGGGCCGACCGCCCTGCGTGGCGACGAAGAGGAACCCGGGTCCCTCCTGGTAGTGGTTCCGTCGCGGTAGCCGACCGGGATCCGACTTGATCGCCACGTGCACCTCCTCAGGAGGGCACGCTACCCAGTCTCATCTGCCCCGGGGAACTTCACTAAGCTGCACGACACCGCGGTGCCGCGCAGTAGACGGTATCGCCGCTCTGGGTGGCCTTGACGGTGCAGTGACCTTCGCGTTGGGCCCGGTGCCTGGCCGCCAAGCGCCGGTTTCTGCTCGGTACTGCATGTGCCCGGCCGACGGCGTGCACCGTCGGCCGGCCATGATCGTGCGGTCACTCCAGTTCAGAACAGGCAATAGGGGGGTTGCGTCGCGTAGGCGTTGTACGCGGCGGTCTGATTCGCGACGCTGTAGGTCGGTGTGACATTCGCAGTGCGCTCGGCACCAACCCACCAGCCGACCTGGATCCGGACCTCGTACGCATGGCCCGAGCTTCCCTGCATGGACATCGACGCGCCGCTCAGGACCGCCGTGCCGGTGATCGTCGCCGACCCCGCGTACACCACGGACTTGACGAGCGTCCAGGTGCTCCAGTCGTACGCCGTCACCCAGCCGCCGGCCAGATCCCGGCGGACCTGGACCCGGTAACGCAGATACTGTCCGCCGTTGTAGGGCTGGCTGGCGACGGGGCCGTATGGTCCGTACACGGTCATCGTAGACGCGTACACACTGGTGACGGTGACTCGGCGCGTCGCCCTGTCGCAGCCGACCGTTGCGCCCGCGCTCGCGCCCAAGCCGTCGGTCCACATGAATTCCGCCGAGTTGTTGCCATCGGCGAGCACGGCCTGGCTGGTCGGCCCGAGGGCAGCGGTGACGGCGAGCGTCAGCGTGCCTGCCAGGATCGCCATGCGGCGCAGACGGGAGGAGGCGATCGTCGTGATCCGTCCGGAGGGCCGGACAGGGGCGGTGCTGGCGGTTCCGTTCATCTGGTTCCATCCCTTCGATTCCTGCCCGGTCATCTCGTGCAACCGGTGACGGGACGGAGCGTCGGACCCCGGGCCAACGGAACCCCAACGGGCCGCCAATGGCACCGTGTCGGGTGGGTCGAGACACGGTGTCGGGTGGGGCTTGCACGGAGCAGTACGCTGCGTCGGATGGTCGTCCCCCCGTCCCCGCGCCCCCGGGCCTCCGCGCTCCCCCGTCGCCCTTTGTGAGCGACGTCTTCCTCTCGTACTCGCGGCGTGACGGCGAGGTCGTCCGGCGCCTCCACGCGGCGCTCGCGGCGACCGGGCGCGAGGCCTGGGTGGACTGGGCGGGCATCCCGCCCACCGCGGAGTGGATGGCCGAGGTCCGCGCGGCCGTCGACGCGGCGGACGCGTTCGTCGTCGTCCTGAGCCCCGACTGGGCGGCCTCACCCGTATGTCGCGAGGAGGCGGAGCACGCCGCCGCCAGGGGCAAGCGGATCGTGCCGGTCGTCGTGCGCGACACGGACCCGGCCGCGGTGCCGGAGCGGGTGGCCGCGCTCAACTGGATCTTTCTGCGCCCGGGCGACGACTTCGAGGCAGGGGTGGCCACCCTGCTCGCGGCGCTCGAGCTCGACCTGCCTTGGGTACGCGCCCACACGCGCCTGCTCGCCCGGGCGGGCGAGTGGGAGGCCCGCGGCCGCGAGCGCAGCCTGCTCCTCCGGGGCCGCGACCTCGGGGCGGCCGAGGCGCTCCTGGCCGGGGCGGGTGCCCACCGCGACCCGCAGCCCACACCGCTCCAGGCCGAGTACCTCTACGCCGCCAGGCAGGCGGAACGGCGGGCAAGCCGCATCCGCACCGTCGGGCTCACCGCCGGCCTCTTCCTCGCGGTGGGGCTGGCGGGGGTCGCCGTGTGGCAGCTGCAGGACGCCATCTTCCAGCGTGCTCGAGCGGAGACGGCCACGCTCGAGGCACAGGATCAGGCTGCACTCGCCCGACAGCAACAGGGGATCGCCGACGCGGAACGAGGGATCGCTGACAGTCGGGAGCTGGCAGTGGCGTCGGTGACGCAGGTCGACACGGATCCCGAACTCAGCATCCTGCTGGCCCTCCGGGCCCTCGATCTGGGTCGCACGCAGGAAGCTGATCAGGCCCTGCGGCGCGCCATCGCCGCCAGTCGAATTCGGCGCAGGATCACGACGACAGTCCCGGCTCAGCCGCTTGCCCTGAGCGCCGACGGGAGTCTGCTCCTGAGCGCGGACGCGACGGGAACCACCTACCTCACCCGCCTCGGCGAGACCGCTCCAACGGACGTGCGGCCTCTCGGGCGACCCGGGCCGAGCGACGTGGGACGCATCTCGCCCGATGGCAAACGCGGCGCCTCCCTCGTGAACGGTGATGTCGAGCTCTGGGATCTCGAGGCTGACGGGGACCCAACGATCTTGACCACGGGCATGCCGGATGCCTTCGGGCTAGGCTTCGACGGCAGCGGCAGCCGACTCGTTGTGGGCGGAACCGATGGTGCTCTCCAGGTCTGGGACGTCTCGACCCGACAGATGGTTCGGAGCATTGCATCGGGCGACTTCGACCTGCCCGCGGTGGCCCTCAGCAGTGACGGCGACCTGGTCGCGGCGGGCGGCTGGGATCGGACCGTTCGTGTGTGGAGCGTCTCCACTGGGCAGTTGGTCTCGATCTTCCACGGCCATACGTCGCTGATCCTCGCGGTCGCCTTCAGCCCCAACGGCCGCCTTCTCGCTTCAGGCGGCTACGACCCGGCCGTGCGAATCTGGAATGTCGCGACCGGGGACGTGCTCAAGGAGCTGACGGGGCATACGGGACCCGTCGTGACTGTCGCGTTCGACGCAGGGGGCGCCCGCGTCCTCACGGCGGGCGAGGACGGGACGGCTCGCCTATGGGACGCGTACACGGGGACCTCACTCGCAACCCTGCGCGGCAATCTCGGGGCCGTCGTGATCGCCGGCTTCGGGCCCGGCGCTGACGAGGTCAGCACGGTCAGCGGTGATGGCACGGTTCGAATCTGGGCCCAGAACGCTGAGCGACCGCTCGCCACGGCGACCGGTCACGAGAACGAGGTCTGGCACGTTGGCGTTGATCCTGGCGGCACGCGCTTCGTCACCGCCAGCATCGACCACACGGCTCGTGTGTGGCGCACCGAGGACGGCACGCTCATCTCAACGCTGCGAGGTCACACGAGCGAGGTGTTTGCAGCCACCTTCAGCCCCGACGGCGCGCATGTCGCGACGAGCGGGCCCGACGGCTCGATCCGCATCTGGGACCCAGCGACCGGAGAGCAACAGCGCGTGTTCGCGGAGGCCCTGGGCCCCATCCGAGCCGTTGCCTACTCCGGCGACGGCAGGCGGATAGCAGCCACCGGAAACGATGGGACGTGGATCTGGGACACGGTGTCGGGTGCCCGCCTGACGACGCTCCAGAGTTCCTCGAACAGCGTCGCGTTCAGCCCGGACGGCGGCCGTCTCGTCCTCGGCGTCGGGGACGCCTCGGCCGCCGTCATCGACGCGGCGTCGGGCCGCACGGTCGTGAGCCTTGTCGGCCATACGGCGACCGTCTTCGACGCCGGATTCGACCCGACTGGAACCCTGGTAGTGACGGCCAGCGCCGATGGCTCGGCGCGGATCTGGGATGCGCTGACCGGCGTACCGCTCGTTGAACTCCGGGCAAGCGCCGGGGCAGGGGCCGTCTACTCCGCAACGTTCGGCCCGGACGGAACCCGCGTCCTCACTGGTCACGACGATGGCACCGTGATCGTGTGGGACGGCACCACCGGCGAGCAGTTGGCGACGTATCGGGCCGACTCCCAACAGGTGCCCTCGGCGGTCTTCAGCCCCGACGGACGAACGATCATCGCGGCCGGACTCGCCGACTTCACCGCGCGCGTGTTCGCCTGCGACCTCTGCGGATCGCTTGACGAAGTCGTGGCCTTTGCGCGGACTCGGCTGACACGCGACTTCACACCCAGCGAGCGCGCTCTCTATCTCCATCAATCGCCGGCGGCGCCGGCCTCGAAGGTCGTCCCATCAGCGAGTCCGGGTGAGGCCGTGGAGCCGCCGGCGTCCTCGTCGGCCGAACCGGACCCGCCCCAGACAGCACCCGCGGCCACATCGTCGACCGACCCACTGGGCGCCAGACTGTGCGCGGGACCACGGTCATCGTGCGAGCTGGCGGCGGGCCGGTACCACGCGCCCGACTTCAGGCCGCCGCTCTCGATTGCCGTTAGCGGAGGCTGGCAGAACGACTACGTGACGCCGAGGACGATCGACATCTCCCGCCCCGACGGTGGATCAGGCCTGACATTCCTGGCGAGTCCGACCGATGGCTTGCTCGCCGGCCGCGTGATCCCGATTGGATCGGGACCGATCGGGATCGTCGAGCTGATGAAGCGACAATTCGGACTCGACATCCGTGGACCTGTCGCGACACGGGTCGGCGGATTCGACGCGCTCCAGTTCGATGTGGTCAATGGCCTCGGCGTGGAGGTCGACGTCATCCAGCAGGACGAAGGCACGCAGGCTCTGATGCCGCAGGAACACGACCGTTGGATCGCGATCGATGTGCGGGGAGAGACTGTCGTCCTGGTGGAGAGCGTCTTCCTCCCCCAGGAGTTCGACCAACGTCAAACAGACCTCGAGGAGGTCGTCGACACCATCCATTTCGACTGACGTCTCGGCGCAGCCGGGCATCAGCCGCCCGGGATGCGTCGGCTTGGGACTCCGCCCTGCCGATGTGGGTTGCTGCGGTGGACACCGGCGCCACAGCCATCCGGCGAGCCGGCGCCCTGAGCCACTGCTCAGGCAGCCGCCGCCGGGAGCGCCGTCAGCTTGCCGACTGCGGGCACGACACCCTTCGGGACCACCAGGGACAGGCTCCCAAGCGCGAGCACGACCCCCGCCGGCACGAGGATCGCGGCCTGGATCCCCAGGGTGGCGAGGCAGACGGTGGGGACGAGGACGCCGGCCATCATCCACAGGGCCGCCAGCGTCTGCAGCAGGCCAAACGCCCGACCGGTGCCGCCGTCCGCGGTGAGCCGCTGGACGGTCGTCATGTTGAGGGTGTCGAGCATGATCAGGGCCCCGGTGGCGACGACCGTCGCGCCGGCGGCCAGGTCCGGGATGGCCGTCAGGCCGAGCACGCATGTCGCACCGACGAACGAGGCGACCGCCACCGCGATCCCGAGGCGCGAGCGGCCATTGATGACGAGCCCCGCGACCAACCCGCCGACGACCCCGCCCAGGCCTCCCGCCGCGTTCAGCACCCCGGTAAATGGTTCGCCGGCCCGAAGCCAGTCGACGGCGACGATGACGGTGGTGACGCTGATCGCCGCGCTGGCGAAGCTGATCGCGCCGTCGAGCGCGAGCGGGCCTGCGATCCGGCGGAGGAGCGCACCCAGGGCCGGGTCGAGACGCGGCACGACGGCCGAGGCCACGTCGAAGACGACGTCGGACCGAGGACGGACTGGCGAGCGCCACACGACGAGGGCGACGGCAACCGCCGCGAACGAGACCCCGTTCAGGGCGAAGGCGAACGGCAGCCCACCCGCCAGGATGAGCAGGCCGGCGAGCGCGGGACCCACCACGCACGCGAGGCTGTCCAGCGTCGCCCGGATCGCGTTCGCCCGGCCCAGCTCCTCGTCGTCGCGGGCGAGCTCGGGCGTCAGGCTCGCGAGCGCCGGCATCGAGACCGTCCCCGCGGCAGCGGCGACCATCGTGAGCGCGATGACCACGCCGACATCGGCGCCGACCAGGCACATGCCCGCGATCAGCAGCATCGCGATACAGCGCACGGTCTCCGTGACGACGAGGATCGCGCGCCGGGGAAGCCGGTCCGCCGCGATCCCGGCCGGCATGGACAGGACGAAGAACGGGAGCAGGCGGCCGAGGGTCGCGAGGGCGACCAGCATGGGATCGCCGGTGCGCTCGTAGACCAGCACCGGCAGGGCCGTCATGTAGATCCAGTCCCCGATGCCCGACACGGCGCCCGCGCCGATGAGCGCGGCCAGCGGTCGGTTCGCCACCAGGCGCCGCAGGGGGTCGAGGGTGCGCATCGAGGACTCCTTGGTGCCGCGACGCCCGCCGTGTGTGCCGGCGGGCGTCGGTTGGCTCGGGACTTGCGAGGGATGCGGCCTACGAGGCGTCGGTCGCGGCCGGGGACCCGCCGCGCCACAGGCCGCGCTCCGGCCCGATGACCGGGAAGTGGCCGCCCCGCTCGGGCGCCACGACGGGGAAACGGCCACCCTGCTCCGGGCCCACGATGGGGAACTTGCCGCCCCGCTCCGGGCCCGTCGCGGTCTTCGTCGTGAACATCTCGAGTCCATCCCTTCCGTATCGCTTCCCGATCGTCGGATGCGATCGGTGACAGGACGGACTGTCGGGGCCGGGGCCAACGAATCCCCAACGGACGCCCAACGCCGCGACGCCGGCTCCCGAGCCCTCCCTCTGGGCGCTACGCTGCGCCGATGCTCGAGTACGGGATCCTGGGACCGCTCGCGGCGTGGGTCGACGGGGCGCCGGTCGACCTTGGCGGGGCGCGCATACGGGCCGTGCTCGGCGTGCTCCTGCTGGGCCGCAACACCGTGGTCTCGGTCGACCGGCTCGTGGACGCGGTGTGGGGCGAGGATCCCCCGCCCACCGCGGAGACCGCGCTCCAGAACCACGTCTCGCGGCTGCGCCGGCTGCTGGGAGCGGACGCGATCGCGACCCGGGCGCCCGGGTACGTCCTGCGCACGGGGCCGGGTGCCGTGGACGTCGAGCGGTTCGAGGCGCTCACGGAGCGGGCCCGCGGCGCCGGGCCGCGCGAGGCCGGGGCGCTGCTGCGCGAGGCCCTCGGGCTGTGGCGTGGCCCGGCCCTCGCGGACCTCGCCTACGAGTCCTTCGCGGAGGTCGAGATCGCCCGGCTCGAGGAGCTGCGCCTGGGCGCGCTCGAGGCGCGGATCGAGTCGGACCTCGCGGCCGGGCGCCACGAGACGCTCGCGGGCGAGCTCGAGGCGCTCACGGCCGAGCACCCCTACCGGGAGCGCCTCTGGGGCCAGCGGATCCTCGCCCTGTACCGCTCGGGGCGCCAGGCCGAGGCGCTCGCCGCCTACCAGCGGGCGCGCGGCGCGCTCGACGAGGGCCTCGGGATCGACCCCGGTCCCGACCTCCAGGCGCTCGAGGTGCGGATCCTCCAGCAGGACCCCACCCTCGCGGCGCCGGTCGTGGGGCCGGAGGAGGGCGGGGGCACTGGGGCGGGACCTGGCGTCGGGGGAGCGCCGTCCGGCGACATGGCGCCGGACGCGACCGTCGCTCCCGGACCTCCCGTCGAGCCGGCGCCCCGCCACCCCTGGTCCGCGACGAGTCCGGGGCTCGTCCGCAAGACCGTGACCCTCGTGTTCGTGGATGTCACGTATTCCGCCCCCGGCGGTGCCTCGCTCGACCCGGAGATGATCCGGTCGCTCGTGGTTCGGGAACAGGGCCTGGTGGCGGAGCTCGTCACGCGCCATGGCGGCACGGTCGAGCGGCGCGCGGGTGACGTGGCCATGGCGGTGTTCGGGCTGCCGTCGGTGCACGAGGACGACGCGCTTCGCGCGGTCCGTGCGGCCGACGAGATGCGCGCGGCGCTCGCGGGCCTCGGCTCCGAGATCGAGGCGCAGCGCGGGGTGACCCTCCGGACGCGGATCGGCGTGGACACCGGCGAGGTCGTGACCGGCGGCGAGGCGGGCGGCGCCCTGGTGACCGGCGAGGCCGTCGCCCTCGGCCTCGGTCTCGGGCGGGCAGCCGCCGCGGGTGAGGTCCTGCTCGGCGCCTCGACCTTCCGGCTCGTCCGGGACGCCGTGGTGGCCGAGGCGGTTGAGCCAACCCCGGTCCAGCGTCTCGAGGGCCGTGTCGCGGCGTACCGGCTCCGGTCCGTGACGCCCGGCGCCGATCCCCTCGCCCGCCGCCAGGACACGCTGCTGGTCGGGCGCGACCGAGAGCTGGCGAGGCTCGACGATACGTTCGAGGACATCGTCGCGCGGCAGCAGTGCCACGTGTTCACGGTGCTGGGCGCCGCGGGGATCGGCAAGACCCGCCTCGTGGCGGAGCTCGCCCGCCACATCCCGACGGACGCCCTGCTGCTGCGCGGCCGCTGCCTGCCCTACGGCGACGGGATCACCTTCTGGCCGCTGCGGACCATGATCGCGGACGCCGCCGGCTTCTCCGACCGCGACGGGGCGGACGCCGCACGCTCGCGGATCGCGTCGCTGCTCTCGGCCACGCCCGACGGCGGGCTGGTTGCCGAACGCCTCTGCCAGGCCGTCGGCCTGTCCAGCGACCCCACCCCGGTCGAGGAGCTGTTCTGGGCGGTGCGCCGGCTGTTCGCCTCCCTGGCGACCGGGCGGCCCGTGGTGGTCGTCTTCGACGACCTGCAGTGGGCAGAGCCGACGCTCCTCGACCTCGTCGACGAACTGGCCGATCAGACGAGGGACGTTCCGGTCCTCATCGTGTGCCTCGCCCGGCCGGAGCTGCTCGAACGTCGCCCGACGTGGGGCGGTGGCCGGGTCAACGCGACGACCGTCCTGCTGGACGCGCTCACCCCGTCGGCATCCGAGCGCCTGCTGGCCGACCTTACCGGGGAGGACCCGCTGCCGGCCACGCTGCGTGACCGGCTCGTTGCCGCGGCCGAGGGCAACCCGCTGTTCCTCCAGGAGCTCGTCGCCGGGCTCCTTGACGATGGCCGGCTCCGTTGCGGCCCCGCCGGCTGGGTGATCGCGGGAGACGTCGACCGGATGGTCGTGCCGCCGACGATCGCGGCGCTCATGGCGGCCCGTCTCGACCACCTGGGACAGGAAGAACGCATGGTGATCGGTCACGCCTCCGTGGCTGGGCGGACGTTCGAGCTGGATGCGCTGCTGGAGCTCGTTCCAGGGGCCCCACCGCCGGCCATCGACGTCGCCCTGCGGGCGCTCGTCCGGGCCGGTCTCCTGCGCCCGGAGGCCGGGGACGACGGCGGTCCTGCCTACCGCTTCCGGCACCTCGTGACCCGCGACCTCAGCTACGCGGGCCTGCCCAAGGAGCTGCGTGCCTCGCTCCACGAGCGGTTCGCCGCGTGGATCGCGGCCCGCCGATCCGATCGGATCGAGGAGTTCGAGGAGATCCTGGGCTACCACCTGGAGCAGGCCTGCGCCTACCGGGAGCAGCTCGGGACATCCGCGGTCGCGATCGCGCCGCAGGCAGAGCGGGCGGCCGGCTGGCTTGCGTCGGCAGGCCGGCGCGCGATGGCCCGCCAGGATGTCCCCGCGGCCGAGTCCCTCCTCACGCGGGCAGCCGCCCTGCTTCCACCGTCGGGTGAGCCGCACCTGGAGCTGCAGCTGTTCCTGGCGGAGCTGCGCCGCCAGCGGGGCGACCTGGCAGGCGCCGGCGCGGCCCTGGTCCGCGTGCGCAACGCAGCCGGCGCGGAGGCGCACGATGGCATCGCCGATCGGGCTGCCGTCCTCCTGGCATGGCTGCACGGCTCGACGGCGCCCCGCGCCTGGTTGCACGAGGCCGAGGAGGTGACGCGTGCGGCCGAGCCGCGCCTGTCCCGTGCCGGCGACGACGAGGGCCTGGCGCTGCTCTGGGGACTCCGCATGGACGCCGCGGTGGCGAGTGGCCGCGTCTCGGCGGCGCGCACGGCCGCCGGGAAGGCGATCAGCCACGGCGAACGATCCGGGGATGCCTGGCAGATCACCCGCCGCGCCCGCTCCATCCTCGCCGAGCTGAGCGTCGTCGACGACACGCCGATCACGGAGGCCGAGCCGAGGTGCGTGGCCCTGCTCGACGCGGTCGGCCAGGAGCGCCGGCTCGAGGCCAGCATCCTGTTCGCGCTGGCCCGGCTCCAGGCGATGCGCGGTGACGACGACCGTGCATGCTCGAGCGTGACCCGTGGCCGGATGATCGCCGCCGAGCTGGGCCTGCTCTACGGGCGTCTGTCTGGAGAAGAGACCGCCGCCTTCCTGGCCATCACGAGGGGGGACCTCACGGAGGCGGGTGATGCCCTGCGTGGGGCCGTTGAGGTCGTCGTGGAGCACGGAGACCATCGGGCGGCCATCCGCCTGTCGACGCAGCTCGCCGAGGTCCGGGCGCGCCAGGGGAACGATTCGGAGGCGGCGGCGCTCGTGACCGGGCTTCGCGCCCGACCCGACGCGGAGGCCGCGGAGGTCGAGACGCGTGCGGTCCTGGCCGGGGTCGCCGCAATCCTGGCCGCCCGCAGCGGCGATGCCACGGGGGCCCGGGCGCTTGCGAGCGACGCCGTCCGCGCGGCCGAGGACAGCGAGTCCCCGGTCTGGCTCGCCCATGCCCTCGCGCTGGCCTCCGAGGCGGTCGCGGATCTGGACGCCGTCGCGAGCTCCCGCTATCGCGCCCGGGCGATCGAGCTGTACGCCCGCAAGGGCGCCTCGCGCCTGGCCGCGCGGCTCCTCCAGCCGTGAGATCGTCGACGCGCGTCGGCACCGTGCGGGCCGCAGACGAGCTGGCGGGCGCCCTCGAGGTCCTCGGCCTGGCCGATCCGCGGCCGGTGATCATCCTGATCGGAGGCGCGGACGGCCTCGGGCCCGGCGTCGAACGCGAGCTGGAGGCCTTGTTCACGACCTGCCTCTCGCCCCTGGCCGAGGAGCTCCGGGCCGCGATCGTGGACGGGGGCACCGCGTCCGGGGTCATGCGCATGATCGGCGAGGCGCGCGCCGCGGCGGGGCACGCCTACGCGCTCGTCGGTGTCGCCGCGTCGGGGACCGTCGGCCCGGGTGGCTCGGCGGACACTCGCCTGGCGCCGAGCGACACGAACCACTCCCACCTGATCCTCGTGCCCGGCGAACGCTGGGGTGACGAGGGCCACTGGCTGCGGGCCGTCGCCTGCGCCATGGCCGCGGACCGGAAGCTAGTCACGCTGCTGGTCAACGGCGGGCCGCTCGCGAGGAGGGAGGCGTTGGACAGCGCGGCGGCGGGGATCCCGGTCGTGATCGTCGCCGGCAGCGGCCGGGCCGCGGACGCCCTGGCCGGTCAGCGGGACGCCGCGGAGTTCGCCGCCGGGCCCTTGATGAGCAGCGTGGACCTGGCAGATCTCCTCACGCTTCGCGCGCTGCTTGCGGAGCGTTTGGGGTCCCAGGCCCCATAGGATCGCGGGGCCGTCCGTCACCCGCCACGGACCCGGGCTAGAAGTGGATTCGCGGGGCAGCCTCGATCACGAGACACATGACCGCGGCACCGACGGGTAGCAGGATCCTCACGACGTGCCGGGTCAGGCGGGCGATGGTGCGGGTGGTCGCGGTCATGGCGCTGTCCTCTGGTGGCGTCGGGCTGGTGGACGATGGTGCGGTCATCGCGGGGGTCAGGGAATGTGCTTGCCGGTGTGTGTCCCGGGGGTCGCCGCGGCGATGCCGATCGCGGCTGCCTTCGTGGTCATCAGGTTCGCTCCTCTCTGGTGCTGGGCGTTCGGCGCCGTCTGGTCAGCCGCCCGGGAAGCGCTTGCTGGCGACGAGGCCGGGCGCTCCCGGGAGGTCGGCCCCGTCCGTCGCCGCGGCGCGGTGGCTGGAGGCCTCGTGGCTGGGGGCCTGGACGACGGCCGCGAACGAGCCGGCTGCGAGGAGCAGCCCGAGGGCGAGCGCGGCGGCACGGGCCACCCGCGGGACGCTCGCGCCGAGCGAGGACCTGTGGCCTTCGGCGTCGCGGGCCTCGCGGGCGAGGCGGGTGCTGGCGGCCTCGGCGACGAGCGCGTCCTGGTGCATCCGCGCGAGCATCAGCTGGGGGTTGTTGATCTGTCCGTACGTCATCGGAGTCTCCGTCCCATCCCTTGCCGTCCCCGCCGCCTCGTGCGACCGGTGACGGGACGGAGCGTCGGACCGGGCGCCAACGGATCGGCAATGGCACGCCAACGGCGACGGGGGTGGGCGGCGTCAGTCGAACGTGACGTCCACGTGACCCCGGGGGAGCGCGTCGGGTCTCCATTGGGACACGACGACCACGGTCGTCCCGTTGACGTCGAAGAGGAAGAAGCGGTACGTATCGTGCGGGGCCAGGACGAACGTCACGCCGGCCCGCTGCATGTAACTCATCTGGTGCTCCGACACGTTCTCCGCTGATGAACGCCATGAACCCATCGGTGCCGGATGGAATTGGCACGGCCCGACCATCGATGAGCCCGGCGGTCGGGCCGCTCACGAAGTCGAGCTCCACCTCCTCGGCGGGCCGGACGAGGGAGACGACTGTCTGGCCGTTGATGGTGTTGACGAAACCTTCCGGCACCTCGATCGACATCCCCGGCCAGAAGCGCGACGGGCGATAGCGCCCGGGAGGAAGCACGCACGACGCAAGCGGCGTGGCGCACAGATCGGCGACACCGGGATCTTGCGAGGGTGTGGTCACCGGCTCGCTGGGCTCGGGCGTCGCCGGTCCAGGCGGCGGACTGGGTCGTCCCGCCAGTGCCGGAGCCGGTGATGGACTGGAGGCGTCCGCCACGGGCGACGGCTCCTCGTGAAGGTAGCGCACCCGCTCGTCCGGGCTGAGGGTGCGGGTCACGCGAGTACCGGCCAAGGCAAGCACCTCGTCTGGCGCGCCGCACACGGTGCACCGAAAGATGCGGATGGTCCCGTCGACTCCGGCCGTCGCGATCCGCAGCCCGTCAGGACTGAAGGTCGCCCAATTGACCCCGTCGTCGCCGGCCTGGTAGGTGGCGAGCAGCTCCCCGGTCGCACCGTCCCAGATGCCGACGGTGCCATCCTCCCGACCCGTCACGACCCGGGCGCCGTCAGGGCTGAACGACGCCGACAGGAGGCGCCCTCTGCTCTCTGCACCAGCACGGATCTCGAGCAGCTGCGCTCCGGTGACCGCGTCCCAGATCCTGGCAGTCCCATCGTCGCCAGCCGTGATGATCCGTCCACCTGCTGGGTCGAACGCCGCTCCGTTCACCCAGCCGGAGTGACCCATAAGGGCGAGCTCGTGCGCACCAGTGCGCGCGTCGTACACGTCTGCGGCCGCGCCTGCGCGACTCAGGACGATGCGGCCGCCCAGTGGGTCGAATCGCACCTGTCCGGCGACCACGGGCAGGATCAGCACCTCCCGGCCGGATGCGATGTCCCAGACGCGCGTGCCCGTGTCACCGGCCGTGGCCAACCGGTCGCCATCCGGAGCGAAGGTGGCAAACCAGGTGGCCCCGAGGCCGTCACCAAGCACCGTGCCCTTGCCTGTCGTCGGATCCCACAGGCGGATGGATCCGTCCATGCCGCCGGTAGCCACGCTCCGCCCGCCGGCCCCGAACGCGGCCGTGATCACCGCCGCCGTGTGGCCGCGAAGAACGACGCCTGGCACCCCCGTGTCCGCATCCCAGGCTCGTGCGGTGGTGTCGTCGTCGCCTGTCGCAAGGACCGAGGCGCCCGATGGATCGAAGTCTACCTGCCAGAGCTCGCTCGAATGCCCCCGCACAGACGTCACGGGCCCTTCGGGATCCTCCGCCCACACTCGGATCGCGCCGTCGGTTCCAACCGTCGCGAGCTCGCCCGGTGCCGGGCCGAACTGGGCTCGGGCCCAGGGACCGCCCCGGAGGACGGAGAGCGTCCGACCGCTCGCGCCGTCCCACAGGCGGGCGGTTGCGTCGCCGGCGGCGGTCACGATCCGGGTTCCATCGCGTTTGAAGGCCAGCCTGGTGATGCCCCCTGCATGACCGCGCAAGACTGAGATGATCGCCCCGGATTCCACGCTCCACAGCCGCCCGACAGTGTCGGCGCCACCGGACGCCAGCGCCTGGCCGTCGGGGCGGAAGGCGAGCGCCCACACTGCCGCGGTGTGCCCCTCGAGCGACGCCACCTGTGCGCCGGTCTCCGTGTTCCACACCCGAACGACCGGATCGTCGCCGGCGGCTGCAACGAGCGACCCGTCCCCGCTCAGGGCAACCGCCAACAGGTCGGACTCCCCAGAGGCGATCGTCCTGATCCGAGACTCATGGGCGACGTCCCAGACCTCGACCGCTCCACCCGGGCCCGCCGCGGCGATCCGCGACCCGCTCTCGTCGAACGCAACCGCCGAAACCCGACCCATGGCCGTCTGGAGGACCGTGTTAGCGGTGCCCGCTCGCAGGTCCCACATGGCGATGACGTTGCCCCGCACCAGTCCGGCGGCCAATCGGTGTCCACTCCCGTCGAATGCGAGGCTGGTCGGCTCGCCAGCGGTTTCGAGCGCCCGAGTCGCCACGTGCCCGTGGGAGTCGATGCCTGTGAGCCACATGGCGTCGTCGAGGAGGTCGTAGCTCGCCAGCTGGCTGCCATCGGGGCTGAGCGCGGTCAGCTGCGAACTGATCCCCGTCGGTGTCACCGTTCGCAGCGGGCTTGCCTGGAGCGCGGCCCGAAGGGCGTGGTCGGCCTCCGGCGTCCTGGCTGTCTCCAGCGCATGGGCCGCAAGGAGGATGCCGAGCTCTGGATCCGTGTCGAGCTGTTCGAGGGCCGCCTGGGCTTGCTCGCGGCTGGCCGCGACGGCACGCTGGTCGAGGGCGTCTCGGAGCAGCACGAGGGAGACGATTGCGAGTGCCGCGGTGACGACCAGCGCACCGGAGACGGCTCCCAGGCGAACCCGCTGCCCTCTCGTTGCTCTGCGCCGGCTCGCGATGGCGTACTCGACCTGGAGCGGCGTCGGCGGCGGGTCGCGGTCCTCGGTGCCGGACGCCAGGCGCGCCTCGGCGGCGTCGAGGTCCTTCCCCCGGAGGAGGAAGCTCGGATCCCGGTCCGCGCGGTCCCATTCGATGGCACGGGTGAGCAGCCGCGTGTGGGCGTGGACCCATTCGAGATCCGTGTCGAGTGCCCGCACGAGCGCATCAGCCCCGGCCTCGAAGTCATCCTCGTCCCGCAGCAGGATCCAGTTGTGCGCCGCGATCCCCTCGGGCACCAGCGCGTCCGCAACCGCACGCCGCACGATCGGGATGATGCGCTTGCCCGACGAGAGGGCGTGGGCGGCCTCCTGCAGGCAGACGGCGGAGGCAACCGAGTCCGGGCTGATGACGAACACGAACGCGTCGCTGCCCTCGATCGCGCCCCGCAGCTCGTCCAGCCATTTCGCCGACGCCGGGATGTCCTCCCAGTCGACCCACGCGTCCTTGCCACGCGCTCCCAGGGCCTCATGCAGCCGGCGTACGAAGGTCTGGTCCGCTCGGGAGTAGGAGATGAACGCGTCGGTCAGGGGAAGGGGCTCAGGCGGGTCTGGAGGCGGGCAGTATGCACGACGGATGGCGGGCGCGCGCCAGGACGGCCAGCAGCCCGACGAGGAGCGCGACATCCGCCACGTTGAACACGATGAACGGGCCCACGATGAAGTCGCGCACCGAGCCCAGCAGCAGCCGGTCTGCCAGGTTGCCGAGGCTGCCTCCGATCACGAATGCCGCCGCCGCCGTGGCCCCCGGGTCGCGACGCAGGCGCCCGAGCAGCAGGATCGCGACCAGCAGGGTGGCGAACCCGAGGACGAGCTCCGCGCCGGCCGAGGCGCCGGCGACGCCGAGCGCGAGGTCCGGGTTGGACGTGGCCTCGATCCAGCCGGCGGCCAGCATCCCGGCCTGGGCGAGGGTCTTCGTCGCCAGGTCGACAGCCAGGATCGCGACGGCGATGACGAGGATGCGCATGTCGTCCTCCGGGAAGGCGCAGACCGACCGCCGGCCAGGTGACCCGGCCGGCGGTCGAGATGTCGCGCCATCGCTAGAAATTGATCCTTGGTGCGGCCTCGATGACGAAGAAGGCCACCACGAGGCTTCCGGAGACGATGCGTCCGGCGATGCGCCCGATGCGCCGGGCGAATGTCGTGCTGGTCATGTCGAGCCCCTTGGGTCGTCCCGTCATGGTCCTACTCGAGCCCCACCAGGGGGAAGGTGCGCCCCTGCTCCGGCCCGACAAGGGGAAGGAACTTGCCGCGCTCCGGCCCGACAAGGGGGAAGTTGCGCCCCTGCTCCGGCCCGACGAGGGGGAAGTACTTGCCGCGCTCCGGCCCGACGAGGTTCTTGTTCGCTGCCATCTCGTTGCATCCTTCCGGCTGGTGTCCCGCTCGTCCTTGCGACCGGTGACAGGCTGAACCATCGGACCCCGGGCCAACGGCTCGCCAATGGCCCGCCAACGAGGCATCGGCGTGGGAGGATTCGCATTGGCGGAGCGATGCGCCACCCCGGGCTCCGGTTCGAGGTGACGCCGACGGATGCGCAGACGCCGACCGTGATGGGCGCCGGATGGGCGCCGACGCCCGGGCGGCCGAACCCAGGTGAAGGCTCAGGCGGGGAGCGCGATCCCCGCGTCCGCGGCGAGCTCCGCCGCCTTGTCGGTCTTCTCCCACGGGACGTCCAGGTCGTCCCGACCGAAGTGGCCGTACGCGGCCGTCTGTCGGTAGATCGGCCGGAGGAGGTCCAGGGCCTCGATGATCCGTGCCGGGCGCAGGTCGAAATGGCGCTTCACGAGCTCCAGGATTCGCTCATCGTCCACCCTGCCGGTCCCGAACGAGTCGACGGACAGCGACAGCGGCTCGGCGATCCCGATCCCGTAAGCGACCTCGAGCTCGAACCGGTCGGCGAGGCCTGCGGCCACGACGTTCTTGGCCACCCAGCGCGCCGCGTAGGCGGCCGAGCGGTCGACCTTCGTCGGATCCTTGCCCGAGAAGGCGCCGCCACCGTGGCGCGCCATCCCGCCGTAGGTGTCCACGATGATCTTCCTGCCGGTCAGGCCGGCGTCGCCCATCGGACCGCCCGTGACGAAACGGCCGGTCGGATTGACATGCATGACCGGGTCGACCGCGCGCAGGTGCGCGGGGATCGTGGGCAGGATCACGGACTCGATGATGTCGTCACGGATCCGGTCCTCGGTGTCCGGGTCCTGCTGCGAGGAGACCACCACCGTGCGGACCTGCTTGGGCACGCCGCGCTCGTACTCGACGGTGACCTGCGTCTTGCCGTCCGGGCGCAGGTATGGGAGCGTGCCGTTCTTGCGGACCTCGGCGAGGCGGCGGGCCATGCGGTGCGCGAGCGAGATCGGGAGCGGCATGAGCTCCGGGGTCTCGCGGCAGGCGAACCCGAACATCATCCCCTGGTCGCCGGCGCCCAGCTCCCGCGCGCCATCGACGCCCTGCGCGATGTCCGGGCTCTGCTCCTTGACGCTGACGATCGTCCCGCAGGTCTGGTAGTCGAACCCGTACTCGGCCTTCGTGTAGCCGATGTCGCGGACCGTGTCCCGGACCACGTTCTGGAACTCGACGTACTCGGTCGTCGTGATCTCGCCGAACACGAGGACGAGCCCCGTCGTGGTGGCGGTCTCGCAGGCGACGCGGGCCTCGCGATCCTTGGCCAGGATGCTGTCCAGGATGGCGTCCGAGATCTGGTCGCACATCTTGTCCGGGTGGCCTTCGGTGACCGACTCGGAGGTGAACAGGTACTGGGACGCGTCGAGGATGCTCATGGATCTCCGTCTCGGGCGCGTGGGTTCGGGCGCCGCGAGCGTATCACCGCGTGGCCGTCCGGCCGCTACGATGCTCCGATGACGCCCCAGCCCGCGCTGCCCCGCCCGGGGCCGCCGGGGGTCCCGGGTGGCCCCGGCAGGCTGGACCCCGGCCCCCTGGACGCCGCCGACCCCCTCGCGTCATTCCGCGACCGGTTCGCCGTCCCGGACCCGGACCTCGTCTACCTCGACGGCAACTCGCTTGGCCGCGCGCCACGGAGCACCCTCGCGCGAGTGGCGGGGGTCGCGGGCGACGAGTGGGCGGGCGAGCTGGTCCGGGCGTGGGACCACTGGCTGGACCTGCCGCTCAGCGCGGGCGACGTGCTGGCCGCCGGCGTCCTGGGCGCGGCGCCCGGCACCGTGGCGGTCACGGACTCGACGACCGTCAACCTGTACCGGGTCGCGTCCGCGGCGCTCGACGACCTCCCGGGACGCGGCGCTGTCGTGGCTGCCCGGGACGACTTCCCGACGGACCGGTACGTGCTCGAGGGGCTTGCGACGCGCCGCGGGCTGCGGGTGCGCTGGCTGGACGGGGACCCGGTGCTTGGCCCGTCGCCGGCGGACGTGGCGGCGGCCGTGAACGATGACACCGCGCTCGTCCTGCTCTCGCTCGTCAACTACCGGACGGCGGCGATCGCAGACCTCGAGGGCGTGGAGGCGGTCGCGCGGCGCGCCGGCGCGCACGTCCTGTGGGACCTCTCCCACGCCGCCGGGGCGATACCCGTGGATCTCGCGGCTCGGGACGTGGGGCTCGCGGTGGGCTGCACCTACAAGTACCTCAACGGCGGCCCGGGCTCGCCCGCGTTCCTCTACGTTGCGCCCCGGCTCCAGGGCCGGATGCGGCCGCCGGTGGACGGCTGGTTCGCGCAGGCCGACCAGTTCGACATGCGGCCGGTGTTCCGCCGTCGCGACGGGATCGCGGGCTGGCTGGTGGGCACGCCCCCGGTCCTGTCGATGGCGGGCGTGCTGGAGGGCGCCGCGCTCGTGGCGGAGGCCGGGATCGAGGCGATCCGGGCCAAGTCCGTGGCGCTCACCGAGTTCACCATCGCGCTGCTCGACGCGGAGCTGGCGCCGCTCGGGTGCACGCTCGCCAGTCCGCGCAAGGCTGAGCGGCGTGGCGGACACGTCGCCATCCGCCACCCGGACGCGAAGGCCCTCACCGCGGCGCTGGTGGCGCGCGGCGTGGTGCCGGACTACCGCGAGCCGGACGTGGTCCGGTTCGGGCTGTCGCCGCTCACGACGTCGTTCGCGGACGTGCGACGCGGCGTGGACGCGCTACGGGAGCTGCTGCTCGTCGGGCGTTGAGGCCGGCTGGGGCCGCGTGGCGTCCTGCGGAGCCACCGCGCCCTACGCCAGCCCAGGGATCTCCAGGGGCTCGATGCCGTCGGCCGGGTGGAACCCGAACACGCGCCCCAGGAACGCGAGCTCGGTGCGGTATGTCGTCCGTTTCGTCTCGGCCTTGCGGAAGCCGTGCCCCTCGCCGTCGAACGTCATCGCGACATGGGGCACGCCGCCGGCGGTGAACGCCGCGACCATCGCGTCCAGCTGCGACGGCGGCACGACGCGGTCGTCCAGGCCCTGGAAGAGGAGCATCGGCGCGCGAATCCGGTCCAGGAAGTGGATGGGCGACCGCTCGCGGAAGACGGTGCGGCCCTCCTCGGTCCAGGGGGCGATCAACCCCTCGTCGTAGCGTGACTCGAACTTGTGGCCGTCGGCGTGGATCAGCTCGAGGTCCGCGATCCCGTAGCTGCTGATCCCCGCCGCGAACACCTCGGGCCGGAAGGTGAGCGCGGCGAGCGTCGTGTAGCCGCCCGCGCTGCCGCCGGCGATCGCGAGCCGCGCCGGGTCCACGGAGCCCCGGTCCACGAGGAAGCGGGCCGCGGCCGCGCAGTCCTCCACGTCCACGATGCCCCACCGGCCCTTGAGCGCGTCGCGGTACGGCCGCCCGTACCCGGTCGACCCTCGGTAGTCCACGTCCACCACGGCAATGCCCCGCGAGGTCCAGAACGCGCGGTCCAGCGAGAGCGCCGACGTCGCCGAGCTGGTGGGTCCCCCGTGGGACAGCACCAGGAGCGGCGGCAGCTCCCCGTCCGGGCCGCGATAGGCCGCGTTCGAGGGGGCGAAGTAGAGCGCCCGGCTCGTGGCGCCGTCCGCCGTCCCGAACGTGATGGGCTCCGGGATCGGGAGCACCGACGCGTCCAGCGGCACGCTCAGCGAGCGGGACAGGACCCCGGCCGGCTCGCCGCTCCCCGCGTGCAGCCGGAGGAGCACGGCGCCTTCGTGCGGCCCGGCCACGATGGCAAGGGCGGTATCGCCAGCCACGCGCAGCCCCTCGACCTCGGTGAACGGCGTCTCGAGGGGCGTCACCCGGCCGTCGGGCTCGATCCGCAGGAGCGAGTCACGGCCGTCCTTGCGGGCCACGGCGAGGATCGCGCCGTCGGGGAGGAAGACGTACGACGACCGCCCGAAGACCCACGGGGGATCCCCGAGCTCGGCGTCCATCGGCGTGAGGTTGTGGCCGGGGCCCGGCACCCCGTCGGGACCGTCGAACGCGTAGAGGTTCCACCAGCCCGTCTCGTCCGAGACCGCGTGCAGCACGCCGGCCGGGCTCCAGGCCGCCTGGACCACGGATGTGCCGGGCCCGCCCGCGATCGTCCGCGGGTCACCGAGCGACCCGTCGTCGCGCACGCCGGCGACCCGCAGCCGCACGGAGTCCCACGGCATGTCCGGGAGGTCCCACTCGAGCCAGGCGAGCGACCGGCCGTCGGGCGAGGGCCGTGCGCCCGCCACGAAGTCCGGCCCCGAGACCAGTACACGCCCGGGCCCGTCGGAGCCATCGAGCGCGAGCGCCACGACCTCGTTCACGACCAGCGTCGCGTCCGTCGGACGCGCGACGTCGTGGGTCTCGCGAACCGCGTACAGGCGCGGCAAGCGGGGGTCGAACCAGAGGTCGGCGAACCGCCACGGCCCCTCCGGGGTCAGGGCCCGGGGCGCCGCGAACCCGTCGCGGTCCAGCTGCCACAGCCGTCCATCGGCCTGCGACGAGACGATGACCCGACCGCCATCGACGGCATACGAGCCGCCGCCGTACTCGTGGACGCGGTTGCCCACCCTGAACGGGTCCGGCGTGAGCTCGGCGGTCGTGCCGTCGAGGCCGTGCCGGAGCAGGGTCCGCCGCCCGCCCTGCGCGGCCCGCGTCTCGAGCCAGTACACGTCATCCCCGTCCGCCCACGGCTCGGCGAGCCCGATCGCCGTTCCGGCGACCAGCTCCACCTCGATGGCCGAGTCCCAGCTCCCGTAGGGCGCGACCAGCGGCCCGGCCGCGCCCGGTGTCTCCCCGGTCGTCAAGGCCTAGGTCCCGTGCTGCCAGGACGAGACGTACTCCAGCTGCTCGGGTGTCATCGCGTCCAGGGTGATCCCCAGGGCCGCGAGCTTGAGACGGGCGACCTCCGCGTCGATCGCCTCCGGCACGACGTACACCTTCGGCTCCAGCTCGGCGTGGTGCTTCGCGACGTACTCCGCCGAGAGCGCCTGGTTGGCGAAGCTCATGTCCATGACCGCCGCCGGGTGCCCTTCGGCCGCGCCCAGGTTGACGAGGCGCCCCTCGGCGATCAGGTTGAGCCTCTTGCCGCCAAGGTCGTACTCCTGGACGTTGGGGCGGACGTCCCGGATGTGTCCCTCGGCCATCTCGCGCAGCGCGGGCAGGTCCAGCTCCGCGTCGAAGTGGCCGCTGTTGGCCATGATCGCGCCGTCGCGCATCTGCGCGAAGTGCTCGCGCCGGAAGACGTTGACGTTGCCGGTCGCGGTCACGAACAGGTCGCCCCAGGCCGCCGCCTCGCCCACGGTCATCACCTGGAACCCGTCCATCAGCGCCTCGATGGCACGGACAGGGTTGACCTCGACGACGGCGACGTGGGCGCCGTGCCCCGACATGCGGGACGAGATGCCCTTGCCGACCCAGCCGTAGCCCGCCACGACCACGTTCCGGCCCGCGATCAGGATGTTGGTCGCGCGCAGGATGCCGTCGATGGTGGACTGGCCGGTGCCATAGCGGTTGTCGAAGAGGTGCTTGGTCTCGGCCTCGTTGACCGCCACGACCGGGAAGGTCAGCGCGCCGTCGGCGGCCATCGCGCGGAGGCGGATGACGCCGGTCGTGGTCTCCTCGGTCCCGGCCATGACCTCGGACAGCTGGTCCCGGCGCTCCGTGTGGAGCAGCGAGACGAGGTCGCAGCCGTCGTCCATCGTGATCTGCGGGTGCACGTCGGCGACCGTCCGCAGGTGGCGGTAGTACGTCTCGTTGTCCTCGCCGCGGCGGGCGTATGTGGCGATCCCGTACGCCGCGACGAGCGCCGCGGCAGTCCAGTCCTGCGTCGACAGCGGGTTGGACGCGGCGAGGTGGACCTCGGCGCCGCCGGCCGCCAGGGTCCGCATCAGGTTGGCGGTCTCGGTGGTCACGTGGAGGCAGGCGCCGATGCGGAGGCCCGCGAGGGGGCGCTCGCGCTCGAACCGCTGGCGGATCAGGCGCAGGACGGGCATCTCGCGCTCGGCCCACTCGATGCGTCGGACGCCCTCGGCGGCGAGCGAGAGGTCGCTGACGTCGTGCGGGACGAGGCTGGAGGTGTCGGTCATGTGGGCTCCTCGGCGGCGCCGTCCTCGGCTGAGGCCGGCGGCGGATCGGACGGGTGGGCGTGGGCGACGATGGGCATGATCGGGTGCGCCTGGGCCACGATGGGCGGCTCGGATGGGGCCGAGCGGCGGCCGCCGAACAGGCGGCGGAACGGGGCGGTGAAGTCCGGCCAGGCCGGCGTGGTCCGCCGGACGAGGCGCTCCTCGAACCGGCAGTGCTCCTGGTAGCCCAGGCGGCGGTACGCGGCGATCGCCGGCGGGTTGTCGGCCCGGACGTTGAGCACCACCTGGTCACAGTACCTGAGGAGCTCGGCGGTCACGGCGCTCGTCACGGCCTTCGCGTGGCCACGGCCGCGGTGCTCGACGTGCGTGAGGACGTTGCCGACGACCGCGAGGCCCGCCTCCCGGCTGACGACGTGGGTGCCGGCCGCGGCGACGAGCCGGCCGTTGACGCGGATGCCGAAGTAGACGCCCTCGGCGACGGCGGACGACGGCAGCCACGCGGCGAAGCCGAGCTGGTAGAGGCGGTTGAGCTCGGCCACATCCAGCGGGAGCAGCCGCTCGATGCGGGCCGTGACCGGCTGGAACGTTCCCCGGTCCACCCACATCCGGATCATCTCCGGGCCGGCCTCCACGCGGTAGTGCTGCGTGACCGCCGGCAACGACTCGGCCTTGGCGGCGACGTACGCGGCGCGCGGGCGGACGACGTCCCGCAGGATGGCCGCGATGCCGTCCGGCGCGCCCATCACGAACATGGGCTGGGGCGTCAGGCCGCTGTATTCCATGCCGACGGCCGTGACCTCGGCGCCGGTCCGGGCGATCCCCCAGCGCGTGCGCGGGAACTCGCGCTCGGCGAGGTCGCAGATCGCGTACGCCGCGAACAGTCGGTCGCGCTCCAGGAACTCGCGCAGGACCACGCGGTCCACGGTGCTGCGCGCCTGGGCGGCCTCGTGCGAGCCGATCGCGACGGTCGCCATCAGGGCTCTCCGGTCCGCGACGGGTTCCGCAGCGCGGCCACGTCCACGGGCCGTCGGCCGGCGTCGGCGGGCCGGCCGGCGGTCGGGGCACCGTCCCCGTCCCCGGCCGCAGCCGCGTCGGTCGCGGTCCGGTCCCGGGCCGCGTCGGTCGCGTCGGCCGCCCGCTGTGCGAGGAGCGCGGCGAACCCCGCGGAGCTCGCCCGGCGTGCCGACGCGGTCGCGACGGCCGCCGCGATCGCGGGCCCGTACGGCGCACGGAGCACGCCGGTCTCGGTCACGATCGCGGTCACGAGGTCGGCGGTGACCAGGTCCTGGAGCGGGTTGCGGACCTGCGTCCCCTCGGGCGCCACGCGGGCGCCGCCGGCCCGGAGGACGAGCCCCGGGCGGCCCTCCTCGATCTCGGCGTGGGCGCCATCCGCCACGGAGAGGTCGAGGGCGTTGGTCGCGGCGCACACGATGAAGGGGGTGTCGGTCGCGGCACAGGCCAACGCGAGCGGATAGGCCCCGGCGGTCACGACCACGTCCCCGTTCGCGGCGATCCGGTCCGCGCCGACCAGCACGACGCGCACCTCGCCGGCCGCGATGCAGCCCGGCGCCGCGCCGTCCGTCACGACCGCGTGGGGCACCCCGGCCTGGCGCAGCTCCCAGGCCGCGACCCGCGAGCCCTCGAGGCCCGGGCGGCCCTCCGTCACGAGGGCATGGATCGGCCGGCCAGAGTGATGGACCGTCTGGACGGCGGACAGCGCGGTCCCGAACTGGCCGCCGCCCATGGCGCCCGTGCTCCCGGCCACAAGGACGTGAAGCGGCTCGTCAAGGGCGCCGGGCAGGATCGACAGGACGTGGCCCACGAGGGCTCCGTGGTCGTCCACCGCCTCGGCGATGATCCGCTCCGCCTCGGCCTTCAGGCCACCGGCGACGTGCTCCCCGCCCGCGTCGAGCCCCAGCAGCTCGAGCAGGGCGAGCATCCGGTCCAGGGCCGCCGCCATGGGCGCCGAACCGGGGCGGGTGAGGCGCATGGCGTTGGCCGCGCCGCGGATCGTGGCCCGGCGCGCGAAGGCGCGGGAGCCCGAGGCGTTCTCGGCGAGGATCGCGAGCGCCACGGCGGCCACCTGGGCCTGGACCGCGGACCCGACCACGGCCCCGTCTGCGATCGCGTTCACGGTGTCGCCCGCGCTCCGGAGCTCGAGGTCCACCAGGGTGTCCGGGAGCCGGCGCTGGTCCACGACACGGCACACCTCGTCGTCCCAGCGGAACGGCGCCCGCCACACGGCCGTGGCCGCGTCCGGCTCGCCCGTCGCCGTCGTGAGTCCGGAGGTCCCCACCGGGACGCCGGCGGGGGCCGCCGTGCCGCCGAGGGCGTCCGCCATGCTCGTGCTGCTCGGGCCCAGCAGGTCCCGGGCGGCCTCCGCGGAGACCTGCTGCAGCGTCTGCGCGGCCCCCAGCGCGGACCCCACGGACGTGACGACCTCGCCGGCGAACTGCCGGAAGAACCGTCGCCGGTTGGGATCGGGAGGCTGGACGGGGTCGCTCACGTGAGGGCCTGGCGCCGGGGACGCGTGCGGCCGCGCCTCACCGGCTCAGTACTTGATGACCGAGGTGACCTTCCGGCCCTCGAGCCGGTCGCGGCCCTTGAGGAAGTCGAGCTCGACGAGGAAGGCGAGGCCCACGACCTCGCCCCTGAGGCGCTCGATCAGCTCGATCGTCCCGCGCACCGTGCCGCCGGTGGCGAGGAGGTCGTCAACGATCAGCACCCGCTGGCCGGGCGCGATGGCGTCGCGGTGGATCTCCAGGGTGTTGGACCCGTACTCCAGCGCGTACTCCACGGTGAGCGTCTCGGCCGGCAGCTTGCCCAGCTTCCGGACCGGGGCGAGGCCCGTGCCCAGCTGGTAGGCCATGGGAGCCGAGAAGATGAAGCCGCGCGATTCCATGCCCACGACGATGTCCACCTGCTCGTCCCGGTAGGGCTCGAGCATGAGGTCGATGGCTTCCTTGTACGCGGCCGGGTCCTTGAGCAGCGTGGTGATGTCGTAGAAGAGGATGCCGGGCTTCGGGAAGTCGGGGATCTCGCGGATCTTCGCGCGAAGCGTCTCGGCGGACATGGGGTTCGGAAACCTCCGGGTACTGGCGCGATCAGTCGGCGCCGACGGGCGGGCGGGGCAAGCCGGAACGCTAGTCTACCGCAGCGACTTGTGGGGCCAGCGAGGGAGAAACGGCCCCCAGGCGGCGGGAGGCGAGGACGCCCAGGAGGCTGGCGGCGATCGACATCGCGAACACGGCTGCAAGGGCCCGCCCGAGGCCGTCCGGACCCGATCGCTCGCCGGCCGCCGTGATCGCGCCGCCGATGCCGATACCCAGGGCGGTCCCCAGGATGTCCGAGAGCTGGAGGGCGGACGTGACGCTCCCCTGCTCCGCCCGGGCCACGCCCCGCAGGACGACCAGGGTGACCGCGCTGTACATGAAGCCCATCCCGACGCCGGCGATGGACCAGGTGACCACCGTGACCTCCGGTGGCACGCTCGCCAGGACGGCGGGCACGGTGAGCGCGGCCCCGACGGCGACCAGGAGGAAGCCCAGGGCGACGAAGGTCCGCGGGCCCCGGCGGTCGATGGACCGGGCCTGGATCCAGCTGCCCGCGGTCCACGAGAGCGTCGTGGCCGTGAAGACGATCCCGGTCAGCGTGGCGGGCGTGTCTCGCCACGTCTGGAGCAGCAACGGCAGGTAGTAGTCGCCCGAGAAGAAGGCGAACGTCATCACCGCCCGGAGCATCACCGCCGCCGGGACGCCGACCGCGAGCAGGAGGGTGCCCCGCGGCGTCAGCCAGCGGAAGGCCGGCACCAGGATCGCGGCGCCGGCGACCGCGCCGACGAGCAGAAGCGCTGGATCCGTGGAGCCGAGCGCCGCCACGAGCAGCCCCGCGCCGCAGGCCGCAGCGATGGCGCCGCCGAGGCGCGCGCGCGTGCCGTGCGCGTGCTCCATGCCGTCGGGTGGACCGGCCTCCACGCGCCGCAGCGAGGTCAGCGCGAGGCCGCCGGCCAGGGCCAGCAGCGGGAGGAGGCCCAGGAAGACCCAGCGCCAGCTGGCGAGCTCGCCCACGACGGCGGCGATGCTGGGGCCGAGGATCCCGGGCACCACCCACGCGGTGGACAGGATGGCGAACATGCGCGGCTGGAGGTTCTGTGGCAGGCAGCGGCCGATGGCAACGTACGCCGTGGGTCCCACCGCCCCGCCGCCGAGGCCCTGGATGAAGCGAGCCAGGACGAGCACCGGCATCGATGGGGCCAGGCCGCCGAGGAGCAGCCCGAACGCGAACAGGCCGAGGCCGACCGAGAACGGCCGGTGCAGCGGCATCCGGTCCAGCGCGCCGCCGGTGACCACGATGCCCACGAGGCTGCCCAGGAAGAACGCCGTGGACACCCAGCCGTAGAGGGCGAGCTGGCCGAGCTCGTCGGCGACCATCGGCATCACCGTGCCGACGGCGAGCGACTCCAAGGCGACGAGCGTGATGGTGAGGACGAGGCCCAGCGTCAGGCCGCGCAGCCCCGGGGCGAACAGGTCGGCGGTGCGCGCCGGGGTGGCGGAGGCTCGCTCGTTCGCAGACACGCGGGCCATGATGCCCGACGGCGGGGCGGGCCGGCTTGCGTTGGCCCGCCGGTGCCGTCTGCCCCCGTTGACTCACCTTGGGGGTCGGAACGGCACGTGCTCTGCAGGGCTCGACCCCGGAATCGCCCGACCGGATCGCCGGTCAGCTCTGCACGTCGGGCGGCGTCCTGACACCGAGGCGTGTCAGGACAGGACCGCTACTCGCCGGCGTGGAACGGCATCGCCCGGAACACGAGCACCAGCTGCGCGACCCGCTTGTGGTCCTTCCGGTCGAGCGCGTCGGCCGCCGTGGCGATCAGCCCGCCGGCGACCGCCCAACGCCGGAGCGCCGCCTTGCCGCCCGACGCCAGCCACGCGACCACGACCGGGTCGGTGCGCCGCATCGCATCGAACGCCCGCGAGGCCCGCTTTCCGGCCCCGCCGTGCAGCCGCGTCCGGAGGCCCTCCGCCAGGCCGTCCATCGTCTCCACGAACGCGATCCGCTCGGCTGGCGCGAGCCGCTCGATGCAGCCGAGGAACACCGCCGAGGGCTCCCGCTCGTCGGCGATGTCCAGCAGGTCGATGCGCGTCGAAGGCATCCCGGTCCCGCCTCAGTAGTTGCGGTCCACGGCCAGCCGGGCCAGCTTCACCGCGATGCTCCCGCCCGGGACAAGGAGCCCGACGGTGTCGGCACCGATGTCGAACAGCGCGTCCTTGCTCACCATGCGGGTGAACTGGCTGACCCGCAGTGCCGTCGCGGTCCGTGCCTCGCCCGTCAGGGCGTCGATCTCCACCACGCCCCGCTTGTTCTTCGCCGGCAGGTGGAACTCGAACGCCCAGATCGGCCGGTAGTAGAGCTCCAGCGCCTCCACGGCGAGCGACTCCTCGAACACCGTGTCCGCCTGGAGCGGGCGCATCAGCCTGGCCAGGAGCTGGCGCACGATCGCCGACGCGCGCTGCTCCGGCGCGACGACCATCGTGTCCTCGGCGGCGAGCGCGGTCGGGTCCGCCACCTCGGTGCGCGGCCCGGAGATGAGCTCCTCGCCGTTGTGCGGGTTGGACCCGGTGAGGCCGTCCACGAACAGCTCTTCGCGGAAGTCCTCGGTACAGTGCTCCAGGACCTCCAGCGCGAACGCCGCCGGGGCCTTGCCGGACGCGATGACCTGGGTGTCCTTGCCCAGGAAGGTCACGGAGCGGACGTCGCCGGCGCTCGCGGGCACGCTGTACATCCGGGTGCGGTCGTAGACGTAGTGCGCGGTGCACGCGACGTGCCAGAACGGCTCGACCCGCCGCTGGCTGGCGGCCAGGACCACGTCCTCGGCCTTGGGGCGGGCGATGAACCCGCCGAGGCCGCTGCCGAGCGCGCCCGTCTTCCGCTCCTCGGCGCGCCGCTTCAGCTCCTCGAAGGGGATGCGCGGTTCCAGGCCGTAGATCCGGGGTTCGCCGAGCGAGATGTCCACGTCGGTCAGGGCTCCGTTCGCGAGGGGGCTGCGATCCCCGAACGATAGACCAGCCCGGGACGCGGTGGAACCTCGGGGAGCTACGTGCCCGCGAGCCGCTCCACGACCGGCGCGAGCGTGTCGGCGTCGCCCAGCATGAACGAGCTGATCCCCAGCCGCTCGCGCAGCTCCCGGAGCTTGGCCACCAGCCCGTCCACGCTCCCGATGAACACGTGTGGCGACTCGAGGTAGTCGTCCACGTCCAGCTCCACGCCCGTGCGGGCGCGGATTCCGTCCAGGATGTCCGCGGCGGCCGTGCGGGGATGGTCCGTGAGCTGCGGCGCGCTGCCCGTGGGGTAGACGTTGAGCTCCAGCGCCCCGAAGCGGTCCCCCGCCGCCTCGCGCACCCAGCCCAGCTTCTCCTCGGTCGCCGCGATGGTGATCGACCGCGGGTCGGAGCGGACGATCGGGCCCCCGGCGGCCGAGGGGAGGGTCCGCGGCGCCAGGCCCACGATGTCCGCCTCGCGCCCGGCGAGGGTGAGCACGCGCCGCCCGCCACCCCCGATGAACAGCGGCGGGCCTGGTCGCTGCGCAGGCTTCGGCAGCCCGTCGTGCGCCGTGATCGTGTAGTGCTCGCCCGCGAACGAGAACGGCCCATCGCCGAAGCAGCCCTTGATGACGGCGACGGCCTCGGTCAGCCGGCCGACGCGGACGCCCACAGGGTCGAACCCGATGCCCAGGGCGTCGTACTCCGGGCGGTTCCAGCCGGCGCCCACGGCCACCTCGACGCGTCCGCCGGACAGGACGTCGAGGGTGGCCAGGTCCTGGGCGAGGAGCGCCGGGTGGCGCAGGTCGTTGTTCGCGACGAACGGCGCGACCCGCAGCCGGTCCGTGGCCGCGGCCGCCCAGGCCAGCAGCGGGACCATCCCGAACGCGGCGACCACGTGGTCCGGGTAGATCAGGGCCGCGTAGCCCATGGCCTCGGCGCGGCGGGCGGCGTCGGCGAGGCTCGGGCCGTCGGTCACGTCCCCTGGATCGGCGAGGAACCGGAACGGCTTCATGCGACGAGGGTGCGCAGCTCCCCGAGCACCGCGATCTGTTCCGGCGTCCGGTAGACGTTGTTGTTGAACGTGAAGCCGGTGAAGCCCGCATCGAGGTACGGGCGCAGCCCCTCGGCCGCCTGCTCCGGCCTCCCGTGGACCACGCCGGCGCGGCGCTCGGCGGGCAGGCGCTCCCACATCGCGCGGGCGTCGGCCTCCGTCGCCGCCACCAGGACGGGCGCCGCCATCGTCCGCTCGACCTCGCCCGGGTCGCGCCCGATCGCCTCGCAGTGGCCCGCGAGGACCTCCGTCTTGCGGTTGAGCGTCTCGAGGCCCAGCGGGAACCAGTGGGTCATGTCCGCGTGCTTCGCAGCGATCTTCAGCGTCCGCTGCTCCCCGCCCCCGCCGACGAGGATCGGCGGACCGCCCGCCTGGACCGGCTGCGGGACGTTGAGCGCGTCGTCGATCCGGTAGTGCGTGCCGGCGAAGGTCGCCCGCTCGCTGGCGAACATCGCGCGCACGATCGTGAGCGCCTCGTCCAGGCGGTCCATCCGCTCCTTGATCGGCGGGAAGTCGAACCCGAAGCCCTGGTGCTCCGCCTCGAACCAGGCCGCGCCCAGGCCGAAGACCGCGCGCCCGCCGGAGATCACGTCCAGGGTCGTGGCCATCTTCGCGAGCATCGCCGGGTTGCGGTACGTGACGCCCGTCACGAGCGTGCCGAGACGCACGGCCTTCGTCTCCCGGGCGAGCGCCGCCAGCACGGACCAGGCCTCGAGCATCGGCTCGTCCTGCTGCCCGACGCCGGGGATCTGGTTGAGGTGGTCCATCACGGTCACGAGACCGAACCCGGCGGCCTCCGCGGCGCGTGCCTGCTCGGCGACGCGCTCGAAGATCTGGTCGGTCGGGGTGTCATGGAAGGTATAGAGGGGAAGGTGGAGGCCGAACCATGTCGTCGTCATGCCCTGATCATGCGCCGGATGCGTGACGGGCGCCTCGCGCCACAGGCGAGGCAGAGGTGATCTGGGGGCCCGGCGGTGTTGACGGTGAGCGCGGGTCGTCCACCGTCAGCGCGAACGACCCGGTCGGCGCGGGCGGCGGGTAGCGCAGGTGCGTCGGCCGGCCCGAGGCCCCGCGCGCCCGTCGACATCGGTGTCCGGGCGGGGCGCTCGGGCGGTGACGGTCACGATGCTGTCCCCGGGTCCCGACGCAGGAACCAGACGTGGGGGCCGCCGTCCGGCGCGTCGCCCTCCGCGAAGACGCGGAACCCGTTGCGGGCGTAGAAGCCGAGGTTCCGCTCGATGCCCGTCTCGAGGAACAGCGGGATGCCGTCCGCCTCCGCCCGTTCGACGGCGTGCCGGACCATGGCGCCCGCGATCCCCCTGCCCTGCGCGGCCGGCTCGACCGCCAGCTGGTCCAGGAGCCAGTGCGGCTCGTCCGGCAGCATCGACCAGATCCACGACCAGAACGCGTCGTAGCGCGCGCCGCCGTCCGGGCTGACGGCCGCCGTCAAGGGCGCCACCTCGGCGGCGAGCTGCTCCTCGCGCGCAGCGCTTCCCGGCGGGAGCAACGTCATGACGCCCAGGCCGTCGGCGGCTTCGACCATCCATCCCTCGCGCGCGAAGGGCGTGTCGATCGCCTCGAACATGGCCCGGATGCGCGCCGGCAGGTCATCGGTCGTGACCATCGGCCAGACGAGCATCGGGTCCGCCGCGAAGGCCCGGGCCAGGACGGCGGCCAGCGCGGGGACCTCGGCGGGCGCGACCCGGCGGATCACGACATCCCGGCCCGGCGGCGTGTCCAGGCGCGTCACGACCCGGAACCGTTCCGCGGTGACGAGCGTGTCGTCGGTGATCGCGAAGGACCGGTCCCCGAGGCGCGCGCGCAGCTCGTCGAGGTACGAGCCCCAGAACCGCTCGTGGGTTGCCCGGAATGCGGCGGCGTCCGCGTAGCCCTCGCCCTCGTCGATCGCGTGGGCGTCGTCCACGTCCGCGAGGCGGACGATGCGACACGACGTCGTCTCGACGATCGCGACCGGCCGCTCGGCGGAGTCGAGCAGCACGGAGCGTTCGCCGGCGACCGGGACCGCCTCGCCATCGAGCTCGAGCTCCACGAGCAGCCCGGCCGTCGCCGTCTTCGTGCCCGCCAGGGCGAGCGCCGTCAGCTCGTCGCGGATCGGCCCGGGGAACGCGAAGCCCCAACGCGGCAGCGCCTCGAGATCGTGGTGCATGCCGGGATCGTAGCCGGGATCTGCTGGGGACCTTCGTGAGCGGGCGGTCCGGCGGCACGGTCCCGCCTTGGCGAACCGGGTCGGGGGTCTGAGACACCGTGCATTCGGGCGACTCGTCCATTTCGACATCGCATTCGGGGTCTGCCGTAGAATTTGCGATGTCGTCCATCGTCGCTTCGTTGGGGTCCGCCGTTGGGCGAGTTGAGACTGCTGGCTGCGTCGGCCGTGCGAAGGCCTCGCGCGGCCGCACTGATGGTTCGCTCCAGGATCAGCCGGGTCGCGGCGCGTTACGACACGGCGCACCGGATGCGGTTGAGCGTACGGTCGCGCACCGACGCGTTCTCGCGCGCCTACGAAGGGTCCGTCTGGGGTAGCCGGGAATCCGGCTCGGGGACCGGATCCGAACTGCGGGCGACCGGCGTCGTGCGGGCACAGTTGGCCGACCTCCTGCGCCGGCACGACGTCACGTCGCTCCTTGACGCACCGTGCGGCGACTGGAACTGGATGCAGCACGTCGACCTGACCGGCATCGAGTACTTCGGAGCCGACATCGTTCCCGCCGTCATCGCGGCAGATCGGCGGAGGTTCGAGCGGCCGGGTGTCTCCTTTGCCGTCGCCGATCTGACCCGCGACAGGCTGCCGTCGGTGGACGCCGTGATCTGTCGCGATTGCCTGGTGCACGTGTCGTACCAGGACATCTCGGCGATCCTGGCCAACTTCCGGAGCACCGGCGCCAGCTGGCTGCTGCTGAACACGTATCCGGAAGTCGAGATCAACCGAAACCAGTTCACCGGACTCAGCTGGCGACGCCTGAACTTCCGCCTGCAGCCCTTCAACTTCCCCGACCCTGTCGACGCGCTCTCCGACGGCGGTGACGTCGATCCCAGCCAGCTCACGCTGTGGCGGATGCGTGATCTGCCGGAGTTGGCGCTCTAGCTCGGAGACTGGTGTGAAACGCGCGTCCTGACCGGCTGACGGGAGGGCGCGGACGCAGCCAGGGGGACGGCTTCCGTGATACGACCGAGCTCTGAGCGCCCCGCGTCCGGGCGGACTCGATCCATGCTTTGCTCGCGCGGGAGTGCCTCAACCTCTCTCCGAACGCGCCCTTCGCCGACCTGCTCGCGGACCTCGACCGCCGGAGCGTCCCGCCCCTGATCGTCGCGGTCGTCATGGCCTTCCAGCGTCCTCGAGGGCCTGTCCGACCGGGAGGCCGTCGAGCGGTCTACGTTCGACGCCCCGGGCAGCACGCCTGCGGCGGGCTGCCCCTCGACCATCCTGGCTTCGCCCCACGACTGGGACGACGCCGAGGCGCGGCTGGCGCTCGTCGACGCCCTCGCCCGGGACGGCCAGGAGCTCCTTCGTGCCCGCCAGGGCGAGCGCCGTCAGCTCGTCGCGGGTCGGACCCGGGAACGCGAAGCCCCAACGCGGCAGCGCCTCGAGATCGTGGTGCATGCCGGGATCGTAGCCGGGACCTTTGGGGGCCTGTGAGGGCGACTGACGGGAGCTACGGTGCCGCCATGTCCAACCGCACCGCCGGTCCGCGGCCCATGACGTTCTCGGCGCGCCTCCGCCTGTCGCTCCGCATCGCATGGCGCGCTGCCACGTCTGACCGGCTCAAGATCGCCTTCGCAACCGTGTTCGTCATCATCCTGGCCTGGATGGGAGCGGCGCGCCCGCCGCGGGATGTGCTCCTCGGGGTCGTGATGGCGTTCGTGCTCGCGTATGCGCTCGCGACGGTCGTCCGGCGCCTGCGCCGGCCCGGCGGCATGACGGCCGGCATGGGCTGGACCCGGTTCCTGCCCCGGGTCGCGGCTGCCTTCGTCGGTCTCCTGGTGCTCGCGGTCCTCAGGCTCGTCTTCGAGCGGAACCTCGAGGGGGAGCCCGCGATCGTGGTGACCGGCGCGATCGCCGTCAGCGTCGGAGCCGGCGTTGCCTTCGACCGGTTGGTCCGCTCTCTGCACTGATCCGAGGGCTCGCGATCCGGGGGCTCGCGCCAGCGCCCTTCGGGGAGGTGGACCATCATGGGCGCAGGGACGTGACCACCGCGCGACGGAAGGGATCGAGACAGGCATGGCCAAGGGCGACGGGGCGCGCTCCCTGTACGAAGGCAAGCGGCCCAACAGGACGGCGAAGGCCTTCATGCGCCTCTGGGCGTGGGTGGGCCGGCGGCGGTTCATCAGGAGCCGGATCGTGACCCTGGAGTTCCGCGGCGCGAGGACCGGCGAGCCGCACCAGACGCCCCTGATCGTCGTCCGCCTCGACGGCGAGCGCTATGTCGCGTCGATGCTGGGCGAGGGTGTCGCCTGGGTCCGCGGGGTCCGTGCAGCGGACGGTCGCGCCGTCCTGTTCGACGGCGACCGCGAGCAGGTGCGCCTGGAGGAGATCCCGCCGGAGCGCCGGGCGCCGCTGCTCAAGGCCTTCCTCCAGGCCGCCCCCGGCGCACGTCCGCACATGCCCGTCGACAGGGATGCACCGGTCGAGGCCTTCGAGCCCATGGCCGCCGAGTACCCGGTGTTCCGGGTGACACAAGGCCACGTGGTGCGCGAAACTGGCAGCATGGAGACCGAACCCGTCGCCGCCGAGCCCAGTCCCGCCCGAGACTTCGAGCCCTTCCTGGAGGACGTCCGCTCCGCGCCGCCGGACGGTGGCATCGTGGAGCTCATCGTCCTGCGACCCGACCGCGAGGAGCGGCGGCTTGCGACCGAGGTGGAGCTGGATCCCGCGCAAGGCGTCGTGGGCGACAGCTGGTCCGCCCGGCCCAGCAAGTCCACGCCGGACGGCTCGCCCGACCCCGAGAACCAGGTGACGATCATGAGCATCCGCGTCCTCGCCGCGATCGCGCCCGACCACGACCGCTGGCCCCTCGCCGGCGACCAGGTCTACGTGGATGCCGACCTCTCGGTGGAGAACCTGCCGGCCGGCACCCGGGTCGCCCTGGGCACCGCCATCCTTGAGATCAGCGCGAAGCCCCACACGGGCTGCGCCAAGTTCAGCGAGCGGTTCGGGTCGGATGCGCTGCGCTGGATCAACTCACCGACCGGGCGCGAGCTGCGGATGCGGGGCGTCAATGCCAGGATCGTGCGGGGCGGCGTGGTCCACGTGGGTGACACGCTGCGCAAGGCCTGACCTGGCGCGCGCCCCCTACCAGGCGTCCCCGGCGCGCCATTCGCAGCTCAGCGCCTCGGTCCCCGAGAGCGGCGGGGTAGCCGGCGTCCGCAGGATCATGATCCCGTCGTCCTCGTCCGGGGTGCGCAAGGGGCCGGCGTCCGTGCGCACGAACGTTGGCCCGCGCCAGCGCTCCCAGCCCACCCGCGCGTAGACGCAGTGGAGATCGGTGGAGAGCGCGCCCAGCTCGAAGGTCCCGGCGACGTGGGCGTTTGCCGCGGTCATCAGCCGGCTCGCGATGCCTCGATGCCGCCAGTCCGGGTGGGTCGCGACCGCCTCGACGTAGCCCGTCGTCATCGGCCTGCCGTCGGCCTCCAGGAGCCGCGGGACGACGCTCGCGTGACCGACGATGCGGCCGCGCACGACGGCGAGCCAGTGCACGCCGCCCATCGCGTGGGCGATGTCCTCGGTCGAGAAGTCGCCGGCTGGCCAGCAGGCACGGAAGAGGTCGAGGAGCTCGGCGAGGTCCCGGGCGGAGAGGTCCCCGGTGCGGACATGGCGCACGACGACGGACTCGGGGGCGGGGGTGGTCATCAAGGGCTCCGGCGGCTGGGCGTCGTTCCCGATGATCGCCGATCATGGGTCCCGAGCGCGGCACCGAGCGGCCGCACCGACCCCGCCGAAGGAGACGGCACGTGACGGACGACCTGCGCGAGACCCTCTGGCGGCTCGAGCGCGCGTTGGCGTCGGCGGACCCGACCGGCCTCGAGGGCGGCCTGGAGAGCCTCATCGCCGACGGCTTCCTGGAGTTCGGGGCCAGCGGTCGCACCTGGGACGAGTCGTCCATGCGCGAGACGCTGGCCGGCGCGATCCGCACCGCGCCCGTGGACCTCGAGGACGTCGTGGTCGAGGCCCTGGCGCCGGACGTGGCGCTGGTGACGTACCGCCTGGGCCCGCCGCGACCGTCGAACCGCTCGTCCGTCTGGGTGCGCAGGGACGGCCGGTGGCAGGTCAGGTTCCACCAGGGGACCCTCCAGCCGGAGTAGCGGCGCCGCGCGTCACGCCTTCGCGGCAGCCCTGTCCGCGGCCGCGGCGGCCGTCTCGTCCACCCGCACCCGCACGATCCGGGCGACAAGATCCAGCGGCAGCGGCCGGTCCGCCGGGAACTGGAACGTGCCCTTGCCCTTCGCGTAGGCGGCGGCCTCCTCGCCCAGCGTGTCGAGCACGACCCGGCTGGCCGGGAACAGGCTGTAGTGGCGCTTGTACGCTCCGAAGGAGACCATGAACCTCCCGTTGAGCCGGTAGGCGGGCATGTCGTAGGCGATGCACTCCTCGGCCTGGGGCGCCGCGGCCGTCACGGTCCGGCGGAGGGCCTCGAGGCCGGCGCGGCGGTCGTCGGGGGCGACCGCGAGATACTCGGCGACGGTGGCGGGCTTGGCCATGGCTCACAGCTCCTCCTGGTGGGACGCGGGACCCGGCGATGATCCCACACCGTGCCGCGCCAGGTCCGGCGGTGCCCGGCACCCGGCCCCGGCCCCGGCAACCCCGATGAAGGACGCCGGACCGTGGAACCAAGGAGGATCAGGTGGGGGTCCCGACCGACGGGTTCGCGGCCACGCCGGACGAGATCGCGAGCACGCCCGGACCGCACGGCATCGGGTCGGACCTCGTCTTCCGGCCGTCCCGCCAGCCGCTCGGCGAACGCCGCCGCGCCGGACCCGGGCTCAGGACGGCGCCGCCGTCTCCGAGAGGCGGCCGTCCTTCCAGGCGTAGGCCCAGGCGTCGATCTCCGGGGGCTCGATGCCCAGGCTCGTGAGCGCCGTGCAGACCTGGCTCCGGTGGTCCGTGCCGTGGTGGATGGCCTGCGCGAGGCGGATGGTCAGCGGGGCGGCGCTCTCCGAGCCGTCGTCCCGGTGCCGGACCACGATCGCGTGCGGGTCCAGGTCGCCCGAGAGGTACGCCTCCCATGCCGGGCCCAGCCCCATCATCGCCTCGCGCAGCGCCGCGAGGTCCATCGACGCCTCGTCGATCTCCGCGACGGCCCCGCCGCTCAGCAGCGACAGGTACGAGGCGTCCGCGCCCACTGTGTGGCGCATGGTCTCGAGGATGGAGCCGTACGTGCCCGGGACGGCCGTCTCCAGGCGGGCCGGCTCCAGCCCGATGCAGGCGTCGATCAACGTCACCGTCGCCCACACGTGGTGGCCGAACGCGTCCTTGAGCAGCGATCCGTTCATCGCCGAACCCTAGCACCGACGCCGGCCGGTTCCTGACACCATCTCGCGGGTCGGCGCATGATGCGCGCGGGGGTGAAGCATGCGAGTTGCGCTCGGCCCGGTCTGCGTCATGGCGATGGGCGCTGTCGGGCGCCCCCGTGTCGCGCCGCTGCGTGCACCGCTCGCATCGACGTCTCCGCGGAGCCGCCGGCGATGACGGTCCACGCGACGCCCAGCGGTGCCGACGGCACGGCCAGGATCCGGCCGTGAAGCGGCTCGTCGCGGTCCTGGTTCCGCTGGTCCTCGCGGGCGGGGCCCTCTACCTGGGCTTCGCCCTTGCGACGGGCACCACGTCGGGTGGCTGCCCGACGGCCCTGCTGCAGGGGACGCTCGTCGAGGTCGACGGCGGGCTCGGGGTCGAATCCGTCCCCCCGGGCACGGTATCGAGGGTGTCGTGGCCCTTCGGCTACTCGGTCGGCGACGATGGCGGACGCCTCGGTCTGTGGCGCGTGTTCACGGTCGTCGCCCACGAGGGCGACCGGGTGTCGGCGGGCGGCGGCAGCGGCGTCGATGACACCGTGTTCAACGCGTGCGGCCCCGTCACGGTTGACCTGGTCGCGCCGACGTTCGAGCTGCGGCAGATCCCTCCGGCGGGCACGATCGCGCCATAGCGACGGCGTGGAGACCGGCGGCCGTCACGAACGGCGTCAGCCCTGGCGCAGGCCCAGGAAGTTGCCGTCCGGGTCGCGCATCCACGCCCCGCGAGCCGGCCCCATCTGCGCGATGTGACCCGTCGTCTTGAGCGGCCCATCGTCGTAGTCGGCGAAGGCGACGCCCTTGCCCTCGAGCTCGGCCACGGCGGCCTCGATGTCGGCGACCTCGAAGTGGGCCAGGGTGTGCTCCGTCACGAGGCCCGGGCGCCGGAACACGGACACCTCGCTGGCCCCGCCGCAGCGGAACCGGATGGACGCCGGGTTCTCCCAGAGCTGCTCCAGCCCCAGGACCCCGCCGTAGAACGCGCGTGCCACCTCCAGGTCGCTCACCGGGATCGTGGCCACGATCATCGAGGCTCCGAGCCTCGCGCTGCCC
>Ga0302291_10000005_pt1 | contig 49052 bp, 48 predicted proteins | sample III_Fen_N1_4_FD_194548 | JGI IMG/M metagenome (GOLD analysis project Ga0302291, IMG submission 194548) | Peat permafrost microbial communities from Stordalen Mire near Abisko, Sweden - III_Fen_N1_4 | ecosystem: Environmental > Terrestrial > Soil > Wetlands > Permafrost | place: Sweden: Abisko... | reverse complement strand
CACGACGAGATGCCGATGACGCAGACCGAGTTCCACCACGCGAAGCCGATGTACGAGTACCTCGACGGCTGGTGGGAGGACATCTCCGGCTGCCGCACCTTCGGCGACCTGCCGGCCAACGCCCAGGCCTACGTCCGGGCGCTCGAGGAGATGTCGGGCACCCGGATCTGGGGGGTCGGCGTCGGGCCCGGCCGCGAGCAGACGGTGGAGGTCCCCTCCGCGCTCGGCTGAGCGATAGGGTCCCGCCATGCTGGATCCGCGCGACGCGATCGACCGCATCAACGACATCTACGGGCGGCACCCGCACCATCGGGCCCTCCATGCTCGGGGCACCTTCTACACCGGCACCTTCACAGCGACTCCCGAGGCGACCGCCCTGTGCACGGCCGAGCCGTTCTCGGGCGCACCGGTCCCGGTGCTGGTGCGCTGGTCGAACGGCGGTGGCAACCCCGAGCGCCACGACAACCACCCCGACGTGCGCGGGATGGCGGTGAAGTTCCAGGGTGACGGGGGCGACACGGACCTGCTCGGTCAGACCTCGCCCCGCTTCCCGGTGCGCACCCCCGAGGACTTCCTCGAGATGACCGCGGCCGCCCAGGGGCAGCTGACGTTCCCGCTGTGGGTGCTGCGTCATCCGGCCACGGTGCCGGCGCTCGTCGCCAGTCTCCGCGCCCGGGCGCTCGGGCCGCCGTACTCCTATGCCGAGGTGTCGTACTACCCGATCCATGCCTACGGGTGGCTCGCGCCCGACGGCTCGCGCTCCTGGGTCCGCTACGTGCTGTCGCCGGTCGTGGGCCGTGCGGCACGGCCCGACGAGGACTTCACGGGACCCGAACGGCTGACGGACGAGCTACGGGCGCGACTGGCCACCGGGCCGGTGCGCTACGACGTACGGGTGACGGTCGCCGGTCCCCAGGACGACCCGCACGACCCGACCTCGGCCTGGAAGGGTGACCGCGAGCTCAGTGCCGGGGTCATCGAGGTGACGACTCCCGTGCCCGACCCCGAGGAGTCGGGCGGGCCGGTGGTGTTCGACCCGACGCGGATCGTCGACGGGATCGAGCTCTCCGACGACCCGATCCTGCGCTACCGCCCGACGGCGTACAGCGAGTCGATCGCGCGCCGCTCGTCCTGACCCGGCCCGCGACTTGATCGCGGGTTGGCAACGGTGGTCAAACGGGGGCCACGTCGTCGTCGGATGCTCGGAGCATGACTCTTCCGTACGCCGAACCGCTGACCGTGATCGACCCCGCCGACCTCGTCGTGCCCGAGCCCCCACGCCGGGGCGAGGAGGGTGGCGAGCCGTGCTTCCCCTGCAGCGACGACTCCGAGTCGAACCTGATCTGGTCGGAGACGGCACGTGGACCCTCCACAACCCGGGGCAGACCGGGCTGCCCGGGTCCGTCTGGCTGGCCTCGCGCGCCCACGTCGACTCGTTCGCCGACATGCCCGCCGACCTGGCGACGACCTTCGCGGGGGTGTGCGGCCGGGTCGAACGGGCCGTACAGGCGCTGGGTGACGTCGGGCGGGTCCACCTCTACCGCTGGGGCGACGGCGGCGCGCACTTCCACGTCTGGTTCGTGCCCCGCCCGCTCGGACGCCTCGACATGAGCGGCCCCCGGCTGATGGCGTGGGAGGACGTCCTGGCGCCGGCGACCGACGAGCAGATCGCGGAGGCGGGCCGTCGCATCGCAGCCGCGATGCTGTAGCACGATGACCTCCGTGACGACCGCCCCGGCGCTGGCCCGACGGCTCGGCCTGGGTGACGCGGTGTTCATCGGGCTCGGGTCGATGATCGGCGCCGGAGTGTTCGCGGCGTACGCACCGGCGGCGCGCGCCGCCGGTACCGGGCTGCTCGTCGGCCTCGCCGTCGCCGCGGTCGTGGCCTACTGCAACGCGACGTCGTCGGCCCAGCTCGCCGCGGCGTACCCCCGGGCGGGCGGCACCTATCTCTACGGACGCGAGGTGCTGGGCGACTGGTGGGGCTACCTCGCCGGCTGGGGCTTCATGGTCGGCAAGACCGCGAGCTGTGCCGCGATGGCCCTGACCTTCGCGGCGTACGCCGCCCCCGAGGGGTGGCTGAAGCCGGTCGCCGCGGCGGTCGTGGTCGTCGTCGCGTTGGTCAACTGCGCGGGCGTGACCCGGACCGCCCTGCTGACGCGGGTCCTCGTCTCGCTGGTGCTGGTGGCCCTGGTCGTCGCCTCCGTCGCCTGCCTCGCGGGCGGGACGTCGTCGCACCTGGCCGGTTGGGCCTCTCCCGACCACGGGCTGTACGGCGTGCTCCAGGCCGCCGGGCTGTTGTTCTTCGCGTTCGCGGGCTATGCCCGGATCGCCACGCTCGGCGAGGAGGTGCGCGAGCCGGAGCGGGTGATCCCGCGGGCCATCGTGATGTCGCTGGCCGGCGCCGTCGTCGTGTACGCCGTGGTGGCGGTCGCCGTGCTGTCCGTGCTCGGGCCGGTCGGGACCGCAGACTCCGTCGCGCCGGTCGCTGACGCCGTTCGTGCGGTGGGTGACCCGTGGGCGGTCGGCGTGGTACGGGTCGGTGCCGCCCTGGCGTCGGCCGGCGCGCTGCTGGCGCTGGTCGCGGGCCTCGGGCGGACGGGACTGGCGATGGCGCGCGAGCGCGACCTGCCGGGTTGGCTGGACGCCGTACATCCGAGGTTCCGGGTGCCGCACCGGGCCGAGCTCACCGTCGCGGCGGTGGTCGTCGTGCTCGTGCTCACCACCGATCTGCGTGGCGCGATCGGCTTCTCGTCGTTCGGCGTGCTGCTCTACTACTTCGTCGCCAACGCCGCGGCGTACGCCCAGGGGGCCGCGGCCCGGCGCTTCCCGCGCTGGCTGCAGCTGCTCGGGTGCACCGGCTGCCTCGTCCTCGTCGCCACCCTTCCCTGGCGGGCGGTGGTCACCGGCCTGGCTGTCTTCGCGATCGGCATCGGCGTGCGGTGGCTCCGGCTTGCGCGGGTCCGGCCCTGACGCGGCGTCAGCGGCGGCCTCTCGCGCGGAGCGGGCCACTAGGGTGACGCGCGTGGACGTTCTCGTGATCGGGACCGGCGGGCGGGAACACGCGCTGGTCCTCGCCCTCGCCCGCGACCCTGGTGTCACCGAGGTGCATGCGGCCCCCGGCAACCCGGGCATGGCCGCGGTCGCCACGCTCCACGACGTCGACCCGATGGACGGCGCGGCCGTGGCCGCGCTGGCCCGTGACCTCGGTGTGGGACTGGTCGTGGTCGGTCCGGAGGCGCCGCTCGTGGCGGGCGTCGCCGACGCCGTGACAGCCGCCGGGATCCCCTGCTTCGGGCCGTCTGTCGAGGCCGCCCAGCTGGAGGGGTCCAAGGCGTTCGCCAAGGAGGTGATGGCCGCGACAGGAGTCCCCACGGCGGCCGCCCACGTCTGTACGACGCCGGCGGAGGCCGCGTCCGCCCTCGACGAGTTCGGTCCCCCCTACGTCGTGAAGGACGACGGCCTCGCCGCCGGCAAAGGGGTGGTCGTCACCGACGACCGGCAGGAGGCGTTGGACCACGCCGCCGCGTGCGAACGGGTGATCGTGGAGGAGTACCTCGACGGTCCCGAGGTCACCCTCTTCGGGATCACCGACGGCTCCACGGTCTACCCGCTGCTGCCGGCACAGGACTTCAAGCGGATCTTCGACGGCGACCGAGGTCCGAACACCGGCGGTATGGGCGCCTACACCCCGCTGCCCTGGGCACCCGCCGACCTGGTCGACGAGATCACCCGCACCGTCCTGCAGCCCACCGTCGACGAGATGGCGCGGCGCGGCACGCCCTTCCAGGGTCTGCTGTACGCCGGGCTGGCACTGACCTCGCGCGGCCTCCGCGTGGTGGAGTTCAACGCCCGGTTCGGTGACCCGGAGACCCAGCCGATCCTGGCCCTGCTCGACTCGCCCCTCTCGCCGCTCCTCCTGGGCGCCGCCGGCGGCGCCCTCGCCGACGTACCCCCGCCCGCCTGGAAGCCCGGCGCCGCGGTGACCGTCGTGATGGCGAGCCAGGGCTATCCCGAGACCTCGTCGAAGGGCGACGTCATCGTCGGCACCGAGACCCTCGAGGGTGACCCCCACGTCGACGTCATCCATGCCGGCACTGCGCTGGTCGACGGCCACCTCGTCACGGCCGGCGGCCGCGTCCTGGCCGTCACCGCGACCGGCTCCGACGTCGCCGACGCCCGTGCCCAGGCCTACGAGGGCGTCGCGATGATCTCCTTCCCCGGCGCCCAGTGGCGCCGCGACATCGCTGCGGGTCGATGACCCGGGCGCTCTTCGCCCCCGGCAGCACCCTGACCGTCCGCGAGGTCCTGCACGGCGAGGTCTGGCTCTACTTCCCCGAGACCGTGGTCGCCGACGACGGCGAGATCTTGGCGACGGTCCAGGAGGACGGCTGCCCGCTGACCTTTCCCGAGCACCCGTTCGGCCCGCACCCCTGGTCCCAGGTGCCGGCCTGGCGCGGTCCGACCGTCCTCAAGCTCCGCCGCGCGGACACGGCGTACTCGGTGTGGAAGTTCTTCGACGGTGAGGTGTTCCGCCACTGGTACGTCAACTTCGAGCAGCCCGTCGTCCGCCGTTCCGACGGCGTGGACGTCGACGACCACCAGCTCGACCTGGTCGTCGAGCCCGACGGGACCCGGCACTGGAAGGACGTCGAGGACCTCGCGCCGGCCCTGGCGACGGGACGGATCGATGTCGGCCAGCTGCGAGCAGTGCTCGCTGCGGCCGCGGAGGTGAGCGCGCGGCTCGAGCGGGACGACCGGTGGTGGGCGCCCTGGGACGAGTGGTCACCGTCGGGGCTTCGATGACGGCCTCGCTAGCCTTGCCGTCGTGACCGTCCCGAACGTCCTCGCCACGCGGTACGCCGCGCCCGACCTGGCCGCGATCTGGTCGCCCGAGCACAAGATCGTCCTCGAGCGGCGGCTCTGGATCGCCGTGCTCCGGGCGCAGCGCGACCTCGGCGTCGACGTACCCGACGGCGTGGTCGAGGCCTACGAGAAGGTGGTCGACGACGTCGACCTCGCCTCCATCGCGGCGCGCGAGCGGGTCACCCGCCACGACGTGAAGGCACGGATCGAGGAGTTCGCCGCGCTCGCCGGACACGAGCACATCCACAAGGGGATGACGAGTCGTGACCTGACCGAGAACGTCGAGCAGCTCCAGGTCCGTCAGTCGCTCGAGCTGGTGCGCGAGCGAGCCGTGGCCGCTCTGGCCCGGCTCGCGCGTCTCGCGGCGGAGTACGACGCGACGGTGATGGCGGGCAGGTCCCACAACGTCGCCGCCCAGGCCACGACGCTCGGCAAGCGCTTCGCGACGGTCGCCGACGAGCTGATGGTCGGTCTCGAGCGGGTCGACGACCTCCTCGCGCGCTACCCCCTCCGCGGGATCAAGGGCCCGATGGGCACATCGCAGGACATGCTCGACCTGCTCGACGGCGACGAGGCCGACCTCGCCGAGCTCGAGCAGCGGGTGGCCGGTCACCTCGGCTTCACGCGGGTCTTCGACAGCGTCGGCCAGGTCTACCCCCGCTCTCTCGACTTCGACGTCGTCTCCGCGCTGGTGCAGCTCGTGTCGGCGCCGTCCAACCTCGCCACGACGATCCGGCTGATGGCGGGGCTCGAGCTCGTGACCGAGGGGTTCGCCGAGGGCCAGGTGGGCTCGTCGGCGATGCCTCACAAGATGAACACCCGCTCGTGCGAGCGCGTCAACGGTCTCGCCGTGGTCCTCCGCGGCCACCTGTCGATGGTGAGCGAGCTGGGCGGCGACCAGTGGAACGAGGGCGACGTCTCCTGCTCCGTCGTACGCCGGGTGGCGCTGCCCGACGCGTTCTTCGGCACCGACGGGCTGTTCCAGGCGTTCCTCACCGTGCTCGACGAGTTCGGCGCGTTCCCCGCTGTCATCCAGCGCGAGCTCGACCGCTACCTGCCGTTCCTCGCCACCACCAAGGTGCTGATGGCCGCGGTCCGTGCCGGGGTCGGTCGCGAGTCAGCCCACGAGGCCATCAAGGAGCACGCCGTCGCGGTCGCGCTCGAGATGCGCCAGGGCCGGACCGACAACGACCTCTTCGACCGGCTCGCCGCCGATCCGCGCCTCGGGCTCGACCGCGCGGCGATCGACGCGCTGGTGCGTGACCCGATCGAGTTCACCGGCGCCGCGCGCTCCCAGACCGCCGCGGTCGTACGCCGCGTCGAGCAGGTCGTGGCCCGCTACCCCGACGCCGCGGCGTACACCCCCGGCTCCATCCTCTGACCGAGCCCTTCCGGGTCCCGCGGGTGTGGCGACCTCAGACCAGCGACGGCTGGGCCTGCGGCTCCCGGTCGGGGGTCCGACCCCACGCCAGCACTCCGCCGAACACGAGCGTCCACAGCAGGTAGACGAGATACGTGAAGAAGAACGGCGCCAGGATGCCGCAGACCGCCGCGACGACCGTGAACGCCTTCACCCAGCCGGCCAGCTCGGCCTTGCGGACCAGGATCAGCCCGGCGATGCCGACGCACAGGGCGGGGGCACAGACTGAGAGCAGGTTGCCGGTCTCGGTGAGCGTGTAGACCACGGGGTGCGGCACGCCGGACCGCACCGACGCGCCGCCCTCGGCCATCGCGGCCGCCACGCCACCGGTCAGGAAGAACCCGACCACCGACGTCGCGGCGCCGACCACGGTGAGCGCGAGGAAGGGGTCCCTGGCGGAGCCGGCCTCGTCGCGCATCCCGAGGCCGAAGAGGAGCAGTGCGAGGGCCGCGAAGATGCCGAGGTACGCGAACCCCACGGCCGCCCACAGGTGCCCGTGGGAGACGAACGTGGCCACGGCCGCGTCGTCGTAGGAGCCCCCGGGAGAGTTGGGCGCGAAGGCCAGGAACGTGCCGAGCCCGTACCCGGCCAGGGCGAGACCGGCGGTACGTCGCGTGGTCATAGGGGTTCCTCCCAGGTGTCTCGTGGATCGAGCCGGTCCCCGGTGGACCGACCGCCTCGGACTCTCAGGAGCGAGCACTCGGGGTCGCGTCGTCCGACGTCACGATTCCGGCCGGCTCGCGGGCGTACGTCCGGTCCTCCCCAAGTAGGACGCGGACCCGACCCGGCTGACCTACCGTCATCCCCATGACCCGCCGCAGCTGGGCCTTCGACGTCGCGATTGCGCTCGTCGTCGCGCTGCTGGGCGTCCTCGAGGCGTTCTGGGGGATCGGCGCCACGCACCGGCAGGGCCCGCACTGGGTCCAGGCGCTGTTGTACGTCGTCACCGCCCTGTTGCTGGTCCTCCGGCGGGTGGACCCCCTGGGGTGTCTGACGGCCATCGTGGTGGTGAGCGCGGTCGAGTTCGCGATCGTCGGCGCGCCCGAGGGCTACGGGCTCATGGACCCGGTCCTGATCGCGGCGTACTCCGTGGCCCGCTGGGAGAGACGTCGCCCCACCTGGTGGGGGCTCGTGCTCGTGGTCCTCTTCTGGCTGGCTTGGAGCGCGGGAGACCCCACCTTCTCGAGCTCGGCGCAGCACGTCGTGGCGCTCATCTGGATCTCACCGTGGGTCATCGCGTGGCTCGTCGGTGCCCTGGTGCGCAGCCAGGCACAGAACCTCGAGCAGCGTCGCCTCGCCCGGGAGCAGCGCGCATCGCAGGCCGTGTCCGAGGAGCGCAGCCGGATCGCCCGCGAGCTGCACGACGTGATCGGGCACAGCGTCAGCGTGATGACGGTGCAGGCGTCGGCCGTACGACGGCGGCTGACGCCCGAGCAAGGCGCCGAGAGGCAGGCCCTCGAGTCGGTCGAGGCGGTCGGTCGCGAGGCACTGGCGGAGATGCGACGCATGGTCGGGGTGCTCCGCGACCCCGGCGATGGCGCCACGGACCGCGAGCCACCCCGAGGCCTGGCCCACCTCGGCCTTCTCGTGGAGGAGTTCCGGGCGGCGGGTCTCCCCGTCGAGCTCTCCGTGACCGGCGAGCCGCAGTCGCTCGCCCCCGGCCTGGACCTCACGGCGTACCGCCTCGTGCAGGAGGGCCTCACCAACACCCTGCGCCATGCGGGCTCACCTCGCTCCTCAGCGGTGACCATTGCCTACGGTGACGAGGTCCTCGAGCTGACGGTCAGCGACGACGGCCAGGGGTCCAAACCCGACTCCGAAGCCGGGCACGGGTTGCTCGGGATGCGCGAGCGCGTCGCCGTGTACGGCGGGCACCTGGTCGCGCGCTCCCGCTCTGAGGGTGGCTTCGAGCTGATGGCGACGCTCCCGCTGGGCGCCACATGACCACGGTGCTGATCGCGGACGACCAGACCCTCGTCCGGCGTGGCTTCCGGATGATCCTGGAGATCGAGCCGGATCTCGAGGTGCTCGGAGAGGCGTCCGACGGCGCGGAGGCCGTCGCCCGTTGCCGGGCGCTCCATCCCGACGTGGTGCTCATGGATGTCCGGATGCCCCGGATGGACGGCATCGTGGCGACCACGCTCATCACCGGTGACGACGCGTGTGCGTCGACACGGGTGGTCATGCTGACCACGTTCGACATGGACGAGTATGTCTACGAGGCCCTGCAGGCCGGCGCGAGCGGCTTCCTGCTCAAGGACGTCCAACCCGAGCTGCTCGTGGCCGGGATCCGGGCGGTCCACTCCGGAGACTCCCTGCTCGCGCCGAGCGTCACGCGCCGGATGATCGAGTCCTTCCTCCACACCTCTCCGGTGCTCGACCCGGAGGCCTCGGCGCGGCTCGCCACCCTGACGCCACGGGAGCGCGAGATCCTGGGACTCGTGGCCCGGGGCCGGAGCAACGCCGAGATCGCCGCCGAGCTGTTCGTGTCGGAGACGACCGTCAAGACCCACGTGGGGAGGGTGCTGATGAAGCTCGGGCTGCGCGACCGGGTCCAGGTGGTGGTCTTCGCCTACGAGGCCGGGCTGGTGGCACCGCGACGGCCCCGACCACATCCCGGTGCCGTGCCCGGACCTCTCCTCTGACCGAGCCCTTCCGGGTCGTCCGCCTGAGGAGAGCCCCTAGTGGCCGGTGAAGCGGACGACCCGAGTTCTCAGCTGCCGAGCAGGCGGTCCAGCTTGGCCTCGAGCCGCTCGACGTCGGCCTTGGTGGCCGACTCGAGCTCGGGACGCAGGTCCACCACGATCGTGCCGCCCGGCTCGAGCGTGACCTCGTCGACGTCCTCGACCTTGTAGGCGTTCTGCCGTCGTAGGGCGGCCTCCATGTCGGACTGGCGCACGCCCTCGTGCCGCAGCGCGCCGGGGATCCAGGCGCCGGACCGGGCGAGCACGGTCGTGGTGCCTTCCATCAGCTCCGCGATCTTGTTGTGCGGGCGCACCACCCGCACCACGAACGCGTTGGCAGCGATCAGGACGGTGGCTCCGATCAACCCCCCGAGCAGGGAGTTGTCGGGCCCGATCACCGCGTTCTGTACGACGTTCGAGAGCAGCAGCACGACGATCAGGTCGAAGGAGTTCAGCTGCGCCAGGTCGCGCTTGCCGGCCAGCCGGAGCAGCACGATCAGTCCGAAGTAGACGACGACGGTCCGGATGATCTTGTCCAGCACCGAGATGTCGAGGTGCGTGAGGTCGGTCCACATGGCGCTCATGATCGTCGCCCGTCGCCCCTCCGCTCCTTAGGCTGGCCGCATGTCCAGGGCGGTGACGGTCACGGTGACCGGACGCGTGCAGGGCGTCGCCTTCCGTTGGTACGCCGTGCAGGAGGCCGAGCGGCTCGGCGTGTGCGGGTGGGTCCGCAACGAGCCCGACGAGTCCGTCGCGGCCCATCTCGAAGGGGCTGACGAGGCCGTCGAGGCCATGGTCGCGTGGTGTCGCCAGGGTCCGTCGTCCGCGAGGGTCCGCCACGTCGCCGTGACCGAGGCACGCCCGACCGGAGCCGACTCGTTCCAGATCAGGTACTGATCCCGACACATCCCTGGTCGGGCGAAGTCGAGATCCGGGGGCTCGGTAACCTCTACCCATGCCGCCCGCCGCCCCCACCATCGAGGGCGCCACGCACCTCCACTCCGGCAAGGTCCGCGACCTCTACGCGCTGTCCGACGGCCGGCTGCTGATGGTCGCGAGTGACCGGATCTCCGCCTTCGACTTCATTCTCGAGACTCCTATCCCCGACAAGGGCGAGATCCTGACCCGGATGTCGTTGTGGTGGTTCGACCGGCTCGCTGGCCTGGTCCCGCACCACGTGCTCTCGACCGACGTACCGGCCGAGGTCCGCGGCCGCGCCGTCATCTGCGAACGGCTCGAGATGTTCCCCGTCGAGTGCGTGGCGCGCGGCTACCTGACCGGCTCCGGCCTGCTCGACTACCGGGCCACGGGCGAGGTGTGCGGCATCGCGCTGCCCGCCGGGCTGGAGGACGGCAGCCGGCTGCCCGAGCCGATCTTCACCCCCGCCACCAAGGCCGATCTCGGCGAGCACGACGAGAACGTGTCGTACGACGCGGTCGTGCAGACCGTGGGCGGCGACGCGGCCGCCCGGCTGCGTGACCTGACGCTGGCGGTCTATGCGCGGGCCGAGGTGATCGCCCGCGAGCGCGGGATCATCCTCGCCGACACCAAGCTCGAGTTCGGCCGACGGGCGGACGGGACGACGGTCCTCGGCGACGAGGTGCTGACCCCTGACTCGTCCCGCTTCTGGCCGGCCGACGACTGGCAGCCCGGCCGCGCCCAGGCGTCGTACGACAAGCAGATCGTGCGGAACTGGCTGCTCTCGCCCGAGTCGGGCTGGGACCGTACCTCGGGCGAGCCGCCACCGCCCCTGCCCGACGAGGTCGTGGCGCTGACCCGGGCCCGCTACCTCGAGGCCTACGAGACCCTCACCGGCGAGACGTGGTGAGCCGATGAGCACCTTCACCGTCACCATCGACCTGCCACACCCGCCGGCCGACCTGTTCCACTTCCTGGCCGAGCCGCGCAACCGTCCGCTCTGGCAGAGCTCCCTGCGGACCGTGACCGACGTCGACGGCGGTGAGCCTCACGCGGGCCAGCACTGGCGCGACGTCACCAAGGTCGGGATCAAGCCGCAGATGCAGCTCACCGAGCTGGTTCCCTACCGGGTGATCGCCGAGACCGGCACCTGGCGCGGGGTCGACGGCCTGCTCACCTTGCGCTTCCTGAAGACCGCGCAAGGGACGCGGGTCACGGCCGAGGGCCGGCTGATCGGCCACGGCGCGTTCGCTTTGGCCGCGGCCGTCAGCGGGCGCTGGGCACCCGAGACCATCCGCAAGGACCTGCTCCGGGCCTCCGACGTGCTCTCCCGGAAGCGCAGCAAGGCCTGACCGCCGCCGGACGTCATACGAACGGTGGCTTCTATGGCTCGGTTCGTATGACGTCCCAGATCAGGCCGGGGCCTCGACCACCCACCACGTGGCATAGCCTGGGAGTCGCAGGACGCCGTCGGCGCCGACGGTGACGCGGTGGCCCGAGAGCGCGTCGTACGGTCGGGTGACGCCGAGGTGGTGGAGCTGGTCCAGACCCATGGTCCGCATGTCCGGCGTGACGTTGTAGAGCCCGATGAAGATCCCGCTCGGATGACGCCGGACGGTCGCGAAGATGCCGTCGTCGGTGTCGGGGACGACGTACGACGGCGCCGACGCGTGCAGCTGGGGGAGCGCGGCCCGGACCCGCGCCAGATGCGCCAGCCCGCCGAAGACCCGCCCCGGCACGGTGCGGAGGTCGTGTCGCAGGGCGGCTCGCTCCCAGTCGAGCCGCGGCCGGTGGGCCCAGCGGTTGTCGTCCTCGTGTCCCACCTCGTCGGCCCAGCCGGGGTCGTTGGGCTGGCCGAGCTCGTCACCGCTCCAGATCACCGGTACGCCGCCCCAGCCAGCCGCGATCGCGTGCGCCAGGAAGATCCGGGCGATGGCCGCGTCCACCTCTGCCGGCGGGGCGCCCTCTCGCAGGCCGGCCAGCGAGGCCGCCGACCCGCTGATCCGTCGGTCGCCGGTCGCCGGGTTGGCCTGGAAGACCAGGCCCTCCGCCCACGAGCCGGCGGTGTCGCCGGCATACCAGTCGGACAGGAAGCGCCGGTGACCCTCACCGGTGAGCCCGACGGCCCACGCGTCTCCGTCGTCGATCGCCCAGCCGATGTCGTCGTGGCAGCGCACGTAGGTGATCCAGGTGCCGGTCGCCGGCGCCGACGGCAGCGACGCGAGGGCCTCTCGTGCGAGGACGACGTTGCGTGCGGCGAGCATCGACCAGGTCTGCACCATCAGGCTGTTGTGGTAGGCGAGGTCGCTCACCCGCCCGGCATGCATGCCCGAGCCGAGGTACTGCACGAGGTCGCGGGGCCCCACGATCGCCTCGGCCTTGAACGCCACGGCCGGGGCAGCGATCCGGGTCACCGTGTGAAGCGCCTGGGTGATCGCGTGCACCTCGGGCTGGTTCTGGCAGGAGGTGCCCATCCGCTTCCACAGGAAGGCGATGGCGTCGAGCCGCAGCACCTCGACCCCGAGGTTGGCCAGCCACAAGATGATCTCCGCGAACTCCGCCAGCACCGACGGGTTCGCCCAGTTGAGGTCCCACTGCCACTGGTTGAACGTCGTCCAGACCCACGCGTCGAGGTCGGGGTCGCGGGTGAAGCTGCCCGGCGCGAACTCCGGGAAGACCTCGGGAAGCGTCCGCTCATAGGCGTCGGGCAGGTGCCGGTCGGGGAAGACGTGGAAGTAGTCGCGGTACGCCGGGTCCCCGGCCCGCGCCTGCTCCGCCCAGGAGTGCTCGCGAGCGACGTGGTTGAGGACGAGGTCCATGACGAGGCTGATCCCGTGCTCGCGCAGCACGGTCGCGAGGTCGCGCAGGTCGTCGACGGTGCCGAGGTCGGACCGCACCGCGCGGTAGTCCTGGACGGCGTACCCGCCGTCGTTGTCACCCGCGCGCGGCTGCAGCAGCGGCATCAGGTGAAGATAGGTGACACCGAGGTCCTCGAGGTGGTCGAGATGCTCCGCGATCCCGGCCAGGTCGCCGGCGAAGCGCTCGGTGTAGCAGGCGTAGCCGAACATCCGCGGCTGCTGGAGCCAGTCGGGCTGGAGCAGCCGCTGGAGGTCGAGCCGGTGCAGGTCGTCGGGCCGTACGGCGTACGCCGTGGCGGCCAGGATGACCAGTCGCTCGAGCAGAGCGCTCGAGACCACGGGATCGGGGTGGATCTCGACGACCGCCTCGTGGAGGTCGGACCAGAAGCGGTCGAGCCGGAGCGCGAACGTCTCGCGTCGGTCAGCACTGAGACCCCCGCCGGTGTCGAGGTACGACGCGGCGAGGGTCTGGATCTCGGGTGGGGCGCTCATCGGAGGCCATTGTGCTGGTTCTGCGCGACCTCTGCTCGCACTGCCCGGGTCGCGGAGGGGTCAGCCGAACGGGTTGGGCCGCGCGCCGGGCAGCTGGGCCAGCAGCTCCTGGGCCTGGGCCAGGAACTTGTGCTCGACGAGCACCTCGTAGCGGGTCGCCACGACCACCCTCACCGAGGAGAAGTCGCGCTGCCCGCGGGTGGCGGCATACCCGACCAGGGCCCAGACCAGGCCGAAGAGCGCGCCGAACAGGGCCGTGGAGAGCACGGTCGCGAGCGTGCTCCCGCTGTCGAACAGCGCGAAGACGACCCCGACGAAGACCCCGAGCCAGACGCCGGTCAGGAGGCCGCCCAGGGCCACCTTGGAGGTCGTGATCCGGCCGGTGATCCGCTCGACCTGCTTGAGGTCGGTGCCGACGATCATGCAGTTCTGGACCGGGAACTCGTGGTCGGAGAGGAAGTCCACCGCCTTCTGGGCGGCGGCGTACTCCTCGTAGACCCCTAGGGACTGGGGGTACTCGAGCTGCAGCAGGCGGGCGCCCTGGAGCCCCGCGCCCTGCCCGCCGAGGGGATTGTTGGTTGCCATGGCACCAGTGTGCCCGGAGACCCCGCACGACCGGCTGGTGGCGGTGCACGATCCGGGACGCCACCGTCCCTAGACTGGCGCCGTCCCCGCGCGTCCGCGCGCGAACCGCCGTTGCGAAAGGCGCGACCTGTGGCCCGATACGTCGTCGACGTGATGCCCAAGCGCGAGATCCTCGATCCCCAGGGCAAGGCCGTGCTGGGGGCGCTCCCGCGGCTCGGCTTCGGAGGCGTGGTCGACGTGCGTCAGGGCAAGCGCTTCGAGGTCGAGGTCGAGGGCGACCCCGACGACGAGCGGCTGGCGGAGGTACGCCGGATGGCCGAGACGCTGCTCGCCAACCCGGTGATCGAGGACTTCGTGGTCACCGCCGAGGCCCTCCCGCCCGGCGAGGAGACCCACCCGTGGGTCGAGCCCGACAGGCCCCTGCCCGAAGAGATGGCATCCGACGAGCAGCCGCCGGAGGAGACCGTCCCCGAGAACACTCACGAGGTGCCGGTCGTCCAGGACCGGGACGAGGCATGAGGATCGGCGTCGTCACCTTCCCGGGGTCGCTCGACGACGCCGACGCGGCCCGCGCGGTGCGGCTGGCCGGCGGTGAGGCGGTCGCGCTCTGGCACGGCGACGCGGACCTGCAGGGTGTCGACGCGGTCGTGCTCCCCGGTGGCTTCTCCTACGGCGACTACCTGCGCTGCGGTGCGATCTCGCGCTTCGCCCCGGTGATGACCGAGGTCGTCGCCTGGGCCGGCCGCGGGATGCCGGTGCTCGGCATCTGCAACGGCTTCCAGATCCTGTGCGAGTCCCATCTGCTCCCCGGAGCGCTGATCCGCAACGACCACCGGAAGTTCGTCTGCCGCGACCAGCGGCTGCGGATCGAGAACAACCGCACGCCGTGGACCTCGTCGTACGCCGAGAACGCTGAGGTGACGATCGTGCTCAAGAACGGCGAGGGCGGCTTCGTCGCCGACGAGCCGACGCTCGACCGGCTCGAGGGGGAGGGCCGGGTGGTCGCGCGCTACCTCGGCGACAACCCCAACGGCTCACTGCACGACATCGCGGGCATCACCAACGAGCACGGCAACGTGGTCGGTCTGATGCCCCATCCCGAGCACGCGGTGGAGGACCTGACCGGGGCCGGGACCGACGGCCTCGGCTTCTTCGCCGGGCTGGCGGCGCTGACCGCCCGCTGAGGCGCTCGGTCGCTAGGGCCGCTGCCCGCTCGCCAGCGCCGCCCAGGTCCCGGGGTTCGCCACCCCCGACACTCGGAGCGAGACGGCGCTCTGCCACGCACTCAGGGCCGCGTCGGTGCGGGTGGCGAAGATGCCGGTGACCGGGAGGTTCGTCCCGGTGGTCGCGGCGTTGAGGGCCCGCTGCAGGTCGCGGACGGACCGTCCGGTCGACCCCACCTTCAGTACGGGCTGCTGCCCCGTCGCGAGCAGCGTCATCCACGCGCGGCGGCTCCAGTAGGGCAGCACCCGGAGGTCGTGCGCCTTCTGCCAGGCGTTCATCGAGGCGAGCGTGCGGGTGCCGAGCTTGCCGCTCACCCGTCCGGCGTACGCCTTCTGCTCGGCCAGCAGGCACTGCAGGGCCCTGACCAGGACCGGGTCCGAGGCGTCGGTGACGCGCGGGTAGTCGGCGAAGTCCACGGGCACCCCGCCGCAGTGGCTCTCGACGGGCGCCTTGGGCGCGCCGAGGGAGAGGTAGTCGCGGTCGATGTTGATCGTGACCCCGCCGTACCGCTCGTTGTGCCCGCCGACGTACTGCTTCATCCGACCGCCGGGCTGCCACCCGGCGTCGCTGATGTACGTCGTGGACGTGTTGGCCTGCCCGTCCCAGCGGGCGATCCAGATCTGGTCCGGGAGGTGGTACGCCGTGGGGGTCTTCACGCGCGCCTGGTCGAGCATCCAGATGCCGGAGCCGGCGCTGGAGTAGACGCCGGAGACGTAGTCGAGCCCGTGGAGCTGCCGTGTCCACGCGCTGAGGAACGCCATCGCGGAGTAGCGGCACCCGTGGTTGGTGGCGTCGAAGCCCTCGAGGTCGTACCACAGGGTGCTGCCCGGTGAGAGGCCCAGCGCCTTCGCAGCGGCCACGGCCTTGTCGGCTTCGGAGGCGCCCTGCCGACGGGCCTTGGCGTAGCGGCCGTTCGTGCCCGGGTCGGCGCTGATCCGGGCGTCGTGCCCGTAGCGGGGGAAACGGGGGTTGCAGGAGGCCTGGGGGCCGAGGGTGATCGGGAGCAGCTTCCAGCCGTTGCGCAGCTGGGTGGTGACCCAGGTCGGCGTGAGGTTGGGCTGGACCCGGCATGCCCGGGAGGCGCCGGAGATGTAGATCCCGACCGCGAGGTACGGCGACTGGCGCAGCCACACGTCCATCGCCCGCTGCGTCGGGGCCAGGCACTGGTCGAACCCGTAGCCGTGGAAGGCCCCGGGAGTGGCGACGTTCGCGGTCACCGAGTCGGCGGGGGCCGAGGTGGCCACGCACGCCCCGCCGAGCAGCGTCAGGGCGGCTGCCGCGAGCAGCGGGCGAAGCAACATCGGGTCTCCCGGTGGGTGGTCTGTGTCCCCGTGGTGGGGGGCTCGGCCATGGCTGAGATCCACGGGGACCCGACACCTTAAACACAGCAGTCACACGCGTCACAGTGGTTCGTCGGAACTACACCGATGTAGTTGGCAAAGAAATGCGGGTCGTCCGCCTGAGGGGCTACTACAGCACCCGCTCAGGCGGACGACCCGCGTGGAGAGGAGGGGTCAGGCGGCCTCGGCGAGCTCCGGCTCGAGCTCGACGGTGACCGACTCCGGCGTACGACGCTCGCGGAGCGTGACCGCCGCCACCAGGAAGGCGGCCAGCGAGAACGCGGCCGAGGTGACGAACGCCGGCTGGACGCCCGGCACGAACTGGCCGGGGACCGCACCGGTGGCGTACACCGAGACGATCGCCGCCACGCCCACGGCGCCGCCCAGCTGCTGGGTGGTCTGCAGCAGGCCCGACGCCGAGCCGGCGTGCTCGGGCTCCACGCCGCCGAGGACGGTGGCCGTGATCGGCATGAAGATCAAGCCGGTCGCGAGGCCCGCGATCAGGACCGGCCCGAAGACCGAGCCGAGGTACGTCGACGACGTGCTGAGCTGGCTCAGCCAGAGGTAGCCGACGACCATGGCCGAGGACCCGATCATCACCATGGTCCGGGCCCCGAGCACCGAGATCAGCCGCGGGGTGATCCGGGACATCGCGAAGACTCCGAGGCTGAAGGGCAGGAACGCCGCGCCGGTCGCGAACGGGCCGAACCCGAGCACCCGCTCGTCGTACTGGACGACGAGGAAGAACATCGAGAAGTTTGCCCCGATCACGAGCGCCATCGCGAGGAGGGCGCCGACCCGGCGACGGTTGCGGACCAGGTGCGGCTGCACGAGCGGGTGCGGGTGACGCACCTCGGTACGGCCGAGCACGAACAGCAGCAGCACGCCGACCACGAAGCCGGCGATGGTGCGCACCGACAGCCACCCGTGCTCCGGCGTCCCGATCAGCGACCAGACGATCGCGACCGCACCGAGGGTGGCGGTGAGGGCGCCGACGACATCGAAGCGACCCGGCCGGCGGGGGGTCTCGGTGACGAAGCGACGGGCCAGGACCAGGACGGCGATGCCGATCGGCACGTTGATGAACAGCGTCCAGCGCCACGAGCCCAGGTCGGTGACGACGCCACCGAGCAGCAGGCCGATCGACGCGCCGGCCGAGGAGACCGCACCGAAGAGGGCGAGCGCCCGGTTGCGGGCGGCCTCGTCGGGAGCGCTGGTGGTGAGGAGGGCGAGCACGCTGGGTGCGGCCATGGCTGCTCCGGCGCCTTGCAGGGCACGGGCCAGCACCAGCTGTGTCGGCGTCTGCGCCAGACCGCCGAGCAGCGAGAAGAGCGTGAACATGCCCAGCCCGATCTCGAACATCCGGAGCCGGCCGCGGACGTCGCCGAGCCGGCCGCCGAGCAGCAGGAGCCCGCCGAAGGCGAGCGTGTAGGCGTTGAGCACCCACGAGAGCGAGGCCGGCCCGAAGCCGAGGTCGGTGTCGATCCGGGGCAGTGCGACGTTCACGACGGTGGCGTCCAGCACGAGCATGAGTTGGGCCACCAGCACGATCGCGATCCCGGTGTCGGCGCGGGCGGCGTTGGCGGGGAGCTCAGTGGGAAGGACGTGCGGGGAGCGGGTGGAGCGTGTGGTGTTCTCGGAGGCAGACACGAGAGGGATCCTGTTCTGGCCCGGACAGCCGGGCCGAGGTACGCTGTAGCGGAGAAGTTCTCCGCTTGGAGAACACGATACGGAGACAGTCTCCGTTTGGCAAGCGAGGTGGGTCATGCGCGCCGACGCGCAGCGCAACCGGGAGCGGTTGATCGAGGTCGCCCGTGAGGTCTTCCGCGAGCAGGGGTACGACGCCTCGCTCGACGAGGTCGCCAAGCGCGCCGGTGTCGGAGCCGGCACCCTCTACCGACACTTCCCGAGCCGCGAGGTCCTCCTCGACGCGATCATGCAGAGCTGGGTCGACCGGGTGAACGACTCGGCCGACAAGGTGCTGACCTACGAGGGTCCGCCGCGCGACCTGCTGCTGGCGTGGTTCGAGTCCTACGTCGCCCTGATCAGCCTCCACAAGGGGGGCCCGGCCAAGATCACCCAGGCGATGGGCGACGAGAAGTCGCCGATCGTCACCAAGTGCCAGACCCTCACGGCCGCGACCAACCGGATCGTGGAGCGGCTGCGGGCCGAGCACGCCCTGCGCGAGCACGTCGAGGCCGTGCAGATGGCCCGCCTCGTCGGTGGTGTCGCGACGGTGGCCGACAACGCGAACCTCGACCAGGTCGCCGTACGCCCGCTGCTCGAGGTCATCGCCGACGGCATGCTCGTCTGACCCTCCGCCACACCCTCCACATCCGCCACACGCCCAAGGCACTACCGTCACTTCTCGAGGGTTGCAACGGCTGAGAAGTGACGGGATCCCCGGTGAGCCGGGTATCCCGACGCCCCACGCCCGACTCCGCATCGGGTCGCAGGAGGAGGGCGGTGAGTTGTCCCCGACCGGCGCCTTGGCGAGGATGAGGTGTGTCCAGCTCGGTCGCCGCGGTGTGTCGCCTTCGGGTGCTCGGCCCGCTCGAGGTCCTCGTCGACGGCACGTGGCTGTCACCGGGGGGTCGTGGTGCGGCGTTGCTCGCGCTCCTCGCAGCAGACGCCGGAGCCACCCTTCCGGTCGACCGCCTGGCTGACGCGCTGTGGCCCGGCGCCGGACCGAAGGACCCGGCCAACGCCGTCCAGATCCTGGTCTCCCGGCTGCGCGCCCGGTTGGGTCACGACCTCGTCGAGACCCGACCCGCCGGCTACCGGCTCGCCGTACCCGATGAGGAGCTCGACGCGGTCGCGTTCGAGCAGCTGGTCCGGCAGTCCGCCCAGGGGACCCCCGGGCGGGCCGAGGAGCTGCTGGCCCGGGCCGAGCAGCTGTGGCGCGGCCCCGCCTTCTCGCCGTACGACGACCTGCCCGGCGTCCGTGAGGCAGCGGCCCGGCTCACCGAGCTGCGGCTGTCGGCGCGGGAGCGACGCGGACACGTCCTGGTCGAGCTCGGGCGGTACGACGACGCGGTGGCGGACCTCGACGCGCTCGTCCTGACGGACCCGTTGCGCGAGGTGGCGGTCGTCGAGCTGGTCACGGCTCTCGCTCGCACCGGGCGTGCGGCCGAGGCCCTCGGCCGGCTCGCGGACCTCCGGGCTCGTCTTCGCGAGTCGGGCCTCGACCCCTCCGCGCGGATCGAGGTGCTGCAGCAGCGCGTGCTCGCCGGCGACCTGGGGCCGCAGGGGGACGCCACCACTGCCGGTGAGCCGCTGGCGTTGGTGTGTCGGCAGTTCGCCCGGTCCCCGGGAGAGCTGGTGACCTTCGGCGAGGCGGGATCCGGGCCGACTCTCGTGTTCGTGCCGGGGTGGGTGTCTCGCCTCGATGCCGTCACCACAGGGCTCGACCCGCGTGGTCGCGTCCTGGCCCTCCTCGCCGAGGATCTGCGGGTCGTCACCTACGACCGCTTCGGAACCGGCCTGTCGCCCGGGGCGGTCGAGACCTTCGACCTCGAGTCCAGCGTCGCCGAGCTGGTCGCGCTCCTCGACGAGATCCGGGGCGAGCAGGTCGTCGTCTTCGCCTCGAGCGCGGCGAGCCCGATCGCGATCGCGGCAGCCGCCCGCGACCCGCGGATCACGCGGCTCGTCCTGCTCGGCAGCTACGCCGACGGGCCGGGTCTCTTCAGCAACGAAGGCGTGCGCGAGGCCATGCTCAGCCTGGTCCGCTCCAGCTGGGGCGTCGGCTCACGGGTGCTCGCGAACCTGGTCATGCCAGACCGTTACGACGAGAAGCTCTTCGCCCAGTTCCAGCGGCAGGTGGCGGACGCCGAGGTGGCAGCCGGTTTCCTGCAGCAGATGTACGACGCCGACGTGACCGACCAGCTGGCGCAGGTGCGGCAGCCGACGCTCGTCCTCCACTACGCCGACGACCCCGCGGTCCCCCTCGTCGGTGGCCGACAGGTGGCCGAGGGGATCCCGGGTGCCCGGCTCCGGATCCTGGCCGGGGCCTACCACCTCCCTCCCGCGCGCCACGCCGGACGGATCGCGGAGGAGGTCGTGTCCTGGTGTCGAGCCCCGCTCCCGCCGGGGCCGTGACGGCAGTGCCCCGGCGACAGCGACCTGAAAGGTCGGCGCGGCACGCTCCTGCGATGACCGACACCGACTTCCGCACCCATCCCGTCCGCGGGCCCTTCAACGCGTTGTTCTTCTGGCTGGCGGGTGGCCTGTTCGACCACCTCCTGGGCCCGCACAAGCGGCGCCTCCTCGCCGACCTGCCCGACACCGTCGTCGAGCTGGGCTCGGGCGTGGGAGCGAACCTGCGCTACCTGGCGCCGGGCTCGAGACTGATCGCTGTCGAGCCCAACCCCGCCATGCACCGCCGGCTCCGCCGTGCGGCCCGGCAGCGCGGCATACTGCTGGACGTGCGGCAGGTACCGGCCGAGCGGACGGACCTGCCCGACGCGAGCGCCGAGGTGGTCGTGAGCAGCCTGGTGCTCTGCACCGTGAACGACGTCGACCAGGTCCTCGCCGAGGTACGACGTGTGCTCCGGCCCGGTGGCCGGTTCGTGTTCGTCGAGCACGTGGCCGCCCCGGACGGTACGGCGCTGCGCCGGCTGCAGCGCTCGGTCCGAGCGCCGTGGGCGTGGTGCTTCGAGGGCTGCTCGTGCGAGCGCGACCTGGGCGGAGCGCTGCGCTCGGCCGGCTTCGCGAGGGTCGACGTCGAGGCCTACCGGTTGCGGTCGCCGTTCCTGCCGTTCAACCCGCAGATCGCCGGGGTGGCGACGGCATGACCGATCGCACGGACGGACGGGCGGCCGCTCCTCCGCTCAGGGTCGGTCTGATGCGGCAGCCCGACGAGCCGGCGGGGTGCCGCGCGCGCGACCTCGCCGCCCTCGCCTCCGCGGGACTGGACCACGTGGTGACGGCCGACCACGTCAGCTTCCGGGTCGGAGCCGGGAGGGATGGTCTCATCGACGCGGCGTCACTGCTCGCGACGGGCGACCTCCCTGTGTACGTCGGGCTCTACCTGCTCGCGCTCCGCCACCCGGTCCTGGTCGCTCGTCAGCTGTCGACGCTGGCGGAGGGCGCTCCGGACCGTCTCGTGCTGGGCGTCGGCGTAGGCGGCGAGGACCGGCACGAGGTCGAGGTGTGCGGTGTCGACCCGCGCACGCGAGGGCGGCGGATGGACGAGTGCCTGTCGGTGCTCCGCGCCCTCCTGGCCGGTGGTCCGGTCACGCACCAGGGTCGGTTCTTCGACCTCGACCAGGCGCTGGTCCTGCCGGCGCCGTCCGCACCGGTGCCGCTCGTCGTCGGCGGCCGGTCGGACGCCGCCCTGGTCCGGGCCGCCCGGCTCGGGGACGGCTGGCTCGGGATCTGGGTGTCGGCACGGAGGTACGCCGAGGTCGTCTCGCGGATCGCCGATCTCGCCGACGAGGCGGGGCGTCCCGACGTCGCCTGGCGGCACGGGCTCAACGTCTGGTGCGGTCTCGGAGCGGATCGGGCCGACGGAAGAAAGCACCTCGCGGCCGGGATGAGCGCCATGTACGGGCTGCCCTTCGAGGCCTTCGAGCGCTGGTCGCCGAGCGGGTCCGCGGAGGAGGTGGCGGACTTCCTGGCGCCGTACGTCGACGCCGGAGCACGCGACCTCAACCTGATCTGCCCGGGCCCGGACCGCGCCGCGATTCTCACGCGTGTCGCGGAGGTCAGGAGGCTGCTGCTCGACCGGTAGATTGCTGCCGTGTCAGAGTCCCGTGTTGCCCCCACAGGAGGGCCGACGAGTGTGCGTCTCGACACCGTCGCGACCGCCGCGTCCGACCCCGACCGCCAGCAGCCCTGGGCCGAGCTCGGTCTGAAGGAGGACGAGTACCTCCGCATCCGCGAGATCCTCAGGCGTCGTCCGACCTCGTCGGAGCTGGCGATGTACTCGGTGATGTGGAGCGAGCACTGCTCCTACAAGTCGTCCAAGGTGCACCTCAAGCAGTTCGGCGAGATCGTGCAGGAGACGCCGGTCGGCAAGATGCTCGCCGGGATCGGTGAGAACGCCGGTGTCCTCGACATCGGCCAGGGCTACGCCGTCACGTTCAAGATCGAGTCCCACAACCACCCGTCGTACGTCGAGCCCTACCAGGGCGCCGCGACCGGGGTCGGCGGCATCGTCCGCGACATCCTCGCCATGGGCGCGCGGCCCGTCGCGGTGATGGACCCGCTGCGTTTCGGCACGCTCGACGCCGACGACACCCACCGCGTGCTTCCGGGGATCGTCGCCGGCGTCGGTGGCTACGGCAACTGCCTCGGGCTTCCCAACATCGGCGGAGAGGCGGTCTTCGACGCGTCGTACGCCGGGAACCCGCTCGTCAACGCGCTCTGTGTCGGCGTGCTGCGCCACGAGGACCTCCATCTCGCCAAGGCGTCCGGCGCCGGCAACAAGGTGATCCTCTACGGCGCCCGCACCGGCGGCGACGGGATCGGCGGCGTCAGCGTGCTCGCATCGGAGACGTTCACCGACTCCGGCCCGACGAAGCGGCCGAGCGTCCAGGTCGGCGACCCGTTCATGGAGAAGCTGCTCATCGAGTGCACGCTCGAGCTCTTCGCCGCGGGAGTCGTCGCCGGCATCCAGGACCTCGGTGGCGCCGGCCTGTCCTGCGCGACCTCCGAGCTGGCCAGCGCCGGCGACGGCGGGATGCGGATCTCGCTCGACCGGGTGCCGCTCCGCGACTCCTCGCTCGCCCCGGAGGAGATCTTGATGAGCGAGTCGCAGGAGCGGATGATGGCGGTCGCCGAGCCCGGTGACGTCGAGCGGTTCCTGGAGATCTGCGCGAGGTGGGACGTCGAGGCCGTGGTGATCGGCGAGGTCACCGACGGCCAGCGGCTGCAGATCTACTGGCACGGCGAGACCGTGGTCGACGTCCCCCCGCGGTCGGTCGCGCACGACGGCCCGACGTACGAGCGTCCCTTCGCCCGGCCCATCTGGCAGGACGACCTGCAGGCCGACGGGGCCGAGGCGCTGCCGCGGCCGGCGTCCGGCGACGAGCTGCGCGAGACGGTGCTCCGGATGGCGGCCTCGCCCAACCTCTGCGACAAGTCGTGGATCACCGACCAGTACGACCGCTATGTCCAGGGCAACACCGTCCTCGCACAGCCGTCGGACGCCGGCATGGTGCGCGTCGACGCCGACACCCACCTCGGGGTCGCGGTCGCCACGGACGGCAACGGCCGGTTCTGCAAGCTCGACCCGTACGCCGGCGCGCAGCTGGCGCTGGCCGAGGCCTACCGCAACGTCTCGTGCTCCGGTGGCACCCCGGTGGCGATCTCGGACTGCCTGAACTTCGGCTCGCCCGAGGACCCCGATGTGATGTGGCAGTTCGCCGAGGCCTGCCGCGGTCTCAAGGACGCCTGCGTCGCGCTGGGCATCCCGGTCACGGGCGGCAACGTCTCCCTCTACAACCAGACCGGCTCCACCGCGATCCTGCCGACCCCGGTGGTGGCGGTGCTCGGTGTCGTCGACGACGTACGACGCCGTACCCCGACCGGCTTCCCGGGGGAGGGCGATGTCATCGTCCACCTCGGCCGCACCCGCGAGGAGCTCTCGGGCTCGGAGTGGTCCCAGGTCGTGCACGGGCACCTCGGCGGTCTGCCGCCGCAGGTCGACCTGCGCGACGAGGCGAACCTCGGTCGCCTGCTCGTCGAGGCCGCCCGTGGTGGCTATCTCACCAGCGCCCACGACATGTCCGACGGCGGTCTGGCCCAGGCTCTCGTCGAGTCGTGTGTGCGTCACGGCGTCGGCGCGACGGTGTCGCTGCTCGGCGACCCCTTCGTCGGGTTGTTCTCCGAGTCGGCGGCGCGCGCGATCGTCACCGTCCGCCCCGACCGGCTCGACGCGTTCCTGACGATGGCGGCGAGCCTCGGCGTACCCGCCGGCGAGATCGGCCGCACCGGCGGCTCCGCCCTCGTCGTCACCGACCGCTTCGAGATCCCGCTCGACGAGCTCGGTGCTGCCTGGCGAGACACGCTCCCCGCCGCTTTCGGCGGCTGACCGCGGGCTGCCGTTTCGGCGCCATCGCGCCGACCTGACAGATCGCGAACCCCGATCGATGTCACAACGGCGCAATGGCGCGGTCCGGCCACCCCCACGGCTCCGAACCACCTCCATGGATCGACGCACCCTGCTCGGAGTCCTCGGCTCTCTTGCGCTCGCCCCGCTCGTGGCGGGCTGCGAGACTCGGCGGGTGAGCAGCACCGCGTCGCCCGGAGCGCGCACGATCGCCTACGGCGACGACCCGGCCCAGTTCGGTGAGCTCACACTGCCCGAGGACACGCCGAAGGGCGTCGTGGTGGTCGTCCACGGCGGCTTCTGGAAGGCGACGTACGACCTGTCGCTCGGCCGGCCGCTCGCCGCGAGCCTGGCCGAGCACGGCTGGGCGGCCTGGAACATCGAGTACCGGCGCGTCGGCAACGGCGGTGGCGACCCGGCGACCTTCGACGACGTGGCCGCTGCCATCGACTCCCTGAGCCACGAGGACCTGCCGCTCGACCGCGTGCTCGCCGTCGGCCACTCCGCGGGTGGGCACCTCGCCACCTGGGCCGCCTCCCGCGGCTGGTTCCCGCAGTGGCCGGCGAAGGTCGAGCTGACCGGGGTGGTGTCGCAGGCAGGGGTCCTCGACCTCCGAGCGGCGTACGACGCGGACCTCGGCGCCGGCGCGGTCGTCAACCTCCTGGGTCACCGGCCCGGCCCCGACGACGCGCCGCTCGACCCGATCCGGCAGGCGCCGCTCGACGTGCCGGTGCACTGCGTCCACGGCACCCTCGACGACAACGTCCCGCTGAGCCAGTCGCAGCAGTATGTCGCCGCGGCCCGGGCCGCGGGCGCAACGGCAGAGCTGACCACGATCGAGGGCGGAGACCACTTCGTGGTGATCGACCCGTCGTCCGACGCATGGCGGCAGACCCTGATGATCCTCGATGGACTCTGACGGCCTGCGCATCGGCCGCGCGGTCGTCGTACCCGAGCGCGAGCTGGCCGAACGCTTCTCCCGCTCGTCGGGTCCCGGCGGCCAGGGCGTCAACACGGCCGACTCGCGGGTCGAGCTGTCGTACGACGTGGCGAGGTCGCCGGCGCTGCCCGAGACGACGCGCGCCCGGATGCTGGCCCGGCTCGAGGGCCGGCTCGTCGACGGCGTCGTCACCGTCGCCGCGTCGGAGCACCGCACCCAGCTCGCCAACCGTCGTGCCGCCCGGGACCGGATGGCCGCGCTCCTCACCGAGGCGGCCGCCCCGCCCCCGCGCACGCGCCGCCACACCAAGCCCTCGCGCCGAGCCAAGCAGCGCCGTCTCGACGACAAGAAGCGTCGCTCCCAGACCAAGCAGGGCCGCTCCGGCCGCTGGGACTGAGCGCCGTACCCCTGGGAAGACCCACCCGGAGGCTGTGGAAACCTCGGGTAGTCCGTGACGATCGGCAGGTGGAAAGGGCGAAATCACCTGCGTTTCGTCACGGACTACCCCGTCAGTGCACAGCCCCGGGCTGGGACGGAGGGGCTGGCGGAGTCGAGCTCGGCGTGCCACTGCGCCGGGCGCGGGACCGAGCGGATGGTGCGGCTCAGGGTCGGTACGAGCGCGCCGAGCGCCGTCGCGAACAGCAAGATCGCGATCGCCCGGCTACCGCCGAGGTCGTTGAGCATCCAGCCGCCGAGCAGGGGAGCGAAGGGCATCACTCCCATCGAGACGAACGTCATCGCGGACCCGACCCGGCCCTGGAGGTCGTCGGGCGTCATCGCGGCGCGGTAGGAACCGATGCCCGCGTTGCCGGCCGGGTTGAGCAGCAGCAGGAGGAAGACGGAGGTGCAGGCCGCGAGCGGCGTCGACCACCACACCAGCGGCAGGAGCGGGACCACGCACATCCAGGCGACCGCGACGGTGAGGACGCCGGTCCGAGCTCGGAGCATCAGGTCCGATGCGGGCCGCCGACATCGGCGAGGCGCTCGGCATCCCGGCCAACCAGGCGAGCTTCCACCTTCGCCAGCTGGCGAAGTACTGCCTGATCGAGCCGGCTCCCGAGGCCGCCCGCGACAAGCGTGACCGCGTCTGGCGGACGATCCAGGAGCGCGGCTTCCAGCTCGACGTGAAGGACATCGCGGCCGAGCCGGGCGGGAAGGCCGCGCTGACGGTGTTCCAGAAGAACAAGGCGGCGTGGGCGCACCGGCTCGTCGACGAGGTGTTCTCGTTCAAGCAGCGCAAGGACAGCTTCAGCGCGATCGTCGACCAGACCATGAAGCTGACCAAGGACGAGGCCGCGGAGTTCATGGGCGAGGTCGACGAGGTGCTGAAGTCGTGGGCCGACAAGACGCGCGGGCGCTCACCGGACCGGCGTACCTATGTCTTCTACTCGATGGTCCAGCCCTACCCCGAGGAGGGGAAGGACGCGTGATTCGATGGAGTCGTGCCCGCTCGACTCCGTCCCTCGTCGCCCGCCGACGTGCGTGACGCCCTCGCGGCAGACCCGCGCAGTCGCGAGCAGACCCGACTGCTGGTGAAGCACTTCCTGGCGGTGCTGTCCGAGCGCGCCCCGGGTGCGTCAGTCGAGGTCCGGGTCCCGCCGTACGCCGCGGTGCAGGCGGTCGCGGGCGTGCGCCATACGAGGGGTACGCCGCCGGCCGTCGTGGAGCTGGACGCCGACACCTGGATCGCGTTGGCGACCGGCGAGCTCGGGTGGGCCGCCGCCGAGGCCGCCGGGCGGGTGCGCGCCAGTGGCGAGCGGGCGGACCTGTCGCCTCTGCTGCCCCTGGAGGGCTCGTGATCGTCGCTCTCCTGCCGACGCAGAGCTTGGCCGACGCCGTCGGACCCGTGGACGGGGTCGAGCTGGTCGTCTGGCGTGGCGACGGGCCGCCGCCGCGGGACGACGCCGACCTGGTCGTGCCCGACTACGCCCGCGGCAGAGCAGCCCTGGCGATGCTCGATGCCCTCCCCGCGCTGCGCGTCGTACAGCTGCAGACGGCGGGGTACGACGGGGTGCCCGAGCTGATACCCGACGGCGTCCTGCTCGCCAGCGCCCGAGGCGTGCACGACGACGCGACGGCGGAGCTGGCGCTGGGACTGACGATCGCGTCTCTGCGGGGGATCGACCTCGCCGTCCGTGAAGCGGGCACCTGGCGGCAGGACACCCGACGGCGCAGCCTCGCCGACAGCCGCGTCGCGATCCTGGGCTACGGCTCGATCGGGCGTGCGGTCGCCGAGCGGATGGTGGCGTGCCGGGCCGTTGTCACCGGAGTGGCGTCGACGGCACGCGACGACCTCCTGGGGCGGGTGGTCACGTCGGACGACGTCGACTGGGCCGCCCAACACGTCGTGGTCGTCGTACTCCCGCTGAGCGACGACACGCGGCACCTGGTCGACGCGGCGTTCCTGGCCCGGCTCTCCGACGACACGCTCGTGGTCAACGTGGGCCGGGGGCCTTTGCTCGACACCGATGCCGTCCTGGCCGAGGCCGGCCGCCTCCGCTTCGCCCTCGACGTCACCGATCCCGAGCCGCTGCCGGAGGGGCATCCCTTGTGGACGGCTCCCGGCGTCCTCGTCACGCCCCACATCGCCGGCGGTACGACGGCCATGCTGCCGCGGATCGCGGCCCTGGTCCGCGACCAGCTCGAACGCCTCCGCGACGACAGCCCCCTGCGCAACGTCGTCCTGCGCTGAGTCTCCGGGGAGTGCGCTGCTTCACCATGTTCACATGGTGAAGCGGTGCTTCCCACGACGAATTCACCGTGGGAAGTGCAGGTTCGACTACTTCACATGATGAAGCTGAGTAGCGACCCAGGATCAGGAGGTGATGACCTCGCGGAACGAGTCGACGAGGAGATCGATGTCGGCCTCGCTGGCCACGATCGGCGGCGCGAGGCGGACGGTCTGGCCGTGTGCCTCCTTGGCCAGGATCCCCTTCGCCAGCAGGGCCTCGGTGAAGTCGCGGCCGGTCATCTTGTCGGGCGCGATGTCGATCCCGGCCCAGAGCCCGCGAGCGCGGACGGCGTCGATGCCGAAGCCGACCAGGTCGGAGAGACCGACGTACAGCTGTTCGCCGAGCTTGGCGGCGCGCTCCTGGAACTCGCCGGTCTCGAGCATCGCCACGACCTCGCGGCCGATGGCGGCGGCGAGCGGGTTGCCGCCGAAGGTCGAGCCGTGCGTTCCGGGCGTGATCACGCCGAGCACGTCGCGGTCCGCGGTCACGGCCGAGACCGGGTAGAGGCCGCCGCCGAGCGCCTTGCCGAGGATGTACATGTCAGGAACGACGTCCTCGTGGTCACACGCGAAGGTGCGGCCGGTCCGGGCCAGGCCCGACTGGATCTCGTCGGCGACCATCAGGACCTGCTGCTCACGGCACAGCGCGCGGACGTGCTGGAGGTAGCCCTCGGGGGGGATGATCACGCCGGCCTCGCCCTGCACCGGCTCGAGCAGGACGGCCACGGTGGTCTCGTCGACCGCTGCGCGCAGCGCCTCGATGTCGCCGTACGGCACGAGCCGGAAGCCCGGCGTGTACGGCGCGTACCCGTGGGTCGCGTCGGAGTCGGTCGAGAAGGACACGATGGTGGTCGTCCGGCCGTGGAAGTTGCCCTCCATCGCCACGATCGTGGCCTGGTTCTCCGCGACGCCCTTGACCTGGTACCCCCACTTACGGCTCACCTTGATCGCGGTCTCCACGGCCTCGGCGCCGGAGTTCATCGGCAGGATCATCTCCTTGCCGGTGAGGTCCGCGAGCGCCTCCGAGAACGGCCCGAGCTGGTCGTTGTAGAACGCGCGGCTGGTCAGCGTCAGGCGGCCGATCTGCTCACGGGCGACCTCGACGAGACGCGGGTGACCGTGGCCGAAGTTGAGCGCCGAGTAGCCCGCCAGGCAGTCCAGATAGCGCCTGCCGTCGACGTCGGTGACCCAGGCGCCCTCGCCGGTCGCCAGGACCACATGGAGCGGGTGGTAGTTGTGCGCGGCGTACGTCTCGGTCAGCTCGATGTGGTGGGCGGTAGCGGGCGTGGTGTCGTTCATGGGAGTGCCTTCGGCCGTCGGGATCGCGTGGAGGAAGTGCTCCCATCGTCTCGCACCACCACCCCGGAAGCCAAATGATTGTCAGACAATTCTTGCGTGAGGTCGGATCTGGGGGTCCTAGGGTGGCGGGCATGAGTGATGACGACCTCCGCGCGCGGGTGCGCGACGTCCTTCCCGGCGTACGACGTGATCTCGAGGCGCTGGTCCGGATCGAGTCGGTCAGCGCCGACCCCGCGCGTGCCGGGGAGGTGCAGCGGAGCGCCGAGGCGGTGCGCGACCTGTTCGCCGCGGAGGGCTTCGAGTGCCAGATCACCAGCGCGGACGGCGGCCGCCCGGCCGTCATCGCCCACAAGCGGTCGACCCGCGAGGGCGCTCCGACGATCCTGCTCTACGCCCACCACGACGTACAGCCCGAGAACGACCACGCCGACTGGGACTCCCCGCCGTTCGAGCCGACCGAGCGCGACGGCCGCCTCTATGCCCGCGGCGCCGCCGACGACAAGGCCGGGATCGCCGCCCACCTCGGCGCCCTCCGGGTCCACGGCGACGACCTCCCGATCAACGTCGTGATGTTCGTCGAGGGCGAGGAGGAGGTCGGCTCCGACAGCCTGCCCGCGCTCCTGAGGCAGCACCTCGACGAGCTGCGGGCCGACGTGATCGTGATCGCCGACAGCGGCAACTGGGACATCGGCGTGCCCGCCCTCACCACCCTGCGTGGGCTCGTGCGCCTCGACGTCGAGGTCCGCACCCTCACCCACGCCGTCCACTCCGGCATGTGGGGCGGCCTCGTGCCCGACGCCCTGATGACCCTGAGCCGCGTCATCTCCAGCCTGTACGACGACGCCGGCAACGTCGCCGTCGACGGCCTGGTCTCCGGACCCGCGGCCGACGTCGACTACCCCGAGGAGCGGCTACGGGCCGAGTCCGGCGCCCTGGCGAGCATCGACTGGATCGGCAGCGGGTCCAGCGTCGAGCGTCTGTGGACCAAGCCGTCGTTGTCGGTGATCGGCCTCGACGCACCCAAGGTCGCCGGCTCCAGCAACACCCTCGTCCCGGCTGCGAAAGCCCGGCTCAGCCTCCGGATCGCGCCAGGCGACAGCGTCGCCAACGCGCGCGCCGCGCTCACCCGCCACCTCGAGACCCACGTCCCGTGGGGCGCCGAGCTCACGGTCACGCCCGTCGACTTCGGCGAGCCGACGGCGATCGACGCCACCGGTCCCGCCTACGACGCGGCCCGCGAGGCCTTCGCCGAGGCGTGGGACGGCACCGAGCCGATCGACATGGGCGTCGGGGGGTCGATCCCCTTCATCGCCGAGTTCCTCGACGCGTTCCCGGAGGCCAGCGTGCTGGTGACCGGCGTCGAGGACCCGGACACCCGCGCCCACGGCGCCAACGAGGGCCTGCATCTCGCCGAGTTCGAGCGGGTCGTGCTCGCGGAGGCGCTCCTCCTCCAGAAGCTGGGAGCGTCCTGACCCTCAGCGCGTGACGGCGTAGAGGAAGCACTGCGGCAGCACGGTCCGCACATGCACGGTCGCGACGCCGGGAGCGTCGAGCAGCCCGTCGATCACGGGAGCGAGGTCCTCGTCGCCAGTCAGCGTGTGGTGCCCGTAGTCCATCGACCCGTCGGCGTGGTAGGTCCGCAGCAGTCGCGGCCCGCGGTCGAGCTCGGGCGGCAGGCCGGGTCCGGCATATCCCTCGCACCGGTCGGCGTGGACGTAGACGGGACCGACCTCTCGCCACGGTGACACCTCGGTGAACGGTGCCCACGAGAGGAGAGCGATCCGCTCGCCCGGACTCGCGAAGCGCAGGCAGCAACGCAACGGCTCGCCCTGGCCGGCCGCGGCGTACGCCGTGACCGGGTTGCCGAAGTCGTCGACCCCGGCCTCACGGACGGCGTCCAACCGGGCCGGGTCGATCGCGTGCACGGTCAGGGTCTGCTGGGTCCGGGTCGACGTGGTCATGCCTCCACGATCCCCGAGGCCGGGCCGGCCTTCTGGCGGGAATCGGACGCAGCGTCGGCGTGCGGCGATGCCATGCCGTCGTACGCCCTCGCCTAGACTCGCCTCGTGACCCCACCCACCAGCCGCAGGGGCGGCGACGGTCGGCTCACGGCGGCGCTCGACCCGCTGGACCAGGGTCCCCAGGACGCCTGTGGCGTGTTCGGGGTCTGGGCACCGGGCGAGGAAGTCTCCAAGCTCTGCTACTTCGGCCTCTACGCGCTGCAGCATCGCGGCCAGGAGTCCGCCGGCATCGCGGTGAGCAACGGCCGGCAGATCCTCGTCTACAAGGACATGGGTCTGGTCTCACAGGTCTTCGACGACTCCACGCTCGAGTCGCTCAAGGGCCACCTCGCGATCGGCCACGCGCGCTACTCCACCACCGGCGCGAGCACCTGGCAGAACGCCCAGCCCACCTTCCGCCCCACCGACGACGGCTCCATCGCGCTCGGCCACAACGGCAACCTGATCAACACCCACGAGCTCCAGGAGATGGTCGCCGCGCTGCCCGGCCTCCCCGGGGAGCTCGAGCTCAACCGCACCCTCGAGACGGCCTCCACCAGTGACACCGCTCTCGTCACCGCGCTCCTCGCGCACCACCCCGACACCTCGCTGGAGCAGCGGGCGCTCGAGGTCCTGCCCCTGCTCCGCGGCGCCTACTCGTTCGTCTGGATGAACGAGTCGACGCTCTACGCCGCCCGCGACCCGCAGGGCATCCGGCCCCTGGTCCTCGGCCGGCTCGACCGCGGCTGGGTCGTCGCCAGCGAGGACGCCGCGCTGGCCACCATCGGCGCGAGCGTCGTCCGCGAGGTCGAGCCCGGCGAGCTCCTCGTGATCGACGAGAACGGCCTGCGGTCCCACCGCTTCGCCGAGCCGGCCCCCAAGGGCTGCGTGTTCGAGTACGTCTACCTCGCCCGCCCCGACGCCACCATCGCCGGTCGCAGCGTCCACCAGGCGCGGGTCGAGATGGGGCGACAGCTGGCACGCGAGTTCCCCGTGGACGCTGACCTGGTGATGCCGGTGCCCGAGTCCGGAACCCCCGCCGCCGCGGGTTACGCCGAGGAGAGCGGCATCCCCTTCGGTCAGGGCTTCGTCAAGAACGCCTACGTCGGTCGCACCTTCATCCAGCCGAGCCAGACCCTGCGCCAGCTGGGCATCCGGCTGAAGCTCAACGCCCTCGACCACATGGTCCGCGGCAAGCGGCTCGTGGTGGTCGACGACTCGATCGTCCGCGGCAACACGCAGCGCGCCCAGATCCGGATGCTCCGGGAGGCGGGTGCCGCCGAGATCCACGTGCGGATCAGCAGCCCGCCCGTGAAGTGGCCGTGCTTCTACGGCATCGACTTCGCCACCCGCGCGGAGCTGATCGCCAACGGCCTCGACGTGGCCGAGATCGCCGCCAGCGTCGGTGCCGACAGCCTCGGCTACATCTCGCTCGAGGGGATGACCGAGGCCACCGGCCAGAAGACCGACGCCCTGTGCCTGGCCTGCTTCACCGGCAGCTACCCGGTCGAGCTCCCCGACGAGAGCCTCCTCGGCAAGCATCTCCTCGAGGCCTCGCTGACCTCTCCGCACGCCGCGCGGGAGCTTCCCGTGCTCAACAACCCCTGATCGAGGGAGCCCGCCCGTGACCGAGCAGAGCCCGCCCTCGGGGGCCCACGCGTACGCCGCAGCCGGCGTCGACCTGGAGGCCGCCGACAAGGCCATCACCCTGATGAAGGGCTGGGTCGAGAAGACCTCGAGTCCCGAGGTGATCGGCTCGCTGGGCGGCTTCGCCGGGCTGTACGACGCCTCGGCCCTGACCCGCTACACCCAGCCGATCCTGGCCACCTCCACCGACGGGGCCGGTACCAAGGTCGCCATCGCGCAGGCCATGGACATCCACGACACGATCGGGTTCGACCTGGTCGGCATGGTCGTCGACGACCTGGTGGTCTGCGGGGCCGAACCGCTCTTCATGACCGACTACATCGCCTGCGGCAGGGTCGAGCCCGAGCGGATCGCCGCCATCGTCAAGGGCATCGCCGAGGCCTGCGTCGAGGCCGGCTGCTCCCTGATCGGCGGCGAGACCGCCGAGCACCCCGGCCTGATGGAGCCCGACGCCTACGACGTCGCCGGCGCCGCGACCGGTGTGGTCGAGGCCTCCCACCTGCTCGGCCCGGGCCGGGTCCGCCCCGGCGACGTGGTCGTGGCGATGGCCTCGAGCGGGCTGCACTCCAACGGCTACTCCCTGGTCCGCCACGTCCTGCTCGAGCAGGCCGGCTGGGTGCTCGACCGCGAGGTGGCCGAGCTGGGACGCACGCTCGGCGAGGAGCTGCTCGAGCCGACCCGGATCTACACCAAGCCGTGCCTCGCCCTGGCCGCGGAGACCGGCGTCCACGCGATGGCCCACATCACCGGCGGGGGTCTCGTCGCCAACCTGGCGCGCGTGATGCCCGAGGAGCTCTCGGCGACCCTCGACCGCGGCACCTGGGTCCCGGCGCCGATCTTCGACGTCGTACGCCGGGTGGGCGCTGTGTCGCAGGACGACCTCGAGTCGACCCTGAACTGCGGCGTCGGGATGGTCGCTCTGGTGCCCGCGCACGATGTCGACCGGGCCCTGGCCACCCTCGACCGGTTCGGCGTGCACGCCTGGGCCGCCGGCGAGGTGGGCCTCGACGCCGAGCGCGGCGGCGAGGTGCGTCTCACCGGCCAGTACGCCGGCTGGAGCGCCTGACCGACCCTTCTGGCCCCCGATTCGGCCGTTCCGGACCCTGTGGGAGCGAAATATGGGCCATTTCGGGACGGGGGTGTGCGGGAACAGCCACCCATTGGGTAGCGTTACGTCCACGACGATATGACCGATCAGACCGGTGCCACGGTGACTTTCCCCTGGCCCGGCCCAGAGTGCGAGGGGGTCGACCCTATGGGGCGCGGCCGAGCTAAAGCCAAGCAGACGAAGGTCGCCCGAGACTTGAAGTACCGCACTCACGAGGCGGACTTCGGGGCACTGGCGCGCGAGCTGCACGGCGAGACCGACAGCGACGCAACTGACGACCCGGTGGACGACCCCGCCGACGAATGGTCGGACTACGTCGAGCCGTCTCGCGACTGACTTGTTGAGTTGGCCCTCCGGGCGCGTTCACTTGGCCCTTGCGGCTGACGGCGCGCCCGGAGGGCCAACTCAACGCGCCCGGAGGGCCAACTCAACGAGCCCGGAGGGCCAACTCAAGGCAGGTAGAGGCCTCGCAGCCGGCCGACGTCGCGCATCCGGCGCTCGGCGAGCCGGTCGGCGGCCTCGGCAGGGGTGACCGCGTCGGTGCTCGCCAGCTCGAAGACGGCCTTCGTGGTGTCGTAGATCTTCGACGCACGCTGCTCGGCCCGCTCGAAGCTGAAGCCCTCGAGCTCGTCGGCAACCTGGATCAGGCCGCCGGAGTTCACGCAGTAGTCGGGCGCGTAGAGGATCCCGCGGTCCGCCAGCGCCTTCTCGATGCCGGGATGGGAGAGCTGGTTGTTGGCCGCGCCGCAGACGATCTTCGCGGTCAGGGCGTCGACCACCTCGTCGGTCAGCGCATCGCCCATCGCGCACGGCGCGTAGACGTCGATCTCCGCCCGCACCAGTGCGTCGGCGTCGGCGACCGCCATGGCGCCGTACTCCTTCACCATCCGGTCGACGGCCGGCTGGTAGACGTCGGTCACCACGACCTGCGCGCCGTCGTTGACCAGGTGCTTGACGAGGTGGTGACCGACCTTGCCGACGCCGGCGATGCCGACGGTGCGGCCGGACAGGGTGGGGGCACCCCAGAGCGCTTCGGCGCTGGCGCGCATGCCCTGGTAGACGCCGTACGCCGTGAGCACCGACGAGTCGCCGGCGCCGCCGTGGGCGACCGTCCGGCCGGTGACGAAGGAGCACTCCCGTGCCACGACGTCCATGTCCTCGGAGTAGGTGCCGACGTCGCAGGCGGTGTAGTAGCGGCCGCCGATCGCCTGCACGAAGCGGCCGTAGGCCCGCAGCAGCGCCTCGGTCTTGTCCTTCATCGGGTCGCCGATGATCACGGCCTTCCCGCCGCCGAGGTCGAGGCCGGCCAGCGCGGCCTTGTAGGACATCCCGCGCGAGAGGTTGAGGACGTCGCGGATCGCGTCCGCGGTCGTCGCGTAGGGGTAGAAGCGGGTGCCGCCGAGACCGGGTCCGAGCGCAGTGGAGTGGATCGCGACGATGGCCCGCAGCCCGGTCGCGTGGTCGTTGCAGAACACGACCTGCTCGTGGTCGGCCCCGAGCTCGAAGACGTCGACGCCGTCGACGGAGCTGACAGGGGAGCCGGTGACGGAAGGGTCCGCGGACATGCTGGTGCCTCTTTCGGTCGCGCCACGCGGGTGGGTGGCGTACGGGCGGGCCACGAGGGGTGGTGTGACCCACCTCGCACGATAGTGCTCCGACCGGCCTCGCCGGGAATCGACCGGCTGGTCAGTGCAGCTGCTGTGTCGCCACCCAGGCACCACCGAAGCAGGCCAGGAACACCGCGACGCACACCAGCACGAGCAACACCGGGGAGCCGGGCGCCTGCGCCTGCGCAGCGGACGCCCCGGAGGACCGTTGCGCGGGCTCCGGCGGGCTCACGAGCAGGGTCCGCTCCGCACTGGGGACCAGCGGTTGCAGTGCGTTGACGAACGCCCGGACCGTCGGCCACCTGTCCTCGGGATCGGGTGCCAGTCCCCGCAGGACGATCTCGTCCACCGCGGGCGGCAGGTCGGCGAGCTCGCTGGGCGGCGGCGGAGGCTGGAGGGTGGCCAGGTCGGCGATCGAGCCGGTGTGCGCGACGCGGCCGGTCAGCATCTGGTAGGTCACCGCGGCCAGCGCATAGACGTCCGCCCGCTCGTCGACGCCGAGCCCGACGGCCTGCTCCGGTGCCATGTACGCCGGCGTCCCCACCACGTGGGTGAGCCCACTGGCATGGAGCATCGCCTTCGCCACGCCGAGGTCGGCGACCATCACGCGGACGTCGTCACCGTCGCTGCGCAGCAGGAGGTTCGCCGGCGTGATGTCGCGGTGGATCGAGCCGTGGTGGTGGAGCACCACCAACCCGGCGCCGGCCTGCGTCACCAGGTCGACCGTGCGGTCGAGCGGCAGCCGGTGCTCGCGCTGGAGCAGGTCCGCGACCGTGCCCTGGTCGGCGTACGTCATGACGAAGTACGGCGTGCCATCCACCTCGCCCACGTCGTACACCCGGACGACGTGGTCGGAGTCGGCCCGCCGCAGGATCCGCGCCTCCTGCAGGAACCGGTCGCGGATGTCGAGCCGCTGGGACCAGTTGTCCGCGAGCGCCTTCACCGCGACGTCGGACTCGAGCTCGTCGTCGTGGTAGAGCCAGACCGATGCGAACCCGCCGACGCCGAGCCGGTCGACCTGTCGCAGGCGACCGAGCCGAGCAGGAAGGGACACGGTGGGTATTGTGCCGGACCAGCGACCGCGCTCGGAGGACGGACAGGGTGGACGACACGCACGAGACCGAGGACATCGAGTCCCTGGCGGCCGACGCCGCCCGAGGCGACCATCAGGCGCTCGAGTCGTTGCTGGTCGAGATCCAGCCCCGGGTACGCCGGATCTGCGGCCGGATGCTGCTCTATCCCGAGGACGCCGAGGAGGCCGCGCAGGACGCTCTCCTGCTCGTGGCCACGCGGATCAGCACGTTCGGCGGGCGGAGCCGCTTCACCACCTGGCTGCACGTGGTGGCGTCCAACAGCGCCCGCTCGACGTACCGCGCCCTCAAGCGGCGCTCGGCGGAGCTGCCGACCGACAACCTCCCCACGGCCGCGGACCCGCGCACCACGAGCGTGATCGCCGGCAGCCGCCTCGACTTCCTCGAGGCGCTCGAGCTGCTGTCGGTCGACCACCCTGCACTCGTCGAGCCGCTGGTCCTGCGTGACGTGCAGGAGCTGGAGTACGCCGACATCGCGACCCTGCTCGACATCCCGGTCGGCACCGTGAAGTCGCGCATCCACTCGGCCCGCCAGATCGTGCAGCCGCTGCTCCTGCGCTGACGTCAGCGCAGGCGGGCGACGTACCGGGTGGCCGTCCGCACGTCGCGCATCCGGCTCTCCCAGGTGACGCCCACGACCAACAGCACGGTCCCCGACAGCCCGATCACGACCCACGGCGGCAGCTCCGCGGCGTACGGCGCGAGCTCGCGCAGCACCAGCACGGCACCGACGACGGCGCCGACGACCACGGGTGCGCTCCAGCGCAGGGCCACGCCGGCGAGCACCAGCGCGAGACAGCCGAGGCCCAGCAGCAGCGCGCGCAGCGACGTCGGGTCGTCGAGCACCACCAGGAGAGACGGGACCGTGGCCAGGCTGAGTCCCGGGGCCAGCAGCCGCAGGGTGGCGGTGCGGTCGTCGCGGAGCAGTCGCCAGCAGCCCACGGCGGTCAGCACGAGCGCCGACGGCAGGGTGTAGGCCTCCGGCACGGTCACCCCGAGCTCGGCGAGGCGTACCCACGTCGCCATCGCCAGCAGCAGACCACCGGGCCAGGCGAGGAAGCGCCGGGTGGGATGGAGCAGCGCGGACGCCGTCACGAGGACGCCGGCGACGGTGAGGTGGATGGCCAACGCGCGCGACGTGTCGACGGCAGCGAGCACCGCCCCGAGCGATGCCACCGTCCCGACCACGGCGGCGGAGATCTCGAGGACAGGCTCGGGTCGCCAGATCGCGAGCCCCCCGAGCACGATCAGCACGGGGATCGCCCGGTCGACCTCGGGCACCGACAGGGCACTCCCCCCGGCCCAGACCAGACCGCCGAAGGCGACCGCGAAGGCGGCGGTGGCGACCTCGCCGGTGAGGTCCGTACGGCGCATCAGGTGGACGCTGAGAGCGGTCGCGACCGCCAGGACGAGGGCGGTCATCGTGTCGTTCGGCAGCGCTGCGAGGACGGCGAGCACCCCGGGCACGACGGCAGCGACCCGGACCGCGGTGGCCGTCGGCCCAGAGACCCGGTCGGCGACACCGAAGCCGACGCATGACGTGGTGAGGAGCAGGGCGACCACGGCGGCGAGCGGTACGTCGTACGGCGGCAGGGCGACGACGGCCCCGACGACCGCGGCGACTCCGACGGTCAGGAGCCACGCCGTACGACGGAGCGGAGACCACAGGCCGACCACGGCGCCCGCGGCCGCGGCGAGGAGGACCGACGTGGGCAGGGCCAGCCACGGGGACACCCACGTCGAGGACGAGGCGACGTGGACGCCGAACGGCTCGGTGAACGGGTCACCGACACCGAACGTGGCGCTCAGGGCGGCGCCGGTCAGATCGAGGAAAGCGGCCAGCGGCAGGACGGCCGTTCCCGCGAGCGGCAGGACGGCCAGCGGACGCAGGCGTTCGGGTGCGAGGGTGGCGACCGCGGTCCAGGCCAGGCCGCAGGCCAGGAGACACAGCGTGGCGTGGGTCAACGAGTTGTCGAGCGCGGCGAGGACGACGACGTACGTGCCGAGCAGTGCGGCGACGGAGTATCCGACCAGCGTGGGGATGCGACCCAGGCCCACGACGGGGGCCGCCGAGGCCGCCAGCGCGACGGCGGCCAGGAGCGGCCAGCCGGCGCCGTGACCCCACAGGTGGGAGAGCGTCAGGTCCGAGAGGGAGGAGCCGAGCCCGTCGACCACCAGGTAGAGCCACCCGAGGCTCGCAGTGACGACCGAGGCGACCCACAGCGGCGCACTCGGCAAGGCGGTCCCGACCCGGCCGAGGCCGAGCAGGACGACCGTGGCCAGCAGCATCGGGATCGGGGCGCGCACGGTCTCCTGCGCGCCGACGCCGGCCACGAGCACGGCCAGCGGTGCCACCAGGGCGGGGGAGACGAGCGGACGGGGCGCGGTCAGGGCGATCAGCCCGAGCGAGACCGTCGCCACGACCGCACCGACGAGCGTGACGAGGCCGGCGTCGCCGAGATCGCCGAGCCAGCCCGCGTGCTGGGCACCGACCACGTCGAGTGCCACCAGGCCCAAGCCGACCACGGTCAGCGCCTCACCAGCCATCCGCAGTCCGCGGCCGGCGAAGATCCGGGCACCGCCGAGGGCGACGCCGGTCAGGACGAGCAGGACCAGGGTTCGGCCGCCGACACCCAGCCAGCTCCATGCCACCGCCAGGAAGGTCACGGCGGCGACCAGCAGGCAGAGCGCGCCCAGCGTCAGCAGGATCTTCGGGACGGATGCGCCGCGCAGTCGTGGGGCGTCGGGGTCCGTCTGCGGCTGCGGCTCCCGAGCCTGACCCGGGGCAGGGCACGGCGCCGCGTCGGCCAGGAGCGAGCCGGACGCAGGGGGCGCCGGGGTCCCGACGGACCCGACCGGCACCGGGTCCGCCGTGAGAGCCGCCTGGTGCCGGAGGGTGGCGAGGAGCTGGTCCGCGCGCTGCAGCGTGGTGAACAGCTCGACCGCCGTAGGCCCCGTCAACGGGAGGGCACAGCGCGGGCAGGTCTGCGGCGCCGCGGCGAGCGGGGAGTGGCAGTCCGGGCAGCGCGTCGGATCGGCGTACGTCGTCATGAGTGTCAGTACCTCATGCCCCGAGTACGCGTGCCGTCCGTCCCGGCACTCAGTGCCTCTGAGTATCCGGGCTCAATCGAGCGAGATCCGCGGCATCACCAGAGGGGACTCTCGACCCCTGCCGGCGGGTCCGGCCTTGCGGCAGGGTGGGCACATGCAACAGATGAGCCTGCGCGAGTACATCGACAACCTGGAGCGGGACGGCTACACGGTGCGCGACGACCACGGCGACGACCCGATGCTGATCCGGCCTGACGGAAAGGCGGTCGAGACGTGGCGCGAGGACTATCCGTACGACGAGCTGATGAGCCGCAACAGCTACGAGGTGGAGAAGTACCTGCTCCAGATCGAGCTCCTGAAGTTCCAGTACTGGGCACAGGACTCCGGCAAACGGCACGTCATCGTCTTCGAGGGACGTGACGCGGCGGGCAAGGGCGGGACGATCAAGAGGTTCATGGAGCACCTGAACCCGCGCGGCGCGCGGATCGTCGCGCTGACGAAGCCGAGCTCGACCGAGCTGGGCCAGTGGTACTTCCAGCGGTATATCGCCCATCTGCCGACGTCGGGTGACGTCGTCCTGTTCGACCGCTCCTGGTACAACCGCTCAGGGGTCGAGCGGGTGATGGGGTTCTGCACCGACGAGGAGTACCACACCTTCATGCGGCAGGCGCCGGCGTTCGAGGAGATGCTGCTCGAGTCGGGCATCCACGTGACCAAGCTGTGGTTCTCGGTGACCCAGCAGGAGCAACGGACCCGGTTCGCCGTACGCCAGCTCGACCCGGTACGGCGATGGAAGCTGTCGCCCATGGACCTCGAGAGCCTCGACAAGTGGGAGGCCTACACCGAGGCCAAGGAGGAGATGTTCCTGCGCACCGACACCGACCACGCGCCGTGGTACACGGTGAAGAGCAACGACAAGAAACGAGCCCGCATCAACGCGCTGCGGCTCTTCCTGAGCCTCGTGGACTACGAGGGGAAGGACCCCCAGGTCGTGCTCCGCCCGGACCGGAAGCTCGTCCGACGTGGCCGCGACACGGTCGGGGACTGAGTGGGAGCCGGGCCGGAGGGCCGGGAGGAGGAGTGGTGGCCAGGGGCGGGGTCGAACCGCCGACCTTCCGATTTTCAGTCGGACGCTCGTACCAACTGAGCTACCTGGCCGTGGTCGCACGCCGCATCCGCGGAGCGCGAGAGCACCTTACCGGAGCGTTTCCTGCTGGCCGAAACCGGCGGCGTCCCCAGGGTCGGGGTGCGCGCGCGTGAGGATGGGGCCGTGAAGGAGTACGCCGACTTCCTGGGCAGCCAGTCGCCGTACGACGCGCTGAGCGCCGACGAGCTCCTCCGGCTCGTCCACCGGCTGGAGGTGGAGTACGTCGCGGCCGGCACCACCATCGTCCAGGCGGACGGGCCGCCGCTGGACCATCTGTGGGTCGTGCGGACCGGCGCCGTGGAGGTGGTCGACCGGGGCCGGGTCGTCGACTACCTCGGGCCCGGCGACACGTTCGGCCACATCTCGGTGCTGACCGGCCTGGCGCCTGCGCTGTCGGTCCGCGCCCTGGAGGACACGCTGTGCCTGCGACTACCGGACCCGCGGACGGTGCTCGAGGACCCGGCCAAGCTCCGCTTCTCCCACTTCGGGACCATGATCAGCCGGGAGCGGCTCACCGGTGGTGGCGCGCTCGACCACACGCCGGGCTCCGCCCGTTCGCTGATGCGACCGGTGGTGTGGGCCCAGGGCGACGACACCATCGCCGACGTCGCGGCGCGCATCACCGAGGCAGGACACTCGGGGGCGCTGGTCCGCGACGGCGACGAGTGGGGGATCGTCACCGACCACGACTTCCGGAAGCGGGTCGCCACCCGGGAGCTCGCTCCCGACGCGCGGGTCAGGGAGCTGGCGTCGTTCCCGGCCCTACGGGTCGGTGAGGAGTTCTCGCAGGCGGCGGCGTTCTCGCGGATGATCGACCGCGGGGTGCACCATCTCGTCGTCCTCGACGGTGAGGGGGTGCCGGCGGGCATCCTGCGGGCCGTCGACTTCGCCTCGGCGGAGATCCGGAACCCGTTGCTGATCCGGTCGCAGATCGAGAGTGCCGACTCCGTCCCCGCCCTGCGCACGGCCGCGCAGCTGCTCAGGCCGACGCTGGTGGAGCTGAGCGCTGCGGGCGCACCGGCCCGGCAGGTCGGCAACCTTCTCGCCGCCATCGTCGACGCGCTCCTCCGCAAGCTGGTCTCCTTCCACGGGCTGGACGCGCTCGAGTCACCGCCGTCATGGATCGTGCTGGGCTCGATGGCCCGCCGCGAACCGCTGCCCCACTCCGACGTCGACACCGCGATGGTGTGGAGCGAGCCCTGCGACGACGACGCCCGTCGGGACCTGTTCGAGCGGGCCGAGGCGCTCTTGGTCGACATGGAGTCGTGCGGCCTCGCCCGGTGCGTCGACGGCGCGAACGCGGTCAACCCGTTGTTCGGTCGGTCCAGCGAGGCGTGGGCGAACGCCGTGTCCCGGTGGCTGAGGGAGCCGACGGCGCCGCAGGCCCTGCTGCTGTCGTCGATCGTGATCGACAGCCGACCGCTCACCGAGGTCGCCCTGGGCCGGACCGTGACCGACGTGATGCGGCTGCGACCGCGGAGCCTGGACTTCCTGCACGACTTCACCATGGAGGCCACGGCCGTCAAGCCGCCCAGCGGCTTCGTGCGCGAGTTCGTCGTCGACCATCGCGGCCGCCACCGCGGCGAGCTGAACCTCAAGCGCGGTGGCCTGCTGCCGGTCGCTGCACTGGGTCGCTGGGTCGCGGTCGTGACGGGCGACTCGCGGGGAGGGACGCATGACCGGTTGCACCGTGGCCAGGAGGCCGGCCTGCTCACCCAGGACGAGACCGACACCCTCGAGTCGGCGTTCGACCACATCTACGAGCTCCTGCTCAAGCGCGACCTCACCTCGATCTCGACCGGCGTCGCGTCGACGACGTACGTCGACCCGCGCGAGCTCGACACGTTGACGCGCCGGCACCTGCGCGAGACCTTCCGCTCGATCGCCTCCGTCCAGGAGGCTGTCAGCGGCGACTGGCGCGCCCGGGTCGGCAGATGAGCCGACTGTTCCCGCGGGCGACCAGGGCGCCCGCCGTGGACCGGCCCTGGCGCGACGTCGAGTACTGCGTGGTCGACGTGGAGGCCACGGGCCTCGACCTGCGTCACGACGTCCTGATCTCCTTCGGCAGCGTCGCGGTCAGGTCGGGCCGCCTGTGCTGCGAGACCGCCTTGTACACCGACGTCAGACCCGGCCGACACGTCAGCACCGGCGCCGTCGGGGTGCACGGCCTGCGCGACCGGGACCTCGACTCGGCCCCGGAGCTGTCGGAGGTCATCGACCGGATCGTGGCCGAGCTGGACGGGCGCGTGCTGGTCGCCCACGCCGCCTGGGTCGAGCGGGCGTTCCTGACCCGTGCCCTACGGAGCCAGGGCCGACGGTTCAACGCCCCGGTCATCGACACGGCCGCCCTGCTCCGGGCGGCTGGACTGGCCCGGTCGGGGACCGGGTTCGAGCCGGACGTCGAGGCCATGGCCGAGAGCCTCGGCCTGTGCGTCCACACGCCTCACCATGCACTGGGCGACGCCCTGACGACCGGTGAGGTCTTCCTGGCGGTCGTCTCGAGGCTCGAGCGAGCCCTGGGTGGACCGCTGACGGCGTACGACCTGGTGGACATCTCGCGCCGTCACACCCTGACCTGATCGGTGCCGTCGGGCCTGCCGAGTCGGTGCGACGGCGGCCCGCGCCGTATGCTGGCCGCGCTCAAGCGCACCGGCCCCCATCGTCTAGCGGCCTAGGACGTCGCCCTTTCACGGCGGTAGCACGGGTTCGAATCCCGTTGGGGGTGCTGCTCTCCGACGGGCTGGGGGACTCGTCGGCGGGATCTGCCGATTGGGAGAGGCCAGAGACGATGGGTTAGAGTTCCACCGCTCTCGAGACACAGGGGAGAGCACACCTGGCCCCGTAGCGCAGTTGGTTAGCGCGCCGCCCTGTCACGGCGGAGGCCGCGGGTTCGAGTCCCGTCGGGGTCGCTCCACCACAGCCGGTCCGGACACTGTCCGGACCGGCTGTCGTGTCTCTACCCCGCGCCTGCCTCGGCCCGTCGTCGTACGGCCGCGAGGAGGCGCCGCGTGCCGAGGACGTGCCCCCGCGAGCCGATCACGAGCACCCGGTAGAGGCCGCCGGTCAGGCCCGGGAACGACGCCCGCGTCTCGGCACGGAGCCGGGTCCCGCCCGCGTCCGGATCCAGCAGGAAGACCAACGCGTACGCCGAGAAGTGGTGCCGTCCCTCGAGCACGACCTCGTGCCGTCCGGCAGCGGAGATCGCGAAGCCGGGCACCGTCGAGCCCGTCTCGAGCGGACGCGGCCCGGATGCCTCACGGGGGACGCAGCCGACGGCCCGGGCGTACGCCGCCGCTGCCGGTCGCGAGAACGTACGGTCGAGGGTGGCCAGCAGGGCGACCCGGACGAGGTCGGGCTCTGCCGCGATCGTCGTCGCGTGCTGGTCGACGAACGGGAGCGCGGAGTAGTCGGTCACCCGGTCATCCTCGCCCACGTCGAGACGCAGGGCTTCCGTGCGCGGCTAGGGTCGCCGCATGGAGCTCGACCGGGCGGCGTTCGAGGCCCTGGTGGAGCAGGCCCTCGACGAGATCCCCGCGGAGATCGCCGCTCAGGTGCACAACGTCGTCGTCCTGGTCGAGGACGAGCCACCGCCCGACGACCCGGACCTGCTGGGGCTCTACGAGGGGGTCTCGCTCACCGAGCGCGCATCGGACCATACGGGCCTTCCCGACCGGATCACGGTCTACCGCGGGCCCCTGCTCGCAATGTGTACGACGCCGGAGGAGCTGGTCCGGGAGGTGCGGATCACGGTCGTGCACGAGATCGCCCACCACTTCGGGATCGACGACGACCGGCTCCACGACCTCGGCTACGGCTGAGGCAAGGAGCCCGGCACGTCGTCGTCGCGCCACGGCATCGGCTCGGCGCCATCCGCCTGCCGCACGAACTCCCCGAAGAGCCAGTTCTGGAAGACGACCTGCTCGGGGGAGCGGGCCAGCGTGAGCAGCCGTTCGCTCTGGCAGAACGCGTCAGCGAGGTCCAGCAGCTCCAGGAGCCGGGCGAACCTCTGTTGGGAGTCGATCGGTGCCTTGACCTCGAGGTTGATGTGGGGCTGGCCGGTCTGGAGAGCCTCGAGCAGCGCCTCACCGCCGAGCTGGCCACGGACGTCGCGCGAGAGGGAGGTGAAGAAGGTCGAGAGGTCCGAGGCCACGGGGTAGGTGTCCTGGTGCGCGAGAGCGAGCAGCCGGAGCTCACGGCGTAGCTCGGCGCCGTGGGCGAGCGTGCCCTGGAGCAGGTCGGCGGGCACGTGCAGCAGGTGGACGACCATCACCTCGCTGTCGCCGAACGAGGGCTCGTCCTCGTCGTCATCCCAGCCGAGGAGGACGCCGGGTACCGGTGCGGACGGCGGGGTCGAGGAGGGCACGAACCAGACCAACTTGCCCTCGCCGTCGCGCTCGGCGCCCCAGGCCTCGCTGGAGCTGGCCACGATGCCGAGCCCGCGGCCGAACGTCGGGAGCTCGTCGAGGAACTCCTGGCCGACCTCGAGCAGTGGGAACGCCGGCGGGTCGGTCGACGCGTCGCGGACCTCGACCCGCGGGTGGCTCCAGGTGCCGCGAAGCCGCACGGTCACCGGCGGATGCCCGTGGAGGATCGCATTGGTGACGACCTCGGACAGCGCCAGCTCGGCGTTCTCACGCAGCTCCGGACGGCCGAGCTCCGCGACCACCCGCGCCATCCAGCGGCGCGCCTGCAACGCACCCCGAGGACCGGGTGCGAGCGGCTCCGCGGGCCGGTTCAGCGGCACTGTGTCTCCACACGTCCAGGCGCGCTGACCGCGCCAGTCCCGGCTCGTGTACCCGCCCCACGATGAGTTGAAACCTCAACTCGCACACGAGTCCCCACCAGTCCCACCCTGCGCATGTGAGCAACGCGACGCGGACCCCGATTGTCGCACGAGGAGGCCGGTGGAGCATCGTGGACACATGGGTGAGGTCACACGCAGCGCGAGACACCAGGTGGTGGTGATCGGCTCCGGATTCGGGGGGTTGTTCGGTACCAAGGCACTCAAACGCGCGGACGTGGACGTCACCGTCATCGCGCAGACCAGCCACCACCTGTTTCAGCCGTTGCTCTACCAGGTCGCGACGGGGATCCTCAGTGAGGGCGAGATCGCGCCGTCGACGCGCGAGATCTTCGCGGCGCAGCGCAACGTGCGCGTGCTGCTGGGGCAGGTGACCGGCATCGACCTCGACTCACGGACGGTCGTCTCCCAGGTCCTCGGGCGTGAGACGGTGACGCCGTACGACTCGCTGATCGTGGCGGCGGGCTCCGGGCAGAGCTACTTCGGCAACGACCGGTTCGCCGAGTTCGCCCCCGGCATGAAGAGCATCGACGACGCCCTCGAGCTGCGTGGGCGCATCTTCGGGGCGTTCGAGATGGCGGAGCTGGGCGCGACGCGGGGCGACGAGGTCGACCACCTGCTGACGTTCGTCGTCGTGGGAGCGGGGCCGACCGGGGTCGAGATGGCCGGACAGATCGCCGAGCTGGCGCACCGCACTCTGCGACGCGACTTCCGGGCGATCAACACCAAGCACGCCCGCATCGTCCTCGTCGACGCGGCGGGCCAGGTGCTGCCGCCGTTCGGAGCCAAGCTCGGGGCCAAGTCCGAGGCCGAGCTCGAGCGGCTCGGTGTCGAGGTCCTGCTCGGCGCGATGGTCACCGACGTCGACGAGCGCGGCATCGAGGTGCAGTACAAGGACGGTAGTACCGAGAAGATCGCGGCCGTGACCAAGATCTGGGCGGCCGGCGTCCAGGCGTCGCCCCTGACCCGCACGCTGGCCGAGCAGAGCGGGGCGTCGCTCGACCGAGCGGGGCGGATCGGCGTCAACCCCGACCTCACGCTGCCCGGCTATCCCGAGGTGTTCGTGGTCGGCGACATGATCGACCTCGACCACCTGCCGGGCGTCGCGCAGGTCGCGATCCAGGGCGCCAAGTACGCCGCCAAGGAGATCACGCGCCGCTTGGCCGGGAAGCCACCGCAGAGGCCCTTCCACTACTTCGACAAGGGGTCGATGGCGACGATCAGCCGCTTCCGCGCCGTCGCCATGATCGGGAAGCTGCGCCTCACCGGGTTCGTGGCCTGGCTGCTGTGGCTGGCCGTCCACCTGATGTACCTGACCGGCTTCAAGAACCGCGTCACTGCCTTGCTGCACTGGGCCGTGTCGTTCGTCGGGCGTGGTCGCTCCGAGCGGACGTCCACCGAGCAGCAGATCTTCGGGCGCAGCGCGCTCAAACGGCTGGACCGCGGTGCCGCCGACCTGGTCTCCGACCCCGGGGAGTACGACGCCGCCCCGGCGTCGATCGCGGCCCAGCGCCGAGCGGAGCTGGAGGAGCAGGCACTCGCCGAGATCCGGTTCACCGACTCGGGCGAGCGCGGTCAGCCGGCGCGCTGAGTCACGCCACGTTCTCCAGCACGACCGCCAGGGCCTGGCCGACGCCGATGCAGATCGCGGCCAGGCCCCAGCGCTCGCGACGCTCCACCAGGACCGCTGCGAGGGTGCTGAGGACGCGGGCGCCGGAGGCGCCGAGGGGGTGACCGATCGCGATCGCACCCCCGCGCGTGTTGACGATCGCCGGGTCGACCCGCCAGGCGTCGAGGCAGGCCAGGGACTGGACGGCGAACGCCTCGTTGAGCTCCACCGCGCCGATGTCTGACCACGCGACCCCGGCCGCCGCCAGCGCCCGGCCGGCGGCCTCCACGGGTGCGATCCCGAACCGTGGGGGCTCCAGCGCCGCAGCGCCACGACCCGCGATCCGGGCCAGCGGAGGCAGCCCGGTCGCCGCGGTCTCCCCGCCGACCAGCAGCGCGGCCGCGCCGTCGTTGAGCGGAGACGCGTTGCCGGCCGTGATGCTGCCGTCGGGCCGGAAGGCCGGCTTCAGCCCGGCCAGGGTCTCGACGCTCGCGTCGGGTCGGACGCACTCGTCACGCGTGAGGCCGTCGACCGGCAGCACCAGGTCGTCGTAGAAGCCGTCGTCCCACGCCTGCGCGGCCCGCTGGTGAGAGGTCACCGCGAACGCGTCCTGCCGCTCCCGGGCGATCCCCAGCGCGTCGGCGAGCTGCTCGTTGCACTCGCCCAGGGAAGCGGTCCACTCCGCCGGCATCCGTGCGTTGACCAGCCGCCAGCCGAGGGTCGTCGACACGAGCGTCTCGTTGCCGGCCGGGAACCCGCGCGCCGGCTTCGGCAGCACCCACGGCGCCCGGCTCATGGACTCGACTCCCCCCGCGACCACGAGGTCCGCGTCGCCGGTCTCGACCAGCCGGGAGGCGTCCATCGCCGCTTGCAGGCTGCTACCGCAGAGCCGGTTCACGGTCAGGCCCGGGACCGTCACGGGCAGCCCGGCCAGGAGCACGGCCATCCGGCCGACGTTGCGGTTGTCCTCGCCCGCGCCGTTGGCGCAGCCGAGGATCACGTCGCCGATCTGGGCCGGGTCGACCTCGGGTGCCCGGTCGAGCAGGCCGCGGACCACGGCCGCCGCCAGGTCGTCCGGCCGGCTGCCGGCCAGGGCGCCGGCGTACCGCCCGAACGGCGTACGGACTCCGGCATAGAGGAACGCGTGGCTCACGTAGGCCCTGTGGGACTCGAACCCACAACCCATGGATTAAAAGTCCACTGCTCTGCCAATTGAGCTAAGGGCCCGGGACATGGGGGATCTTGTCGGGACAACCGTAGGGCTTCCCTCGGAGAACCCTCCCGCACGTCGGGGCCATCATCGCAGGTGCGACGTCGCTCTCAGCTCAGGACGTCGGACCGGTCCGACTGTGCCCCCAGGCCGGCAACCTGCTGGGTGGTGGTCGGGACATTCCACCCACCAGTGTCGAGGCCACCCTGTGCTGACGGCCGGACGTTCTCGGATTCGGAACATGTGGGGGGGCAGATGACGGAGTCGGCCAGGGAGACGCTGGCTCTCACGCACGCAGGTCGTCCGAAACACGTTGATCGGCGACCCCGTCGCGAAGTCGCGCTACCGGCCATGACTCCGGCCGACGGGAG
>Ga0302291_10000004_pt1 | contig 53873 bp, 45 predicted proteins | sample III_Fen_N1_4_FD_194548 | JGI IMG/M metagenome (GOLD analysis project Ga0302291, IMG submission 194548) | Peat permafrost microbial communities from Stordalen Mire near Abisko, Sweden - III_Fen_N1_4 | ecosystem: Environmental > Terrestrial > Soil > Wetlands > Permafrost | place: Sweden: Abisko... | reverse complement strand
AGCGGATGGCGATCAGGCGATCGGCGGCGTCGGCCAGCGGCAGAGCGCGCAGCCCGACGATCGCGGGCAGGACGGCGCGCGGATCGGTGGGGAACGGGAGGTAGAGCTCCTCGACCTCGTGCCCCGCCTCGCGCAGCGCCTCGGCGGTCCACTCGACGATCAGCCGGCCACCGCCCTGGACGAAGGGCACCGTGGTCGACGCGATGATCACGCGCATGTCATGACCCACCCTCGCCGGCAGCGCGGGCGCGTTCGATCACCACGTCGTACCGGGCCAGGACCTGCACGACCTCCCCGACCCGACGCTCCTCGGCGGCGGCGACGAGTGGAGCCAGACGTGCCGCGAAACGTCGGCGCACCAGCCGGCGCCGCACGCGGCCCGGGGTTCGACCGGTCATCCGCTCGACGACCTCGGGCCGACCGGCGAACATCTCCACCAGCTGATCGCGCGGGACACCGTCGACCAGCCGGTCGACGTCCGCGATGCGCTCCGGCTCGGTCGGCCGCCGCTCCAGCCCCGCCTCGTACAGCGCCTCGACGAAGGCCTCGCAGCGGGCGCGGCCGGGCACATGACCGGACGGCGCCACCGACCAGGTGACCAGGCCGAGGTCCACCGCCACCAGGATGTCCGACCACAGGCGCAGCTGCTCCGCCACCCGGGACCGGCGGTGACGGGGGATGAGCATCGCCTCGCCGGTGGCCGCGAGCTCCTTCGCGGCGTCCAGCGTGGTCTGGCCCTGGACGAGGGCCAGCTGCCTCGTCGCCAGTCCCGTGACATCCGCGTCGCGCCCGAGGATCTCGCGGTACAGCTCCTGCACCACGGCCTCGGTCGACAGGTCCGCGAAGGCGAGCCGGATCAGGCTGACGGACCGGGCGACGGCATCCGCCACCTCGTCGTGCGGCGCACCTCGCAGCATGGCGGCGACGGTGGCGTGACGCCGGAGGTGGCGAAGTGCGGGATCGACCAGGGCACGGTCGTTCGAGCTCACCACGAGGCCCCCAGCACGCACGGCAGCCTATCCCAGCGTCGGGAGCGGCCCGCTCAGGGCGTGCGCGTGGGCGCGCCCACCGTGAGCAGGACATCGGTGCCGCCCACGGAGCACGCGGGGCCGGTGGCCTCGACCAGCAGGTCGGCGTCGGAGACCGGCGCCGGGAGGTCGACGACGATGCGTCCGTCGCCGCCGGCGGCGACGCGCGCCGTGCCGTGTGCCGTCCCGCGGTCGGTGGTCACGGTGACGGTGACGTCCCGCGACGTGCAGGACGCTGCCGTCACCGGCACGGTCACGGCAGTGAAGGTGGCGTAGTCGTCCCCGGTCCGGACCGTCAGGTGCGCCTCCGGCGCGGTCATCACCCACTGGCCCTCGTCGGCGACGACGCCCGCGTCCGTGGCGGTCACGTGCAGCGGCGCGAAGAAGTCCTGCACCTCGATCGGTTCCGCGGACAGGTTCTGCTCGGTGAGCGGCGCCGACCACCCCGGCACGGCGAACGCCTGCCACATCCCGCCGTGGCCCGAGGCGACGGGCGCGCCGAGGATCGTCGTCAGCGCGGCGATCACCTCCGGGCCCCGGTCCGCCGTGTAGCCGCGCAGGTCGACGTGGATGGCGCAGAAGCCGCCTGCCGCGAGGTCGGCCACCTCGGACGCGTCCACCGAGTCGCCCAGCTGCTCGAGCCATCCGGAGTCGAACGTGCCCTTGTTCGCGCCGAACGACCACGACTTCTCGGGATTCGTCAGCGCCGGCCACGCGTGGTCGTACGCGCCGAGCGTCTCGACCGGTGCGACCTCCGGGTAGGCGACATAGGGCAGCTGGAGCACCGCGCACCGGCCCGGGATGGCCGCATTGAGCTCGGTGGCGTAGTGCGCACCCTCCGCCTGCTCCGCCTGCGCCGCCGCCGCAGCGCTCGTCACCCCGGCCCGGTAGGGCCACACGGCGTCCAGGCCGAGCACCAGGAGGCCGACGGCGAACACCGCGACCAGGGCGCGACCCGTCACTCGCGTCGCACCGAGTCTGCGGAGCGTCACGGCCCCGAGGGCCACGAACAGGCTCAGCAGCACCGGGACCAGCCGGTCCCAGGCCCTGATCTGAGGGCTGACGGCCACGGCGAACAGGTAGTTGAGGCCCCACGGCACGAAGAACAGGGCGGCCACCGCGATCAAGACCGCGACCAGGCCGGGGCCGACCTCGCCCGGCTCGGCGGGCTCCGTCGTGCCGGACCTGCGCGCCCGCCGCGCCAGCCACATGGTGCCGATCACGCCGACGAGCAGCGCGAGGGTGGTGAAGAGCGTGCCGAAGTCCGACGTCGACCGCACGCCGGATGTGGGCCCGAGCTCGCCGCCGGCGATCACCGCCCGGGCGTAGCTCCCCAGGCCCGGGATGCCGGACGCCGGGGAGGGCAGCAGCACGTACGACAGGACACCGCTGTACTGCACGGACTCCCACGGATACCGCTGCGCGATCGGGGTGAAGGGCGGGTTCGTGTGGAGGAACCACCACGCCGGCAGCAGAGAGAGGGCCAGCCCGGCGACCACCCCGACCGCCGGCAGCGCGTCGAGCACGAGATCCCGCCAGTGCGCCCCGCGCACCCAGCGCCACAGCACGGCGACCCCGGTGAGCATCACGGCGAACACCGCGTAGTAGATCCCGCTGGTGGCGATCACCACGCACAGCGCCACCATGAGGACGATGCTGCGGCGCCGATGGGCTCCCGCGAGCGCGCCGCGCCACTGACCCGAGCCCACGTACAGCGCCAGGCAGACGGCGAGCACCGCCGAGTAGCTCGTCGCGAGCCACACGTGGTACGTGCGCTCCCAGTGGTACGGGGTGAAGGTGACCGCCAGCGCCCCCAGCACGGCGAGCGGACCCCGCAGGCCCACCAGCCGCATCAGCCAGAGCCCGGCGAGCGCCGTCGCCGGGAACGACAGGGCCCACACCGCGTTGACGCCGAGGAACGGGTTGCCGGTCACCGCCGCGATGCCCGCCGCCACCGAGCTCGGCAGGTGGTCCGCCGACGGGAAGTACCGCAGATCCATCGCCAGCGGGTAGCCGAACCGGGAGCCGCCGTAGAAGCCGCCGTCGGACGAGAGCGCTGTCGCGACATACGCCATCAGCATGTCGCCGCTGTTCACGGCCTGGGACAGCCGGGCGCGAAGCCCGCCGAACCCGACGAAGAACCCGACCGTGGCGAGCCCGACCGTGAGGAGGATCTCCCCGCGCAACGACCACAGGTGCCGACGGGCCCAGGAACTATGCTGCCCCCGTGCCACACCCAAGTCCTCTTCTGTCGCCACCCGCAAACGGTAACGGAGCGAACTATGAGGTCGGCGCGGCGCCTTCGACGCGCCCGGGCATCGACCTCGGCACCAACCTGACGTGGCTGGTCTCCCGGACGGTCCGGTTCGCGCCGATGTGGCTCCTGGCGGTCTGGGCGTGCGTGATCGGGTCGACTCCGTGGATCGGCGACGACATCGCCAATCGCTTCATCCGCGTGGTCATGCCGACACCTGGTCTGCTGTGGGGCACCATCGTCAAGGAGACGCGGTCGTGGATGGACCTGCAGGGCCGCTTCTTCCCCGGCTCGGTCGCGTGGACGCGGACGCTGCTCTGGCTGGTCAACACCCGCGTCGCGTACAAGCTCGTCCTGGTCGCCCTGATGGCCTTCGCGGTGCTCGCGGTCGCCCTCCTCGCGCGGCGGATCACCCGATCCGCGGGCGTGGCGGCCGTGACGGTGGTGCTGTTCGGCAGCCTGCTGACGTTGCGCATCCTGGTCGATCCGGTGGCCGGCTTCACCGGCTTGATCACCCTGACGACCGGGTTGACCGTCGCCGCGACGTGGTTGCTCATCGTCGCGAAGCGCTGGTGGTGGGGCATCGTGGCGGCACTCGCCTATGCCGCAGCGCTCGTGACGTACGAGACGGTGATCCTCTTCGCGCCCGTGATGATCGCGGTGGTGCTGTTCGAGCGTCGCCGGTGGCCCTGGACCCTGCCGGTGATCATCCCGGCGGCGCTGCAGACGATCATCGTGCTGGTGCTCCGCTCCCGGCTGACGACCACCTCCGCGCCCGCCTACACGCTCAACCTCGATCCCGGTGCGGTGGCGTCGACCCTGGTGCGCCAGATGACCGCCGCGCTGCCCGGCACGCAGTGGCTGGGGCACGCGCGGGCCATCCCGCCGTTCACCAAGGCGAACGTCGCCGTGGCGCTGGTCGTGGTCGCCGTCCCGGTGTTCCTCGCCATCTACCACTTCGTGGTGCGCCGGCATGACGTGTCCTGGGCGCGCATCGGCATGGTCGGCGGATTCGGCGCCTGGATGTGGTTCGCGCCGTCCGTGCAGGTGGCCATCACCACCCGGTGGCAGACCGAGCTCTACCCGGGCGAGGGCTACCTCCCCGTCGGCTACGCCTACTTCGGCGTCGCCCTGCTGTGCGCCGCGGCGCTGCTCGCCCTCGACCGGCTGCTCGTCGCGCGCGGCGACTCGACGGGTGCGCGGCGCGCCACGGCGGTCGCGGCGGGCGTGGTGGTTGCCATCTCCGCCGTGGTCAGCCTCGCCGGCAGCCTCGGGGTCGCGGCGACCTACGCCCCGAACTTCTAGCCCGCGGCGTCGTCCTGACCGCGGACGCGTCCTCAGCCGCGCAGGTCAGCCGCGCAGGTCGGCCGTGTGCCGCGCGAGCGCCTGGCACACGGTGCGCACGTCGTCGTCGGATAGCAGCGTGTGCGTGGGCAGGGAGATCCCCTCGGCGCCGACGAGCTCCGCCCCCGGGTAGGAGGCGCCGTCGGCGTACGGCGGCATCACGTGCAGCGGGTAGAACACGGGACGGGTCTCGATGCCGTCGTGGGCCATCCGGTCGATGAGCTCGTTGCGCTGCTCGGTGGTGAAGCCCGCGATGCGCACGGTCTGCAGCCAGTCCACCCGGCGGTGGCCGGGGAGCACCTCGGGCTGGACCACCCCCGGCAGCTCGCCGAGCAGCTCGCCGTACAGCTGGCCGATCTCACGGCGCCGCCGGAGGATCTCGTCGATCCGCTCCACCTGCGCGAGCCCGATCGCGGCGGCGATGTTGGTCATCCGGTAGTTGAAGCCGACCTGGGGGAACCAGTAGCGGCGGGCGGGGTCCATGCCCTGGCCCCGCAGCAGCCGCAGCTGCGCCGCGAGCTCGTCGTCGTCGGTCGTGACGGCGCCGCCCTCACCCGTGGTGACGATCTTGTTGCCGAAGAAGCTGAACGCCGCGAGCCGCGACAGCGATCCCACCCGACGCCCGTCGACGGTGGCGCCGTGGGCCTCGGCCGCATCCTCGAGGACGGTGAGCCCGTGGCGGGTGGCGACCTCGTTGATCGCCACCATGTCCGCCGGGTTGCCGTAGAGGTGGACCGGGATGATCACCCTGGTCCGCGCCGTCACCCTGCGCTCCACGTCCACCGGGTCGAGGTTGTACGTGCGCGGGTCGCTGTCCGCGAGCACCGGCGTCGCGCCGCAGTAGCGCACGGCGTTCGCCGTCGCGATGTAGGTCAGGGTCGGGACGATCACCTCGTCGCCCGGGCCGATGCCGAGCGCGGCCAGCGCCAGGTGCAGCGCGGTGGTCCCGTTGTTCGTCAGCACGACGTGCCGCGTCCCCGCCACCTGGGCGAACGCCGCCTCGAAGTCCGCAAGGAAGCGCCCGCTCGACGAGATCCAGGTCGACGTGACGCACTCGTCGACGTACTGCCGCTCGTGGCCGTTGAGGTCTGGGAAGGCAATCGCGATCACGTGGTTCGACTCCTCGACTTCTGCCTGGCGGGAACCCCCACCACTGTCACTCCTGCTGGGACGTCGTCGACGACGGCCGCGCCGGCGCCCACCACGGCCCAGGCTCCGACCCGGATGTTCGGGACCACCGCGCTCCCGATCCCGACGAGAGCGCCCTCCCCCACGTCGACGCCGCCGGCCAGGTGCACGCCGGGCGCGATGTGGACGAAGTCGCCGACCGTGATGTCGTGGTCGACCGTGGCCCCGGTGTTGATGATGGCGCCGCGGCCGACGACGGCCCGTGCGCCGAGCACGGCGCGGTGCAGCACCACGCTGCCGGCGCCGACCGTCGCCGTGCGTGCCACCTGCGCGGTGGCCGCGATCACGGTGACGAGCTGCAGCCCCGCCGCGAGGCAGCGCTCGGTCAGCGCGCTTCTCAGCCGGTTGTCCCCGACGGCCACCACGACGTGGTGGATGCCGCGCGCGGCCAGCCCGGTCAGATCGTCGTCGGAGCCCACCCAGGGCACCCCCAGCACGTCGACGTGCTCGGGGCCGAGGCAGCCGACGGGCTGCAGCGGCGCGTCCGGGTCCCAGGCGTCGACCACCGACCGGGCATGCCCGCCCGTCCCGACGACGACGACACCGCCCGTCGCCGTCACGCCGACCCCGCGAGCAGGGCGACGTCGTGGTCGACCATCCGGCCGACGAGCTCGTCGAACCCGACGGTCGGGGCCCACCCCAGCTCCCGGCGCGCCTTGGACGCATCGCCGACCTGTTGCGGGGCGTCCGACGGCCGGACCAGTGCCGCGTCAGTCCTGACGTAGCGCTCCCAGTCGTCGATGCCGACCCGACGCAGGGCGGCGGCCGCGAACTCGGCGACGGAGTGCGTCTCGCCGGTCGCGACCACGAAGTCGTCCGCCGCGGTATGCCGGGTCGCCCGGACCATGGCGTCGACGTAGTCCTCCGCCCAGCCCCAGTCCCGCCGCACGGACAGGTCGCCGAGCGTGAGCGTGCCGGCGCCGTCATGCGCGATGCGGGCCGCGGCGGCCGTGATCTTGCGGGTGACGAAGGCGTCCGAGCGCAGCGGCGACTCGTGGTTGTACAGGATGCAGGTCGCCACGTGCAGGCCGAGGATCCGGTAGGACGCGGCCATGAAGTGCGCGTACGCCTTCGCGGCGCCGTACGGGGACGCCGGGGCGATGGGGGTCGTCTCGTCCTGCGGCACGCGGGCGGCGTGCCCGAAGATCTCCGCGCTCGAGGGCTGCAGCACCCGGACCGCACGGCCCGTCGTCTCCTGCAGCCGCAGTGCCGCGGCGAAGACGGATGCCGCCGCGAGGCCGGTGACCTCGCCCGTCTCGACCGGGTGGTCCCAGGAGTAGCGGACGGACGTGATCCCCGCGAGGTTGTAGATCTCCGCGGGTGCCACGTCGTCGACGAGGCCCGACACGCGGTCGCCGTCCGTCAGGTCACCGACGTGCAGCGTCACCGCCGAGGACAGCCTGATCTGGGCGTCCGCGAGCTCGCTCGCGCGGACCAGGCCGTGCACCGTCATCCCCTGCTCGGCCAGCTGGCCGGCGAGGATCGACCCGTCCTGGCCCCCGATGCCCGTGATGAGCGCAGCGGGCATCGCTCAGCGCCCGGCTCCTGAGGCAGTGGCCTCGAGGTCGGACTGCACCATCATGCGGACGAGGCCGACGAAGTCCACGGTGGGCGACCAGCCGAGCTGCGTGCGCGCCTTGGTCGAGTCGCCGATGAGCAGGTCGACCTCGGCCGGGCGCATGAACCGCGGGTCCTGCGTGACGAGCGGCGCCCAGTCCTCGATGCCGACGTAGGCGAAGGCGACGTCGAGCAGGTCGCGGATCGAGTGCGTCTGGCCGGTGGAGATCACGTAGTCGTCGGCCTCGTCCTGCTGGAGCATCAGCCACATCGCCTGGACGTAGTCCCCCGCGTACCCCCAGTCCCGCTTCGCGTCGATGTTGCCGAGGCTGAGCGAGTCCTGCAGCCCGAGCGAGATCCGTGCCACCGCCTGCGACACCTTGCGGGTGACGAACTCCGGTCCCCGGCGCGGCGACTCGTGGTTGAACAGGATGCCCGACGAGGCGTGCATCCCGTACGACTCGCGGTAGTTGATCGTCATGTAGTGCCCGAAGACCTTGGAGACGCCGTAGGGCGAGCGCGGCCACAGCAGCGTCGTCTCGCGCTGCGGCACCTCCTGCACCTTGCCGAACATCTCCGAGCTCGACGCCTGGTAGAAGCGGACGCTGGAGGGGTTGTCGCCGGCGTACAGCCGCACCGCCTCGAGGATGTTCAGCACGCCCTTGCCGGTGACGTCCGACGTGACGATCGCGTTCTCCCACGAGTACGCGACGTAGGAGATGGCCCCGAGGTTGTACACCTCGTCGGGCCGCGAGGCGCCGAGCGCCCGCACCAGGCTGGAGAAGTCGGTCAGGTCACCGGTGAGCAGCTTCACACCGGGCACGGTCTCCCGCACCAGCTCGAGCTTGGGGTTGTTCTGCCCGCGGACCAGACCGTAGACGTCGTAGCCCTTGGACAGCAGGAGCTCGGCGAGATACAGACCGTCCTGGCCGGTGATCCCGGTGATCAGCGCGCGGGGCATGGTTCCTCGAGGGGTCGGTGGGATGGACGCCACCATGTTAGCGGCAGCCCGTTCCGAGGGGCCCGCACCGGCCGACGACGTGCCCGCGCAGCACCGGACGCTAGGATTCCCGCTGACCCGCTCGACGGCCCTGTGTCGTCTCCGAGCGAGCCCTGCACCCGGACGGACGGAGCCACTGATGACGGTCTCGACCGCCCAGCAGCGCCTTGCCGCCGTCGCGGCGCTCCCGCTGGTGCCGGCGGGTCGCCCCATCGGCATGCCCGGCGTGCTCCGCTCGCTGCAGGACCTGTGGGCCTACCGGGAGCTGCTCGGGCTGCTGGTGCGCCGCGAGCTGCGCGCGCGCTACAAGGACAGTGCGCTCGGATTCCTCTGGTCCCTCGCGCGACCGCTGACGATGCTGCTCGTCTACTACATCGCCATCGGCAAGTTCCTCGGCGCCGAACAGGTGCCGGGACGTCCCGGCGGCATCCCGGGCTTCGCGGTGTTCGTCTTCACCGGTCTGACGCTGTGGACCCTCTTCTCCGACATCGTGGCCGGCGGCACCGGCTCGATCGTCGGGAACGCCGGACTGGTGAAGAAGATCTACGTGCCTCGCGAGGTGTTCCCGCTCGCCGTCACCGGCTCCGCGCTGTTCAACTTCGCCATCCAGCTGGCGATCCTCGTGGCAGCGACGGTCCTGACGGGTCAGGCACCCGCGCTGGCGACGCTCGGCTACGCGCCGTTGGCGCTGGCCGTCGCCCTGGTGTTCGCGGTGGCCCTGGCCTTCTTCCTGGCGGCAGTGAACGTCACGCTGCGTGACGTCCAGTACCTCGTCGAGGTCGCGCTCATGGTGATGATGTGGGCCTCGCCGATCATCTACTCGTGGTCCTTGGTCGCCGACAAGCTGCCTGCCCCGTGGATGGCCGAGGCCTACCTGGCCAATCCCGTGACCCTCGCCGTCCTGGGCTTCCAGCGAGCCTTCTGGATGCAGGGCGCCGACCACGTGTACCCCGACCACCTCGCCCTGCGCCTGGCCATCGCCCTGGGCGTCGGCCTGGTGCTGCTGGTCGGTGCGCACCGTGTCTTCGCGCGCCGCGAGGGCGACTTCGCCCAGGAGCTGTGATGACGACCCCCACGTCGGTGATCGTCGTCGACGGCGTGTCCAAGCGGTTCATCATCCGGCGGGACAAGTCGTTGAAGGAGCGCGCGATCCACGCCGTGCGCCGCGGCCGGACGAGCGAGGAGTTCTGGGCGCTGCGCGACATCGACCTCGAGGTCGCGGCCGGCTCCACGGTGGGCCTCGTCGGCCACAACGGCTCGGGCAAGAGCACGCTGCTCAAGCTGGTCGGCGGGATCCTGCGACCGACCACCGGGACCGTGGCCCACCGCGGCCGGGTGGCGGCGCTGCTGGAGCTCGGCGCCGGCTTCCACCCCGATCTGTCCGGCCGGGAGAACGTCTACCTCAACGCGTCGCTGCTCGGCCTGAGCAAGAAGCAGACCGACGGGTACTTCGACGAGATCGTCGACTTCTCCGGGATCGAGCCGTTCATCGACAGCCAGGTGAAGTTCTACTCGTCCGGGATGTACGTCCGCCTCGCCTTCGCCGTCGCCGTGCACGTGGACCCCGAGGTGCTGCTGATCGACGAGGTGCTCGCCGTCGGCGACGAGCCGTTCCAGCGCAAGTGCATGGACCGCATCCGGCAGTTCCAGTCCGAGGGCCGCACCATCGTCCTCGTCTCGCACTCGGCCAGCCAGGTGCACGACCTGTGCGACCGCGTCGTCGTCCTCGACGGCGGCCACATGCTGTTCAACGGCGCCACGGACGCCGGGCTGCACGTGCTGCACCGCGGGTACGAAGAGGCGATGCGGCTGGAGGAGGAGGCCGCGGACACCCCCCGGCCGATGGCCACGGTCGGTCCCGTTCGCCTCCTGGACGCGCGCGGCCTGTCCCGCTCGTCGCTGACGGCGGGCGACGAGGTGACGATCGAGGTGACGTTCGTCGCGCGCGAGACGCTTCGCGGATGGCGCGGCGCCGTGACGATCGAGAACGGCCAGGGCCAGGTGGTCTACGGCGCGAACACCCACCGCTCGGGGCTCGCGATGCCCGACCTGGACCGCGACGCGAAGGTGACGTTCCACATCCCGCGGCTCGACCTCGTCAAGGGGACCTACTCGATCTCGGCGATCCTCGAGAGCTTCGAGGGCATCCCCGTCGACGTGCGGGCGCACGCCGTCACGTTCGACGTCGAGTCCGACGGCGCGGCCACCGGCATCGTCGACCTGCGGGCCGCGGTCCAGGTCGAGCGGGCCGAGTCGCGGGCGTGACCGGTCAGCCGTCCGCCATGACCTACCCTCGAGAGGTGGCGGACCGTACGACCGACGACGTGACCGGTGACCTCGCGGCGCTGCTCACCCGGGCACTGGGCGCGGCGCGCGTCACCGCCGCGGCCGACACCACCGGCCCGATCGGTGCCCTGCTCGCGGCGCTGACGCGACTCGGCTGGGCCGCCGGGCCCGCGGGTCTGCTCTCCGTGGTCCGGGCGGGGACGCCGCTCCCCGACGGTTCCGCCGTCGTCGTCGTGCTGCACGACCAGCCCCACGACCAGCGCCCGTGGCCCGGCTGGGACGACGCGGTGATCGCTGCCGGCTACGTCGGCTGCGCCCGGGCCGACCGCTGGACCTGGTACGTCCACGACGAGCGCGCCGCCGAGCTCGGTCCCGGGCTCGGGTCGCTCGCCGTCGGCTCCGCGGCGCTCGTGGACGAGGTGATCGCCTGGCGCACGGCCGCCCTGGCGCGCTGGGCCACCCGTGCGGACGACGAGTCCGGGCGGGCGAACAAGGAGCTCAAGGCCGAGGTGCACACCGCCAAGGCCCGGCTCGCCGAGATGGAGACGAGCCTGACCTGGAAGCTCGGCAGGGGCCTGCGCATCCTGGTGCCGTCCCGCCTGGTCCGCGCCCTGCGCCGATGACCGCCGCCGCCGTCCCGGCCGCGGCCCTCAACCAGCGTCTCGAAGCCGTCCAGCCTCATCTCGATCCGAGCGGCGCCTCCCGGCCGGACCAGGACGCCGGCACCCTGCTGTCGGCGCTGCTCGCCGCCTGCCGCCGCTCGGGTTCGATGCGCGACCTGTGGCTGCTGCTCGTCGCCACGGCCGGCGCCTGGCCGGACGAGCAGCAGATGCGCCGCGCCGCGCGCCTCGTCCCGGACACCGGCGACGCCGCGGGCCAGCTGAGGTTCCTCGACCTGGCGTTCGGCATCGCTGCGGACTCCGACGGCGGGCGCGAGCTGGATGTGGTGACCGGCACGGTCGTCGTCGACGTGGACTTCTGCGCACGGCACGACGTGCACACCGGCATCCAGCGCGTGGTCCGGGAGACCGTGCCGCGCTGGGCGGCCACGCACGACATCCTGCCCGTCGCCTGGACCGATGCGTACTCCTCGATGCGGCTGCTGTACGAGCACGAGGTGCCGAACGTGATGGCCTACCAGCCTCGCAGCTCGCCGCCGCTGCCGTTCTCCGAGCGGGCCGAGGTCGCACCGGCAGCCACCCGGCTGGTGGTCCCGCTCGACTGCACCATCGTGCTGCCGGAGATCCCCGAGCCCGAGGCGAGCGACGTCTACGCCGCGGCCGCGCAGTGGAGCGGCAACCGCCTCGTCGCCGTGGGCTACGACATGATCCCGGTGGTGAGCGCGGACCTGCGCCCGGGCTGGGAGGCGACGAGGTTCGTCCGCTACCTCGGCGCCGTCAAGCACGCCGATGCGGTGGCGGGGATCAGCCGCTCGGCCACCGCGGAGTTCGCGGGCTTCGCCCGGACCCTGCCTGCGCAGGGCCTGCGCGGACCCCGGGTGCTCGAGGTGTTCCTGCCCGCATCCGCCCCCGACCAGGCGGCGACTACGGTGCCGAAGCCCCCCACCGGCCGGCCGGTCATCGTGTGCGTGGGCACGCATGACCCCCACAAGAACCACGGCGTCCTCGTCCACGCCGCCGAGCGGCTGTGGCGACAGGGCCTGGACTTCGAGCTCGTCTTCGCCGGCGGTCCGGGGTTCGGCGGCCCGCACAACCTGTGCTACGAGCCGCTGCTGCGGGCACATCGGCCGGTCAGGGTGCTCGGCCGGATCACCGACACCGAGCTGACCGCGCTGCTGGCCTCGGCGAGCTTCTCCGTCTTCCTCTCGCTGCACGAGGGCTACGGGCTGCCCGTCGCCGAGTCGCTGGCCTGCGGCACCCCGGTGGTCACCTCCAACTACGGGTCGCTCCAGGAGATCGCCGAAGGGGGCGGCTGCGTCACGGTCGACCCGCGGGACGACGACGCCGCCACCGCCGCGATCGGTGACCTGGTGCGACACCCCGAGAAGGTGGCCGCGCTCCGTGCCGAGATCGTCACCCGGGCGCCGCGCACGTGGGACGCGTACGCCGCCGAGCTGTGGCAGGTCGTCGAGGAGGTCTCATGACGAGCGCCCGACGCGAGCGCGACGTCGCCGCCGTCCTGGAGGACCGGACGCGCGCCGTGGCGGCGGTGCTCGGCCGTACCGAGCAGCTGCCGACGCGCCGCACGTCGCTCACGGCGCTGCTGGCTCAGGCGGTGACGCTGACCAGCCGCGCCGAGGTGTGGCTGGCGCTCGCCGCCGTGTCCGGGGTGCTGCCGACGGACGCGACCGTCACCGCCGTGTGCCGCGCCGCGGAGTTCGACGGGGCGCGCCCGCTCGCGGAGGCGATCCGCGCGGCGCTCGACCCGGCGACGTCCACGCGGCCCGTGCGCATCGTCACCGACGCGGTGGTGATCGACGTCCACAACACTGCGCGCACCCGGCTGGCGACCGGCATCCAGCGCGTCGCCCGCGAGACGGCCGTCCGGTGGGCGGCCGAGCGTGACTGCCTGATGGTCGCCTGGGTCGACGGGTTCCTTGCCCTGCGTGACCTGACGGCGGACGAGCGCAGCCGCATGTCCGGCACGGCGTTCGACGGCCAGGCGGTCGCCGTCACGGACTCCGACTCCCCCACCGACATCGTCGTGCCGTGGCGCACCACCTACGTGCTCCCCGAGCTGGTGGCCGACCGGCCGCGCAACCAGCGCATCCTCGCGCTGGCCCGCTGGTCGGGCAACCGCACCGGCGCGATCGGGTTCGACTGCATCCCCCTGACCTCGGGAGACACCACGGATGTCGGTGTCCCCGACTTCTTCGCGGACCACCTGGCCACCATCCGCCACATGCAGCGCCTGACGACGATCTCGAACGCCGCCGCCACCGAGTACCGCGGGTGGCGCGAGATGCTCAAGGGCGTCGGCCTGCCCGGGCCGCAGATCGAGCCCGTGCTGCTTCCGGCCGAGGCGCCCGCTGTCGACGACGCGGCGCTCGAACGGGCGCGACGGCGGTTCGTCGTCGCCGGGATGCCGCTGGTGCTGTGCGTCGGCACCAACGAGCCGCGCAAGAACCACGGCGCCGTCCTGCACGCCGCACGGGTGCTGTGGCGCGAGGGCCTGACGTTCTCGTTGACCTTCATCGGCGGTCACTCCTGGCGTGGGGCCGCGTTCGCCCGCGAGGTCGCCGAGGCCCAGCGCGACGGGCTGCCGGTGGAGTCGTCGTCGAGCGTGGGCGACGACCTGCTGTGGCCCGCGTACCGCCTGGCGCGCTGCACCGTCTTCCCGTCGTTCAACGAGGGCTACGGGCTGCCCGTCGCGGAGTCCCTCGCCGCCGGCACGCCCGCCATCACCTCGGGCTACGGCAGCATGGCCGAGATCGCCGCGGACGGCGGAGTCCTGCTCGTCGACCCCCGCGACGACGTCAGCGTCGTCGACGCGCTGCGCACCATGCTGACCGACGAGGAGCGCTACCGGTCGCTGCGCGCGGAGGCCGCCGCGCGACCGGTCCGCACGTGGGACGCGTACGCGCGCCGGACGCTCGAGTTCCTCACCGCCTAGGTCGCCCGGCACCCGACCGCGGAGGTCGTCAGGGTGTGGCGCTGGCCACCACGGGTGCCGCCAGCGTCGTGCCGCCGAGCGAGCCGAGGAAGTGGGCGTCGCCGAAGCTGAAGACCCCGCCATCGCTGGCGAACATCCAGTACCCCTGCCCGGACGGGGTGGCGGCCGCCGTGACGATCGGCTGGTTCAGCCGGATCGCGCCGGTGGACCCGTAGAAGGCCGCGTCACCGAAGCTGAACACCCCGCCGTCCGACGCGATCAACCAGTAGCCCCGACCCGACGGCGTCGCCATCCCCGTGACGATCGGCTTGTTCAGCGCCATCGCGCCGGTCGAGCCGTAGAAGGCCGCGTCACCGAAGCTGAACACCCCGCCGTCCGACGCGATCAACCAGTAGCCCCGACCCGACGGCGTCGCCATCCCCGTGACGATCGGCTGGTTGAGCCTGATCGCACCGGTCGACCCGTAGAAAGCGGCATCGCCGAAGCTGAACACCCCGCCGTCCGTCGCGATCAGCCAGTAGCCCCGCCCGGACGGCGTGGGCATCGCGGTGATGATCGGCTGGTTGAGCTTCATCGCCCCGGTCGAGCCGTAGAAGGCGGCATCGCCGTAGCTGAACACCCCGCCGTCGCCGGCCATCAGCCAGTAGCCCCGGCCGCTGACCGTCGCGGCCATCGACACGATGGGCCGGTTGAGCCCCATACCCGCGGCGGAGCCGTAGCTGGCCGCCGCGCAGTAGCCGTACACGCGCCCGTCCGCCGTCGAGAGCCAGTAGCCCTGGCCGGGCGCGGCGGCGCACAGCGGCGACGCCTGCGTCAGCGGGGGCGGCACGAGGTTCCCGGTGCGACGCGCGTCGTGGTGGAAGGTCGGCCATGAGAGCGCGCCGACGCTGCCGGGAGTCGTCACCTCCCAGCGCTCGATGATCCCGTCGTTGCCGCGGGTGCCGGCGGTGACGATGTCGAGGCGTCCGTCGTTGTCCATGTCCGCGACCGCGGGGGTGTTCTGGTAGCCGATCTGCCCGCTGTTGATCCCGGCGATGACGTCGCCGGTCGCGCCGTCGTGGATGTAGACGCCGCTGCCTGTCGGCACCAGCACGTCCTGCTTGCCGTCCCCGTTGAGGTCGGCCGCGCTGACACCGCCGATGATGTCCTCCGCCACGCCGGTGCGGGCGGGCACCTTCCAGATCTGGCCGCCGGTGAGACCGTCGACGGCGACGACGTAGCCGCCGCCGGTGCCCGTCTGGGTCGACGTGCCGATGACCACGTCGGCACGGCCGTCGCCGTTGACGTCGGCCAGCGCGGGAGACGGGAAGGCGCTGCCGCCCACCGTGATGTCCCGCTCCAGCTGTCCGGACAGGGACAGCACCAGCACGTGACCCGGGTCCGGGATGGGGCAGGCGGCGGGCGCGTACGGGTTCGCGTTGTAGTTGGCGGGGTTGCTCCAGTAGTTCCCCGAGCCGACGACGATCTCCGCCTGCCCGTCGCCGTCGACATCGCCGACGGCGGGTGAGGAGCGGACGATCTCGTCACGCGTGACGGAGAAGAACGTGCCGCCGTGGCCGTCGATCCCCCGCACGGTGCCGCACTCCTGGTCCAGGCCCTGGGCCGGGTCCCCCGGTGTCTGGTCCTGCCCGATGACGAAGTCCGTCACCCCGTCACCGTTGAGGTCCGCGAGTGCCGGCGTGGAGAAGTTCGTGTCGTGGCTGTTGTAGGGGAAGCCCGCCTCGACCTGACCGTCGACCGACACCGACCAGATGCTCTTCCAGGCGAGGGTGCCGAAGACGACCTCGGGCTGCCCGTCCTGGTCGACGTCGCCGATCGCCGGGCTCGAGTGGATGCCCGGTGCCCGTGACACCGGGTACACGCCGTCCCAGACGTTGAGGGGGAAGCCTGCGCGCACCGTGCCGTCGTGCTCGAAGGACAGCAGCGCACCCGGTCCAGGGTTCGCCGTCGCGGCTCCCGAGCCGACGAAGATCTCCGGCCGTCCGTCACCATCGACGTCCGCGGCGGACGGCGAGGAGTTGATCGAGCTCGTCGCCGACAGCGCCGACTGCGTCCACAGCCGCGCCCCGGTGGCGCCGTTGACCGCGACGACGTGCCCCGACATCGTGCCGACGACGATGTCCGGCACGCCGTCGGCCGTGAGGTCCACCAGCAGCGGGGAGGACTCCCGGATCACCTCGCCCGGCAGGACGACGGCCGACCAGACCGAGCCCAGGCTCAAGGCCGTCGCGGCCCGGGCCGGGCCGGAGCTGCCCGCGACGCCGCCGACGGTCACCGCGACGGCGACCAGGAGACCGGTGGCGGTGCGCGCCCTCATGGCCGGGCCGCCGCGACGATCGGGGAGTCCAGCGTGAGGTCGCCGAGCGAGCCGTGATAGGTGGCGTCACCGAACGTGAACACGCCGCCGTCGGACGCGAACATCCAGTAGCCCGCCCCGGTGGTGGTTGCCGCGGCCCCGACGATCGGCCTGACGAGCGCGATCGCGCCGGTCGAGCCGCGGAACACCGCATCACCGAAGGTGAACACCCCTCCGTCGGAGGCCACCAACCAGTACCCGGCTCCGGAGGGTGTCGGCATCGCCGTGACGATGGGCTTGTTCAGCCGCATCGCACCCGTGGACCCGGAGAAGGTCGCGTCGCCGAAGGTGAACACCCCGCCGTCGGACGCGATCAACCAGTAGCCCCGTCCCGACGGCGTCGCCATCGCCGTCACGATCGGCTGGTTCAGCCTGATCGCACCCGTCGACCCGTAGAACGCGGCGTCACCGAACGTGAACACCCCACCGTCGGAGGCCACCAACCAGTACCCGCCACCCGACGGCGTCGCCATCGCCGTGACGATCGGCTTGTTCAGCTTGATCGCACCGGTCGACCCGTAGAACGCCGCGTCACCGAAGCTGAACACGCCACCGTCGGAGGCCACCAGCCAGTACCCGCTGCCCGACGGCGTCGCCGCCATCGTCACCACGGGGCTGCCCGCCGCCAGGGGCGGCGCCGACCCGTACTCGGTGGCGTCGCAGAGCCCGTACACGTGGCCGGTGGCACTGGTCATCCAGTAGCCGCCCGGCACCTGGCAGTACTGCTGGTTCCGGAAGGAGAACCAGTCGCTCTTCAGGCCGAGCGCGACGCGCACCTGGTTTCCCGTGAAGGACCGCGTGCTGCCGTCGGTGAGGGTCACGAGGACAGAGGTCACCCGGCCGCCGTCCGCGCCGAGCCCGTTGCGTGCCGCGACGCCGATCCGCGCGATCGGCCCGGTGCCGAGCCCCGCCGCGACGGCGGACATCGACATCGTCACGCTCCAGTCGTGGTTCGGGCTGCGGGTGTCGCCCAGGTCGGGCACCGCGGTGAAGGTGCCGCCCGCGGTGTACCCGCCGGTCGACGAGCTGAACTCCGTCCGGGCGATCGCGCCCGACGGCAGGCGCATCACGGCGTTGGCGGTCTGCGCGACGGCCGCGTCGGTCCGCGCGTCCTCGAGCGTCTTCGTCAGCACCCCCGCACCGGAGAACACCGCCGCACCGCCGTAGACCTGGCAGGAGTCGGTGTCGCAGCTGGTCGCGCCGCTGGCAGGGCGGCTGGAGGCGAGCACGTAGCTGCGCGCGGCAACGCTCTGCGCGCGCAGCGCCGCCATGCCGGCGCCGCCGCCGAGGTCCCCCCAGGAGGCGGGCGACTCGCGCGGGATGACGCCCCGCAGGTAGTCCTCGTCGAACACCCGGTTGAGCAGGTACTGCGTACCGGCCGACGAGCGGATCACTTCCAGCTCGCCGCGATACGCGGTCTGCGGCTGGTTGGCGTCCGCGTTGCAGACCCGCAACATCCCCGCCGTCACCTCGGAGTTCGCCCCCGTGCCGACGATGACGGATCCGACAATCGTCGCGGCGTACTCCTGGTTGGTGTCCGTCCACGGCCCGGCACAGGGATTGGCTGCCTGCGGCTGCGTCGTGGTCCAGAGGTGCACCGCGGACGAGGAAGAGACGGACTTGCCCAACCGCACCGCGGTGACCCCGGGCAGGTCCACCCCGTTGACCCGCAGCTGGCTCCCGGTGACGATCGCGTCCAGGTCCTGGCGCCGCGTCAGCTCCACGCGGATCACTTGGTTGGTGGGATCGGTCGACAGCGTGCTGCCGCCGTAGAAGTGGGCCAGGATCTGCTGATGCGTCCAGCCGTAGTCCAGGGCGTACCCCAGCGCGCCGTACTGGCCCATGCCGCGACCGTGTCCCCAGCCGTGGCCGGTGATGACGAGGTCGGCGCTGACCGCCTGAGCCTCGTCCGCGCCGACGGGCCCCAGGGTCGCGGCCAGGGCCAGGACCGCGACGGCGGTCCCGAGACGGCGGAGGCGAGGGGCGCGGCGATGCGGGTTCACCCCCAGAGCCTAACCAAGGCCGCCGCACGGCCCGACCGGGGGCCGGCCGTGTCGCCCGCCGACGCTCAGCGGCGCACCATCGCGACGATCGGGTCGCCGAGCGGGATGTTCCCGACGGAACCGAGGAACGGCGCGTCCCCGAAGGTGAACACGCCACCGTCGGAGCCCACCATCCAGTAGCCCGCCCCGGTGGCGGTCGCCGCCGCCCCGACGATCGGCTTCATGAGCGCGATCGCGCCGGTCGACCCGCGGAACACCGCGTCACCGAACGTGAACACCCCTCCGTCGGACGCGATCAACCAGTACCCACGACCCGAGGGCGTCGCCATCGCGGTCACGATCGGCTGGTTCAGCCGCATCGCACCCGTCGACCCGGAGAACGCCGCGTCGCCGAACGTGAACACCCCACCATCGGAGGCGACCAACCAGTAGCCACGCCCCGAGGGCGTCGTCATCGCGGTCACGATCGGCTTGTTCAGCTTGATCGCACCCGTGGACCCGTAGAACGCCGCGTCACCGAACGTGAACACCCCACCATCGGAGGCGACCAACCAGTAGCCACGCCCCGAGGGCGTCGCCATCGCCGTCACGATCGGCTTGTTCAGCCTGATCGCACCCGTCGACCCGTAGAACGCCGCATCACCGAAGCTGAACACCCCACCATCCGAGGCCACCAACCAGTAGCCGCCACCCGACGGCGTCTTCGCCATCGTCACCACGGGCCTGGCGAGGGGGGTCGTGCTCAGCGAACCGGCGTAGCCGGCGGAGCAGAAGGCGAACACGCCGCCGTCGGCTCCGGCCAGCCAGTACCCGCTGCCGTCGTCGGGACAGGGTCCGAGGCCGACCGCCGCACGCGCCGCCAGCTGCCGGATCGTCGCCAGCTGCGGGTACCCCAGGTTGCCGGGACATGCCGTGTACGCGACGTCACGGTGCCCGAAGACCCGAGGCAGCACCACCGTCTGGTTCGTGTACCGGGAGTTCTCCCCCACCCCCGTCGCGTAGCTCATCGTGCCGGTCGGATCCACGCCGTAGACACCCAGCCGGACGCCGATGATCAGGCCCACCTTCGCCAGCGTCGCGGCCGAGGGCGTGATGCTCGTGTAGTCACCCAGCATCGAGACGCCGACGGTGCCGGTGTTGAAGCCCCCGGCGTGGACTCCGATCACCGGCTGCACCAGGCTGTTGGCCCGACCCTCGTACAAGTTTCCCCACTTGTCGACGAGGAAGTTGTAGCCGATGTCGCACCAGCCCCGGGACGCGATGTGGTACGCCTGGATGTTCCTGATGTCCTGCTCGGCCTCGGCAACGGTCGAGTACGTGTTACGGGTCGCGGTGTGGTGCACCGCGGCACCGACGAGGCCCCCGGCGGCGACGTCGGGCTGGCACGCCTGGGGCGCGGCACCCCACTGGGCGCGCGTGATCATGTCGACCGGCACCGTCGACACCGGCGCGGCCGCCCGCACGAAGGACGCGGGCTCGACGACGCCGGTGGCGTCCGCGGTCCCGGACAGGTCGGCCCCCACCAGGGCGAGCTCGGCCCCGGGCGCCGCGTCCGTGGCCAGCACCGACACCTGAACGGCAGTCACGTCTCCGACCCACAGCAGGTCGGTGCCGCCGCGCTGCGCACGACCGTCGGACGTCCCCGCATCGGGCGCCTCGTCGGACACCTCGAGCGCCGACCACTCCGACCACACATCGTCGGTCAGCGTGCGCACCTGCGGGTCGAGGGCCGCGCCGTCCTGGCCGTCCGGCCAGGTCAGGCCGATGTCCTGGAACGTGGCGGCGTCGATCGGCGTCGACAGCACGCGACCGGCAGCGTCGGCGGCCGGGAACTGCACGGCGTCCAGCGCGCTGGGGGTCACCGGCGGCTCCGCGGCCAGTGCGGATGCCGCCGCACCCTGCGGGTCCGGGGTGCTCGACCGCGCCGAGAGCCCCGCCGGTGGGGTGGCAGGCACCTGGAGCGGCACGTTCACCGCTCGGGACGGGGCGACGACCGGTGCCAGCGATGCGACCGAGGCCGGATCCTGCGACGCGACGGTCGCCGTTGCCGTCGCCGTCGCCGCGGACGTCGGGACGAGCGTGGCGACCACTGCGAGAGCGACCAGGAGTGCTGAGTGAGTGCGCATGTCGGACCAATCACCTTCCGCGTTGCGTCCGACCATGCTGACACACGTGTCCCATCACGGCCCGCGGCGACCCGCGCGACCGCCGACTCGCAGGCCCGAACCCCCGGCGCCTCGCGGTCGCCCGCCCGGTAGAGTCGGACCTCGGCCCATGACCGCACACCCGAGGGACGCCGTGACCGAGACCCTGCCCACCCGTCGCGCCGAGATCCTGGACCTCGTCCGGGAGTACGCCCAGATCTCGCTCGCCCCCCGCGAGTTCGAGCGGGGTGAGTCCACCGTCCCGGTCTCGGGCAAGGTCCTCGATCCGGACGACCTCGCGGCCCTCGTCGACGCCTCGCTGGACGGCTGGCTGACCGCCGGCCGGTTCACGACGGAGTTCCAGGACACCCTGGCCCGCTACGTCGGCACCCGGTCCGCGTCGTTCGTCAACAGCGGCTCGTCGGCCAACCTCTGCGCGCTCTCCGCGCTGACCAGCCCGAAGCTCGGCAAGCGCCAGCTCCTGCCGGGCGACGAGGTCATCACGGTGGCCGCGGGGTTCCCGACCACCCTCAACCCGATCCTCCAGAACGGCATGACGCCGGTCTTCGTCGACGTCGAGCTGGGAACCTACGACGCGATCGGCGACCAGCTCCGCGCCGCCATCGGCCCGAAGACGCGGGCGATCATGATGGCCCACACGCTGGGCAACCCCTTCGACCTCGACCTGGTCACCGCGCTGTGCAAGGAGCACGGTCTCTGGCTCGTCGAGGACTCCTGCGACGCGCTCGGGTCCACCTACCGGGGGCAGCGCACCGGCAGCTTCGGCGACACGGCGACGGTCTCGTTCTACCCCGCGCACCACATCACCACCGGTGAGGGGGGTGTCGTCTTCAGCAAGCACCCGCTGGTGACCCGGCAGGTCGAGTCGTTCCGCGACTGGGGCCGCGACTGCTACTGCGAGACCGGCAAGGACAACACGTGCGACAAGCGGTTCGGCTGGCAGCTGGGTGACCTGCCGGACGGCTACGACCACAAGTACACGTACAGCCACATCGGCTACAACCTCAAAGGCACGGACATGCAGGCCGCGCTCGGCCTGAGCCAGCTGACCAAGCTGGACCACTTCGTCGCCCGGCGCAAGGAGAACTTCGCCCACCTGTACGAGCGGTTCAGCGCGGTCGAGGGCCTGGTGCTGCCCCGCGCGACCGAGAACTCCGACCCGGCGTGGTTCGGCTTCCCCATCACGCTGGCGGACGACCTGGACGTCAACCGCGAGGACCTCATGCGGTTCCTCGACGCCCACAAGGTGGGCACCCGGTTGATCTTCGCCGGCAACCTGCTGCGCCAGCCGGCGTACCGGGGGATCCCCCACCGGGTGGTCGAGGACCTGCGCAACTCCGACACGGTGATGAACCGCTCGTTCTGGCTCGGCGTGTACCCCGGCCTGACCACGGCCATGCTCGACTACGCCGCCGACGCCGTCACCCACTTCGTCGAAGGACGGGACGGCACCTTCTGATGCACTACCTCGTCACCGGGCACACCGGCTTCAAGGGCGCGTGGCTGACGCTGCTGCTGTCGGCGCGCGGCCATCAGGTGTCCGGCCTCGCCCTCGACCCCACGCCGGGTGCCCTCTACGAGCGTGCCCACCTGGACGACGTGCTGCGGCACGACCTCCGCGTGGACGTCCGGGATGCGGCCGCCACCGCGAGCGCCGTCGCGACGGTCGCGCCGGACGTGGTGCTGCACCTGGCCGCGCAGCCGCTGGTCCGGGAGTCGTACCGCGACCCGCGCACGACGTGGGAGACCAACGTCAACGGCACGTTCAACGTGCTGGAGGCCGTGGCCGCGACGCCCAGCGTCCGGGCCCAGGTCGTCGTCACCACCGACAAGGTGTACCGGAACGTCGACCAGATCTGGGGGTACCGGGAGACCGACGCCCTCGGGGGCGTCGACCCGTACTCGGCATCCAAGGCCGCCGCGGACCTGCTCACCCAGTCCTGGATCGCGTCGTCCGGCTCCACGGTGCCGACGGCGATCGCGCGGGCGGGGAACGTCGTCGGCGGCGGCGATGTCTGCCCGGAGCGGCTGATGGTCGACCTCCTGGCCGCCTTCTCCGCGGGCCAACCGGTGCGCCTGCGCTACCCCCACGCGGTCCGGCCCTGGCAGCACGTGCTCGACTGCCTCAACGGGTACCTGACGCTGAGCGACGCGCTGCTCGCCGGCGCGCACGCCGGCGAGGCGTTCAACTTCGGCCCCGGCACCGAGTCGTTCGTCGAGGTCGGTGTGCTGGCCGGCGCTGTCGCCGAGCTGTGGGGGCCGCAGGCCGCGGTGGAGCTCGACGATGCCGCGGCCCCGCACGAGGCCGGTCTGCTCGCCCTCGACGCGCGCAAGGCCGAGCTGACGCTCGGCTGGCGGAACCGGCTCGACTTCGCCGCCACGCTCGAGTGGACCGTCCGCTGGGCGCAGCGGGTCGACCAGGACGGGGACGCGCGCGCCGCCAGCCTCGACCAGATCGAGCGGTTCCTCGCTCTCGGCGCGGCACCGGACGAGCCCACGAGGGCGTCGTGAGCGACTCCCTCCTCGACGTCGTCGTGGTCGGGGCCGGGCCGGCAGGGCTCTTCGCGACCTACTACGCCGGGTTCCGCGGGCTGAGCGTCGCGCTCGTCGACGCGCAGTCCGAGGCGGGCGGCCAGATCACGGCGCTCTACCCGGGCAAGGTCATCCACGACGTCGCGGGCTTCCCCGCCGTCACCGGGTCCACCCTGGTCGCCGGCCTGGTGTCCCAGGCGAAGGAGTACTCGCCGCGACTCCTGTTCGACACCGACGTCACGGGCATCGAGGGGCTCGACGGCGGCGCCTTCTCCGTGCTGACCTCCGGCCGGGGTGCGCTGTCGACCAGGACGATCGTGCTGGCCACCGGAGTCGGCGGCATCCACCCGCGCCTCCTCCCGATCGGCCACGAGTGGCACGGGCGAGGCGTCGTGTACGTCGTGACGGACGTCGCCGCGCACACGGATCACGACGTCGTCGTGGTCGGCGGCGGCGACTCGGCACTGGACTGGGCGCTCGCCCTGCGGCCGTACGCACGGTCGGTCACCATCGTGCATCGCCGGCGGGCGTTCCGCGCCCACGCCGCCCTGATCGCCCGGGCCGAGCGCGAGGGCGTGCGGCTGCTGACCGAGGCGGAGATCGAGGCGGTCGACGGGGACCACCGGGTGCGGCACGTCGTCGTCCGGCGCGAGGGTGGTGAGCTGCTCGACCTCCCCGCCGACACCATCGTCGGGGCCCTCGGCCTGCTCTCGGCTCCGACGCCGTTCCCCGACTGGGGGGTCGAGGTCCGCCAGCGCAAGGCGGTGGTGAACTCCCGCATGGAGACCTCGGTACCCGGGATCTTCGCCGTGGGCGACGCCTCGACCTACGACGGCAAGGTCGCGCTGATCGCCACCGGTTTCGGGGAGGCCGCCACCGCCGTGAACAACGCCGCCCTGCACATCGACCCCGCGCAGTCGCTCATGCCGGGCCACTCGACCGACGAGGAGCTGGCGCCGCCGACGCTGCGCACCGGCCAGCTGCCCGTCGTCGCCGTCGGCGGGAGGCCGATCACATGACCTACGTCATCGGCAAGGAGTGCATCGACGCGCAGGACCGGTCCTGCATCGACGCCTGCCCGGTCGACTGCATCTACGAGGGTGGCCGCAAGACCTACATCAACCCGACCGAGTGCATCGACTGCGGCGCCTGCGAGCTCGCCTGCCCCGAGGTGGCGATCTTCCCGGCGCGCAAGGCCCGCGGCAACGCGGAGTGGGAGATGTTCACCGCCGACCAGGCGGCATTCTTCAGCGAGCCGCTGCCCGGGCACGACGAGCCGCTCGGGGACCCGGGTGGTGCGGAGGCGCTCGGTGTCATCGGCGTGGACACCGAGCTCGTCACCGGCTGGCGCGGCTGACTCAGCGCTCGGGCCGACCGGTTCAGTCGCCGGCAGCCTGCTGCTGCGTGCGACGCAGGAGCTCCTCCAGGCCTTCGTCCGTCGAGACCTGCGGGGTCCAGCCGGTGTAGGCGGTGACCTTGGCGAGATTCGACACGTAGACCAGCTGATCGCTCGGTCGCGGCACTCCCGTCGCGTAGACCGGCGCGCGCCCGGTCCGCTGCTCCAGCCACGCGAAGAGCTCAAGGATCGACAGCGAGTTCCCGGCGCCGCCGCCCACGTTGAAGGCCTCGGGCGCGCCGGCGACCAGCGTCTGTGCGAGCGCCACGAACAGGCGGGCGAGGTCTGACGCGTGCAGCAGGTCGCGCACCTGCTTCCCGATGCCGTTGAGCTGGATCGGACGTCCGGCCAGCGCTTCCTCGACGAGGTGCGCGACCCAGCCCTGATCGGCGCGCGGGTGCTGGAACGGCCCGTAGACCGACGACTGTCGCAGGCTCGCCGTGCGCAGGCCGTAGATGCGACCGAAGTCGAGCAGGTACTGGTCGGCCGTCCCCTTCGAGCATCCGTAAGGCCCGTGGAAGTCCAGGGGCAGGGACTCGTCGAAGCCGTGCGGGAAGGTCGGGACGGTGTAGCGGGTGGCCGTCTCCACCGTCGGGATCTCCGTCAGGTCGCCGTACACCTTGTTCGAGCTCATGCCGATGACGGCCGTCCCCGGGGACTTCTGCCGCACATGGTCCAGCACGTTGAAGGTGCCCAGCGCGTTGATCTCGAAGTCCCGGCGGGGGTCCTGGATCGACGAGAGGAGCGACACCTGGCCGGCGGTGTGGGCGATCGCGTCGAACTCCCCCTGCTCCGCGAAGAACGCCTCCAACGCCTGTGCGTCGCTGACGTCGACCCGGTGGACCGCCAGGCCGAGGTGCGTCGCCAGGTACGCGGCGTTGAGCTCGGAGCCGTCCCGTGACAAGTCGTCGAGGACGACCGCCTCATCCCCGGCATCCCGGAGGTGGGCCACCAGATTCGTCCCGATGAACCCCGAGCCACCTGTCACCAGCCACCGCATGGCGTCACCACCCATTTCCCTCGTGACGACCCGCTGCGGGTGGTCCGGCTCGGACCTCGGCGGCGCCCATGGCCTCCAGCCGCGCGGGCCGACGGTATCCTAGCCGCGGCAACGCGAGCCCCTGCCCTCCGACGACCACTCGAGATCGAGGACCCTTCTCGGATGACCCTGCCCCACGCGCCCGAGGGTGCAGTCGAGCACCCCGAAGCCGTGGAAGGTCAGGAGCGACGGCCGGGCGACCCGAGCGGGTTCCTGGGCTCGCCCTTCGGCGCGGCCATGCTGGGGGTGCTCTCGACCCTGCTCGGCGTCTCGGTGGTGACGGCGTGGGTCCTTGCGTCCTACTTCAAGGTCGACATCCCCCGACTGCTGAGCTTCGACAGCGCCGACGGCTGGTGCGATCCCGCTCGGGACGGCGTCGGGCAGCACTGCTTCGGCGACTGGGCGGTGATCCGCGTGCCCTCGCTCACCGCCGACGGGTTGACCGCGGAGTCCGTCTACCCGCTGTCCGCGAGGCTCGTCCGGCTGCCCTTCATGGCCCTCGACGCCCTCGCCGGCCAGCGCGCCACCCTGTTGGTCTTCCTCGCGGTCAGCGTCGTCTGCCTGCTCCTGCCCGCGTGGTGGGCCGCGCGGCCGGTGCGCTGGGAGCTCCGGCCCGTGGTCATCGCGGTCCTCGGGCTGATCACGGCACCGGTGCTCATGGTGCTGGACAGAGGGAACATCCTCGGGCTCGCGATCCCGTTCTGCTTCCTCGCGGTCCTCGGGCTCGTCCGGGATCGCCCGTGGATGGTCGTCGTCGGCACGATCGCCGCTGCCAGCATCAAACCGCAGTTCGCCCTCCTGGCTTTCGGGCTCGTCGCCCTGCGCCACTGGCGTTGGGCCCTGGGAGCGGCAGCGGGCTCCGTCGCGATCGTGCTGCTCCCGTTCGCGATGTACGGGTCGCGGGCCCTCGTCCGGCTGGAGGCGTGGATCAACGGCGTGGGCAACTGGTCGGCGAGCCTTCGTCTCGATGACCCGAGCCACACCGTCGTCTCGGCCCCGCGCGCGCTGTGGCTGCTGAAGCACCCGTCCAGCTGGGGAACGTGGGACGCGGCCCTGCCGTCGTACGCGTCCACCCTGTACCTCGCGATGGCGGTGGCGCTGGCGGTGCTCGTGGTGGTGCTGCTCCTGATCGCCGGGAGGCGCACATCACCGTTCCTCGTGGCGAGTGCGCTCCTCGCGGTGGCTTCCTTGGTGACTCCCCTCGCCTTCGCCTACTACCAGGTCTTCGCGGTGGTGGTCGTCGCGCTGGCGTTCCGGCTGCCCCCGGAGGTGTCCGGGGTCGGCGACCGGTCGGCACCCTGGCCCGACAAGGTCGTCACCATCACCCTGGGATGCGCTCTGGCGCTCGGCCTGACGCCCCTGGCGGTGCCGATCGGCGTCGCCCCGACGTCGCTCGTTCCCGTACTCTCGACGCTGGCATGGCTGTGCTTTCTCGTTGTCCTGGGGCTCCGCACACTGCTCGTGCTGATGCCACGACGGCCCACGACAGCCCTGACACCCTGAGGTGGACACTTCCCTGTGACCGCGACTCCCCGCCCTGGCCCGACCCACCTGGCGGTTGTGATGCCCGCGTACGGGGAGCTCCCCAACCTGCGTGAGCTGCTGCCGCGGCTCGTCGACGTCGCGGCGATGGTGCCGGGGCTCCGGCTCGATGTGCACCCCGTGCTTCCGGTCGAGGCTTCGGAGGCCGAGGTGCAGGAGCTCACCGCGCTCGGTGCCCACCCGGTGCGGCGCGGCCCGACCGACTCCTTCGGAGACGCCATCCGGTCCGGGATCGCGGCGGCGGACGAGTCCGCCCAGTTCGTCATCATCATGGACGCGGACGGGTCTCACTCCCCGGAGACGATCCCTCGCCTGCTCGAGGCGCTCGGCGACGCCGACGTCGCGGTGGCCAGCCGCTACACGCACGGGGGTTCGAGCGACAACGCGTTCGTGCTCCGCCTCATGAGCCGACTGCTCAACGACTCCTTTCGCCTGATCCTCGGCATCGGGTGCACGGACCTCTCGACGAACTTCAAGCTCTACCGCCGCGTCGACCTCGCTCAGATCCGACTGACCTGCCGCGACTTCGACGTCGTCGAGGAGATCCTCTTCCGGCTCAAGCAGCTGCACGGTGGCCATCTGCGGATCGTCGAGGTGCCCGACCGGTTCCACGAGCGCCGGCACGGCGAGACGAAGCGCCGGCTCGGACCCTTCATCGTGTCCTACATGACGACGCTTCTCCGCCTCCGGCTCCACCACGGCCAGGGCGCCTCATGAAGGTTCTGGTCATCGGCGCGTCCGGCTTCCTTGGCACTGCCCTCTGCGACGAGCTGCGACGACGCGGCTGCGAGGTGGTCGGGACAGCACGTATGCGTCCGGATCTCGCGCGGCTCGACGTCGGCGATCCTGCCGCCGTCACCAGGGTGCTCGAGTCCGTCGACCCGGACACGGTCGTCAACCTCGCCGCGAGCGGCGTGACGGCGGCGAACGCGAAGGTGGTCGACCTGGAACGGACGAACGTCGTCGGAGCGCGCAACGTCGCCGTCGCGGTGAGCCAGCTGGCCCGCAGCCCGTGGTACATCCACGCAGCCAGCTCGACGGAGGTGCACCATGCCCCTCCCGGCGTCGCCTCCGAGTCGGCGTACTCCCGCACCAAGCGATCCGGCACGGCGGGCGCGGGATCGATCCTCCGGGGGGCCGGCGTCCCGCACAGCATCGCCCGGATCCACAACACCTACGGCCCAGGACAACCCACCGGACGTCTCGTCCGCGACGCCATCGACACGCTGGGCCGACACGAGCGGGTCGTGCTGCGCCACCCTGATCGGGTGCGGGACTTCTGTTTCGTCGACGACGTGGTGCGTCACGTCGCGGACATCGTCGAGCGGAAGCACACCGCGCTCTCCTACGAGATCGGGTCCGGTGCCGGAACCACGATCAGGGAGGTGGTGGCCGCCATCGCGCGCGCGGTGGGCGCACCGGCGCACCTCGTGGTCCCGTCCGGCTCCCACGGCGACGATTCCCACGGATACTGCGTGGCCGATCGCGACCTGCCGGGCTTCCTGCTCTGCCAGACCAGCCTTGCTGACGGCCTCAAGGCCACGGTGGCGCAGGCGCCGAGTCCCGCACTCTCCCGGTGAGCTCCGGCACGTCGATCTCGCGGTGAGCTCCGGCTCGTCGCTCTCCCGGCCGGCTCGGCGCTCTCCCGGTGAGCTCCGGCTCGTCCCTCTCAGTGGCCGCCGGCCGCCACGGTGCAGTCGTCCGGGCCCTGCGTCGCGACGAAGTCGTACCGGATGCCGAACAGGCTGCGCGCCGACACGCTCGCGAGCGCGGCGCCGGCCCCCGGCTGGCTCTGATCGGCAGCGAACACGCTGGTCGCACAGATCGGAGAGGCCGGGAACAGCTCGCGCCACCACCTGCGCTCCCCGCCCAGCGGGGTGCCGGTCGCCTCGCCCTCACGGTGCAGGCCGAACCACTCGTAGCCGCCGTCGATCGACCCCGCGGGATAGCCGAGCAGCTCCACCTTCTCGGCGAGGCGCCACCGGGCGCCATCGAACGTCGCGGAGGCGTCGACCGTGACGAGTCCCACCACCGCCAGGACCACGAGCCCCGCCGCGACGGGTGCCACGCTGCGGCGCCGGAGCACCCCGAGGTGGCGGCCCGCCAGCACGGTCAGCGCCACGGTCGCGGGCACCACCGGCGTCAGGTTCCGGTCGAACACGGGCGCACCGAGGTAGAGCGCGCTGACGACCCACACGAGCAGGTAGCCGACGACGAAGACGGCGAGGAGCAGGGTGGGAGTCGTGGTGCCGCCGGGAGGCGGGGCCACGAGGCGACGCGCTTCGGCACCGTTGATCGACAGCAGGCGCAGGACGGCGACCAGCACCATGACGATGCCGCTCGCCAGCGCGAGGACGGCCAGCGCACCCCACACCACCGGCGGGTACACCACCGGGGTGCTGCCGGGCAGCACCTCGCTGTACGAGCCGTACCGCGTCAGGTAGTTGCCGATGAAGGGCGCCGGCTGGAAGAGGCGCAGGACCTCGACCCAGGCCAGGGCGATGACCCCGACGACGAGCACCGGCACGAGCGGTCGACGCCGGACCACGGACCACAACCGTCGCGGCGAGACGGCGAGCACGGTCGGGAAGGTGAACACCGCGAGCGTGAAGAAGCCCTTGACGATGTCGGGCGTGCGCGGGACGAGGGCGATCGCGACGGCGCCGGCCCCGGGCACGCTCCGCCGCCAGAGGTACACCGCCGTGACCGCCCCGAGCCACGCCAGCGCGAGGACCACGACGACGCCCAAGGCCCGCACCGACTCGCTGCGTGCCCTCAGGGCAGCGACCAGCACCACGGCCACGACGGCCGCGACGGAGTACTCGCGGATGGTGAACGCGGCGAACCCCGCCGCCAGCGCGAGCGCCAGCCACGGTACGGAGAACCGGTGCCGCACCGCGTACCAGCCCGCGAGCAGCGTCAGCACGACGAACAGGTACGCCGGGACCTCCGTCATGAACGACGCGCTCAAGCTGCCGAAGACCGGGCCCAGGGCCACCGTGGCCACGGCGACCGCGGACCACGCGACGCCGAGTGCGCCCCGGATCAGCACGTACGTGAGGACGAGGGCCACGACGCCCATGGCCGCCGTGAATACCTGCAGCGGGACGATCCGAGGGCCGAACACCATGATCACCGGCGCGGCGAGGACGTCCTGTCCGACCAGCATGGTGGTGGACCCGTACGGCGTGAACGAGCCCTCGCGCGCGAAGCGGAACGCGCTGCGGTAGTAGACCCAGTCGTCGTTGCGCGCGGCGCCCAGGGCACCGTGCGCGGCCGCCACCAGCAGGTACCCGGCGCCCACCATCGTCGCGGCCGTCCCGGCCAGAACCAGCTCAGAGCGGCGCACGGCGCCCTCGCACCCCGTCGCGCAGGGTGGCTGTCGCAGCGACGGACGGCAGGCGGACCATCGAGCGCAGGGCGCTCACGATGCCGCCGGGTCGGCCGGGGCACGCGGCACCGAGAGCCGCCGCGCCCACCGGGCGCCGAACCGGTGCGTCGGGCGCTCGACGCACAGGTGCAGCAGCCACGCCGTGGCGATCGCCGCCGCCGAGGTCGCGGTGATCGCCACCGGCGACCGCACACCCGCGGCGGTCAACGCATACAGCAGCACGTAGCCGAGCACGGCGTGCACCACGTACAGCGGGTAGCTGATGTCCGCGAAGAAGTCCGTCACGGGGTGGGCACGCCAACCGCCGGCAGCGACGCTGAGCACGCAGAAGGCCGCGATCGTCAGGATGAACGTCAGGCGGTACTCGCCGTCCACCCGGACGATCGGGTTCCTCGCCAGCAGCACCGTGTGCACCACCGTGAGGACCGGGACCAGGGCGATCACCGTTGTGCGCCCCATCTGCCCCCGACGGTAGGCGGAGAGCACGACCCCGATGAGCATCACGGGCAGGAACGGGCAGGCGAGCACGACGACGAAGATCAGCCCGGCGACGGGCACGTGGGAAGACCACGGCAGGTGGGGAAGCGCCAGCTGAAGGGCGACGCACGCGAGAGCAGCGAGCACGACGGCGTACCACTTCCGCGTCAGGGAGCGGTAGGCGACGAGGCACACCCCGTAGAAGACGCCCTCGACGATCAGGGTCCAGACGATGCCGTCCGCCGGCGCGGCGACGCCGAGCACGTTGGCCAGGCCGGGGACCATGCCGGCCAGGACCGCCCAGGGGGTCAGCTCGCCGTTCGGGTCGGAGACGGCCCACACCACGGCGCACGTGACGAGGAAGCCGGCCGCGTAGGTCGGCAGGATGCGCAGGGTCCGCCCGACGACGAACCCCCGCCGGCTGTAGCGATCGAGACTGATCGCGATGACGTAGCCACTGATGAGGAAGAACAACCCGACCCCGAGGGCAGCCAGCTCGATCGGCATCGCCTGGAGCGCGCGGGCGAACCACGGCGCGCCCTCGGCGCCCGCGTAGAGCGGCGGCCGCCGCGCCAGCGAGGCCGCCCCCTCCTGCGCGGTGAAGAAGGACACCGCGTAGTGGGCGACCAGCACCGACAGCGCAGCGATCCCGCGCAGCGCGTTGGCCCACTCCACGCGGGTCGAGGCCCGCCCCGGGCCCTCGCCCGTCGCCACGGTGGCCGCCGGGCCGGATGACGGGGCCGGGCCGGCGGCGCCGACGGCGTCCGGAGCCTGCGTCACCACGACGTCGCTGCGACCAGGTCGGCGAGCGGACGGGTCCGCAGCCCGGCCGACGCGACGGCGGCGTTCCAGTCCCGCGCATCACCGACGTACCGGTCGACCGCGGCCGACGGATCGAACCGGTCCCGCACGACGGTCGAGCCCGTGCCGGTCGACTCGGCCGCGGTGCGCGCCAGGTCCGCCATCTCGACGACCTCGCCGCCGGTGTCGAAGGTCATCCCCCGCCCTCCCAGCGCGGCCCACAGGCAGAGCGCCACCACCTCGTCAACACCGCAGTACGACCGGTAGACGGGCCGGTCGGCGCGCACGACGACCGGCCGGCCCTCCCGTGCGGCCGCCAGCATGTCACCCAGGGCGTACTTCTCCGGCTTCGTCATCCGCGGGCCCGCGACGCTGAACACGCGCGGCACCACCAGGGTGGCCCCGACCTCGTCCGCCGCCGCCCGGAAGGCCAGCTCGTCGAGTCGCTTGAGGGCGCCGTACGGCTCGCCGGCCACGTCGTCCACCAGCTCGCGCCCTGGCGCATAGACCGCCCCGGAGCTGGCCACGACGACGTGTCCCGGGCGGTGCCGGCGCACGGCGCCGAGCACCGCCGTGGTGATCGCCACGTTCCGCAGCACGTAGTCGGCGAGCCCGAGCTCGGCGGCGCGGTCCTTCGTCGCGAACGCGAAGTGCAGGAGGACCGACGGGGGCGGGTCCGCCGAGAGCTGCGACAGCGGGCGCACCGGCACCGACCGTCCGTCGGAGAGCGTCAGCCGGCGTGCCGTGCTGGCGTAGCCGACCACCTGGGCGGGCGCGCGCCCGCCCAGGGCGCCGTACAGGAGATCCATCGCGGTGGCCCCGAACCAGCCCGTCGCCCCGGTGACGGCGAACGTCTCGTCCCGGTCGGCGAGCAGCGAGGTGACGAGCTCGAGAGGCGTCACACCGGCTGGTTGAGCAGCTGCCACCGGCTCTCCAGCATCTCGATGCGCTTGTCGTCCTCGCGGTGGATCGTCCCGTAGTACTCGCGCTTGTTCAGCAGCCACAGCAGCTCGAAGTGGACCGCGTTGAGCAGGCCGTCGTGGACGTTCATGCCGGCGTCGAGCGCCGACGCACCGAAGACCACCTTGCGGGTCTCGAAGCGGGTCAGGTACGAGTCCCGGAACAGCCGGAGGTTGTCGAGCGCGTCGATCGACACCGCGCCGCCGACGACGAAGTCGAGGCCCTTCTCCCGGCACAGGCGGGAGATCTCGAGCACCTTCTCGGTGACCTCAGGAGACTCGATGCCGCCGCGGCCGACCTTCATGCTGCCCGAGAAGTCCACCCGCCCGAACACGATGCCGTTGACCCCGGGCTTCGCCGCGGCCAGGTCGGTGATCTCCTCGCGGTGCTCGAACGCGGTGATCGTCTCCATGTTGAAGAGGAAGTCGGTGTCGAGCGCCTCGTCGGCGTTGTAGATCTTCTCCTTCGCCTCGATGTACTTGGTCAGCGCGTAGGGCGTCTCGACCATGGGCGCCACGACGTAGCGCACACCGATCTGCTTGGACTCCAGCAGGTCGCGGATCGCCTCGCAGCCGCCGATCTTGACCGTGAGGGGAAGGCCGGCGGTCCGGGCCATCTCGACCAGGCGCAGGAGCTCGTCGACCCGGGTGCCCTCGGCCTCGAACTCGGCCTTCACCGACACGTAGCCGTACTCTTCACGCCCCTTGCGGAGGAGTTCGGTCATCAGGCGTTCGGTCTTGTTCATCGTGCGAACTCCTTCTTGTCGAGCGGAAGGTGCGTGAACACTCGCCTCGCCACGTCGTCGGGGAGATCCGGACTCATCAGGTGGAGCGGGTTGGACTCCATGCTGCCGGACTCGGTGACGCGGGAGGTGATCTTGGGGTAGTACGTCTGCTCGGGATCGATCGGTACAACGAAGCACGCCGGGCCGGGCGCGGCGAACATCGCGTCGAAACCGGCCGTGTCGAGGCCCTCGGCGCCCAGCTCGAGCACCGGGATGCCGTAGGCACGCAGCAACAGGTCCCAGTCGGGGAATCCCAGCCCGGTGCTGGTGTCGCACCCGAGGTAGGCGCCGCCGAAGTACCCGCGCTGGGTCATCCGGATGGACGCGTAGCCCTCGTTGCTGAAGATGAAGATCTTCACCGGCAGCTGGTTCACCGCCACGGTCGCTAGCTCCTGGCTGTTCTGCATGAAGCCGCCGTCACCCTCGAGCAGGACGGTGCGCCGGCCCGGCGCCGCCAGCGCCGCCCCGATCGCCCCGGACAGCCCGTACCCCATGCTGGCGAGCCCGTGGTCGCTGATGATCGTCTGGCCGAGCTTCTGCTCGAACGCCTGGAGCGTGACGGTGAAGGCGCCGCCACTGCTGCACGGGACGATGACGTCCCGCTCGTCGCACTGGTGGGACAGGTCGACGACGAACCGGTAGGGGTCGACGAAGCCCTCGGCCGTGACGTTCACGCTCTCGGCCGAGGGCAGCAGGCTGCGCACCTCACGGCACTCGGCGAGCCATCCCGCCCAGCCGGGCAGCTCCGCGCCAAGAACGGTGGCGAGCGCGGTGTCGGCATCGGCGAGCCAGGGGATCTCGACCCGCGGGTGTCCCTTCGCCAGCTCCGCCGGGTCCACGTCGACCTGGGCCACGGTCGCCAGCGGCGCGAACTGCTGCCAGTTGAATCCCGTCTGCTGGAGCCCGAGCCGGGTGCCGACCGCGAACACGAAGTCGCTCTGCTGGATGAGCACGTTCGCGGCCCGTTGGCCCCAGGTGTTCGGCCGCCCCGCGTACACCGGATCGTCCGCGCCGATGCGGTCCGCGCCGTTCCACGTCGTCATCACCGGCAGCTCGAGCTCGCGCAGGCGCTCGAGCACCGCCGCCGCCCCGGCCCTGCTCACCCCGCCGCCGAGCAGCACCACCGGTCGGCTGGCCGCCCGCAGGCCTGCCACCACCTGGTCCGCCACCACGTCGTCCTGCGCCGTGCGCGCGGGCGCGACCTCGGCGTCGGCCGGCTCGAGCGCGGCCCGGTCCACCGGGGTGCCCTGCGCATCGAGGCAGAGCTCCAGGAACACGGGGCCCGGGCGCCCGGTCGAGCCCTGCTGCACGAGCGCCACGAACTCGGGACGGGCGATCGGAGCCTCGATGCGCTCCGCGACGACACTGACCGGCCGGGACAGCGCCAGCCCGTCGACCTCCTGGATCCCCCGTTGACGCAGGCCCGGTCCGGCGAGATCGGTGGACTTCACCTGCCCACCCAGGACCAGCAGCTCGCGGCTCTCGAGGAAGGCGCCCGCCATCGCGGTCAGCACGTTCGTCAGCCCCGGACCCGCGGTGACCAGCACGAAGGCCCGCTCGCCGCTCCCGGTGGCCCGGGACCGCTCGTTGAAGTACTCGACGGCGATCCCGGCGGCCACCTCGTGGACGACGGGCACGCAGGTCATCGTCTGGCGGGCACCGTCGAGCAGGTGCATCGAGTTGCCACCGGCGACGAAGAAGCAGTGCGAGTAGCCCAGCTCACGGAGCCAGGTCATGGTGAGGTCGGAGTACTTCACGGGGTCCTTCCGATCAGGCGGTCGATAGTCTGGCGGGTGAGCCGGTCGATCGTGGCCCACTCGTCATCGGTGCTCGGCGTCTCGACCTCCACGACGCCACCGCCCTCGGCCGGCAGGATCAGCCGGAACGCCGTCGCGGAATGCTTCTTGTCGGCCCGGAACGCGTGCTCGAAGCGGGCGGCGTCGAACGCGCTCAGGGCCTCAGCGACACCGGGTGCCGCCGCGAGGAGCGTCTCACAGTGGGCCGTCAGGTCATCCACGGACGAGCCACGCGCGGACCGTGGATGGCCGGCAGCGCAGAGCACACCGACGGCGACGGCCAGGCCGTGGCTCAGTCGGTGGTCGACCGCGGTCTCCAGGGCGTGACCGAACGTGTGCCCGAAGTTCAGCAGCCGGCGTTCCTTGCGGTCGTGCTCGTCGATCTCGATGAACCACTTCTTGGCCCGCAGCACGTGGTCGATCAGTGCGGTCGGCTCCACGTCGAACCGGGCGAAGCAGTCGAGGTAGTCCGCGAACGCCTCGGGGCCACGGCAGTAGGCGATCTTGGCCGCCTCGGCGAAGCCCGCCGACATCGCGGTCGGCGAGAGGGTGGACAGGAAGACCGGGTCCACGATGACGGCCTGCGGCGGGTAGATGCCGCCCACGAGGTTCTTCACGTCGCCGACGTTGATGGAGCTCTTGCCGCCGATGCACGAGTCGGCCATCGCCATCAGCGTGGTGGGCACGTAGGTCCACGACAGGCCGCGCATGTACACGTCGGTGACGAAGGTGGCGACATCCTGGACGACGCCGCCGCCGATGGCGAGCACGTGATCGCCCCGGCGCACGCCGGCGTCCCGCAGCGCGAGGATCAGGCGCTCGCAGCCGGCGAGGGTCTTGGCGTCCTCCGACGCCTCGACGACGAGGACCGGACCCTCGCGCGGCGGCACGAGATGCCGCAGCGCGGCGTCGATCACGACGACGTCGTCGCTGGTCAGCGCCGCGGTGAACCCGCCGTGGCCGATCCGCACGGCGTAGCTGCCGGTCGACGTGCGCACGGTGAACTCAGAAGATGTGGCCATCGGAGAACCCCAGATCGACGACGACGGACTGCCCGGTGACCCCACCGGTGGGCTCGGACAGGGAGAGCACCGCCGAGGCGACGTCGGAGGCCTCGACCATGCGGCCGTGCCCGGTGGATGCCTCGACCGTGGCGATCTGCTCGGGCGAGAGGACCGCGCGGGTCATCGCGGTGTCGACGACGCCAGGGAGCACGGCGTTGACCCGGATGCCGCGGGGGGCCAGGTCCATCGCCGCCGCCCGCACCAGCCCGCCGAGCGCCGCCTTCGTCACGGTGTAGGAGAACTTCCCCGGGCGCGCGACCCGCTGCCAGATCGAGCTGACGACGACGAGCGCGGCGCCGTCGCGCAGGCGCTCGGCCACCACCAGCCCGCGCAGCTGACGCGCCACCGAGGCGACGTTCGCCTCCCACAGCGCCGCGAGGTCCTCGTCCGTGAAGCCGGTCACCGAGTCGTTGACGTTCGCGCCCTGCGCCCAGCAGACGACGTCCAGCTCCGGAAGGTCAGCGAGCCGCGCCTCGTCCAGCACGACCGCCCCGTCGTCGGGGCGAGGGTGTCGGCTCGCGCGCAGCACCTGGTCCCCGCGGCCGGAGAGGGCGGCGGCGATGGCCGTGCCCAGCCCCCCGAAGCCGCCCACGACGAGGGCGGTGCGAGGCTCCACACCGCTCACGCCGTCACCTCCGAGGCGACGCGGGGCACGGCCCCGGGCGTCGCGGAGCCGCCGGGGGCGTCGGCGACCGGCGGCGGCTGGTCGACGCCGTCGGTGCGATGCCGGAACGTGAACCACTTGTGCGCGCCATAGGTGCCGAACGCCTGGATGGCCGTCACGATGCCCTGGGCCGGGATCACCGGGACCGAGAGCACCTCGACGAAGAGCGGCAGCAGCGCCAGGTTGACGCCGAACGCCACGGCGTAGACGGTGCTGAACCGCAACAGGCCGGCCCACCAGCCACCCGTGAACCGGAACACCAGCCACCGCTGCAGGACGTACGCCTCGACGATGCCGATGACGGTGGAGACGGAGAGCACCACCAGGTAGTGCGTCACGGTGCCGAGGGTGAGCTGCAGCGCCACGAACACCCCGTAGCCGAACGCGGTGTTGACGACGCCGACGAGGCCGAACCGGACGATCTCGAGGCCGAGGAGCCGGCGGACCAGGCCCGGGCGGTCCTGCCCGCCGTCGCTCACAGACCGACCCGCTGGCTCACGACGTAGTTGGGTCGGTGCTTGACCTCCTCGTAGATCAGCCCGACGTACTCGCTGATCACCCCGAGGAAGAGGAACAGCAGCCCGAACATCAGCAGCATCGTGCCGATGATGGAACCGAAGCCCGGGAACGGCACACCCGAGACGAGGAACCGCACCGTGAACGCGACCAGGGCGAGCAGCGAGACGCCCGAGATCACCAGACCCGTCGCCGTGATGGCCCGCAGCGGGAGGTAGGAGTGCGCGAGGATGCCCTTGGACGCCAGGTCGAGCACCTTGAGCGAGTGCGCCTTGGACTCGCCGCCGAAGCGCGGCGGCCGCTCGTGCTCGATCCCGGTGGACTTGAACCCGACCCACGCGAACAGCCCGCGCACGAACCGGTTGCGCTCCTGCATCGAGTTGACCGTCTCGTACACGCGACGGTCGACCAGGCGGAAGTCCGACGCGTTCCTGGGGATCGCGCCGCCGGTCATCTTGCCCGCGATCCAGTAGAACATCACGGAGTTGAACCGCCGCAGCGGTCCGGTGCCCTGGCGCTCGGACACCACCATGTAGACGTTCTCGTAGCCCTGCTCCCACTTGCGGAGGAACTCCGGGATGAGCTCCGGCGGGTCCTGCAGGTCCGCCGTCATCACCACCGCGGCGTCCCCGGTCGCGTGGGCCAGGCCGGCGGTCAGGCCACCGTCCATGCGGAAGTTCCGGGCCAGCCGGAGGATCTTGAAGCGGTCGTCGGCCTCACGGATCTTCTGCAGCTTGTCCCAGGTGTCGTCCGTGGAGCCGTTCTCCACGACGATGATCTGCCAGTCGTAGGCCTCTTCGGCGTTCATCACCGCGGTCAGCCGTCGCGCCAGCTCGTCGACGCACTCGGACTCGTTGTACGCGGGGATGACGACCGAGATGACCTTGCGTGCGTCGGTCACGACCACACCTTCCAGGGAGCGGCACCGGACGCCCACATCTGGTTCAGCTGCTGCGACTCGCGATAGGTGTCCATCGGCTGCCAGAAGCCCTCATGACGGTACGCGGCGAGCTGGCGCTCCGCCGCCAGGCGGGCCAGTGGCTCGTGCTCCAGCATCACGGCGTCGCTGTCACGCAGGTAGTCGAACACCTCGGGCTCGAAGACGAAGAAACCGGCGCTGACCCAGTCCTCCATCTGTGGCTTCTCCCGGAACCGCGTCACCAGGTGCTGGTCGTCCACGTCCACGAGGCCGAACCGCGACAGCGGCCGCACGGTGGTGATCGTCGCGCGCAGACCGTGCCCCGCGTGGAACGCGATCAGGGCCGTGACGTCGATGTCGGCGAGCCCGTCGCCGTACGTCACGACGAACCGCTCGCCCTCGACGTACTCCTCGACGCGCTCGACCCGGCCGGCCGTCAACGTCTCCTGACCGGTGTCGACGATCGTCACGGTCCAGTCCCGCTCCAGGTGGTCACCGTGGAACGACACTCCCCCGTCGCGACCCAGCCGCACCGTGAAGTCGTTCGTCAGGGCGGCGTAGTTGAGGAAGTACTCCTTGATCTGCTCGCCCTTGTACCCGGCGCAGATGACGAAGTCGGTGACACCGTGTGCGGCGAAGGTCTTCATCAGGTGCCACAGGACCGGCTTGCCGCCGATCTCCACCATGGGCTTGGGACGGAACTCGGTCTCTTCCCGCATGCGGGTTCCGAGACCGCCCGCCAAGAGCACTGCCTTCAACGCAACCTCGTTCCGTGAGCGTTGCTGCTACCCGCGTCGCGGGGCACCATCGACCGCTGTGAGTCGGCGCCGATGTTACCGCCAGGCTCTCGGCCGTGTCTCACGCCCCCGCGGCCCGCGGGTGAGGTCGCCACCTAGAGTGGGGCCCCATGCACCTGCTCGTCACCGGCGGAGCCGGCTTCATCGGCTCCAACTTCGTCCAGCACACCGTGCGTGAGCACCCCGACGTACGGGTGACCGTCCTCGACGCGCTCACCTACGCGGGTGACGAGCGCAGCCTCGACCCCGTCGCAGGCCAGGTGACGTTCGCCAAGGGCGACGTCGCCGATCCCGACATCGTCGACGCGCTCGTCGCGGAGGTGGACGTCGTCGTGCACTTCGCCGCCGAGTCGCACAACGACAACTCGCTGCACGACCCCTGGCCTTTCGTCCGGACCAACGTCATCGGCACGTACACGCTGCTCGAGGCGGTGCGCCGGCACGGCGTGCGCTACCACCACATCTCCACCGACGAGGTGTACGGCGACCTCGAGCTGGACGACCCGGCGAAGTTCACCGCGCAGACGCCGTACAACCCGTCCAGCCCGTACTCGGCGACCAAGGCGAGCAGCGACCTGCTGGTGCGTGCGTGGGCGCGCAGCTTCGGCGTGCAGGCGACGATCTCGAACTGCTCGAACAACTACGGCCCCTACCAGCACGTGGAGAAGTTCATCCCGCGGCAGATCACCAACGTCGTCGACGGGATCCGTCCCAAGCTGTACGGCGCGGGCCTCAACGTGCGCGACTGGATCCACGTCGACGACCACAACGCCGCGGTGTGGGCCATCCTCGAGCGCGGCCGCATCGGCGAGACGTACCTGATCGGCGCCGACGGCGAGCTGGACAACAAGACGGTCGTCGAGACGATCCTCGAGCTGATGGGCCGGCCGGCCGACGCGTACGAGCACGTCAACGACCGCCCGGGCCACGATATGCGGTACGCGATCGACGCGAGCGTGCTGCGCGACGAGCTCGGCTGGGCGCCCCGGTACACGACGTTCCGGGACGGCCTGGCCGCGACGATCGACTGGTACCGGGCCAACGAGGCGTGGTGGCGGCCGCAGAAGGACGCCACCGAGGCGAAGTACGCGCAGCTCGGTCGCTAACCGTGAAGCGGCGCAGGCCCACACGCCTCGGCGCACCGCGCTGATCTGCACAGGTTCTCCACGGTCCCCGCTCAGCCGCTCCCTCGCCCGCCGAGCGGCCCCTCCTACGATGGGCCGGTGATCCCCCGCCATGCGACCAGCCCGAGCCGCCGCGCACCGCGTCACGCCCGCCGGCTGCGCAGCCACCGCGCGCTGAAGGGCGTCGCCCTGGTCACCGGCGGGGTGCTGCTCTTCGGCGCGTCGTCGGTGGCGGCCTACGCGTACCGGCTCGACTCCAACATGGCCACGATCAACACCGCGTCCCTGCTCGGCAAGCCGACCGTGCGGACGTCGGTCACGGCCACGCCGACGGCGACCCCGACCGCGGTGGACCCGAACGCCGGTGAAGCGGTGAACATCCTGGTCCTGGGCTCGGACCAGCGCACCGGTGCGAACGCCATCCTCGCCGGCAAGGACCCGAGCATGGCGTCGGACACCACGATCGTCGTGCACATCTCGGCCGACCGCTCCCGCGTCGAGCTCGTCTCGATCCCCCGCGACTCCCTGGTCCCGATCCCCTCGTGCCTGGCCAGCAACGGGAAGACGACCGGTGCCCGGTCGAGCGCGATGTTCAACGAGGCCTTCGCCATCGGCTGGCAGGCCGGCGGCGACCTCGCCTCGGCGGCCGCCTGCACCGGCCGCACCGTGCAGGACAACACCGGGCTGACGATCGACCACTTCGTCGTCGTCGACTTCATCGGCTTCCGGGACATGGTCGACGCGATCGGCGGCGTGAACATGTGCATCCCGCGCGACCTCCACGACAACTACACCGGGCTCAGCCTGACGGCCGGCCAGCAGGTGCTCAACGGCACCCAGGCCATCCAGCTCGCCCGCGCGCGTCACGGCAACATCGGCAACGGTGGCGACATCGACCGGATCGGCAACCAGCAGCGGCTGATCTCCGCGATGGTCAACCAGGTGCTCTCCACCGACGTCCTCACGAGTGTCACCAAGCTGACGAGCTTCCTCGACGCCGCGACGTCCTCGCTGACGCGTGACGAGGGGCTGTCCACCCTCTCCGCGACCGGCCTCGCCTACTCGATGCGCAGCATCCGGGCGAACGACATCACCTTCATGACGATCCCGACGGCCGCGGCGCCGAGCAACAAGAACCGTCTGGTGTGGACCTCCGAGGCGGCGACGATCTGGGCGAACATGCTCGCCGACGTGCCGATCGTGGCGGCAGAGCAGCCCGCCGTCGTCCAGACGCCGGTGCCCGGGAGCACCACCGCCCCGCCGGCCACGACCGCGCCGGCCGCGCCTGCCCCGGTGGAGACGAAGACCGCCGGCCGTGAGGCGTTCACGTCGGCCGACGTCACCGCCGTGTGCACCGCCTGACACCTGCCCGCCACACGCGGCGGCTCGTGGGCGTGACGCATCCCGGTGCGGACGTGACGCACCCCGGTGCGGGAGGTCAGCCGCCGAACCCGGTGGGGTGCCGACCGGTGGCCAGTCGGCGCAGCCGCTCCCCCTTGCGGTCGGCCTCCTCACGCAGCCCGTCCTGGAAGGCCAGCATCGCGGCGCGCAGCCGGCGGGCCTCGTCGTCCGTCCCGGCGGCCAGGATCCGCACCGCGAGCAGCCCGGCGTTCCGGCCACCTCCGACCGACACCGTGGCCACCGGCACCCCGGCCGGCATCTGCACGATGGACAGCAGCGAGTCCAGGCCGTCCAGGTGCGCCAGCGGCACGGGGACCCCGACCACCGGCAGCGGCGTCACCGCGGCGAGCATCCCGGGCAGGTGCGCGGCGCCACCGGCTCCCGCGATGATCACCCGCAGGCCCCGCTCCGCGGCGGAGCGGCCGTACTCGACCATCTTGTCCGGCTGGCGATGGGCGGAGACGACGTCCACCTCGACCGGCACATCGAACTCGGCGAGCGCCGTGGCCGCCGGCTCGAGCACCGGCCAGTCGGAGTCGGAGCCCATGACGATCCCGACGAGTGGTCCAGCCATGGCGTCCTCCGGTGGTCCGGTCGAGGGCTTCCTTCGGGGGCCATCATGGCGCCTGGCAGGGCTCGCGCGGGGCCGCGTTCGCGGTGCGCGCAACCCCGACCACGCGGTGCCCGCACCCGTGTGGCGGCCCGGGATCGTGCCGGACGATCCGTACGATCGGGTGACGGTGCGGCGGCGGACCGCCGTCCCAGGTCCCGGGGGGAGAGCTCGATGAGTGGCGACCGCGACCCGTCGATGCCGCCCAGCTTCACCCCGCCCGCGACGAGGCCACGGCCCGTCGGTGCCGATGGCGCCACCGTCGTCGGCGCGGCAGGGCGCACGACGGCGCCCCGTCCCCCGACCCCGCCGCGTCCAGCGGGCACGGCGCGGGCGGCAGCCGACGACGTCCTCCCCCCACCGGTCCGGCCCACCGCCGGGCCGCCTCGGCCCGTCGACCGATCCGGGCCGGTCGACCCACCGCGCTCGGTCGATCAGCGACACCCAGCCGATCGGCCTCGTGCGAGCGCACGGCCCGTCGAGCAGAGCGTCGCGCCGGCCCGCCCGTCGGGCGCGCCGGCCTCGTTCGCCCCGGCCACGGCCCGCCGGCCCCCGGCCGCGCCCGCGGTCGAGGTGGGCAGCCGCCGCACCACCGGCCGGCCCGTCGAGGGTCCGTCGACCAGGTCCGGTGCAGGTCCGTCGACCCGGTCCGCGGCGAGCACGCCGACCCGGGCCCCGACCGCCCCCGCCCGGCGGGTGCCCGCCCCGGCCGCGGCGCCGCACCCGGCGCAGCCACGGTCGGCCTCGTCGCGCCCCGCGACCGTCGGGGGCGGCTCCGCCCGCACGCCGGCGTCCCCGCCGCGCACCGGTGTCCCGGCCCCGCGCAAGCGCCGCCGGTGGAAGGCGCTCGCCGCGGTGGCGGTCGTGGTGCTCGTCGCCCTGGCCGCCTGGCCGATCGGCCTGCTGATCTGGGCGAACGGCAAGGTGCAGCACACCGCGGCCCTGTCCGGCGCCGCCGCCACGCCGGGCACCACCTACCTGCTCACCGGCGCGGACACCCGCGACGCCGCGACGGGCGACGACGGCACCGTGGGGTCGCGGACGGACACGATCCTCCTGCTGCACGTGCCCACCCACGGTCCGTCGGCGTTGATCTCGCTGCCGCGCGACACCTACATCGAGGACATCCCCGGCCACGGCCCCGGCAAGCTCAACGCGGCGTTCGCCTACGGCGGTGCACCGCTGCTGGTCCAGGTCGTGGAGCAGCTGACCGGCCTGACGGTCGACCACTACGCCGAGATCGGCATGGTCGGCGTGGTTCAGGTGGTGGACGCGGTCGGTGGCGTCCAGCTGTGCTACGACGCCGACGTCAACGACCCTGAGTCGTCGATGGTCTGGACCGCCGGTTGCCACCAGGCGGACGGGCGGACGGCACTGAGCTTCGTCCGGATGCGCAAGTCGGACCCGCAGGGGGACATCGGGCGGGGCAAGCGGCAGCGCCAGCTCATCCAGGCGCTGATGTCGTCGGTCAGTCCGCGGGACCTCGTGCTGCACCCGTCCCGCCAGGTGACGCTCATCAAGGCCGGCACCGCCGCGATCACCGTGGACACCGACTCCGACATCATCGACCTCGCCCGGCTGGCCCTCGCCTTCAAGGCCGCCGAGGGTGCCGGTGGCATCACCGGGACCCCGCCCATCGCGAACATCGACTACCGCCCCGGCGGGGTCGGCTCGACCGTGCTGCTCGACCCCGCAGCGTCAGCGACCTTCTGGGCCCAGATCGCCGACGGTGCCCTGCCGGCCGGCGTCGTGGGCGGGCTGCCCGGCTGACCGACGCGACGTCGTCGCGTCGTCGCCAGGCGTCGAGTCCGCGTCCCGGTGCGGGGCACCCCGCCAGAGGTCGTCCGCCGCGATCAGGGCCGCTCGCCGCGCAGCAGTGCCGCAGCAGACGACGCCCGCGCCCGCACCTCCGTCAGGTCGTCCCCGCAGACGGTGACGTGACCGAGCTTGCGCCCGGCGCGCACCTGCTTGCCGTACAGCTGGACGCGCGCGCCGGGATCGGCGGCCAGCACGGCCGGCAGCGCCGCGGTCGGGTCGGGCAGCGTCGAGCCGAGCACGTTGGCCATCACGGTCCACCGGGCACGAGCCTTGCTCGGACCGAGCGGCAGGTCGAGCACCGCGCGCAGGTGCTGCTCGAACTGGCTCGTCTCCGCTCCGTCGATGGTCCAGTGCCCGCTGTTGTGCGGCCGCATCGCCAGCTCGTTGACCAGCACGCGCGGCGCGCCGCCGGACGGGTCGGCCACCTCGAACAGCTCGACGGCCAGCACCCCGACCACGTCCAGGCCCTCGGCCACCGTGCGCGCGATCGCCAGCGCCGCGTCCCGCGTGCGCGGGTCGAGGCCGGGTGCCGGCGCGACCACCTCCGCACACACGCCGTCGCGCTGCACCGACTCCACCACCGGCCAGGCACGCAGCTCCCCGCCGGGGCGGCGCGCGACGAGCGCGGCCAGCTCGCGGGTGAACGGCACCTGCTCCTCCACCAGCAGCGCGGCGCCCGACCCGTCGGCGGCGGCCGCCAGCCAGTCGGCGGCGTCGGTCGCGGAGGTGACGCGGCGCACGCCCTTGCCGTCGTAGCCGCCGCGGCTCGTCTTGAGGATGCCGGCGCCGCCGTGCGCCGCGAGGAACGCGGCCAGCGTGGCTTCGTCCCCCACCGGCGCCCAGTCCGGGCACGGCACGCCGAGCTCGGCCAGGCGCGTGCGCATGACGACCTTGTCCTGGGCGTGCACCAGCGCGGCCGCCGACGGGCGCACCGGCGTGCCGCGGGCCGCGAGATCGTCGAGCACCTCGCCGCTCACGTGCTCGTGCTCGAAGGTCAGGACGTCGGCGTCCCGGACGAGGCCGGCCAGCGCGTCGGGGTCGCGCGCGGCGCCCACCGGGGCGTCCGTGACCACCTGCGCGGCGGACGCGTGCTCGTCCTCCACGAGCACCCGCAGGTGCACGCCGAGGGCGCCCGCGGCCGGGGCCATCATCCGGGCGAGCTGACCGCCGCCGACGACCGCGACGAGCGGTGCGCCGGTGCGGGGATCGCTCACGAGCGCCGAGCCTAGGCGATCGGCCCCGGAGCCCCGAGCCCCGTCCGGCCCACGTGGGCTCGGAGGGACCCGCGCCGAGGCGCCCACCCGGACTCGTCATCGGTGGACGCGTCCGCCCGCAGGCGCTGCCGCGCAACGCCGTGGTCCTTAGTTCCCAGGGACCCTCCAGGTGTGTCGGCTTATCCTCAAGGGGTGAACGCCGTCGACGACACGCTGCCCCGCGCCTCCCAGCCGGCGCCCCGCACGCTGGACGCCGCCCGGCTACGGGTCTGGCTGCGCGAGATGGCCCGGTTCCTGTCCGTGGGCGCCGTCGCGTTCGTCCTCGACCTCGGGCTGTTCAACCTGCTCCTCTATGGGCCTGGTCACGTGCTCGGCGCGAAGCCGCTGACCGCGAAGCTCATCTCGCTCACCCTCGCGACGGTGGTCTCGTGGGTCGGCAACCGGTACTGGACCTTCTCGCACCGACGCACCGAGCAGCGCGGCCGCGAGCTCGCCGTCTACGGCGCGATCAACGTGGTGGGCGCGCTGATACCGGTGGCCACCCTGGCGTTCTCCCGGTACGTGCTGGACGTGGCCGGCCCACTGGAGGACAACGCCGCGACAGTGCTCGGCATCGCCATGGCGACCGTGCTGCGCTACGTGGGCTACAAGCTCTGGGTGTTCACCGGGGCTGCGACCCCTGCTGAGGTGCCCGCAACCGACGTGCCCGCCGACGACGTCGCCGGAGCGCCCACCGCCCGCTGACCCGGAACGGTCAGCGGTCCCGTCGCCCACCGCGGCTGGACACGGCAGCCCCCCGGGGCAGCACGACGTCGGGGCGGAGCGAGTCCGGCACGCTCGACAGGAACAGGGCGAACACGGCCGGCCGGCGCTGCGCCAGCTCGAGCCGGCCGCCGTCGGCGCTGGCCAGGTCGCGCGCCAGCGACAGCCCCAGCCCGGTGCCGGAGCCGGACGTCACCTCCCGGTCGAAGATGCGCGGCGCCAGGTCGTCGGGCACGCCGGCGCCCTCGTCGGCGACCTCGATCACCACGGTCCCGGCCGGTATGCCCGTGCGGGTGCGTACCGTCGTCACGCCGGCGCCGTGCTTGAGCGAGTTCTCGATGAGGGTGGCGAGCACCTGGGCCAGGGCGCCCGGGGTGGCCAGCACCTGCGTGCCGGGGTCCACCTCGATGACGAGGCGCCGACCCGCCGCGGCGTACGTCGGCGCCCACTCCTCCTGCTGCTGGTGCACGACGTCCGCGAGCAGCACCGCCTCCGTGGTGCCGCCGTTCGCGCGCCGGGACGCGCTCAGCAGGTCGTCCACCACGGTGACCAGGCGCTCCACCTGCTCCAGGGAGATCCGGGCCTCGTCGCGCACGGACTGCTCCCCCGCGGTGGCCTTGATCTCCTCCAGCCGCATGCTCAGCGCGGTGAGCGGCGTGCGCAGCTGGTGCGAGGCATCCGACGCGAACTGCCGCTCGGCGGCCAGCCGGCCGGCCATCCGGTCGGCGCTGCGGGCCAGCTCGGCCGCGACCAGGTCGATCTCCTCGACCCCCGACGGGCCGAGGTGGGGGCGCACCTGGCCGGAGCCGAGCTGCTCGGCCGACGCCGCGAGGTACACCAGCGGCGCCGCGAGCCGGTTCGCCTGCCAGATGGCCATGGCGATGCCGGCCGCGAAGGCCACCACGGCCGCCGCCGCCACCAGCAGGATCACCTGCGCCGACCGCCAGAACACGTCCCACCATGAGACGTAGAGCTGCACGTTGGCCCCGTTGGCCGTGGTCACCTGGACGTCGATCAGACGACCGGTGAGCGCCGGCCCGGTGCGGAACACCCGGTCGTCGGGCGTGCGCACCAGCACGGTCGCCGTCAGGTCGCCGTCCCCGCCGGCGTACGGCTCGAGCATCCGATCGGTCAGCTCGGCGCCCTGGTCGATGCGGAAGTCCACCGCGCGGGCAGCGGACGTGGCGCGCGCCTCCAGGCCGCGCATCTCGTTCTGCCGCACCAGCTGGGCGCCGAGGAAGGCGAGCGGGAACCCGAGCAGGACCACCGCGACGACGACCGCCGCGACCGTCGCCTGCAGGACGCGCCGGCGCACGGGTCAGGCCCGGTCGCCCGGGCCGGAGGTCTCGAACCGGAAGCCCATGCCACGCACGGTCGTCACGTACCGGGGCGAGTTCGCGTCGTCGCCGAGCTTGCGGCGCAGCCACGAGACGTGCATGTCCAGGGTCTTCGTCGAGCCGGTCGGGTCGGAGCCCCACACGTCGCGCATCAGCGCCTCGCGCGGCACCACGGCGCCACCCGCCGCGACAAGCACCCGCAGCAGGTCGAACTCCTTGGCGGTCAGGTGCAGCTCACGTTCACCCTGGAACGCCCGGTGCGCCGCGACGGCCACCCGCACGTCCTGGGCCTGCAGCTCGTCCTCCTCGGACGGCTCAGTGCCGGTGCGGCGCAGCAGGGCCCGCACCCGCGCCAGCAGCTCGGCCAGCCGGAACGGCTTGGTGACGTAGTCGTCCGCACCCGCGTCCAGCCCGACGACGAGGTCCACCTCGTCGGCCCGCGCAGTGAGCACCAGCACCGGGGTTGTCAGCCCCTGGCTGCGGATGGCGCGGGCGACGTCGAGGCCGTCCATGTCCGGCAGGCCCAGGTCGAGCACGACGAGGTCAGCGTCGCCCGCACCGTCGATCGCGCCTTGACCGGTTCCTTGCACGCGCACGTCATAGCCTTCACGCCCGAGGGCCCGGGCCAAAGGCTCGGCAATAGCAGGATCGTCCTCGACCAGCAGAACCTGGGTCATCGCCCCATGGTAGGTCACGGCCGGGTCTGCTCCCCGTCGCTGTCGCACCACGTCGCCATCCGTCCCTGGGGGGACGTCCGGGCGTGGGCTGTCCACCCGGCGGGCCACCTGTCCGGGGGCGTGCGCCACCTACGCTGCACAGGTGGACACCTCCGAGCGGACGGTGCGCTGGAGCGACCGCCACGCTCTCGCGCTCGACGTGGCGGGCACCGTGCTGCTCGCGCTCGTCGTGGTGCCGCTGTCCACGTCGGTGCGCAGCCTGACGGACCTGTCCGGCGCCCGGAACCTGGTGGACGCGCTGTGCGCGCTGGGCATCGTCGCCCCGCTCGCGTGGCGCCGGATCGCCCCGGCGGCGGCCGCGGCCGTCTCCTACAGCGTGGCCCTGCTGCACCTGGTGCCGCTCGGCATCCCGCTGCTGCTGCCGGCCGACCTCGTGCTGCTGCTGGTGCTCTACTCGGTGACCACGCACGGTCCCCGGTGGGCGCACCGGGTGGCGCTCGGTGGCGCGATGGTCGGCTCCCTGCTGATGGGCGCGATGATGACGCAGGGCTCCCCCGTCGGCAGCGCGGAAGCGGTGGGGCTGATCATGATCGCGGCGACGATGTTCCTCGCCGCCTGGGCCCTGGGCCTGGTGCGGCGCAGCGGACGCGAGCACCTCGAGGCGCTGGTCGAGCGCGCCCGGCGGCTCGAGGTGGAGCGTGACCAGCAGGCCCAGCTGGGCGCCGCCGGGGAGCGGGCGCGCATCGCGCGCGAGATGCACGACATCGTCGCGCACTCGCTCACGGTGATGATCGCTCAGGCCGACGGCGGACGGTACGCCGCGTCGTCGGAGCCGGCGGCGGCCACCCGGGCGCTGGAGACCATCGCCGGCACCGGCCGCGCGGCGCTGACGGACATGCGCCGGCTGCTCGGCGTGCTGCGGGCGGATGCCACCGACGAGCCCGGACCGACCGTTGTCGGCACCGGGCCCGGCGCCACCGCCCCCCAGCCGGCCGAGGGTGACCTCGCCGCGCTCGTCGATCAGGTGCGCGCCGCGGGGCTGCGCGTCTCCATGGTGCGGGTCGGGACGCCGCGCACGCTGCCGCCGGGCACCGGCCTCACCGTGTACCGGATCGCCCAGGAGTCGCTGACCAACGTGCTCAAGCACGCCGGTCCGGACCCTGCCGTCACCGTCGCGCTGACGTGGCAGAGCGCCGCGGTGGTGCTCGAGGTGTCCGACGACGGCCGCGGCGCCGCGGCGGGCAGCGACGGCCGGGGCCGGGGACTGCGCGGCATGTCCGACCGCGCCGAGATGTTCGGCGGGACCGTCACGGCGGGCCCGCGCCCCGGCGGTGGCTACCGCGTGCGCGCCCAGCTGCCCACGCCGACGAGGGGACCGGAGCGATGAAGGGAACAACCGTGGACGACGAGGTGATCCGGGTCGGCCTGGTGGACGACCAGCAGCTGGTGCGCGCCGGTTTCCGCATGGTGATCGACTCCCAGGCCGACCTGCACGTGGTGCTCGAGGCCGGCGACGGCGCGCAGGCGGTGCGCGCGCTGGACCCCGCGGCCCGCACCGCGACCGGGCCGGTCGACGTGGTGCTCATGGACGTGCGGATGCCGACGATGGACGGCCTGACCGCCACCGCCGCGATCACCGCCCGTGCCGGGGCCCCGCGGGTCGTCGTGCTCACCACGTTCGATCTCGACGAGTACGTGCTCGCCGCGATCCGCGCGGGCGCCTCCGGGTTCCTGCTCAAGGACGCCCCGCCCGAGGAGATGCTGGCGGCGATCCGCACGGTGCACCGCGGCGACGCGGTGATCGCACCGTCGTCGACCCGGCGGCTGCTGGAGCACCTGGTCACCGTGCTGCCCGCACCGGCGGACGAGCGGGCCGACGACCCCGGGCGCCGCGCGATCGCCGACCTGACCGACCGCGAGCGCGAGGTGCTCGTGCTGATGGCCCGCGGCCGGTCGAACACCGAGATCGGCGGCGACCTGTTCGTCGCCGAGGCGACGGTCAAGACGCACGTCGGCCGCATCCTGGCCAAGCTCGGCGCCCGGGACCGGGTGCAGGCCGTGGTGGCCGCCTACGAGGCCGGCCTCGTCCGACCCGGCGACTGACCGGGTGCGGCCGCGGGGCGCGACGCCCCTCCGCCACCCGCCCAGGCGTGCGACCCAGGGATGACGCCACGCCCCCGGACGGGCGACCGCGGGCCGATGGCGGCCGCGTCCGCGCCACCTAGCGTCGGTACCGCAACGCCTCCCCGGTACTGAAGGAGCATCGTGACCAGCTTCCCCTCCCCCGATCCGACGACCGCGTCGAGCGCACGCGCGCTGACCAAGGTGTACGGCCGCGGCCCCGCCGCGGTGCGCGCGCTGGACGGCGTCGACGTCGACTTCGCCGTCGGCGCCTTCACCGCGATCATGGGCCCGTCCGGCTCGGGCAAGTCGACGCTGATGCACCTGCTGGCGGGGCTGGACACCGTCACCTCGGGCACGGTGCGACTCGGGGCCACGGATCTGACGACGTTGGACGACGACGCGCTGACCATGCTGCGACGCGACCGGGTGGGGTTCGTCTTCCAGTCGTTCAACCTGCTGCCGATGTTCACCGCCGAGCAGAACATCACGTTGCCGCTCGACCTGGCCGGCGCTCGCGTGGACCGGGTGTGGCTGGACCAGCTGACCGACACGCTCGGCCTGACCGACCGGCTGACGCACCGCCCCGCAGAGCTGTCCGGCGGTCAGCAGCAGCGGGTGGCGATCGCCCGCGCACTGGTCACCCGGCCCGACGTCGTGTTCGCCGACGAGCCCACCGGCAACCTCGACTCGCGCGCCGGCGCCGAGGTGCTGAGCTTCCTGCGCCGTTCGGTGCGCGAGCTGGGCCGCACGGTGATCATGGTCACCCACGACCCCACGGCCGCCGCCTACGCCGACCGCGTGGTGCTGCTGGCCGACGGGCGGATCGCGGGCGACATCGTGGATCCGACCCCTGAGTCGGTGCTCGCCGGGCTGGACGCGCTGCGGACCCTCGAAGGGCCGGCCGGCGAGGTCGCCGTCGGGGCGGCGCAGCGATGATCCGCGTCACGCTCGCCCAGATGCGTGCCAGCCTGGGCCGCCTCGCGGCCGCCGGCCTGGCCATCGTGCTGGGCACCGCCTTCGTCGCCGCCACGCTGCTGGCCGGTGACGTCATGAACCGCACCGGCCGGGACGCCGTCACGGCCACCCTCGGGCAGGCCGACCTCGTCGTGCGCAGCTCCGGCGGCGCCGCCCAGCTGGCCGAGGTGCGCGCCACCCAGGACGTGCAGGCCGCCGACCCGATGCTCGACGGGTGGGCGCAGCTGACCGGACCGAAGGGCGCCCAGGTGGGCCAGCTCGTGCTCGCGACGCCCTCCGACGAGCGGCTGACAGCGCTGACGGTGACCGCGGGCCGGGCCCCTGCCGCCGACGACGAGGTGGCGCTGCCCGCCGACACGCTCGAGCGGCTCGGGGTCGAGGTCGGCGGGACGGTGCAGGTCACCTGGTACCCGCTGGTGACCGAGACCGGCACCGCCGACGACAGCGCGGCCGCCACCGCGCCGACGGCCGACGCGACCGCCACCGCCGGACCGGACGGGACCGTGACGGACGCGGACGGCTCCATCACCGACACGGTCTCGGTGGTCGGCGTCGCCGACGACCCGACCCACGCCTGGGCGAGCTGGGGTGGAGCCGGACTGGCCACCGCGGCGTCCACGCTCCGGTGGGGCCAGACGAGCCCCGACGAGTCCCCCGTGACGCTGCTGGTCGCCGTGCAGCCCGGCACGCTCGACGCGACGCACGACGCCCTCGTCGCCGTGGTCGGGTCCGACCTGCAGGTGCTCACCCGCGACCAGGCCGCCCGGCAGACGTACGAGCAGATGGGCTCGGGCTACGGCAACGTGCTGGTCGCCGTGGTGCTGGCCTTCGCGGCCGTCGCGCTGCTCGTCGCCGCGCTCGTCATCGCGAACACGTTCACCGTGCTCGTCGCGCAGCGCACCCGGCGGCTGGCGCTGCTGCGCTGCGTGGGGGCGACCCGCGGCCAGCTGCGTCGCTCGGTGCTGCTCGAGGCGGCCCTGCTCGGCGCCGGGGCGTCCGCCCTCGGGATGCTGACCGGCTCCGCCCTGGCGCAGCTGGCGCTCACCGTGCTGCGGCAGCTGCGTGCCACGGGGGTCCCGTTGCCGGCGACCGTGCACCTGACGTGGCCGGTGGTGGTGGTGCCGCTGCTCGTCGGGACGCTCGTCACCGTGCTCGCCTCGCAGGTGCCCGCCCGGGCCGCGACCCGCGTGTCGCCGGTGGAGGCGCTGCGTCCGCTCGACGTACCGCCGGCCGGGTCCGCCGGGGGGCGGGTGCGGCTGGTCATCGCCGTGCTGCTCGCCGCCGGTGGCCTGGTGGGGCTGCTCGGCGCGGTGGCGCTGTCCACTCCGGACGTCGGCGCCGGGATGGTGCCGCTGGGCCTCGGTGTGCTCGCGGGGGCCACCTCGTTCGTCGGCATCCTGCTCGGTGGCGTCTACTGGCTGCCACCGCTCGTGCGCCTCGCCGGACGGGCGGTGGCCGCGACCGGCCCGGTCGGACGGCTGGCGGCGGCCAACACCGTGCGGAACCCTCGCCGGACAGCGGCGACCTCCACCGCGCTGCTCATCGGCGTGACGCTCGTCGTCATGATGAGCACGGGGGCCGCGACCGCACGCACCTCGCTGGGCCACGAGCTGGACCAGAAGTACCCGTTCGACATCGAGGTGGGGACCTCGAACGTGACGGCCGATGGCCGGGCGCAGGCGTTGCCGGCCGGCGTCGAGGCGAGCGTGCAGGGGGTGGACGGCGTCGCCCGCACGGCGCGGGTCACCGATCTGACGGTGCTGGCCGGCGACGGCACGACGCTGACCGTCAGCGCCGTGGACCGCGGGGACGCCGCGCTCACGTTGCGCGACCCGGCGTTGGCGGCACAGCTGGCCGACGGAGTGCTGCTCGTGCCGGACGCCGACTCCACGCTGATCGGAGCGACGACGCTGGAGGCAGCGTCCTGGGACGGTCTGCCGACCGGGGCCGAGCCTCCCGTTCAGGTGCACGGGGTGCTCGCCGGCTCCGGCAGCCGGGCGCTGATCACGCCGGCGACAGCGGCCGAGATCGACCCCGCCGCACGGGTGACGGGCCTGTTCGTCGCGCTCGAGCCGGGCGCCGACGCGGTCGACGTGCTGCGAGACGTGCAGGAGCGATTGGGCGGCCAGCCCGTCTGGGTGTCGGGCCCGGCGGCGGAGCGTGCGCAGAACGACCAGGTGATCGACGTGATGCTCGCAGTCGTCGTCGGTCTGCTCGGGGTCGCGGTGCTCATCTCGCTGCTCGGGGTGGCGAACACGCTCTCGCTGTCGACGATCGAGCGGCGCCGGGAGTCGGCGACGCTGCGCGCCATCGGGCTGTCGCGGCGCCGGCTGCGCGCCACCCTGGCCGCGGAGGGTGTGCTCATCGCGAGCGTGGGCGCCGTGCTCGGTAGCGTCCTC